>Ga0134127_10000388_pt1 | contig 43525 bp, 44 predicted proteins | sample KB31753_FD_96459 | JGI IMG/M metagenome (GOLD analysis project Ga0134127, IMG submission 96459) | Terrestrial soil microbial communities with excess Nitrogen fertilizer from Kellogg Biological Station, Michigan, USA - KB3-175-3 | ecosystem: Environmental > Terrestrial > Soil > Unclassified ...
GATTTGAGTCCGGCGCGATCGCATCAGCTGATCGCGCGCGCCGTCGAGCTTTCCAAGAAAGCCGGCGCGCACGCGGACGAGGATTTGCTGCAGAGAAGGTTCGGCGCGGTCGCGCACGCCCTGGCATGACTTTGAAGGTAGAACAATGCAATCAGTTCAAGTAACCGGTCTGAAGCGCTCGGCCAATCCCGGCCCCGTGCAGGTGATCGCGGTCACCGGCGGCAAGGGCGGCGTGGGCAAGACCAGCGTCGCGGTGAATCTCGCGACGGCGCTCGGCTCGACCGGCAAGCGCGTGCTGCTGCTCGACGGCGATCTCGGCCTCGCCAATGTCGACGTATTCCTCGGCCTTTCGCCGCGCCACACGATGGCGCAGGTGCTGGCGGGCGAGCGCTCGCTCGAAGAGATCATCGTCGAGTCGCCGTATGGCGTGAACGTCGTGCCCGGCGCGTCTGGCGTCGCCGACATGGCCAATCTTCCGGCCGCTGCTCACTTGCAACTGGTGCAGGCATTCAGCGCACTCACCTCACGCATCGACACTTTGATCGTCGACACCTCCGCAGGGATCGCACACAGCGTCGTGCAGTTCAGCCAGGCGGCCCAGCACGTGATCGTCGTGGTCTGCGACGAGCCGGCTTCGCTGACCGACGCCTATGCGCTCGTGAAAGTCATGAGCCGCAATCACGGCATCGGCAAGTTCCTGGTGCTCGCGAACCAGACCCGGGCCCCCGGCGAAGGAGACGGTTTGTTTAACAAATTCCAGCGGGTGGCCAATCGCTTCCTCGATGTCACGCTCGAGTACGTAGGGGAAATCCCGGAAGACCCGTACCTGAAAAAGGCGATTCGTGAACAGCGTCCCGTCACGGCAGCCTTTCCCTCATGTCCCGCGTCGCGCGCATTCAAGAAATTGGCGTTGAAGGCCGATAAGTGGCCTGTGCCGGATTGCCCGCGCGGCAATCTCGAGTTTTTCGTGGAGCGTCTGGTGCGCAAGCCCCAGGCCCGGCTGGAGGTGGTCCGATGAGCGGCCTGCGCGCTTACAAGGCCGGCTCCGCCGCGCGCAACACGGATGCGCTCGTCATCGGCAACGCGGAACTGGTGAAGCGGATCGCGTATCACCTGGCAGGCCGGTTGCCGGCGTCGGTGGAAGTCGCGGATCTGATCCAGGCCGGAATGCTCGGCCTGTTGGAAGCGGCGGCGAACTACACGGCCGACCGCGGCGCGAGTTTTGAAACGTACGCGGGCATCCGCATTCGCGGTGCGATGCTCGACGCGCTTCGCAAGCTGGACTGGGCGCCGCGCTCGGTTCATCGCAAGGCGCGTGCGGCTGCAGCGGCAGTGCGCGAGATCGAGGCGGAGTTCGGGCGCGAAGCCCGCGACACCGAGATCGCGCACAAGATGGGTGTGTCGCTGGACGAGTACCACAAGATCGCTCACGACGCGGCGAGCTGCCGCATCTCGAGCCTGGATGACAGCAACGGCGACGACGAGTCGCTGATGGGCCGGGTCGAGGACGAGAGTGCGGATCCGTTCGAGGACGCGACCCAGGAAGGATTCCGCGAGGCGCTCGCGGGCGCGATCAAGGAGCTGCCCGAGCGCGAGCGGCTGGTGATGTCGATGTATTACGACGACGAGCTGAATCTCAAAGAGATCGGCGCGGTGTTGAAGGTGACGGAATCGCGCGTCTGCCAGCTGCATGGGCAGGCGCTGGTGCGGTTGAAAGCGCGCCTGGTGGACTGGCGCGATCGGGTCGGGGCGTAACGGAGGATTGAGGTGAGCAAGAATTTGCGCTTTCTGGTGGTCGACGATTTCTCCACGATGCGTCGTATCGTGAAGAACCTGCTCAACGACCTGGGCTACGCAAACGTCGCAGAGGCTGACGATGGCAAGACCGCGCTGCCGATGCTGCAGGCGGGTGGCTTCGACTTCCTCGTGACGGACTGGAACATGCCGGGCATGCCCGGGCTCGATCTATTGAAGGCCGTGCGCGCCGATCCGAAGCTCGCCAAGATGCCGGTGCTGATGCTCACGGCCGAGGCGAAGCGCGAGCAGATCATCGAAGCAGCGCAGGCCGGCGTGAACGGCTACGTGATCAAGCCGTTCACGGCGATCACGCTGAAAGAGAAGATCGACAAGATCCTGGGAGCGGCCGCGTGAGCAACGCTCTGCAGGCCGAGTTCGGTGAGACGATCGCCGCGCTGTCCGACGCACTTGCGGCGGACAACGAAGGCGCGTTCTTCAGCGAGCTCGATGCCCTGCTGCAGCGACGCGAGCGCATGCTGTTTCTGGACCTGCGCAAGCTCACGGGCGATCTGCAGTCGGCGCTGCAACGCTTCCGTATGGATTCGCGCCTGATCGATCTTGCCGAGAAAGATGTACCCGATGCGCGGCTGCGCCTCGATCACGTGCTGCACCTGACGGACGAAGCGGCGCATCGCACGATGGATCTCGTGGAGCAGTCCGGTCCGCTGGCCGAGCGCGCCTCGCGCGGGGCCGGCGACTTGATCGAGCTCTGGAATCGCTTCCGCGATCGCAAGATCGCCATCGAGGACTTCCATCGCATGGTGAAGCAGATGGATGCGTTCCTCCACGGCACCTCCAAAGATATGGACAAGGTGCGTGAGAATCTCTCCGAGGTGTTGCTCGCGCAGGGCTATCAGGACCTTTCGGGTCAGATCATTCGCGGCGTGATGAAGCTCGTGACCGAGCTGGAGATCGCGCTCGTCGACCTCGTGCGCCTGTCGCAGACCGGCGCGCGAACCGCACGACACGTATCGGAGGAGACACGGCGCGGCTTCGGTCCGCCGATTCCGGGCATCAAGACTGGACCGGCCGTCAGCGGCCAGCAGGACGTAGACGCGCTGCTCTCCGGCCTGGGCGTCTAAGGCGCCATGGACATCCTGAGCGTCATCGGCCTGATCCTGGCTACCGTCGCAATTCTCGTCGGCGCGGTGCTGAAGGGCGCCGGCATCAAAGCGCTGTTGTCGGCTGCAGCGTTCATGATCGTCGTAGTCGGCACGATCGCCGCGATCTGCGTGCAGACGCCGCTCCAGGTGATGAAGCGTGCGATCCGCATCATGCCGTGGGTGTTCAGGCCGCCCTCGGTGGCGCGCAGCGAGCTGATCAAGAAGATGGTCGATTGGAGCAACACCGCCCGCAAGCAAGGGCTGCTGGGCCTCGAATCCGCCATCGACAGCGAGCCCGACGACTTCGTGCGCAAAGGCCTGCAGCTCGTGATCGATGGCAGCGAGCCGGACCAGATTCGCAGCATCCTCGAAGTGGACCTGCACGTGCGCGAGCAGTCCGACACGCGCGCCGCGAAAGTTTTCGAAGGCATGGGCATCTACTCGCCGACGCTCGGCATCATCGGCGCGGTGCTGGGCTTGATGGCGGTGATGCAGAACCTCGCCGACCCGAGCAAGCTCGGCCACGGCATCGCGGCTGCGTTCGTCGCGACGATCTACGGCATCGGCCTCGCGAACCTGTTCTTCCTGCCGGTCTGTAACAAGCTCAAAGTCGCGATCGCGGGCCTGTCCGAATCGCGCGAGATGGTGATCGAGGGAATGATCGGCATCGCGCAGGGCGAGAATCCCAGAAGCATCGAGGCGAAGCTGCAGGGCTACCTGCACTAGACCGACATGGGACGCCGCCACAAGCATGAAGAGCACGCCAATCACGAGGCGTGGGCGATCCCGTACGGCGATCTGATCACGCTGCTGCTCGCGTTCTTCGTCGTCATGTATGCGATGTCCTCGGTGAACGAGGGCAAGTATCGCGTGCTCTCCGATTCGCTGGTCGCTGCCTTCAATGGCGCACCGAAGACGCTCGAGCCGATCCAGGTCGGCGAGAAGCAGATGGGCCCGGGCGCAGAGCTGGCGATCAACATCGCGCGGCAACCGATGATCGAGAGTCAGTCGCGACGTTCGATTGCACCGATCGCGATGGCGCAGCTGCCGATGCCGCCCGACCCGGCTGGGCAGAGTGAAGAGCTCGCCGGCGTTGCGAACGAGGTCGAGCAGTCGATGTCCGACCTCATCGACCGCGAGCTGGTCACGGTGCGCCGGCACGGCAAGTGGGTCGAAGTCGAGATCAAGACGGACATTCTGTTCCCGAGCGGCGTTGCGACGCTTTCGCCCGCGGCTGAGCAGGTGCTGCAGCAGCTGGCCGAGACGCTGAAGCCGTTTCCGAACGCGATCCGCGTCGAAGGCCACACCGACAATCGCCCGATCAGTACGTCAGCGTTCCCGTCGAACTGGGAGCTGTCCGCGGCGCGTGCCGCAAGCGTCGTGCATCTGTTTACGCGCGCGGGCATGGATCCGGCGCGACTCGCGGTGATCGGTTTGGGCGAGAACCGGCCGGCGCAGAGTAATGCGACTGCGGAAGGGCGTAACGCTAATAGAAGAGTGCTGCTCGTGATCCTCGGCGGCAGCAATCGCCCCGAAGGTGACTACGCCGGCGAGCGCGGGCAGGAAGAGGAAGCGGAGCCCCCACCGATACCGGAAGCGTTGCCGAAGCCCGCGACTGTTGAGGCCTCGCTACCCCCCGCATCTACAAATCGAACGCTTCCTTGAGAGTTGTAGGTCGGGCTTTAGCCCGACTCAGCTACAACGATCCTATACCCCGCGTCGTACGCATCGAGCGTGAGCAGCTCCGCGTACCGCCGCTCCCATTCGCCAGTCTGCAGCTCTCGCCTCAGCCTCTCTAATCCCGATTCGACACTGTTGCCCATCGCCCAGAACGAGGAGCTGCCCGACCTGATTCGCGGGTCGAGATACGCACCAGGGCGGCGCCAATACGCATACAGGAACCCGTCGCTGCAATCGTGCGGCACCAGTAATGGTGTGATCTGCACGGGACCCAACCACCGTTCGTAGTCCGACATCGCTGGCAGGTGCGCTTCGTCGAGACGAACGAGCTCAGGAAGATAGTCCGTCAACCACGGCCGGTGCGACGGATCGAACGTCAGCAGGACGATCCGACCGCGAGTCACGCGCCGCATTTCGCGCAGGCCCGCTTCCTTGTCGGGCCAGTGATGGACGGTGAGGATCGCCATGGCCGCATCGAAAGCATCATCGTCGAAGGGCAGGTGCTCGGCGGACGCCTGGATCGCCTGCGCTGCCGCCGAGCTGCGCTGTCGGATCATCTCCCGCGACGGCTCGACGGCGGTGACCAGCCGATCGACAGGTTCGTAGGAGCCAGTCCCCGCGCCGACATTCAGAACTGTCTCTGCTGGCCCGAGAGCTTGCTGTACCGCTGCTGCAATTCGCTGGTCCGGCTTGCGAAGCTCCGCGTAGTTGAGACCGATAATGTCGTACTTGGCGGCCATGAAATCAGTCTACACTTCGGCTCATGCTCGTTCTCGAAACTCCGCGTTTGCTCCTGCGTCGCTTCACCCTGAACGACGCCGAATTCATCTTTCGCCTCGTCAATGACCCGTCATGGTTGCGGTTCATCGGCGACAAGAACGTTCACAATCTCGACGACGCTCGCCGCTACCTGCGCGAAGGGCCGCTCGACATGTATCAGCGCTACGGCTTCGGCATGTATCGCGTCGAGGAGCGGGAGGGCGGCAGGCCGGCGGGCATGGCCGGGCTGATCAAACGCGATTCGCTGCCCGACGCAGACGTGGGCTACGCGTTCCTTCCTGAGTTCCGTGGCAAAGGCTATGCATATGAAGCAGCGTCCGCGGTGCTCGCGTATGGCAATCGCGCGTTCGGGTTGCGTCGCATCCTCGCGATCACGACGCCGAGCAATGACGCGTCGATTCGCGTGCTGGAGAAGGCCGGGATGAAGCTCGAGCGGCTGATGGAGCTGACGCCGGGCGATCCGGTGAATCTGTTTGCACGCGAGTGGTGAGTCAGGCTTCAGCCTGACTCCGTTCTTTCATCTGGTTGCCAAATCATCGTAACGCGATCTCTCTACGTTGGCGCCCGCCTGGGGCACCCGATGGGAGATCGACATGCGACATTCAAATAGACTCGTTTTCGCAATCGGCGCCGTTCTGGCGGGCGCCGCGGCGCAGGCACAACAGGCAGATAGCAACGCAGCCGACCCGTTAGAAGAAGTGATCGTCCTGGGCCGCGGCGAGACGCGCCAGGTGCAATCGATCACTGCACAGCAGATCGAATATCTGCCGCCGGGCACCAGCCCGCTCAAGGCGATCGAGAAGCTTCCCGGCGTCAACTTCCAGTCGACCGACCCTTACGGCGCGTACGAATGGTCGACGCGCATCACGGTGCGTGGCTTCAATCAGAACCGCCTCGGGTTCACGCTCGACGGCGTGCCGCTCGGCGACATGACCTATGGCAATCACAACGGTCTGCACATCAGCCGCGCGATTCCGACTGAGCTCGTCGGTCGCACAGTGCTGTCGCAAGGCACGGGTGCCATCGATACCGCGTCGCTGAGCAATCTTGGCGGCGCAGTCGAATTCTTCTCGGCGAGCCCGGAGCAGGAAGTCGGTGCGACGGTGGCGCAGACGTTCGGCAGCGACTCGGCACGTCGCACGTTCGCACGCTTCGACAGTGGCGAGCTCGGCACCGGCACGCGGGCCTATGTCTCGGTCGTCGATTCCTCCACCGACAAGTGGAAGGGCGGCGGCACGCAAGAAACACGGATGTACACATTGAAGGCCGTACAGCCGGTCGGCGACGGAACGCTGACCGGCTACTACGATTACTCGGATCGAGCCGAGATCGATTACCAGGACCTGTCGAAGGACATCGTCAGCCGGCGCGGTGCCGACTGGGACAACTTCTTCCCGGACTGGAACGCGGCGATCGCGGCGGCGAACGCGTGTCCGACGAGCGGCACCTGCGATGACGCGTATTGGAACGCCTCGGGCCTGCGCAAGGATCATCTCGGCTACCTCGCGCTCGATCTGCCCGTCGGCGAAGCGGTGGAGTGGAAGACCACCGCGTACGGTCATCACAACCGCGGACAAGGCTTGTGGGGCACGCCGTATGTGGCGACACCCGGCGGCGCGCCGATCTCCGTGCGCTCGACCGAGTACTACCTGAAGCGGCTCGGCGTGCTGACGTCGCTCAGCTGGAAGGGCGAGGCACACGAAGTGGAAGGCGGCGTGTGGTACGAGACGAACGACTTCACTCAGGCGCGCCGCTTTTATGGCGAGCCCTCGAGCACCGGACCGACGCGCGACTTCACGGAGCTGCTCACCAATTCATTCCGCACGGATTGGGAATACGACTTCGACACCGAGTCGTATGTGTTCCATCTGCAGGACACCTGGTCGGTGAACGACGAGCTGCGCCTGAACTTCGGCTTCAAGTCTGTGAATGCGAAGAACACTGCGCACACCATTGTGGGCGATGTGAAGAACGGCACGATCAAGGCGGACGAGCCGTTCCTGCCGCAGGTCGGCTTCAACTGGTCGATCTCGGACGACCTGGAGTGGTTCGGATCTGCCGCGCGCAATGTTCGCGCGTTCGCGAGCAGCGGCACGTCGGGGCCGTTCAGCACGTCGGCGGCGGGCTTCGCAGCGATCAAGGATGTGCTGGAGCCCGAGACGTCGAACAACTACGAGACCGGCCTGCGCTTGCGTGGCGCGGCGTTCGAGGCGCTGGTCGCGGCGTATCACGTCGACTTCAAGGATCGCCTCGTCGGCATCAATACCGGTCCGGGTATTCTCGGTAATCCGTCGGTGCTCGCAAATGTCGGCAGCGTGACGACCAACGGCGCCGAGGCGGCGCTCACCTGGCGGCCGTTGAACTCGCTGACTTGGTTCACGTCGCTGTCGTGGAACGATTCGGAGTACGACGACAATTACACGACGACGAGCGGCGCCGGCGTAGTGCGTGTCGTGCCGGTGAAGGGCAAACAGGTCGTCGATACGCCGGAGATCCTGCTGAAGTCCGAGGTCACGTATGACGACGGCGCGTTCTTCGCGAGCGCCAACGTGAACTATACGGATGAGCGCTTCTACACGTACCTCAACGACGGCAGCGTCGACGCGTACGCGCTCGTCAACCTCGCGGCGGGCTATCGCTTCCGCGGCCTCGGCATGTTCGAAGAGCTGTCGATCCAGCTGGACGCGACCAACGTCACCGACAAGCAGTACTACAGCACCATCGACTCCAACGGCTTCACCGAATCCGACCCGACCGGCACCTGGCAGTCCCTGCTGCTCGGCGCGCCGCGTCAGTTCTTCCTCTCGGCCAAGGCGAAGTTTTGAGGCCGGGAGGCCGGTGCCGGGAGAAGAATCGAGGGGAAACTGCACACCGCAGCAAAGATATGTCTGGATCGGCCTTTGCTGCGGTGCTGAGTTTTCCCCGCAGTTTCTCTCCCGGCACCATTCTTGCTTTCTCCTGGGTAGGCCGTACTCGCTGCGTCGGATGTTTGACGCAGTGTGACGGCCGTCACAGGAGCTGCCATGTTCGAGATTCTGCCCAACCCGTCGATGGAGACGGTGATGATGATCAGCCGCGCGGCGTTGCTGCTCGGCGCGTTCTGGATCTTCGCCCTGGCATTCAGCCGCTGGCGTCGCGCAGACGAGCGGCAGATGCAACATCTGGCCACCCAGTTGCAGCGTACCTTCGCTGAAGTGCGCAGCCTGCACGAGACCATCACGGTCATGAGCGCGCGGCTGGACTCGCTGAGCGAGCGTGCCGAGTCCGATGCGCGGCTCCCGCCGGCGGGTACAGGCAGCTCGTCGCGCGGCTATGACTTGGCTGCGAGGCTTGCGAAGAACGGTGCTGCGGTCGATGAGCTGGTCGCGAGCTGCGGCCTGACGCGGCATGAGGCTGAGCTGCTGAGCCGGCTGCACGTGACGAAGACGAGAGAGTCGGCGGCGACGTCGTGGAATCTGCGCGCAGCGGCGCAGGAGCAGCCAGCGCCGGCACCGGCTCGCAAGCGCGGCTCGTTGCTCAGCGTGGTCTCTTAAGTCACCACCCCGACTTACGGCTTATTCTTCCCAGCGACGGACCACGCGAAAGCGAGCACGTGCGCGACGGCGACATAGAGCTCGCGCGGGATCTCACGGCCGAGATCGATGCGGGAAAGCGCAGCGGCGAGCGCCGAATCCTGTTGCAGCGGCACGTTGTGCTCGCGCGCCGTTTCCACGATGCGTTCGGCCAGCTGTCCGCCACCTTTGGCGACGACGCGCGGCGCTCCGGACCCACTGTAGTGAAGCGCGACGGCGAGCGGCGGTCGATTGCGCTCGTTCATGCGCGGACGTCCAGCAGCCGTGCCGGTCGAACGCCCGCGTCGCCCACGGGCATCCCGTGCAAGCACACGACGCGATCCACTTCGAGGCCCGACTCCGCGAGCATCGTTTCGAGCTCATCGGCGCGTTGCGCCAGCGCCGCGACGACTGCCGGCGACTCCGCTCGCAGCTGCACGCCGATTCGCTTCCCAATCAGCGTGACCTTCGCGTGCAGGGCCCCAATCGCCCCGAGATCGACGGCAGCCTCGACCGTCCAGGATTCGGCGCCACTAGCATCCCGGCGGCTCGACCCATCGCGCTCGATCTTCAAGCGCAGCATCGCCGCGCGATCTTCATGTCGCACCGGCAGGTCGATCAGCATCGACTGCACGGCGGGATCGGGCGCGCTGTTCGAAATCTGTACGGTCGTGAGCCTGGCAATGGCGCCATCCGCCTGCCGCGACAACTCGTTGAGCTGCTGCGTCGGCTCTTCCAGAACCGCCAACGTCGCCGGCGCAGCCGGCAGAGTCGTGAGCGGCCCGCGCGAAGTTGGCACAGGCGCATGCCCGGCCGCATCCGAATGCGTCGACGAGGGCTTCGCGCCCGATGCCTGCAGCGCGCGTTGCAACGTCAGCATCAGCGTCTTGAGATCAGATGCGACACGCGGATCCGGCGGTCCGCGATGCGCAGCAAGATTCGCTTCCAGGAACACGCCCGATTTCGCGATAGCGGCTTCGAGCGCCTTCGGATCGCCGAGCGCCTCGGCTTCCGGCAGGGCATGCCACAAGTGCGCGGCGGCCTGCACGACAGATCGCGGCAATGTCTCGACGCCGCTCTTGCGTTGCGCGATCCAGGCGAGATTCGCCACCAGCAGGGCAGGGTTCTGCTGCCGCGGCACGAACTTCCTGAGCGCGTCGGCGATGACTGCGCCTTCCGCCGATGACTCGGTCGGCCGCGTCGATACCGTTTCGAGCGCGAGCACCGGACTGTTGCGCAGTACGCGCACTTGCAGGCGCTCGCCGTCCTGCGGTCCCGCAACCTCACCAGACGCAACGCGAGCCGGATGTCGCTGGCCGCCGATGTCGAGCCACAACTGGCCGCTGCGCGCGTCGCGAACGGCGACGGCTTCGAGAATGGCGCCGACACGCCATTCCGCTAGCAGGCTCGGGCTCGGGCTGTTGCCCGACCCAAGAAGATTGACCAGGTCGACACGCATTCTTGGAGGGACTTTTCACTGTTCCGCTGTGAACTGCTTCAACAATTTAGCGGCAGCGGGCCGCGGACCTTGAGGGGCTAAAGCCACTCGCCCAAGTGCCGATAGCGCAAAGGAATCTGTGAAATCCGTCCCGAAGAGATCGATGAGTACGAAGAAGTTGAAGCGCAAGCGCGCAGCGACAGCCGTCGCTGCGGTCGTTGTCGAGGATGCCAAAGCAACGGCGCCCTCGCAGCCTACGATCGTGCTCGCGAGCAACTGCAACGTGAAAGATGCGGGCGAGCTGAAGCAGTCGTTGTGCTACTACCTCGATGACGGTGCGCCGGTGGCGCTCGACGTCGGCAAGGTGGAGCGCGTCGACACTTCCACGATGCAGCTGCTGTGCGCCTTCGTTCGCGACCGGACCGCGCGCGACCGCAAGGTCGAGTGGATCGGCGACTCGCTCGTCATCCGCGACGCAGCCCGTCTGCTCGGCGTGGAAGATCTGCTGTGTCTGCCCGGAGTGTCGTCATGATGCGCATTCTCGCCGCGGACGATTCGGCGTCGATGCGCGACATGGTGAAGATGTCGCTGGGCAGCGCCGGCTTCGAAGTGACCTCTGCTGCAGACGGCGAGGAAGCCCTGCGCCTCGCGGCCGCGACCCCGTTCGATCTCGTGCTGCTCGATGTCAACATGCCGGTGCGCGACGGTTTCGACGTGACTCGTGCGCTGCGCGCCGAGCCTCAGTATCGCCACACGCCGATCCTGATGCTGACGACGGAGAGCTCCGCGGACGCCAAGCGCGAAGGCAAGAGCGCCGGCGCGACCGGCTGGATCATCAAACCGTTCGATCCGGCGCAGCTGATTGCGACCGTGCATCGCGTGCTGCTGAGGTAAGCCATGGCGCTCGACCTCGCACAATTTCACGACGCCTTCTTCGACGAGAGCTACGAGGCTCTCGACACGATGGAGGCGGCGCTGCTCAAGCTGAACGTCGGCGCGCCGGAGCCGGAGATCATCAACACGATCTTCCGGGTTGCGCACTCCATCAAAGGCGGCAGCGCCACTTTCGGTTTCGCGGAAGTCGCATCGTTCACGCACACGTGCGAGACGCTGCTCGACGAGCTGCGCGGCAACCGCATGCAGGTGACACGTCCGATCACGGACCTGTTGCTCAAGTCCGTGGACATCATGCGCGAGATGCTGCGCGCCGTGCAGCACAAGTCGCCGATCGATGCGCAGCGCGTTGCCGATCTGCAGTTCGACCTCGAGCTGGCGATCGTGCAGAACAAGGCGCCGGCGGCGGCCGCAACGCTTCCTGCGCGGGAGCCGGTTGCAGCAGTCAAGGCAGAAGAGCCGGCGCGTGCTGCGACGGTTCATCGCTGGAGAATCCAGTTCCGTCCGTATCCGCAGCTGTTCGCGCACGGCAACGATCCGCTGCGCATGCTGCGCGAGCTGGCAGATCTCGGCGATCTGCAGGTGACCGTTACGACCAAGAACGTGCCCGCGCTGTGCGACCTCGATCCCGAGTCCTGCTACTTGTCCTGGGAACTGACGGTCGACACCGATGCCACGCGCGAAGTGATCGATCAGGTGTTCGATTGGGCGGAAGGCGACTGCGAGCTGCAGATTCGCGACGAGAACGTTGGAGCCGCTGCGCCAAGCACGAAGCCGGCACTCGTCGCAGTCGAGAGCAAGGCGCCCGACGCCGCTCCGCGCGCCGTCGTAGCCGAAGAGCCGACGAAGCAAAGCCTCGGTGACGGCAGCTCGATCCGCGTCAGCACGGAGAAGATCGACGAGCTGATGAATACCGTCGGCGAGCTCGTCATCACGCAGTCGATGCTCACGCAGCTCGGCACGAAGCTCACTGGCGGCGTTGCCGATCAGATCCGCGCCGGCCTGGCGCAGCTGGAGCGCAATGTGCGCGAGCTGCAGGAAAGCGTCATGCGCGTGCGCATGTTGCCGATCAGCTTCGTGTTCAGCCGCTTCCCGCGCATGGTCCGCGATTTGAGCGGCCGGCTCGGCAAGCAGGTCGAGCTCAAGGTCACCGGCGACCAGACCGAGCTCGACAAGACCGTGCTGGAGAAAATCGGCGATCCGCTCGTGCACCTCGTCCGCAACAGCGTCGACCACGGCATCGAGATGCCTGCGGTACGTGCGGCGGCCGGCAAGCCCGCAGTTGGCGTCGTGTCGCTGGAGGCTTATCACAAAGGCGGCAACATCGTCGTGGAAGTCTGCGACGACGGCGGCGGCCTGCAGCGCGACCGCATCCTGGCGAAAGCGCTCGAGCGCGGTCTGGTCGCTGCGCACGAGACTTCCCTGACCGACGAGCAGATCTACGACCTCATCTTCATGGCCGGCTTCTCGACCGCCGACCAGGCGACCGACATCTCGGGCCGCGGCGTCGGCATGGACGTGGTGCGGCGGAACATCAAGGAGCTCGGCGGCAGCATCGAGGTGCGCTCGACGCTCGGCCGCGGCTCGCGCTTCATCATCACGCTGCCGCTGACGCTCGCGATCGTCGATGGCCAGTCCGTGTCGGTCGGCGCCGAGACCTACATCGTGCCGCTGGTCACGATCATCGAATCGCTGCAGCTGCAGCCTGGTGGCGTCAACCGCGTCGGCGGCCATCAGGAAGTGTTCTGGTTCCGCGACGGCTACGTGCCGATCGTGCGGCTGCACGAGGTGTTCGGCGTGAAGCCGCGCGCGAGCGAGCTGCATCACGGCCTGATCATGGTCGTGGAGGGCGAAGGCCGCCGCGTCGGCTTGTTCGTCGACGAGCTGCTCGGCCAGCAGCAGGTCGTCATCAAATCGCTCGAAACGAATTTCCGCCGCGTCGATGGCGTCTCCGGGGCAACGATCCTCGGCGACGGCGCGGTTGCCCTGATTCTCGACGTACCTGGATTGATACGCGTCGCCTCGCTGCGGGCGGCGGCTTGATTTGGAGGATGACCCAAGTGAACAACTTCAACATGACTGTGAAGGCCAAACTGTTCGCGACGCTGGCGCTTGCCGGCATCGTGATGGTCGCCGTCGGCGTGCTCGGACTGTCGGGCACGAAGAGCAGCAACGGCCATCTGGACGCGCTGTTCTTCAATCGGTTCGAGCCGACCGGCTGGGTCGGCACGATCGAATCGCACGAGCGCGACGTGCTGGAGAAGGCCGAGGACGCCGTCATCCGCCAGGATGCGGGCGGCGTGAAGATCGCCATCGGCATGCTCGCGGAGCGCACCGCCCAGGTGCAGGAACTGCTGCGCAAGCTGCAGGCGACCGACCTGACCGAGAAGGAACGGGCGCTGGTCAGCGAGTTCGCCGGCCACGGCAATGAGGTGATCGGCTTCCTGCAGGAAGCGCTGCTCGCCGCGCAGTCAGGCACGTTCGATCGCGCCGAGAGCGCGCTCATCGAGCGTGCACGGCCGACTTACGAGAAGCTGACTGCGAGCGGCGACGCGCTGCTCAAGCTGCAGATCGAAGTTGGGCAGCAGATGCGCGTCGATGCCGAGAAGGCGTTCAAGCGCAACAGCGCAATCATCGTCAGCGCGATCGTGGTCGGGCTCGGCCTGGCTGGGCTGCTGAGCTTCCTGTTGTTGCGCTCGATTCTCGGCGCGCTGTCGGCGGCCGTGAGCATCGCGGACCGCATTGCGAGCGGCGAGCTCGGACACGACGTGCGCGCCGGCAGCCAGGACGAGCTCGGCAGCCTGCTCGATTCGTTGCGGCGGATGGACTCGAAGCTGGTGCAGATCGTCGGCGAAGTCCGCGGCAGCGCGGATGCTGTCGGCTCGGCCGCACGCCAGCTGTCCCACGGCAATGACGACCTCTCACAGCGGACGCAGGAACAAGCCGCAGCGCTCGAAGAGACCGCATCCAGCATGGAGCAGATGACAGCGACGGTGAAACAGAACGCCGACAACGCCCGTCAGGCCAATCAGCTCGCCGTCGGTGCGCGCGAGCAGGCGGAGCGGGGCGGGGCGGTCGTACATCGCGCGATCGGCGCGATGGGCGAGATCAACACGTCCAGTCGCAAGATCGCGGACATCATCGGCGTGATCGACGAGATCGCGTTCCAGACGAACCTGCTGGCGCTGAATGCCGCAGTGGAAGCCGCACGTGCGGGCGAGCAGGGCCGTGGCTTCGCGGTCGTCGCGACCGAAGTCCGCAACCTTGCGCAGCGTAGCGCGAGCGCGGCGAAGGAGATCAAGGGCCTGATCAACGACTCGGTCGACAAGGTGAAGGTCGGCTCCGGGCTCGTCGACGAGTCGGGCAAGACGCTGTCCGAGATCATGGAAAGCGTCAAGAAAGTCACCGACATCGTTGCCGAGATCGCCGCGGCGAGCGAAGAGCAGTCGGCGGGCATCGAGCAGGTGAACAACGCCATCACGCAGATGGACAACGTGACGCAGCAGAACGCTGCGGTCGTGGAGCAGGCGTCGGCGGCAAGCAAGGCGATGGAAGAGCAGTCCTCGACGCTGGTCGCACAGATCGGCTACTTCAAGTTGGGCAAAGGCTCGAGCGCGCACGAGATCCGGCAGGGCGACACGGCAGCAATGCTGGCCCAGCGTCCTGCGTTCGCGAATCATCGGCCGATCACTCGCTCGCCGGTGGCGCGTCCCGCGGCGCCGCGCAAGCCTGCGCCGACACCCGCTGCGGTGCCGGCCACGATGCCGACTGCCATGAAGCTGCCGCGCGCCAGCGGCGATGAGAGCACCTGGGACGATTTTTGAGGAGCGATGCGATGACCAGACAAGGCAACCAGGTGCTGACGTTCACCCTCGGCGAGGAAACGTACGGCGTCGACATCCTGCGGGTGCAGGAGATTCGCGGCTGGTCGCCGGTCACGCGCATCCCGCAGGCGCAGGCGCACGTGCTCGGCGTGCTGAACCTGCGCGGCTCGATCGTGCCGATCGTGGACCTGCGCATGCGCTTCAGCCTGCCGCGGGCCGAGTACACCCCGCTCACGGTCATCATCGTGTTGTCGGTCGAGTCGCCGCAGGGCCGCCGCGACTTCGGCCTGGTCGTCGACGGCGTTTCCGACGTCATCGACGTGCCGGTCGGCGACGTGAAGCCGCCGCCGGAGCTCGGCCGGCAGTCGAGCACGGAGTTCATCGCAGGATTGGCCGCGGTGTCGGGACGCATGGTCATGCTGCTCGATATCGATCGGCTCATCGGCGGGGAAGTCGCGGCTGCGACTTCGTTGCCCGTCGCGGCCAATGCCTGAGATCGCCTTTACCGACACGGGCTCCTATGGTCCGGTGCTCGGCGATGCCGAGTTCGAGTTCATCCGTCACGTGGTGGGCGAGAACGCGGGCATCGTGCTCGGCCCAAACAAGCGTCAGCTGGTGCAGGGCCGGCTGGCGCGGCGGTTGCGCGAGCTGCGGCTGGACTCCTACCAGGAGTACTGCGAGCACGTGCGGCGCTCCGGCCCGGAGGAGCTGGTCGGGCTCATCAACGCGCTGACGACCAACGTCACCGCGTTCTTCCGCGAGAACCATCACTTCGAAGCGCTCGCCGGATACATGCTGCCGGAGGCGATGCGTCGCAATGCCGGCTCGCGTCGCCTCCGCGTCTGGTCGGCGGGCTGCTCGACCGGCGAGGAACCCTATTGCGTGGCGATGACCGCCGCGGAGGTCGTGCCGCCGGCGGGCTGGGACTTCAAGGTGCTCGCGACCGACATCGACAGCAACGTCATCGCGTTCGGGCAGCAGGGCGTGTATCCGCTCGATCGCGTCGCGTCGTTGCCGACGGAGCGCCTGCGCAGTTGCTTTCAGAAGGGCACGGGCTTGCAGGCCGGCAAAGCGATCGTCAAGGCGCAGCTGCGGGGTGTCGTGACGTTCCGTGTGCTGAACCTGCTGCATCCCTGGCCGATGCACGGTCCGTTCGACGTGATCCTCTGTCGCAACGTGATGATCTACTTCGACCAGGTCACGCGCGAAAAGCTGGAGAACCGTTTCATCGAGATGCTCGCGCCGGGCGGGTATCTGTGCATCGGTCACGCCGAGTCGCTGCACAACCTGGACGCACCGCTCCGGGCGGTCGGCAAGACGATCTACCGCAAGCATGGAGGCGAAGGCGATGGTAGCTAAGAACACAGCGGGCCCGCCGTTGCCGCATGCGCTGCCGGGCTTCGAGTCGATCCGGCGCTACCGCAACGCGTCCGGCGTGCCGACGGCGCGCATCCTGCCGGGCGAGTTCTACGTGACTCGCGAAGACGAAGTCATCGATACGGTGCTCGGCTCGTGCGTGGCTGCGTGCATCCGCAACCCGCGGCGCGGCATCGGCGGCATGAATCACTTCATGCTGCCGCGTCCGAACAGCACCGGCTCCGACGCATGGGAGAAAGTCGCCGGTCGCGCGACGCGCTACGGCACGGCCTCGATGGAGCAGCTGATCAACAGCGTCCTCAGTGCCGGCGGCACGCGCCAGGATCTCGAAGTGAAGATCTTCGGCGGCGGGCGCGTGATCGCGAAGCTGAGCGACATCGGTGCGCGCAATCTCGAGTTCGTGCACGAGTTCCTGCGGCAGGAAGGGTTGAAGATTGCCGCGGAAGACGCCGGCGACATCTGCTCGCGTCACATCCAGTATTTCCCGCGCAGCGGTCGCGTGCGGGTTCGTCATTTGAGCGCGCGCGCCGCGGAGCTCGGCGCGAAAGAGCAGCGCTACCTCGACCGGCTCGATCAGGCGCCGGTCGCGGGCTCGATCGATCTGTTCTGACCGAGGGCCAGCGAATGAGCATCAAAGTCCTCGTGATCGACGATTCCGCACTGGTACGCAAGCTTTTGACCGCGATGCTGTCGCGCTCGCCCGACATCCAGGTGGTCGGCGCGGCCAGCGATCCGTACGCGGCGCGCGAGAAAATCAAGAAGCTCAATCCGGACGTGATCACGCTCGATGTCGAGATGCCGCGCATGGACGGCATCACGTTCCTCGAGAACCTGATGCGGCTGCGGCCGATGCCGGTCGTGATGGTGTCGTCGCTGACTCAGCGCGGCGCTGACGTCACGCTGCGCGCGCTGGAGCTCGGCGCGATCGATTTCGTCGCGAAGCCCAGGATCGATATCGCCGGAACGCTGGCCGACTATGAGGCCGAGCTCATCGCGAAGGTGAAGGTTGCCGCGGGCGCGCGTGTACTGCCGCGCACTGTCGCGCCCTCGCGCGTGGCCGACGAGCGCCATAGCACCTCCGCCGTGGTGCCCATATTGAATGTCCGCTCGATGCTGCGGACGACCGATCGCATCATTGCAATCGGCGCATCGACGGGCGGCACCGAAGCGATTCGCGAGGTGCTGGCGGAGATGCCGCCGGACGCTCCCGCGATCGTCATCTCACAGCACATTCCGGCGGCCTTCAGCAAAGCGTTTGCCGAGCGCATGAATCGCAGCTCGGCGATGGCCGTGTGCGAGGCACAGGACGGACAGCAGATTCTGCCGGGACATGCGTACATCGCGCCGGGCGACCGGCATCTGCTGGTCGAGCGCGACGGCGCGCGTTATCTGTGTCGTCTGAGCACCGGTCCGCACGTGAATCGCCATCGGCCGAGCGTCGATGTGATGTTCCGATCCGTGGCCCAGAACGTCGGTCCGAGCGCCCTGGGCGTTCTGCTCACCGGCATGGGCGACGATGGTGCACGCGGGCTCAAGGAAATGATGGAGGCGGGCGCCGGCACGATCGCGCAGGACGAGGCCAGCAGCGTCGTGTGGGGTATGCCGGGATCGGCGGTGAAAATCGGCGCCGCGATGCACGTTTTGCCGCTCCAGCGCATCGGCTCGCAGGTGCTGGCCCTCGTGGCGAAAGCCGCCGCAGCGTGACATAAGATGGCTCAAGTCCTGGTGTCGCGGGCCGATAGCCGCATCATGACGAGTGCCAGCGCGATGAAGAACGAACCAACGACACAGCCTGTCAGCGAATCGGCCGCTGCATTTGCGTTCGTGAGCGAGCTGGCCCAGGAAGTCTCGAGCGGCAAAGTGGAATTGCCGTCGTTCCCCGACGTTGCCGTCCGGGTCCGCAAGGTGCTGGCCGACGAGCAGGTTTCCAACGAACAGATCGCCCGGATCGTCGGCTCCGACGCCGGGCTCGCCGCACGCGTGCTGACGCTCGCGAACTCGGCAGCACTGAACCGCTCCGGCCGCTCGGTCGGAGACCTCAAAACTGCGGTCAATCGTATCGGTCACAACAACGTGCGCACCGCTGCAGTGTCGTTCGCGATTGCGCAGCTGCGCCGTGCCAGCGAGCTTCGCAACATCGCGCCTCAGCTCGAGCTCGTGTGGCAGGAGGCGACGCTGGTCGCCGCGCTGTCTTATTCCATCGCCGCCCGCTGCCAGCTCAACTCGGATGAGTCGATGCTCGCGGGGCTGCTGCATAACGTGGGCAAGCTGTACATCCTGGCGCGCGCCAACCGCCATGGCAGCCTGTTCAGCGAGCCGGCCGCACTGGGCCAGGTCATGCGCGATTGGCACGCCAACATCGGCAAGGCGATCGTCGAGAACTGGGGCTTCCCCGAGCACATCGCCGAAGCGATCGGCGAGCACGAAACCATCGATCGCATGGTCGGCCAGGCCGATGTCACGGACGTGCTGACGGTTGCAGTCATGGCGGCCGGCTTCATGGGCCACGAAGTGGACTTCGAGCTGAACATGCAGGGCGTCAAGGCGTTCAGCCGCCTGTCCCTGGACAACGCCAAGTGCGCTCACATCATGCAGAGCTGCAGCGACGAGATAGCTGCCCTGCGCACTGCGCTCGGCGATTGACCTGCCCGAAAGCACGCAGGGATTGCCTTATGTCACCGCACCCGCTTTCCACTAGGAACCGAAACCCCGGGGAAACGTACTGATTGCACAGGCTGCCCGTGTTGGCAGCATGCGATCGACTGTTGTCGGGACGTTCGCGGGCATGGGCGGCAAGATACTCGTCGCGGAAGACGATCCGGAAGCAAGGGAGCTGCTGCTGCTTTTGCTCGAAGGCGGCGAATACAGCCTATTCGAAGCAGCCGACGGCATGGAAGCGCTGGACCTTCTGCGCACCGAGCAGCCGGATCTGCTGATCACCGATATCGTCATGCCGCGCATGGACGGCTATGAGCTGGTGCGTCGCCTGCGCCAGGACGACCGCACCGCGAACACCTCCGTCATCTTCTGTTCCGCTTCCTATCACGAGCGTGAAGTGCGCGAGATGGCGCGCTCGCTCGGCGTGCAGAGCACGCTCGCCAAGCCTTTCGATTTCAAGACAGTTCGCACGACGGTCGACGCTGCGCTCGCCGCTCGTAGCAATGCGCCGATGCCTGAGCCGGTCGCGGCGCCTGCGGCGCCGGTCGTCGGCAGCGCGCAGGAACGTCTGAGTGCGCTGGTCGCGTTCAGCCGTCGACTGTTCGGTCTCACTGAGCCCGAAGCGATCGTCGAATCCACCTGTCACGCGTCGCGCGACATTTTGCTCGCGCAATGCGCGCAGCTGGTCATTGCGGACGGCGAAGGCCCGCGTCACGAAACTACTGCGAGCGGTCTTGCAAACGAGCAAGTCGAGCGCTTGCTCGGCACGCGGATGTATCGCGATTTGTTGCCGACGCTGGAGCAGGGCGGGTGCGCGCTGTATCCGATGGCGCCGGGCGATAACGGGCAGAACGGCGGCACGGGTCAGCCAGGCGATTTCGTTTCGATGCTCGGCGTGCCCGTCGCGTCCGTCAGTCATCACTATGGCTATCTGTGCGTCATCAATCGCATCGGCCTGCCGGGCTTCACTGACGAAGACCTCGGGGTCGCGCGCGCGATCGCCGCGCAGGTCGCGGTCGCGTACGAGAACGCGCGGCGCTACCAGGCACTGCGCGGCGAAGTCGCACGGCGCGCAGAAGTCGAGAACGAAGTGCGAATCCTGAATCAGGATCTCGAGCGCCGCGTCGCCGAGCGCACCGCGGAGCTCGAGGTGGCGAACCGCGAGCTGGAGGCGTTTTCGTATTCGGTGGCGCACGATCTGCGGGCGCCGTTGCGACTGATCCATGCACACGTGCAGATGCTGCGCGACTACCGTGGCTCGCCGACGGCGCGCGAGCCGCTGATCCATCTCGATCAGATCACGCGTGGCGCACGCGAGATGAGCGCGCTGATCGACGGACTGCTGGCGCTGTCCCGGATCAGCCACATGGAGATGCGGCGGGAAGTCACGTCGCTCGACGAGCTGGTCAAGCGCGCGGTCAATCAGGTGCGGCAGGAGAGCGGCGAGCGCGTCGTCGAATGGCGGCTCGCATCGTTGCCTTCGATTGCCAGCGATCCGGATCTGATGCTGCAGGTGTTCGCCAACCTGATCGACAACGCCGTGAAGTATTCGCGTCCGCGACCGCACGCCGTGATCGAGATCGGCGTCGGCGTCGCGGACGGCGAGAAATACGTCTTCGTCCGGGACAACGGCGTCGGCTTCGACATGCGCTACGCGCGCAAGCTGTTCGGGGTGTTCCAGCGCCTGCACCGGCACGACGAGTTCGAGGGAACCGGCATCGGCCTGGCGACCGTCAGCCGCATCATCGAGCGGCACGGCGGCCGGATCTGGGCCGAGTCGCGCCTCAACCAGGGCGCCGAATTTCGCTTCACTCTCGCGGGGTTGTAGGTTTCTCTGTATCCTTCCTCGATGCAGGAACGATACGACCACGCCGCCGTCGAGCGCGCGGTCCAGGACAACTGGGCGCAGACGCGCGCCTTTGCCGTCACCGAAGACCCGAAGCGCTCGAAGTACTACTGCCTGTGCATGTTTCCGTACCCGAGCGGGCGGCTGCACATGGGCCACGTCCGCAACTACACGATGGGCGACGTGCTGACCCGCTACATGCGCATGCAGGGTCACAACGTCCTGCAGCCCATGGGCTGGGACGCGTTCGGCCTGCCCGCCGAGAACGCCGCGATCAAGAACGGCGTGCCGCCGGCCAAGTGGACCTACGACAACATCGCGTACATGAAGGGCCAGCTGCAGCAGCTCGGCTTCGCCCTCGACTGGAATCGCGAGCTGGCGACCTGCCAGCCCGAGTACTACAAGTGGAACCAGTGGCTGTTCCTGCGGATGCTCGAGCGCGGCATCGCCTATAAGAAGACGGGGATCGTCAACTGGGATCCGGTCGACCAGACCGTGCTCGCCAACGAGCAGGTGATCGACGGCCGCGGCTGGCGCACGGGCGCGCTCGTCGAGAAGCGCGAGATTCCGATGTATTACCTGCGCATCACGGAATACGCGCAGGACTTGCTCGACGAGCTCGCGCAAATGACCGAATGGCCGGAGCGCGTGCGTGCGATGCAGGCGAACTGGATCGGCCGCAGCGAAGGCGTGCGCATCGGTTTTCCGTACCAACTCGAAGGCGAGCAGCGTGTCCTGAGCGTGTTCACGACGCGTGCAGACACCTTGATGGGCGCGACGTTCTGCGCCGTCGCAGCCGAACACCCGCTTGCGACCTACGCTGCGCGCAACAATGCGGCGCTCGCGGCGTTCGTCGAGGAGTGCAAGCGCGGCACCGCTCAAGAGGCGGAAATTGCCGTAATGGAAAAGCGCGGCATGCCGACCGGCTTGTTCGTGACGCATCCGTTGTCCGGCGCCAGGATTCCGGTCTGGGTCGGCAACTATGTGCTCATGACGTACGGCGAAGGCGCCGTCATGGGCGTACCGGGTCATGACGAGCGCGACTTTCACTTCGCGCTGAAGTACTCGCAGCCGATCGAGTTCGTGATCGCGCCCGCCGGCGTCGATCCGGCGACGTTCTCCAAGACCGAATGGCGCGAGGAGTACTCGGCGTACGGCGTGTGCATCAACTCCGGCAAGTACAACGGGCTCGACTACCAGGCCGCGGTCGATGCGATCGCCGCGGATTTGCAGGCGAAAGGCCTCGGCGAGAAGCAGGTGCAATGGCGTCTGCGCGATTGGGGCATCTCGCGGCAACGCTACTGGGGCACCCCGATCCCGCTCATTCTGTGCCCGAAATGCGGCGACGTGCCCGTGCCCGACGAGGACCTGCCGGTCGTGCTGCCGGAAAACGTGGTGCCGGACGGCACCGGCAATCCGCTCAACAAGACGCCGTCGTTCTATCGAGTGAAGTGTCCGCAGTGCGGCGGCGACGCTCGACGCGAGACCGACACGATGGACACGTTCATCGATTCGGCCTGGTACTTCCTGCGCTTCCCGTGCAGCGACGACGAGCGTGCGATGGTCGACGAGCGCACCAACTATTGGATGGCGGTCGATCAGTACATCGGTGGCATCGAGCACGCGATCCTGCACTTGCTGTACGCGCGCTTCTGGATGCGCGTGATGCGCGACATGGGCCTGATCAAGGTCAAGGAGCCGTTCGCGCGGTTGCTCACGCAGGGGATGGTGCTCAATCACATCTACTCGCGGTCGACTGCGGCCGGCAATGTCGAGTATTTCCATCCCGACGACGTGGTTGCAGAGCTCGATGCGCATGGAGTGCCGGTCAAGGCAACGCTGCGCACGGACGGCAAGCCGGTCGAGTGGCAAGGCATGCGCACGATGTCGAAGTCGAAGGGCAACGGCGTCGATCCGACTGAGCTGGTCGCGCGCTTCGGCGCGGATGCGATTCGCGTGTTCATGATGTTCAAGGCGCCGCCGGAGGACACGCTCGAGTGGTCCGACGACGGTGTCGAAGGGTCGGCGCGTTTCCTGCGCCGCCTGTGGCGCATGGTGTGGGAGCATCTCGAGAAAGGTCCGGTGGCCACCGGCCCGCGGCAGGAGCTCGTCGCTCTTTCGCCGGCACAGCGCGAAATGCGCCGCATGGCGCACGCGACCGTGGTCAAAGTGACGGACGACTACGGCCGGCGCCGCGTGTTCAACACGGCGATTGCCGCGGTGATGGAGCTGATGAACGCGCTCCAGAAGTTCGACGACGCCAGCGAGCAGGGGCGAGCTGTGCGTCACGAGACGCTCGAGCTGATCGTCCAGTTGCTCGCGCCGATCGCTCCGCACATTTGTCACACGCTGTGGCGGGAGCTGGGTCACCGGGATCCGCTGATCGATCATCCGTGGCCGCACGCCGATCCGCAGGCGCTGGTGCAGGAGAGCATCGAGGTCGTCGTGCAGGTCAACGGCAAGTTGCGCTCGAAGGTGGAAGTCCGCGCGAGCGCGGACAAGGACGAGATCAGCGCGGCGGCGCTGGCTGACGCCACGATCCAGAAGTGGATCGAAGGCAAGCCCGTGCGCAAAGTGATCGTTCCGCCCGGGGGCAAGCTCGTCAACGTGGTCGTGTGAGCAAACCGGTCAGAGTCGTCCTCTTCGACGTCGGCGGCGTTCTCGTGCAGCTGAGCGGTGTAGCGACCGTGCTCGGCTGGGTCGCCGACCGGTGGACACCTCCGGAGCTGTGGCACAGATGGTTGCACTCGCCGGCAGTGCGCGCCTTCGAGACCGGCCGCTGTGACGCCGAGACCTTCGCGGCTGACCTGGTTGCGGAGCTGGATCTCGGCGTCGCGCCCGCGCTGTTCCTCGAATCATTCGCCGGCTGGCCGACCGGCCTGTATCCCGGCACGCGCGAGCTGATCGAGAAAATCCCCGCGCATGTCACGCGCGCGCTGCTTTCGAACAGCAATGCGCTGCATTGGCCCCGCGTCGAAGACGAGTTCGGCCTCCGCGCGCTCTTCGAGCACCGCTTCGTCTCGCACCAGATCGGGCGTATCAAGCCTGACCGCGATGCCTTCGAGCACGTCCTCAGCTCGCTAGGCTGCGACGCCGCCAGCGTCTTCTTCCTGGACGACAACCAGATGAACGTCGAAGCCGCCCAAGCCGTCGGCATGCAAGGCGCCGTCGTCCGCGGCATCGCCGAAGCCGAACACGCCCTGCGCAACGTCTCCGTCATACGATAGCGAGGGGCGCCTCGACGGTGTGAAGAGGACCTCTGGTCCCGACAGCTCGATTGATATCGAATGCGCTCTTACCCTTCACTGATCTGACTACTTCGCTGAGGTTGCTGCCTGGGCGAAGTTGCACAAGCCAGTGGAGGTGATCGGGCATGACGACGTACGCGAGCGTCGGGGCACGAGCCGCAACCTCCTGACAGTGCAGCGTCCGTACGACGATGCGGCCGGGGTGAAGATTCGTGAACAGCGGTACGCGGTTGCGTGTCACCGCGGTAACCAGATAGATCTGTCCGCCAAGCGATGAACCCGACTTCTTCGCTCCTGCTGTGCGGATTTTTGCCCGGAAGTCGGGCTAAAGCCCGACCTACAAGTCCCATCCCACCGGCCGTGCTTGTTCCCCGGAGGCGGGAGCCGTACGCTTTGACGCGGCCGTTCGTCTTTCCCAAGGGCACAGGTGACTTATGCAAATGCGGGTCGTCGACAGCGAGCTCAGCAACGTTCGCAACCAGGTCACTGCGGAGGAGTGGGCGACGCGCGTCGATCTCGCGGCCTGCTATCGCCTCGTGGCGCACTTCGGCTGGGACGATCTGGTGTTCACGCACATCTCGGCGCGCGTGCCCGGCACGCATGACTTCCTGATCAATCCGTACGGGTTCATGTTCGAGGAGATCACCGCGTCGAGCCTGGTGCGCGTCGACCTCCATGGGAAGAAGACGCTGGAGAGTCCGTACGACATCAACCCCGCCGGCTACACCATCCACAGCGCGATCCATGCCGCACGCGAGGATGCGGGGTGCGTGCTCCACCTGCACACGATGGCCGGTGTCGCGGTGTCGGCGCAGAAGGCTGGGCTGCTGCCGATCTCACAGCAGTCGACGCTCGTGATGCTCAGCCTGTCGTACCACGATTACGAAGGTCTCGCGCTCAACCCGGATGAGAAGGGCAGGCTGCAGACGGACCTCGGCGACACCCGCAATCTCATCTTGCGCAATCACGGTCTGCTGACCGTCGGCAAGAACGTCGGCGACGCATTCCTCAGCATGTACACCCTGCAACGGGCCTGCGAAGTCCAACTGCTGGCACAAGGCAACGGCGCGGAGTTGATCGATATCCCGCAGTCGGTGATGGATACGGTTCCGGAATTCTCGCGCATGGTGACCAAAGGCGCAGGCAGCGCGTTGGTGTGGCCGGCGCTGTTGAGGAAGATGGATCGGCTGGATACGAGCTTCAGGAATTAGCAGGAGTCAGGCTAAAGCCTGACCCCCACTGGCTTGTGCATTGCGACTGACTAGGGGATTACCTGACGTTCGGGCGCAAGGCTGACTGATACTCACCGCAGCGCACTCTCCTGCAAACTCCGCGCGCGAATTCCTAGGAAGGACGAACGCGAAAGGAGAGTTCGGATGAAGGCAGAGCGTATAGCGACCCGGATGTCTGTCCTGGGCCGTGCGCTGCCATCACGGGTGCTGCTGGTCGACGACGATGAGCTCGAGCTGGAGCTGATGGCCGATCGGCTGGAAGCTGCCGGGTTCGAAGTCGCGTGCGCCTCCCATGGCGAAGCAGCCCTGCAGCTCATCGAGCAGCAGTGGTATCCCCTCGTGATCACCGACTGGCTGATGCCGGTGATGGACGGCATCGCGTTCACCGAAGAGCTGCGCGGCCGCGGGACCACCGACACCTACATCATCATGCTGACGATGCGCGAAGCCAGCGTCGACTACGAGCGCGGCTACGTCGCCGGCGTCGACGATTATCTTTCCAAGCGCGTTCCGGATGCAGAGCTGTTCGCGCGCATCACGGCCGCATTCAACACGCTTGCACTGCGCCGCTCATTGAAGGAAGCACAGGCTGCGCTCGAACAGGCCGCCGCGATCGACGCCGAATCCGGCGCGTTCGCCTTGCGCGAGCTGTTCAGCAGGTTGCATGGGGAGATCAGGCGTGCCCAGCGGTACGGGCGCAAACTGACGTTGCTGACACTGGCCGTGTCGGCCACCGAGCGCGCGACCGCGGTCGAGGTCACGCCGTCGCCGGAGATGGTGCGCGGAATCGTGCAAACCATCGAAAGCGTCGTGCGCCTGCAGATCGACTGGACTGGCCGGCTCGACAGCGAGCGCGGTGTCGCGTTCGCTGTCGTGCTGCCCGAATCCAGCATCAGCGAAGCGCCTCGGATCAAGGAGCGGCTGCAGGCCGCACTGCGCCGTTACGCGCAGGGTTTCGAAGCCTTGCAGCTGACGTTCGCATTCGGCGTCGCCGCCCTCGAAGACACGGGCCAGCAAAGCCCGTCCGTCGACACGGCAGCGATGCTGGAAGTCGCCGGACTGTGTCGCAACTGCCCCGGGCGCACTGGTCCCGAGCAGCTCGGTGCCGTCCAGCGCAGCGTCGCCTGCCACGCCTCGATCGTGTGCCGGCACGGTTATGTCGTCGACGACGAATGCAGCCTGAAATCGCGCTTGTCCGCGCGCGGTGTCGACGAGGACCAGGCCCTGGCCGGTTGACCGCCCGCCGGCGCGCCGCGAACATGGCGGCCCGTTTCCCGAGGGTTCGCCGTGCGTCATGCCATGCCGGGTCGATCGATTGTCGTACTCATGTGCACCGTGGTGTCGCTCGCTGCGTGCGGCTGGCGCTTGCAGGGAGCCGCAAAGTTGTCGCCGACGATGACGGTGACCTTCGTCGATGCCGAGGATCGCTACACCGACTTCAATCGCGCGCTGCGCGACCGGCTGCGCGCCTCGGGCGCAAAAGTTACCGAGCGCGCCGGGGACGCGACGGCGGTGGTGAAGATCATCAAGGACCAGACCGGACAGCGAGTGCTGTCGGTTTCGGCGCGCAACACGCCTGAGGAATACGAAGTGTTCTACACAGTCGAGTACTCCGTCACGAGCGGCGGCACCGAGCTGATACCGCGGCAGAAGCTGGAGCTGACGCGCGACTACAGTTACGACACCACCGCAGTACTCGCAAAGGAACGCGAGCAGGCGGTGCTGCGGGAAGCCCTGGCGCAGGATCTCGCCGGGCTCGTGCTGAGGAGACTCGCCTCGCTGTGAGCGATGCGACTCTCGTTGCGCGGCAGTCGGCGTCGCCGGCCAAGGCTGGCCAGGTTCTCTGGCTGACGATAGGTGTCGCGTTGCTGTTGGTCGCGATGGCGGCGGCCGCGCTCCTGTTCTTCTCGCATCAGCTGAACGTAGCTCGAACCAGCTACTTCGAAGCACGGCATACGCGCGCGACGCTCGACCAGCTGCACGTCGTCTTCTCTTCGCTGCAGGATGCCGAGACCAGCGCACAGGGTTACGTGCTGACCGGCAGCGAGGAAGTTCTCTCGCCCTATTTCGCCGCGCAGCGCTCGCTCGAAGGGGAGCTCGATCGGCTGACGCAGCTGGCGAACGAAGGTGAAAGCCGGCAGATCGCCCGGGAGCTGGCGGCCCTGGCGCGGGCACAGTTCTCGTTCGTGAGCGATGTGGTCGCCGCCCGCCGGTCGCAGGACGCGGCCGCAGCCGTGCAGCTGCTTCGCGCCGGCGTCAGCAAATCCCAGATGGATCGCATCCGTGAGCTGACCGCAGCGCTCGAAACCCATGAAAGTGAGCTGTTGGCGCAGCGATTCAGTTTCTTCGAGCATCGCTTCGAGCGCAACGAGAGCGTAGTGCGGATCGCGCTGTCCGCGGCTATCGTGATGATGCTCGGAGCAAGCGTTCTGCTCGTGTGGCACATGCAGCGGCGCCTGCGCGCCGAGCGCGCCGCCGAGAACACCGCTTCGATGCTGCGCTCGACGATGGAGAACGTCAGCCAGGGCGTCGCGGTGTTCGACTCGAAACAGCAGCTCATCGCCTGGAACGGGCGCTACGTCGAGCTGCGCGGACTGAACCCGCGGCAGATGCACGTCGGCATGTCGTGGACGGACGTCCGCGCCATGGGAGCGAAGTTCGTGGTGTCGGATCAGACCGGTGTACACGATCCGCCCGGCGCCCCGGCCCTCATGGCGGCGAGTACCAGCATCGACGTCGAAGGAAGTCGCGCCGACGGCGCGGTCCTCCAGGTGCGCGGCCAGCCCATGTCCGACGGTAACTACATCGTCACGTATACCGACGTGACTGCGCTGAAGCTCTCCGAGACGGCGCATCGCGACCAGGCAGCACGCTTGTCGGCAATCCTCGACGGCGTTCTCGATGCGATCGTGACCATCAACGAGAGCGGCAGTATCGAATCGTGGAGCCGCAGCGCCGAGCGGCTGTTCGGCTACACGGCAGCCGAAGTCCTGCGCCGTAACGTGCGCTTGCTGATGCCCGAGCCGCACTCGTCGGCGCACGACGGCTACATTCGCCGCTACCTGCAGACCGGCGAGCGCCGCATCGTCGGCCAGCGCCGCGAGGTCGAAGCGTTGCACAAGGATGGCCGGCGCATTCCCGTCGATCTCGGCATCAGCGAGATGCTCATCGGCTCGCGGCGCCTGTTCATCGGCGTGATCCGCGACTTGTCTTCGCGCGAGGAAATCGAGCAGCTGAAGACCGGCTTCGTCTCGACCGTCAGTCACGAGTTGCGCACGCCGTTGACGTCGATCTCCGGCTCGCTCGGCCTGCTCGCGGGCGGCATTGCCGGCGCGCTGCCTGCCAAAGCGGCCCGGCTCATCGACATCGCCAAGCTCAACTGCGAGCGGCTGGTCAGATTGATCAACGACATTCTCGATCTGGAACGCGCGGAGTCGGGGCGACTGGAGCTGCGCCTCGCCGCGCAGCGGTTGAAGCCGATCGTGCGACAGGCGATCGAGGCGAATCGCGCCTACGCGCAGACGTTCGGCGCGTCGATCGAGCTTGCTGCCGACAGCGACGACGCCAGTGTGCTCGTCGATCGCGATCGGCTGATCCAGGTGCTGACCAACATCCTGTCGAATGCCGCGAAGTTTTCGCCGCGCGGATCTGCAGTGGAGGTGGGCATCCGCACCGAGTTCGACAGCGCGCGTGTCAGCGTGCGCGATCGCGGTTCGGGCATCGCGCCGGAGTTCCGCTCGCGCATCTTTCAACGCTTCGCCCAGGCCGACAGCTCGGACTCGCGTGCCAAGGGCGGTACGGGCCTCGGGCTGTCGATCGCCAAGACGGTCATGCAGCGTCTCGGCGGCACCATCGGTTTCGACAGCGTGCCGGGCGAGGGCACGACGTTTTACATCACGCTGCCCGCGCGTCTGGAGACTTCTACGCCCGTGCGGGCCGGCGTAGACGTCATCGGCTCGCCGACTGTGCTGCTTTGCGAAGACGATCCAGACCTGGCGCGCGCCGTGGCGGACGTGCTCGAAAGCGCCGGCATGCGGGTCTCCGCGGTCCCGAGCGTGCGCCAGGCGAAGATTGCGGTGGCACAGGCGCGGTACGATGTCGCACTCGTCGACCTGCACCTGGCAGATGCTGACGGCCTCGAGCTGGTCAGCGATCTGCGAACCCATGACGCGACGCGAGCGTTGCCGGTGATCGTCATGACGGCCAAAGAGCGCATCAGCGCCGACTCGGATCGTCTCAGCACGTTGCAGCTGGCGGATTGGCTGCAGAAGCCGATCGATCCCAGCCGCCTGCTGGACGCGATCCACAACGTGCTGCTGGAGCTGCGCGACCGGCGCGCCCATATTCTGCACGTGGAGGACGACGAGTCGCTGACGCAGCTGGTCGAGGAATTGCTGTCGGACGAGGCCGAAGTGGTCCGCGCTCATTCGCTCGCGCAGGCGCGGGCGCACGTCGAAGCGCGGCGCTTCGATCTGGTGATCCTCGACGCGGCGCTGGGCGACGGCTCGGGCCTCGACTTGCTGCCGGTGTTGCACGAGGCGGGTGCTGACGCGCCGCCGGTCATCCTGTACAGCGCCACCGAGCCGAGCCGCGAGCTGGCGGGGCGCGTGCAGGCCGCGCTGGTCAAGTCGCGAGACTCGGTCGAACACTTGCTCGCGACCGTGCGGCGGCTCGCGCGCCGCCACGCTACCGAGGTGGAGGCTTCGCAATGAGCCGGCCGCTGCTACGGACAGTGCTTTACGTGGATGACGAGCCGGACATCCGCGAGATCGTGGAGCTCGCCCTCGGCCTGGTGGGCGGGCTGAGCGTGGCAACCTGCGAATCGGGCGAGCGGGCGCTGCAATGTTTGCCTGACATAACGCCCGATCTGGTGTTGCTCGACGTGATGATGCCCGGAACGGACGGCCCGACGACGCTGCAACGTATGCGTGCGGATCCGCGCTTCGCGAACATTCCCGTAGTATTCGTCACTGCGAAGGCCATGCCGGCCGAAGTTGCACGCTTCCGCGAGCTGGGCGCGGTCGCGGTGATCGCCAAGCCGTTCGATCCGATGCAATTCGGCCAGCAGATCGTGACGATCTGGGAGGGTATCGATCATGGACGAGCGTGACGAGCTGCAACAGAAGATTGCCGACATCGCCGGCCGCTACATCCAGCGCACCGCCGGCGAGCTCGGCGGCCTGCGCGAGCTGATCGCGAAAGTGCGGGCGGGCAATACCGCGGCGGCGAAGGAAATCGAGCAGCTCGCGCACAAGATCTACGGCAGCGGCTCCATGTTCGGCTTCGAAGCAGTCAGCGAGCAGGCGCGCGAGCTGGAGCTGGTCGCGAAGGACACAGCCGATCCGCAGATGGTCGAGAGGCTTCAGGTGCGTGCCGATGCGCTGGAAGAGCAGGTGCAGGCGGCCATACGTGCCCGAGGAGCGCAGTGACCCGAGTCGAGTCGCATTTGGCTGCGGTAACTCAGCTGCTCTCCCGCTATCGCATCGAACCGGTCGCAGTCGAACCCGGTGCCACCATCCCAGGCTCCTACTGGGGCGAGAGCGAAGCCGGTCTAATTGGCGATCGCATCTACTTCAGATACGACACTCCGCTGCATTCGGTACTGCACGAGGCTTGCCACTTCATCTGCATGGACGACTCCCGCCGCACGCAACTCGAGCGCGATGCCGGCGGCGACTACGACGAGGAAAACGCCGTCTGCTACCTGCAGATCCTGCTGGCCGGCGAGATCCCCGGCATGAGCTCGCTGCGGATGTGCAGCGACATGGACGCGTGGGGCTATACGTTCCGACTCGGCTCCGCCAGCGCCTGGTTCGAGCGCGACGCGGCGGATGCGCGCCAGTGGCTGGTCGCGCATCGGATCATCGACGAGAGCGGCCGCGTTACCGGAACCTGTCGGTCGCGTTGATCAGCTCGTGCGTGTTGCCGGGCTCGAACGCCGAATGGCCGGCGTCCGGCACGACCCGGAACTCCGCTTCCGGCCAGGCGCGATGCAGGCTCCAAGCCGTCTGCATCGGACACACGACGTCGTAGCGACCCTGCACGATCACCGCCGGGATCTTGCGAATCGACTTCACGTTGCGTAAGAGCTCGTCCTCCGACTTCAGGAAGCCGCGATTGACGAAGTAGTGGCACTCGATACGGGCGACCGCGATCGCGAACTCCTCTTCGCCCCACTTGTGCAGCTGCTCTTCGTTGACGTGCAGATAGCTGGTCGCCGCTTCCCAGATCGACCACGCGCGCGCGGCAGCCACTCGCGTGGCGCGATCGTCGCTGGTCAGGCGTTTATAGAACGCCTGGATCAGGTCGGCGCGCTCCTCGACCGGAATCGCGGCGATGTAGTTCTCCCAATGATCGGGGAAGATCGCGCTGGCCCCGCCCTGGTAGAACCAGCTCAGCTCGAACTGCGACAGCATGAAGATGCCGCGCAGGACCAGCTCGCTGACCCGCTCCGGATGCTTCTGCGCGTAGGCGAGGGCGAGCGTCGAGCCCCACGAGCCGCCGAATACCAGCCAGCGTTCGATGCCGAGGTGCCCGCGCAGCTGCTCCATGTCCGACACCAGGTGCCAGGTCGTGTTGTCGACCAGACTGGCGTGCGGCCGGCTGCGCCCGCAGCCGCGTTGGTCGAACAACACGATGCGATACGCGTCGGGATCGAAAAAACGTCGCGCGCGATTGTCGCAGCCGGCGCCCGGACCGCCGTGCACGAACAGGGCCGGCTTGCCGTTGGGATTGCCGCACTCCTCGTAATAGATCTCGTGCACGCCGGACACGCGCAGCATGCCGCTGTTGTAGGGCTCGATAGCTGGATACAAGGAGCGGCGGCCTGCAACGGGCTGCGCCGGGCGCTTGCGTTTCGCGAGCGCGTGGCGCGCGCGCGTGCGTTGCTTGTTCGGCGTCCGCTTGCGCACGCTGCGACGGGGAGTTTTACGCTTGCTCGCCATCTCGAGTCTCCGAACTTGGAACGCGGCGCGCATCGTACTTTACAATGCGCCCTTTCGGGAACACGCGCCGGAACACTGGATGCAGTCTCACTTCGCTTCAATTGTCATGCTGCTCGTCACGATGGTGATCTGGGGCAGCACTTTCGTCGTCACCAAGGGTATCAACGATCAGGTGCAGCCCTTCACGCTGGCGTTCGTGCGCGTGGCGATCGGCGCCCTGGTGCTGCTGGGTTGCGCGTTCGTGCGTCAGGCCCGCGGCGGCACCCACGCGCGCTGGTCGACATTGCCATGGGGCACGATGATCACGATGGGGTTGATCGGCGTCGTCCTGTACTACGCAGTCTTCAACTATTCGCTGGTGTACACGTCGGCGTCGCAAGGCGCGCTGGTTCAGAGCTGCATTCCCGCGATGACGGCGCTGGTCGCGGTCGTCTGGTTGCGCGAGCACGCCTCGGCACTGCGCTGGACCGGCATCGCGCTGTCCATGGCGGGCATCCTGATCGTCTTCTCGGGTGCGGACACGCAATCGGGCAGCGGGAGTTTGCTGGGTAACGTGCTGATGTTCGTGTCCGCGGTGCTGTGGGGCGTGTACACCTCGATGGCGAAGCGGGTGGCGACGTACGACGCAGTACAGGTCACCGCAGGCATCATCGGCGCGGGCGCGGTAATGCTGCTGCCGCTGTCAGCGTTCGAGATCGCCGCCGCAGGCATGCCGAGCGTGAACCTGCGCGGCTGGCTCGGGATGGCCTATCTCGGCGCGGGCGCCTCGGGGCTCGCGTACATGATGTACAGCGCAGCGTTGAAACACATGGACGCGAGCGAGGCGGGTGTTTATACGAACCTGATCCCCATCGTCGGCGTGATCATGGGCGTGATGCTCGGCGAGCCGCTGTCGCTGCGAGCGATTATTGGTGGAGTGGTGGTGTTGGTGGGCGTGTGGTTGACGAGCCGGCAGCCGGCCGTGAGTCAGGCGGTGTGACCTTCTTGCCTGCGACGTAGGTGCCGACCACCTTGATATCGTCGATCTCGCTCTCCGGAATCTTGAAATAGTCGCGGTCGACGATGATGAAGTCGGCCCACTTGCCCGGCTCCAGGGAACCGGTCGCATGCTCCATATGCGCGGCGTATGCAGCATCGATCGTGAACAGCCGCAGCGCTTCCTCGCGCGTCAATTTCTCTTCCGGATACCAGCCTCCCGGCGGGTGACCTTCGCGATCCTGGCGCGTCACCGCCGCATACAAGCCGTAGAACGGGTTCGGCAGCTCGACCGGGAAGTCGCTGCCGCCGGCGAGCCGCACGCCGGCATTGATGAGCTTGCGCCACGCATAGGCACCCTGGACGCGCTTCGCTCCGAGCCGGTCTTCCGCCATGTTCATGTCGGACGTGGCATGCGTCGGCTGGATCGACGCGATCACTTCCAGCCGTGCGAACCTCTTGATGTCGTCGAGCGCGATCACCTGCGCATGCTCGATCCTCGGACGCAGCGCGTGGCGTTGCTCCTTCGTCAGCATCGTCTCCAGCGTATCGAGCACGAGACGATTGCCCGCGTCGCCAATCGCATGCACGTTCAATTGCCAGCCTTTGGAGGCCGTCAGAGTCGCCAACTCCTGCATCTGCTCGCGGGTGTACATCATCAGTCCGCGGTGATGCGGCTGATCGCTGTAGTCCTGCATCAGCGCCGCGCCGCGACTGCCCAGCGCTCCATCGGCCCACGCCTTCACCGCACGCATCTGCAGGCGGTCGTCGAACTGGGGCATGCGCGGCCCGGACTGCATGAGTTGCCGATCTTCGGGGCTGTCGCGCAGCATCGCGTAGATCCGGATCGGCAGCTGCCCTTGCGCGCCGAGGTCGCGATACGCACCCCACGTCTGCGCGTCGATGCCGGCGTCGTGCACGCCCGTCATGCCGAGCGAGGCCACCTCGTTCATTGCCGCTAGCAGTTGCTGCTTCACTTCCATGTCGGTGGCAGCCGGGATGCGCTTCTCGATCAGCGCTTCCGCCGTATCGACCAGCACGCCCGTCGGTTGCCCGGAGGCGTCGCGCACGATCTGTCCGCCCTGTGGGTCCGGAGTCGATGCGGTGATGCCGGCAACCTTCAGTGCAGCGGTATTCAACCAGCTTGCATGACCATCGACGCGGGTCATGACTGCGGGACGATCGGCAACGACGGCATCGAGCTCGCGCGCAGTGGGAAAGCGCTTGTCCTTCCACAGGACCTGATTCCAACCGCGGCCCATCACCCAACGTGAGCTGGGGTTCGCTGCCATGTGCTTGCGGATACGCGCGAGTGCGTCCTCGATGCTCGTGGTGCCGCGCAGGTCTGCCTGCAGCTTCAACTCGCCGAGGCCGAGCACGTGGCCGTGTGCATCGGTGAGCCCGGGAAGCACGTACTTGCCGCCGCCGTCGATGTCTGTCGCAGGAACTCTGTGCGCGATATCCGCATAGGCGCCGATCTGCTTGATACGGCCGTCTTCGATGATGATGGTGTTGAACTCTGCCAATCCCTTCTGTCCTACCGGCGTCACGCCTTGCACGTTGTGCACGACGATGGTTTCGGCGCTGGCGCCGGCGATTGTGCTGGCTGCGATCAGTGCGACGCAGATCCGACTAAGCATGAGTCACGCTCCGTGGAGTTTCAGCAGGACCGGCGAGGCTGCGCACCAGCTCTTGTGCGTGGATCGGCAGGTCCGCAAGCCGTCGTACGCAGATGGTGAGGTTGCGCTGCGCCCAGTCGTCGGTGAGGTCGATCCGGCGCAGCGACATCGTCTTCATGCTGCGCACGGCCGTGGTTTCCGGAACGATGCCGACGCCGACGTTGCACTCGACGAGCCGGCACACGGCATCGAAGCTGCGCAGCTGCACGCGCAGCTTGAGCCTGCGCCCGGTGCGCTCGGCCTTCTCCGACAGGAATCGCTGCAGCGAGCTGGTGCGATCCAGGCCTACGAAGTCGCAATCGAGTGCCTCGGCAAAGGCGATGCGTTCCTTGGCAGCGAGCGGATGACCGGCGGCGGTGACGAGCACGAAGCGATCGACGCGAAACGGGAATACTTCCAAGCCGGTGACGTCTTCGGTGCCTGCGACGATGCCGATATCCGCCTGTCCATCGGCGACGGCTGCGACGATCTCATCGCTCAGGCGCTCCTCGAGATCGATGTTGACCTGGGGATGCGAGGCGAGGAACTGACTGAGCGGCTCCGGCAGGAATTCCGTGAGCGCGTTGGTGTTCGACATCAAGCGGATGTGGCCCTTCAAGCCATCGGCGTATTCGCTCAACTCGCCGCGCATGCGCTCGGCCTGCTGCAGCAGCAGGCGTGCGTGATGCACGAGTGTGCGGCCTGCGGGGGTTGGCTGCACACCCTGTCGATCACGATTCAGCAGCGCGGTGCCGAGCTCGATCTCCATATTGCGGATCCGCGTGCTCGCCGCGGCCACCGCCAGGTGCATGCGATCGGCACCGGCTGTGATGCTGCCGGCTTCCACCACGTGCAGAAAGAGTTTGAGATCGGTGAGGTCGAAGCGCATGCGTGATTAGGTGCCGGGAGAAGAAAACAGGGGAAACTCAGCGGTGCAGCATTACATCGCGCGCGTGTATCAGTATGTGCCTCAAGCCTACCAGAGCAGCAGCGCTATGCTGCACTGCTGAGTTTCCCCTGTTTTCTTCTCCCGGCACCCAATCACGGCCGGCGCAAGGGCACGAACATCACCGGCGACACGTTCCTGGTGCGCACCTCGCCGGCGGCGTCCTTTTCGAGCAACTGCAGTTGCTGGACCGTGAAGCGCGGCCCGACGGGCACGATCAGCCGGCCGCCGGGCTTCAGCTGGTCGATCAGCGGTTGCGGAACGTGCTCGGGCGCAGCGGTCACGATGATGATGTCGAAGGGCGCGTGCTCGGGCCAGCCGCCGTAGCCATCGCCGACCCGCACGGTGACGTTGTCGGACTTCTGCTCGCCCAGCACTGCCTGCGCGCGGCGTCCCAGCGTCTCCTCGAGCTCGATCGTGTAAACGTGCGCCACGAGCCGCGCGAGCACTGCCGCCTGATAGCCCGAGCCCGTTCCCACTTCGAGCACGTGGTCGCTAGATTGCGGCCTGACCAACTCTGTCATCAACGCGACGATGTAGGGCTGTGAGATCGTCTGGCCCTGGCCGATCGGCACGGGTGCATCGATGTACGCCCGGTCGCGCTCCGCCTGGGGAATGAACGCGTGGCGCGGCACCAGGCGCATGGCTTCGACGACGCGCGGGTCGCGGATACCGCGCGCGACGATCTGCTCGCGAACCATCGTTTCGCGGGCGGCCTCGTACGACGAGTCGTCCAGCGCTCTCACTTGATCTCCGCAACCGAAGCAGGAAAGAGCCGTCAGGCACGCCCGAAACGCACGGGTACTGCGGGCGGATGCAACGGAATGCAGCAACTGGCGCAGCATGGCACCTTCTATGGCCTCGCCGGTCGGCTTGGGCCATAATCGGCCCAACTTTTACCCGGATCAACCTTGTTCGACCGTCCACTTCCGAAGTCTTCCGCCCCGTCGCGCCCGCGACGCCCCGCGCTCCTGAAGTGAAGATTTCCGGCGACAACCTCGCATCCAGCCTGGCCCGTCAGCTCCAGACGATCTATCTCGTGTCCGGAGACGAGCCGTTGCTCGTCAACGAAGCCGCGGATGCCATCCGCGCCGCGGCGCGCAAGCAGGGATTCGAGGAGCGCGAGCTGCACGTCGTCGAACGCGGTTTCGACTGGCAGGGCCTGATTGCCGGCAGCCGCTCGATGTCGCTGTTCGCCCAACGCAAGATCGTCGAGATCCGCATGGCGAATGCCGCGCCGGGCGAGCAGGGCGCCGACGCGATCGTCGAGCTCGCGGACCAACGGTCGCCCGACACGCTGGTGTTGATCATCACGGCGAAGCTTGACGGCCGCACGCAGGGCTCGCGCTGGGTGAGCGCGGCGGAAAAGCGCGGCGTGCTCGTGCAGGTGTGGCCCGTCGATCTGCCGCGACTGCCCGCGTGGATTCGCGAGCGTCTCGGACGTCACAAGCTGCAGGCTGATTCCGCGGCTGCGTCGCTGCTTGCCGAGCGTGTCGAAGGAAATCTGCTGGCAGCGCACCAGGAGATCGAGAAGCTCGCGCTGCTGCTGCTGCCGGGGCCGATCACTGCCGAGACCGTGCTCGATACAGTCGCCGACAGCGCACGGTTCGACGTGCTGCAGCTCGGCGAGGCAGCAATGCGCGGGCAGACTGCGCGTGCGCTGCGAATTCTCGAAGGCCTGCGGGGCGAAGATGTCGAGCCGACGCTCGTGCTGTGGGCGGTGAACAAGGACCTGCAGTGGATGGCGCGTGCGCGCAGTTTGATGCGGCGAGGGCAGAGCGCGGAGTCCGCGATGAACGCCTTGTACGTGTGGCGTCCGCGTCAGACGGCGATGGGCCAAGCGCTCGGCCGCATGAACGGTCACACGCTGCGCAGCCTGCTGCTCGATGCAGAGCGCGTCGATCGCACGATCAAGGGCGTCGAGAAGGGCGACCCGTGGCTCGCGCTGGAACGGCTGGTCGCGCGACTTGCGGGCGTGAAGGTAGCGACGGTCGCATGACGAGCAGCGGAATTTTCGGCGGCACCTTCGACCCGATTCACTTCGGCCACCTGCGCACCGCTTTCGAGTTGCTGCAGGCGCTGCGATTGAACGAAATCCGCTTCATGCCCGCCGGCAACCCGCCGCACCGCGAGGTGACGGTCGCGAGTCCCGCGGAGCGCTACGCGATGGTCAAGGCGGCGATCGCCGGCCAACCGGGCTTCGTGGTCGACGACCGCGAGATCCGCCGCGAAGGATTGTCGTATTCGGTGGATACGATGCGCACGCTGCGCGCCGACTTTCCCGACCATTCGCTGTCGCTGATAGTCGGGATGGATGCGTTTCTCGGCCTGCCGAAGTGGCACCAGTGGCGTGAGCTGCTCGAGCTGGCACATCTCGTGGTCGCGCACCGGCCGGGCTGGCGCGCGCCGAGCATGGGTCCGCTGGGCGAGCTGCTCGTGGATCGCGGCACCGGCCGCAGCGGCGACCTGCACGAGAAGCGCGCGGGCTGCATCTACATCCACGCGGTGACGCAGCTGGAGATTTCTTCGACGGAAGTGCGCAAGCTGATCGCGGCGGGGCGCGACCCGCGCTATCTGATGCCGGACGGCGTGCGGGAGATCATCGAGCAAACGGGATGTTATCGATCCAAGAGGTGAGCATGGTTGTCAAGCGCGCAAAGACTTCACGACGTGCAGGTTCCGCTCCGAAAGCCAAAAGTGCCGCGCGGAAGACTGCGCCACGCAAGGCGGCGCCGCCGCCGGCAAACGTGCGCAGGATCCGACCGCTCGTGCAAGTCGTCGAGGGCGCGCTCGATGAGATGAAAGCCGTGAACGTGCGCGTGCTGGACGTGCACAAGCTCACCGACATTGCGGACACGATGATCATCGCCAGCGGCAATTCCGACCGCCACGTGCGCTCGATCGCGGATCGCATCGTCGAGCACGCCAAGAAGGCGGGCTTCCGCCCGATGGGTGTCGAGGGCGAGCGCGATGGCGAGTGGGTGCTGGTCGACCTGCAGGACATCATCGTGCACATCATGTTGCCGCGAGTGCGCGAGTTCTATCGACTCGAAAGCCTGTGGGACATCAGCGCGGCGCGGCGCGAAGCGGCTACCGTCTAGAGGCGCCCGGTTTGCGTCTGCTGCTGGTCGCTGCCGGCACCAAGCTCCCTGACTGGGTCAATCGCGGCTTCGAGGAATATGCCGGGCGGCTCGCGGGCGAATACCGGCTCGAATTGAAAGAGATCGCGCTCGGCCAGCGCTCCGCGGGCGCTGCGCAGCAGGCAATCGCACGCGAAGGCGAGCGCATGTTGTCGGCGTTGCCGGCGGGCTGCTATGTCGTTGCGCTGCAGGTCGGCGGGCGGTCGCTGTCGAGCGAACAACTCGCGAAGTTTCTGGAGAGCCGCGCGCAGGAAGGCCGCGACGTTGCGTTTTGCATTGGCGGACCCGATGGCCTCGCGCCGGACGTCGACGCACGCGCGGAGCTGCGCTGGTCGTTGTCAGCGCTGACGTTGCCGCATGCGTTGGCGAGAGTGGTGGTGGCGGAGGCGCTTTATCGCGCGGTGAGCATCATCAAGCGGCATCCGTACCATCGAGCGTAGCGTCGGGCTAAAGCCCGACCTACAGCGTGCTACACCTTCATCCGTGCAAGTTCGGCGATGGCAGTCACTGCGCTCGGAAATCGATCGCGCGGATCCTTTGCCAGCAGCGCGTCGAGCAAGCGCTGAAACGGGCTCAGCTCGGCCGGCAACATCGGGATCGGGTCGTTGCGGTGGGCCTGGATGATCGAAATGACGGTGCTGCCGCGGAACGGACGCTGTCCCGTCAGCATTTCGTAAAACATCACGCCGAGACTGTAGAGGTCGCTGCGCGGGTCGACCGGCGCGCCTTCGGCCTGTTCGGGACTGATGTAGTACGGCGAACCGCGCACTTCGCCGGCGTTGGTGATGCCGCTGTCCTGGCGCTTCGCCAGGCCGAAGTCGATCAGCACGATGCGTCCGTCCTGGCGCATCATCACGTTCGCCGGCTTCAGGTCGCGATGGCACAGCCCGGCGCTGTGCACGACCACCAGCGCGCCGGCGATCTGCAGGAAGATGTCGATGCTGTCCTTGACCGTCATCAGATTGCGGATACGCAGCTCGAGGCTGCCGCTCGGGAAGTATTCGGTGACGATGTAGCGGAAGTCTTCGCCGTGGCCCCAGTCGTACACGTCGACGACCGAGGGGTGCTTGAGCCGCATCAGCAGGTCGCGCTCGCGCTCGAAGCGCTCCTCCTCGCCGGCGGGCGATTCGGATAACGGGCCGGTGCGCAGCAGCTTGATGGCGACGTTGTGGCCCAGCTCCTGCGAGTGGGCGACGTGAATCTCGGACTTCGGCGAGCGGGCGATCGTCTGCAGGAAGCGGTATCCGGGGATGACCGGAAATGCCGCCGGCTGCGTGTGGCGTCCGCTGCTGGACTTCTTGTCGCCGAGATTCTGCATGCCGTGCCGCTGGCTGGTACAAACCCGCCCACGGTAGGGGGCACAGCCGGGGCACGCCGCGTACTGCGTCACGTTACGTCCAGATTGTGTTAGCGTCGCTACGCAGTCCGGGCGGCGTAAGCGGGGGTACGGCCGAACACCATGCAGACGAAGTATTCGATCGACCAGCAGGAAAACCTGCTGAGGTTGCAGGCATGGGGACAGCTGAGCTGCGACGCGTTGATCGATCTGTTGAACCGCGCCCAGGCAGACCCGCACTACCGCCCTGAAATGAACGCCATCGCCGACTATCGCGAAGCGAACGGCGAATGGGACTACTCCGAGATCCAGAAGCTGCGCGACTATATCCTGCGGGTCGAAGTGCCCTGCGAGGTGCGCTGGGCGGCCGTGCTCAAGCCCGGCTCGCTGGCGGCAGCAGGCCACGTGCTGATAGTCATCAGCGAGGCGGTCGGTGTGCGCATCAAGATGCGCATGTTCGACGACCCGCAGGGGGCCATGCGCTGGATCCGGCGCGAAGTCGATTGAGGGTAAAGGCATGACACCGCAGACGTATCTCGGAGGCCGGGTCATCGTCAGCACCGGTGACATCACGGCCCTCGCAGTCGATGTGATCGTGAACGCAGCCAATGCAGCGCTGATGGGCGGCGGCGGAGTCGACGGTGAGATTCATCGGCGTGGCGGCCCCGCCATCCCGGCGGCCTGCAGCGAGCTCAGGCGTACGCGCTATCCCGACGGACTGCCGGTAGGCGAGGCCGTGCTGACGACAGCCGGCAACCTGCCCGCGCGCTTCGTCGTGCACACAGTCGGTCCGATCTGGGGAGCGGACGAGCCCGCGGCCAAGCTGCTCGCGTCGTGTTATCGCAAGGCTATCGAGCTGGCGGATGCCGAAGGACTGCAGTCGATGTCATTCCCGGCAATCGCGACCGGCGCGTATGGATACCCCAAGGACCGTGCCGCGGCCGTGGCGTCGCGGGCGATCGCCGAAGCGCTGGACAACGCTCACTCGGTCCGCCGCGTGCACCTGGTCTTTTTCAGCGATGGGGACCGCGCTACTTTCGAGCGGCACCAGCGCTTCGCCTAAGGTTCATGGCGAGTTCATTTCGAGACTCGAACAATGTCACGGAGCCCTCCTGACCTTGTATCCTTCCGCGGATGGGAAGTTCCTCCAACTCTTTGATCTTTCTGGCCTCCGCCTCTCCTCGGCGCAGTGCATTGCTCGACCAGATCGGCGTGGCGCACCGCGTGCAGCCGGTCGACGTCGACGAGACTGCGCGCAGCGGCGAGGGGCCGGAGCAATACGTCCGCCGCCTCGCGGTGCTCAAGGCCGAAACGCTGTGGCAGAAGCTTCCCGCTCTGCAGCGTCAGCCGGTGCTGGGTGCCGACACTGCAGTCGTGCTGGACGACCAGATCCTCGGCAAGCCGCGCAATGAGGACGACTGCGCGCGGATGCTCACTCTGCTGTCGGCGCGCACGCACCAGGTGTTTACTGCGGTCGCGCTGCGAGCGTCGGACGGTTGTCAGTCGCGGGTGAATGTCAGTGACGTGACGTTCCGCAAACTCGCCGACGAGGAGATCCGGCGCTACTGGCGCTCGGGCGAACCGGTCGACAAAGCCGGCGCGTACGCAGTGCAAGGCCGCGCGGCGTTGTTCATCGAGCGGATCGCCGGCAGTTACTCCGGGATCATGGGCCTGCCGCTGTTCGAGACCGGCGAGTTGTTGACCGCGATCGGAGCGCACGCATGACCGAGATCCTGGTCAACGTGAGCCCGCGCGAAGTGCGCGCTGCGCTGGTCGAGAACGGCGTGCTGCAGGAAATTTTCCTGGAGCGGGCGAATCGCCGCGGCCTGATCAGCAATATCTACAAAGGACGCGTGTCGCGCGTACTGCCGGGCATGCAGGCGGCATTCGTCGACATCGGCCTCGAGCGCACTGCGTTCCTGCACGCCTCGGACATCGTGCATCCGGCTGTCGGCGAGAACGGCAAGCCCGATGAGCCCGTCGACGACGAGGTCCGCACGCCCGACATCCAGGCGCTCGTCAGCGAAGGCGGCGAAATTCTGGTGCAGGTGCTGAAGGATCCGCTCGGCACCAAAGGCGCGCGGCTGACCACGTTCATCACGATTCCGTCGCGTTACCTGGTGTATATGCCGAAGGGTCGCGGCGTCGGCATCTCGGCGCGCATCGAGGACGAGGCGGAGCGGCTCAGGCTGCGCGATGCAGCGAATCTGTTCCTGGCCAGCGATGAAACCGGCGGCTATATCGTGCGTACTGCTGCAGAGGGCGCCACGCCGGACGCATTGCGAGCTGACATGATGTTCCTGCAGAAACTCTGGGCGGTGCTGGGCGAGAAGGCTGCGACTACGCGGCCCGGCAACCTGGTCTACGAAGACCTGCAGCTGGCCGTGCGCGTGATGCGTGATGTCGTCTCCAGCGGCGTGGACAAGGTCAGCGTCGACCACCCCGAGACACACCAGCGCATGCTCGAGTTTGCGCGGACCTTCATGCCCGACATGGCGGAGCGCATCCAGCTGTACGACGGCGACCGGCCGATCTTCGATCTGTACGGCATCGAGGAGGAGATCCAGAAGTCGCTGGACCGCAAGGTGCCGCTCAAGTCCGGCGGCTACCTGATCTTCGACCAGACCGAATCGATGACGACGATCGACGTCAACACTGGCGCGTACGTCGGGCACCGCACGCTGGAGGAGACGATCTTCCGCACCAACCTCGAAGCGGCGGTCGCGATCGCGCGGCAGCTGCGGCTGCGCAACCTCGGCGGCATCATCATCGTCGACTTCATCGACATGCAGGAGGAGGAGCATCGCAAGCAGGTGCTGCAGGCGCTCGAGAAATCGCTCGCCAGCGATCACGCCAAGAACCACATCTCCTCGGTGTCGCCGCTCGGCCTGGTCGAGATGACGCGCAAGCGCACACGCGAAAGCCTGGAACACATGCTGTGCATGGCGTGTCCTACCTGCGAGGGCCGCGGCTTCGTCAAGACACCGGAAACAGTTTGTTACGAAATTTTCAGAGAGATCCTGCGCCAGGCGCGTCAGTTCGAGTTCCAGGAGCTGATGGTGCTGGCGCACCAGGACGTGATCGAGCGCCTGCTGGAC
>Ga0134127_10000390_pt1 | contig 43473 bp, 43 predicted proteins | sample KB31753_FD_96459 | JGI IMG/M metagenome (GOLD analysis project Ga0134127, IMG submission 96459) | Terrestrial soil microbial communities with excess Nitrogen fertilizer from Kellogg Biological Station, Michigan, USA - KB3-175-3 | ecosystem: Environmental > Terrestrial > Soil > Unclassified ...
CTCCGAGTACCGAGTCGAACCGGGTAACGTGCACTTGGAGGTTGGCGGACCGGCAGCAGTCCTGCCGCGTGCTGCCGCAGAGCTACGCGCCGACATAGTCGCGATGGGAGCGATCTCGCGCAGTGGGCTCAAGCGCATCTTCATCGGCAGCACGGCAGAGGACGTGCTGGAGCGGCTGCCGTGCGATGCGCTCATCGTCAAGCCGCCGGACTTCGCGTCGGCGCTGCCGTTTTAGGCGACAAGATCGTATGCACCGCTCACGCCGCCAGCGGCTCGAGGTGTATAGGCGTGACGGCAGCGTCTGCCTGATCGAAATCACGCTGCGCGAATTGAAGCAGCTGTTCAATACTCTCGATCCCGCGCCGTTTCACGAGAAGGATCTCGACCCTGCCGCGGAGGAATACATCGTCAGCGCCGTGCGTGAAATTGGCTCGCAGCCGAGCCGGCTGGTGTTGCACCTGCCGCTGGGAACGACTGACGATGAGGCGTGCGGAATGGTGACGGCGATACGCAACTACTTCGCGGGTCGCACCCGTCATGCGCGCGAACAACTGCGCCTGCTCTTCGTCCGAGGTGTAATCAGCCTGCTGATCGGGCTGGCATTCCTCGCCACCTGCCTGTCGGTGCGCGAGCTGCTGATGGCGACGGTCCAGCCGGGCGATGCGATTGCGTCCGAGGGCCTGCTCATCCTCGGCTGGGTGGCGATGTGGAAGCCGGTCGAGATCTTCCTTTATGACTGGTGGCCGGATCTCGACAAGCGAAGACTGTTCGAGCGTATCGCGCACCTGCAAATCGAAACGCAGCCCGGCCTGGCCGCGGCGTGTCCGCGTGACCCTCTGCCCGCGGTCCAGCTGGCGAATGCATGACAGCTGACGCCAGGTCACTGCAGCGGGTGAAAGTGGCGCACACGATCATCTGGGCGGTGTTTGCTGCCTGCATCATCGCCGTTCCAGCGCTGGCGTGGCTCGGTCACGATCGACCGGCGGCTGCGCTGATCCTGGTCGTGCTGGGCGAAGTGCTCGTGCTGATCGTGAATGGCGGGCACTGCCCGCTCACAGCGGTCGCCGCTCGATACACGACGGATCGTCGCGACAACTTCGATATCTATCTCCCGCAATGGCTGGCCCGATACAATAAGCTCATCTTCGGGTCGATCTACCTGTTCGGGGTCGCTGTTACGTTCGCACGTTGGGTTGCTGGATGATTGCGTTGCTCGAGGCACGTCGTGCCGGTCTCCTGAACCGTTCACATTGGCTGCGTAACATCATCGCCGGCGTCGTCGTCGGTGTGGTAGCTCTGCCGCTCGCGATGGCTTTTGCGATCGCTTCGGGTGCGAAGCCCGAGCAGGGTCTCTACACGGCGATCGTCGCCAGTGTCGTCGTTTCGCTGTTCGGCGGTAGCCGGCTGCAGATAGCAGGTCCCACCGGCGCCTTTGTCGTCATCCTCTCCAGCATCACTGCTCAGTACGGCATCGACGGTCTGCAGATCGCTACTCTGCTGGCCGGCGTGATCCTGCTGCTGCTCGGAGTCGCGCGCCTCGGTGCGATCATCAAATTCATTCCCGATCCGGTGATCGCCGGGTTCACTGCCGGCATCGCTGTCATCATCTGGACCGGACAATGGCAGTATTTCTTCGGGCTGCCAGCGGTGCCCGGTCAGCACTTCCATGAGAAGCTGTGGCACTCGCTGCAGGTCTTCCCGCAGTTCAACGTCGCCACCACGGCGCTCGCCTCGTTGGCGCTGATCCTGGTGGTCGTCACGCCGCGGCTGCCGCTGCTGAAGCGAGTGCCAGGTCCGCTGATGGGTCTTCTGGTCGCGACGCTCATCCAGGCAACGATGCATTTTCCGGGCGTTGCTACCATTGGCAGCTCGTTCGGCGGCATTCCTTCAGGGTTGCCGTCGCTGCAGATCCCTGCTGTAACGGTCTCGCGCGTCATCGAGCTCATCGGTCCCGCGTTCGCGATTGCAATGCTCGGCGCGATCGAGTCACTGCTGTCGGCTGTCGTCGCCGATGGGATGGCCGGTACGCGCCATGACTCGAATCAGGAGCTGATCGGTCAGGGCATCGCGAATATCGCAGCGCCCTTGTTCGGTGGCTTCGCCGCGACCGGCGCCATCGCGAGGACGGCGACGAACGTGCGCAATGGCGGCACGAGCCCACTCGCCGGCATTGTTCACGCGGTTACGCTCGTGCTCATCATCCTGTTCCTGGCGCCGCTTGCCGTGCACGTGCCGCTGGCCGCCCTGGCCGCGATCCTGTTCGTTGTAGCCTGGAACATGAGCGAGGCGCGGCATTTCGTCCGCATGGTTCGCCGCGCGCCGCCGGCAGACGTGGTCATTCTGCTCGTGACGTTCGCGCTTACGGTGTTCGTGGACTTGGTCGTGGCAGTGAACATCGGCGTGATTCTGGCGACTCTGCACTTTCTGCGCCGCATGGCCAGTAGTGTCGAAGTGCAGGAGCAGACGGCAGACCAGTTGCAGGAGGAGTTTGGGCATCGCGGCTTGAAGTTCCCGCGAGGCGTGCTCGTCTATCGCGTCGAGGGACCGTTCTTCTTCGGCGCGGTGGAGAACTTCGAGCGCGCTCTTGCCAGCACGCACACGGATCCGGAAGTGGTGATCCTGAGACTACGCTGGGTGCCATTCATGGACATCACGGGATTGCAGACCCTCGAGGAGGTCGTGCGGGACCTCCAGCGTCGCAAGGTGCGCGTCATGATCACCGGCGCCAACGAGCGCGTCACGGCCAAGCTGGACAAGGCGGGACTGCTCGACTTGCTGGGCCGCGAGAACTTCTGCAGAGATCTGCCGCATGCGTTGAGCACGCTTGCAGGTCAGACGATGCCGGATACTGTGCCTACCACGTAGCCGACCGTGGGCCTTCACGGCTGTGCGGAACGCCTGACCCTGTCAGGCTCCGCGCATGAGATACGCAATCATCCCGAGCGTCGCTTTCCTGCTCGTGAGCGCGTGCGCGAGCACTGGTGCTCCGAGCAGTAACAAAGAGCTGTCCGGGATGGATATGTACGTGCAGTTGTGTTCGAGCTGTCATGGCGCCAGTGGACACGGCGACGGGCCGGTCTCGTCGCTGATCAAGATCGGCGTCCCGGACCTGACGCGAATCGCGCAGCGCGACGGCGGCGAGTTCAATACCGAAGACGTCCGACGGGCGATCGACGGACGCTGGGACCGGCGCGCGCACGGTGCACGGGACATGCCGGTCTGGGGCTGGCAGCTCTACGACAGCTCTGCGGCCGATGACAACGCGGAGCGTGCGCAAGTCGATTCCATGATCAGCCGCCTGGTGGACTACCTGCGCAGCATCCAAGCGAACTGACGGAGGTCACCCATGTACAAGAAAATTCTCGTTGCCGTGGACGGCAGTCCGACTTCGCTGCGCGGTCTGGATGAGGCAGTCAAGGTTGCGACGGGGACGGGCGGTCGACTGCTGCTCGTGCACGTCGTCAACGAGCTGCTCATGACTGCTGACGCCGTCCCTTCCGTTTACTACGACTCGATCATCGAGTCGCTGCGCGAGTCGGGCGTCAAGGTGCTCGAGCAGGCCGCGACGATCGTCCGCCGTGCCGAAGTGTCGAGCGAGCCGCGCTTGGTCGAGACGCTCGGCGGGCGCGTGGCCGATGAGATCGTGAAGCAAGCAAAGGAGTGGTCGGCCGATCTCATCGTCATGGGGACGCATGGCCGGCGCGGTCTCAAGCGGCTGGCCATGGGAAGCGATGCCGAGCTCGTCCTGCGGCTGTCCCCCGTGCCGGTGCTCCTGATACGGGATCGACCCGAGGCGACATGAACCGCAACATTCTCGTCATCGATGGACATCCGGATCCGTGCGTCGATCGGCTGGTCCACGCGCTGGTGGATGCCTACCGGCAGGGGGCTGAAGACGCGCACCACGAAGTCAGAGTCGTGCGGCTTGCCGATCTGACTTTTCCGTTGCTGCGCTCGCAGGCGGACTACGAAAAGGGCGAGCCTGTCGAAGCCGTCCGCCAGTGCCAGCACTTGATGACATGGGCGACTCACGTCGTCATCTTCTATCCGCTCTGGCTCGGCTCGATGCCCGCAATGCTCAAGGCGCTGCTCGAACAAACGCTGCGACCGGGCTTTGCCTTCAGCAGCAGCAAGATCGGCCGGTGGCCGGTGAAGATGATGGGCGGGAAGAGCGCGCGCGTGGTCGTCACGATGGGCATGCCGGCGCTCATCTATCGCTGGTACTTTCGCGCTCACAGCCTGCGCAGCCTGCAACGGAACATTCTGAAATTCGTTGGCTTCCGGCGCGTGCGCTCCACGATCATCGGCAGCGCCGGCAGCATGACCCGCGTGCAACGCGAAGGCTGGCTGAAGAACGTGCGCAGCCTCGGCCACGCGGCGGGATGACTTGGCGGCTGCGAGGGCTCGCAGCAATTACGTAGGCGTTACGGCCATCCTCGCATGGCTGCTGCGAGCTGAATGATGAACACTGGACTGGTGTTCAAGACAGAGGAGACGACGATGAACATCATACGTTGGGAGCCTTTCCGGGAAGTGGAGGAAATGCTCCGCCAGTACTCGCCATTGCTTGCGCGCACCGTGCGCCGCAACGCCGGCGAGGGCAGCGCATGGGCGCCGGTCGCCGATATCACCGAGACCGACAAGGAATATCTGATCAAGGCCGAGCTGCCGGAAGTGAAGAAGGAGGACGTGAGCATCACGCTCGACGACGGCGTCATGACCATCGCCGGCGAGCGCCGTCACGAGCAGGAGCACACGGCTGCGAACGAGATTCGCATCGAGAGCTTCTATGGCACGTTTTCGCGCAGCTTCTCGCTGCCGGACAACATCGATGCCGAGGGCATTCGGGCCGAGACGAAGGACGGCGTGCTGAAAGTCCGCATTCCGAAGACGCAGGCCGCGGCGCCGAGGGCCATAGCCATCGAGGTCAAGTGACGGTCAAGACGGAGGGCGTAGCATGAAGGTCGGGGATTATTGCAAGAGAGCCGTGGTGGCGATTGCGTCCAGCGCGGAGGCGGCAGCTGCGGCGAAGTTGATGCGCGAGGAGCACGTCGGATTCCTGATCGTGTATCGGGAAGGCGACGCGTTGCAGAAGCCCGTTGGCGTGCTGACCGATCGCGACCTGGTTCTTGGAGTGATGGCGCGCGACGTAGACCCGCATGCCGTCACGGTCGAAGATGTCATGACACGCCAACCGCTCATCGCGACCGATGGCGACGAGCTCAGCGACATGCTGCAGGCCATGAGGCTTGCGGGCATTCGCCGGGTGCCAGTCGTCGACGTTCGCGGTGCACTGGCGGGTATCATGGCGATCGACGATGCGATCGACGTCGTCACCGGATTGATGTGCGACATCGCCGGCTCCATCAAGAGCGAGCAAAGACACGAGTGGCGTACCCGCGTCGGTTGAGTGCGCTAGCGAATGGTGCCGGGGATCTGCGAGTACTCGATGCCGGGTCGAGCGCTCGACGGAGTCTCGGCGGCACTCGGTTCCTGCGCTGGCAACTGCTGTTTGACGCAGTTACGGCCGGAGCGCTTCGCTTCGTATAGCGCAGCGTCGGCACGTTGCAGCATGTGGCTCGGAGTATCGCCGGCAGCCCTCGATACCGTGACTCCGATGCTCACGGTGAGGCGGCGATCCGCGAGCCAGCGGCGCGTGTCGATCGACATCACGCTCTCGCGGAAGCGTTCCGCAAGCTGTCGTGCCGCTTCTGCGTCCGAATCCGGCACAACGACCGCGAACTCCTCACCGCCCAGGCGACCGATGAAGGCCGGTTCGCGAACTTCTGCGCGCAGGCGCGCCGCGACGAGTTTCAGCGCCTCATCGCCCTCGGGATGACCGTGCTGGTCGTTGATGCTCTTGAAGTGATCGATGTCGGTGATGAGCATCGCGTGCGTTCGACCGCTCGGCGCTTCGACCAGCGGCGCGAGGCGCGTCAGCAGTGCGCGCCGATTCGGTACGCCAGTCAGCTCGTCCGTCATGGCGAGCGTGTGCATGCGTCGCTTGGTCCGCCACTGATAGATCGCAAGCGTAGCGAGTAGTGCGGCGAGCACGACGATCAGCCCGATGACGGTCGCTTGCAGGCTGCGCGCGCGACGCTCCTGTTTGAGCGCCTTCTGATTGGCCTCGTTCTCGCGCAGCAGCAGGACGTTCTCCTTCTCCTTGCTGGCCGTATCGAACTCGACCTTGAGCGTGGTGAAGCGCTGATCGATCTGGTTGCGGAACTGCCGCTCGGCCGTCTCCTTCGCCTTCGCCAGATGATCGTAGGCATCGCGCCAGTTGCCCATGTCCGCCAGCACGGAAGCCTGCTCCGCATACGTAGCGCGCAGCTCAGTCAGCGAATCGGCCTTGCGAAAAACCGCGAGCGCCTCTTCGAGAGCGTCCACACTGGCCGGCAGGCGACGCATTTGATGGAGCGCGATGCCGCGGGCCAGCTGGATCTGCGCGTGCAGCCGCGCATCGGGTGTTTGCCGCTGCAGCTGGCTCGCGCGCTCCAGTGTCGTCAGCGCGCCTTGTGGATCGCCCTTGGCATTGGCGACCGCGCCCAGTCCACGTAACGCATAAGCCTCGCCGCGCGCGTACTTCAATTCCTGGCTGATCTCGAGCGACTCCTGGAACGCCTTCTGCGAGGCATCCCATTCGAGCAGGTTTTCGTGCGCTCGCCCGAGGTTGTGCAGGGTCACCGCCTGTTCGCGGCGCATGCCCGCTTCGCGCTGAGCCTTCAGCGCGCGCTCATAGATATGTATGGCCTGCGCATAGTCGCTCATCCGGTTGTAGAGGATGGCGATGGCATTGAGGGCGGTCAGCGCGTGGTCCGGCAGATCGATCTCTTCGAAGATCGCCTGCGCGCGCTTCAGATCGGTCAGGCCGGCGGCGTATTGACCTTGGACACCCAGCAGGTAGCCGCGAGAGAAGAGGGCGCCGGCCAGCATTTCCTTGTCGGACGTTTCCGTCGCGACGCCGACCGCTCGCTCATATAGATCGCGTGCCTTGGTATTGTCGCCGGCCGTCTCGCGAATGGTGCCTTCGCACGTCAAGATGCCAGCCTCGAGCCCCGGGCGCGTCGCCTTCGGCAGCAACTCTCGCGCCCGAACGGTCTGCTGCTCCGCCGCCGCTTGGTCTCGCTCGGACAGGTGGTCGCACAACAGCAACCGCGCGCGGATTTCCAGGTTGACGTCGGGCTGGCGCTCCAGAATTTGCAGCGCCGCGTAGGCATCCCGGCTGCTGGCATCGGGATCGGTGCGTGCGCCGGCCCAGGCGCGATCGATCAGCGCTTGCGCGGGATTCGACTCATCGGCTGCCTGGGCGGCCGCGATGCCCAGCGCCAACAGCAGCCATGCCGATGTGAGGCGAATCAGGCGCCGCCAGCGGCCGGGAAGCATGGATGCGGGCTCGTCCATGGCATCATTCTGGGGTATCGCGCACCCGCGCGAGAAGCCCTGCGTCACGGAGATGTGAATCCGATGCTGTCGACCCTTGCCGAGCAATCCGATTTTCGCCAAACAGGCCGGATCGATGAGGTGGAAGCGCTGTGCGCAGCGTTCGCCACGCGTTGGCCCGATGCAGTGCGCTCCTTCGTATATGGTCAGTCCGCCGAGAGCAGGCCGATGCGCGCGCTACTGGTGACGCGAACTGGCGCATTGACACCGCAGGAACTGCGTCGCCGGGCGATTCCGCTGCTCATGCTCCAGGGCGGAATCCATCCGGGCGAGAGCGATGGCAAGGATGCCGGCTTCATTGCGCTGCGTGAGCTGCTGGGCGAGCCGGCCATGGCCGGAGCGCAATCGCCCACGCCGGATCTGCTCGAACAGATCGCAGTGCTGTTCGTACCGGCCTTCAACACCGACGGGCACGAGCGCGTCGGGCGCTGGAATCGCCCGAATCAGAACGGGCCCGAGGTCACCGGTTGGCGCACCACCGCACAGAACGTGAACCTGAATCGGGATTACACCAAGGCTGCGACGCCCGAGATGCAGGCGATGCTGCGGTTGATCGACGAGTGGGACCCGCTGATCTGCGCGGACCTGCACGTCACGGACGGTGCGGACTTCGAGCCCGACATCTCGATTCAGGTCGAGCCGATCAACCAGGGCGCTGCCGCGCTTTGGCAAAGCGGCGTTGCGCTGCGCGACCAGCTGATCGAGAAGCTCGCGGCGCAGGGCTCGCTGCCGCTGCCGTTCTATCCGGATCTGGCGAAGACCGATGATCCGACTTCAGGCTTCGTGCTGACGGTTTATTCGCCGCGCTTCTCGACCGGCTATTTCCCGCAGCGCAATCGCTTCACGGTGCTGGTCGAGACGCACTCGTGGAAACCGTACGCGCACCGCGTTCTCATCACGCGCAACACGATCATCGGCCTGGCCGAGCTGACCTCTGTGCACGGTGCTGCCTGGTTGCGCGAAGTGCAGCAGGCGGATGCCGCTGCGAGCAAGCTGGGCGGTGCAGAAGTGGTGCTGGACTACGCTTCCGGTTGGCGCGAGCCGTCGAAGGCCGGCGGTTCGGTGCGAGAGCCGGATGAAGCCGGCGCGCGCCGGATCGATTTTCGCGGCTACGCCTACACGCGCGAGCCTTCGGCGATCTCGGGAGCGCTCGTCACGACCTACGATCCGCGCACGCCGAAAATCTGGAACGTGCCGTATCGCGATCGTGTGCAGTCTGCGCTGACTGTTACAGCACCGGCCGGCGGATATGTCGTGCCGCCCAGCCATGCAGCGCTGGTGCAGGCGAAGCTCGCGCTGCACGGAATCGAATCCCGGCTGCTCACCACTGCAATCGCAGCTGCCGAGGTGCAGGCATTTCGGGCCGAGCGGGTCGAGTTCTCCGGCGTGCCGTTCGAGGGATGCCAGCGTGCGACTCTGATCGGACAATGGCGCGACGAAGTGCAACCGATTGCCGCCGGGTCGCTGCACGTGCCGGTCGCCCAGCGTCTCTCCCGTCTCGTGCTCGCGTTGCTCGAACCGCAGGCGCCCGATTCGCTCGCCGCCTGGGGCCTGTTCAACGCCTGCTTTGAGCAGAAGGAAGTCATGGAGCGCTATGTCGCGGAGCAGATAGCGCGCGGCATGATCGCTGCGGATCCCAAGCTGCGAGAAGAATTCGAGCGCACAGTGGCGCGCGATCCGAAGTTCGCCGCTGACGCCACGGCGCGGCTGGATTTCTTCCTGCGGCGGCATGCGTCGTGGGATGTGCGCTTCAATCTCTATCCGGTTCGTCGCCTGCCGCGACAATCTGCGCAATAGTCGACCTGCACGATTCGATCGGCATCGAATTATCCAGGCAAGGTTGTCGGCTAGGATTCCTCGCGCACTACGAGGAACATCCATGTTGGCAACCATCGGCTTGGCGGCAGCTCTGGCCACGGCGGCTCGAATCGAAACGGCTTACGTTCGTTTCCCGCCTGCGAACGAGCAAGTCGCGATTCATTGCATGAAACCGCAGCACGCTCGCGCCGCAGCCGTGCTGTTCGTTCACGGCTCGACTTTCCCGACTCGACTCGCGTCCGGATACGAGTTCAGTCCGGGCGATTCCTGGATGAGCTTTGCTGCAGCCCGAGGCTACCTCGCATGCGGACTCGACTTCGCCGGCTATGGCGCATCCAGTCGGCCCGCGGCCATGCTCGAAGCCGCGAATCACGGACCGCCTGTGTTGCGAGCACCTGAGGCAGCAGCGCAGATCGCCGCTGCCATCCAGTATCTCCGCGAGGTTCGCGGGCTCGCCGGCGTCCATGTGGTCGCGCATTCCTGGGGCACGATTCCGGCCGCGACGTTCAGCGCGGGGAACGCCGCCGGGTTGAAGTCGCTCACCTTGTTCGGGCCGGTCGTGCCGGTTGGCGAAAAGCCAGCGGCAGATCCGACCCGAGGCGCGTGGTTCGCTCAAGATGCGATGGCGAGGCTCGATCGGCTGCATTTCAAGGACGTGCTGCCGGCAGGCCTGTTGTTGCTGGAGCCGACAGTCGATCGACGCTGGGCGAAAGAGTTCGTCGCTGCGAACCTGCACGTTGCAGAAGATCCGCCGGAAACCGTGCGCGTTCCGGAAGGCCCGGGTCAGGACATCGATGAAGCACAGGCCGGTATGTACCCGTACGTTGCCAAGGACGTGCGAGTCCCGGTCTTCGTCGTGTACGGCAACTACGATTCGATAGTGAACACTGCGCAGGCCGCCACCTTTCTTGCTCGCTTCAGCGGCAGCCCGATGAAGTGGCAGCTACAGATCGACGACGGCACCCACGTCATGCACCTCGAGCGGAATCGGCGTTCGCTGTATGAGAGCGTCGCGGCATTCATTGCCGCGGTGGAGGCGTCTAATTGACGTGAGCGATGGCGCTCACGAGCGATACGCTTGCCGGCCCACGCCCTGCACGGGAATGTCCTGCGCCGCCAGCACTTCCTGCTGAAGAGCGAACATCGCGGCGGCGGCTTCGTCGATCGCCTTCACGAACGCGAGTGAGCCTTTCAATATCGGCGCGAGCCGCGCCTTGTCCTGCACGCGCGCGGGCGGGTACTCGTGCTCGACGACGAGATAGGTGCTAGCCGGATCGATCGACAGCAACTCGCGGGCGGCGAGCTGGTGGTCGAGCCAGTCGACGCTGCGATTCTGCAAGTAGGCGAGGGGATCGTGTCGTGCAGTGCCGGGGAGCTCGTGCTCGGCGAGCACGGTTTGTTTCTTCCAGGCGTTCGCCCCGTCCTCCGGCGCGCTCGACAGTCGTCCGTTGATCCAGTCGCCGCGACCCATCGTCTGGCCGCCGTAGCCCCAGGCCGAGACGCCGCGCGAGTCGATGACCTGACCCTTCACGTGGAAGCCGCCGATCAGGAACGCGTAGCCTTCATCCTTGAGGTACTGGAACACCGAGCGCGTGTCCTGCCCCATGAGAATGGCGTGCGAAGGATCGTAGTGGATGCGGAACTGATCGCCGACTCCATGCTTCTCGCAGAGGCGATGCAGCGCAATCCACGGACCGGGTGCGTACGCGAGGTTGTTGTGCCAGTGGTCGAGGGATGTCCAGCCCGGCATCGGGCATTGCTCCACGCGATACGTCAGTCCGCGCGCCTTCGCTTCCTTGAGCAGCGGGATGAACACCTCCTCGAACATGACGAGGTTCTCATCCATCTGCAGCTTGAAGTTGCGCCCGACGAAGCCGCAGACCGCGTCGGTTCCCAGCAGCACGGCAGTATCGAACACTCGCAACATGAACTCGTGCTTGCGGCGGCGCGCGTCCGCATCGTCCGCGAGCATGTTGTCGAAGTAGCCCACGTCGGAAAGACCGACGTTGCTGGCACGCATGGCGCTGAGCACGCGTGACGCCCGGCGCGCATCGAACGGACGGCGCAGATCGAGCGTGTTTGCGACCGGGTCGAGCATCGCTGCTGCCGGCACATCGCTCAGAGACGGATGCAGGGCGGCGGAGAGCTGGATGTTGGGAGCACCGACGTCTCGTGCGAACTGTAGCCATTCCTCGATCGCCAGGTCGGGATCGGGGTCGCGCCGTTCGCGCGGGGTCAGCTCCTGAAGCGCGGCAGTCAGCACGCTTAGCTTCATTGGCCGAGGAGTGAAGTCTCTGACGGTCATGGTCGGGATGATGCGCAAGGAGCCCGTGCGCCGCAAGCGCCGCTGTTGCACACTCCCATGCTCCAGTGACCCGGGCTCGAACATGACACTCGCACCAAGACATACCCTCTTGTCCCTGATCGCGGTATTCAGCGCGTCCGCGTTCGCGGCGGATCATGCCGGTCCGATCGATCCGCAGCGCCTGTCGCAGACGGTCAAGGAGCTCGCTGCCGACGAGTTCGAAGGCCGCGCACCCGGAACACCCGGCGAGACGAAGACGATCGAATGGCTCACGAACCGTTTTCGCCAGCTCGGCCTGGAGCCGGGCGGCGAACGCGGCAGCTGGACGCAGGCCGTGCCGCTCGTTCGCACGCAGATCGGCTCGCCAGCGAAACTGAGCATTGCAGTCGAAGGAAAGGAACGCCTGCTGACCCAGAGCACCGACGTCTACGTCAGCACGGTCCGCAAAGTGGACCGCGTGTCGATCGAGGCAGCGCCTGTCGTGTTCGTGGGCTACGGGGTTACCGCTCCCGAGCGTCAGTGGGACGATTACAAGCAGGTCGATCTGCGCGGCAAGGTCGCCGTGTACCTGATCAACGATCCCGACTTCTACGCCCAGGCCGGCGAGCCGGTGGCCGGCCGCTTCGGCGCTCGGCGCATGACCTACTACGGCCGCTGGACTTACAAGTTCGAAGAAGCCAGTCGTCGCGGCGCCCTCGCGGCGCTGATCGTTCACGACACCGAGGGCGCCGGCTACGGTTGGTCGACGGTCATTGCCCCTGCGGGCGAGAACTACGACATCGTGCGCGAAAATCCCAATGAGCGGGTGCTGCTGCAGGGGTGGCTGGCGAGAGCGGCTGCGGACGAAATCTTCAAATCTGCCGGGCTCGATCTTGCCGACCTGAGCGCGCGGGCGCGGCGCGCCGATTTCTCACCCGTCGAGCTCAAGAACGTCCGCTTCGATGCGAGCTTGCCGGTGACGGCGACGCTGGCCGAGAGCCGCAACTTCCTGGCCAGGATCCCGGGCAGCAAGCGGCCCGGGGAAACGATCATGTTCGCTGCTCACTGGGACGCCTATGGCATCGGTCCACCCGATGCGCAGGGCCACCGGATCCGGCCGGGTGCCAATGACGACGCGCTCGGCCTGGCCGGTGTGCTCGAGCTTGCGCGTGCTTTCAAGGCAGAGCCGCAACCGGAACGCACGCTGGTGTTTGCCGCGTGGACCGCCGAGGAGCGCGGCCTCCTCGGGTCGCAAGCCTACGCGGCAAAGCCGCTGTATCCGGTGGCCAAGACCGTCGCGAACCTCACGCTCGATATTCTGCAGACAGCTGGCCTCTCGAAGGACGTGCTGCTCGTGGGTGCAGGGCAGAGCGAGCTGGAGGACGACCTGGCACGCGCGGCAGCGGCGCAAGGTCGCGTCGTCACGCCGGAGTCCTTGCCGGAACGCGGGCTGTTCTATCGCGCCGATCACTTTCCTCTGGCGCGCAAGGGCGTTCCCGTGCTGCTGCTGATGGGAATCAGCGGGGCAGCGGACCTGCGCGAAGGCGGACGCGAAGCAGGCAATCGCTGGCTCGAGGGTTACATGCGCTGCTATCACCAACCGTGCGATGCCTGGGATGCGAGCTGGGATTTCCGTGGCGCTGCGCAGGACGTCGAGCTGTTCCATACGATCGGCAAGAGTCTCGCGAATTCGACGCGCTGGCCGCAGTGGCGGACCGAGTCGGAATTCTTCAAAGAGCGCGCGACGTCGGATGGCGAGCGCCGTTGATGCAGCACGCCGCAGTCTCGTTCTGCTGTTAGCATTGACGCTCCTCTCACGGGTGACCCATGAACATTATTCGACCCTACGCCTTGCTCTTCCTGGTGTTGACGCTGGTCGCCGCCTCATTCCCGGCAGCCGCGCACACCGGCGTGCAATCGACCACGCCGCCCAGCGGCGCGACCCTCGAACAGTCGCCACCGGTCATCGAGATCCGATTTCACGCTGCGATCAATCTGACCGCCGTCGTGGTGGTCGATGCGAGCAAGGCGGAGCGCAAGCTCGAATTCACGCCGCACGGCAGTGCGGCGACCTTCCAGCTGCCGAATCCGCAACTCGCGGCGGGTCACAACGAGATCAAATGGAAGGGGCTGTCGAAGGACGGTCATGTCGTGACCTGTACGCTCGTCTACGAGATCAAGCCGAAGGAGGCGAAAGCCTCCTGAAATGCTCGAAGCGCTCACCGCACTGCTGAAGATCGCGCTCTATGCGGGGCTTCTGTCCAGCAGCGGGGCGGTGTTTGCCGAAGCCACGCTGCGCCCGGTGCCGGATGAGCTGGCGCAGCTCACGAGGCTCGGGCGGCTGGGCACAGCGCTCATCCTGCTGACGTGCCCGTTCCTGGTCCTGGTGCTGATTCTGCGATTGGGCGGCGAGTTCGACGACGCCACGTTGTCGGCCGTATTCCTGTCCAGCTCCGGTGCGGCGCTCTGTCTGCAGGTGACTGGGGCTGTGCTGTTGCTGACGACTTCGAGCGACGATTCGATGATCGTGCGGCTCTCGTACGCGATGCTTCCGATGCTCTCATTTGCGTTCAGCGGGCACGCCGCAGCCATCGGTCCGGTAGAGGGATCGGTTGCCGTAGCTCACGTGTCCCTCGCTGCATGGTGGGCCGGATCTCTCTACTTCCTCCGGCGCGCGTGCCTGCACTCGCAAATCGATCGCCTCGGCACGGTCGTCGCGCGCTTCAGCGCGATGGCACTCAGCCTGACTGGCGTTCTGGTCATCGCGGGACTTGCGCTCGTGATGATTCTCGTCGACTTCAGCAAGGACCCCTGGTTGTCGCCGTATGGATGGATCCTCGCTGCCAAGCTCAGCGTCGTCGCGATGCTGTTGGCGCTGGCCGGCTACAACCGTCGCCGGCTGACGCCTCGCTTGCTCGCTAGCGACAGCACCGCGATGCGCGCGTTGCGCAAGACGATAGACATCGAGCTGATGCTGATCGCCTTGATCCTGACGATCACGGCGATTCTGACGACCTACTCTTCGCCACCCGACTAGCAGAGCTGCGCTGCCGCCATGACAGACCATCGAGTCAAATTCGACTTCACCGTTCACTTCACCAATGGCGGCAGCCTCTCCGCCGAGGACTTCCGCCTGGACATCCCCGATGCGGATATCGCGGACGAGCAGCTTGCTGCGTATCTGATCGCTGACATGCGATTGCTCATGGCAGGGCGGGTCGACATCTCGAACAAGGAGATCATCGCGGAGCCGCACAAACGCGGTGCAATCGATACCCGCGACCTTCCCCGCAAGACGATCGATCTCTCCTCCGGCGAGCTGTCCGTGGAGGAATTGCTCGGCCTGGCTGCGACGAATTCACTGCGCGTCATCGCCAGGAACGGCGAAAGCTATGTGATTTCGCGTCTGGTTGTGTGAACGAATCTTCATGCGATCTTAAGGATCGCCCCGCGCGCGCACGCCTAACATCGTGCGATGGCACGCCGTAAGACCGAAGTCTTCAGCATGTCGTTTCTCGATTGCATCACCTGTGCTTTCGGGTCGGTCGTGCTCGTCTATGTGCTGGTCAATGCGCAGGGCGGACTGCGTCACATCGCAGAAACCCACCAGGCTCACGCGGAGGTCTCCAAGCTCGAGGAACAAGTGCTGGAGGGCTATCAAGAGCTCGTCGTGCTGCGCAACTCGATGCAGCAGACCGACGCGGAGCGCGTTCGCACCGAAGGACTCGCGCCGCGCGTGATCAATGAAATCGCCAAGACCAAGGAGGAGCTCGCGGACTCCGACAAGGAGACTCTGTCGAAGCGCGAAGCCATCGAGCGGCTCAAGGCGGATCTCAAATCTCTCGACGAAGGACAACGGCGCCTGGAGGGCGGCACGCGCAGCCCCGGGCCGCGCGGCACGAGCCTGCGCGGCTTCGAAGGCGAGGGCGAGCGGCACTACCTCACCGGGCTCAAGGTCCAGGGCCAGCACGTGCTGTTCCTCGTCGACAACTCGGCCAGCATGCTGGACGAAACTCTCGTCAACATCCTGCGCGAGCGGAACATGTCGGATACCCGCAAGCGCCTCGCCGAGAAATGGCAGCGCACGATCTCGATCACCGAATGGCTGATGGCGCACGTTCCCGAGGCCGGCAAGTTCCAGATTTACACCTTCAACACCAAGCCGTCGCCGTTGCTGAAGGGTAGCGAAGGCAAGTGGCTCGACGGCAATGACGCCGACGCGTTGAACGGCACGATGACCGCTCTCCATGACCTGGTGCCGCACGACGGCACCAGCCTCGAAAACGCGTTCGATGTGATCAAGACACTCATGCCGGCACCCGACCGCGTGATTCTCATCACTGATGGATTGCCGACGCAGGGCCCGACGCCGCCGTTGATTCGCAAAACGATCGACGGCGACGGTCGAATGCGGCTGTTCGAGCACGCGATGGCCAAGTATCCGCGCGGCGTCCCGCTCAGCGTCGTCCTGTTACCCATGGAGGGCGAGCCGCAGGCGGCGAGTGCCTTCTGGGTCGCGTCGCGGCGCTCCGGCGGCGAGTTCCTCGAGCCGGCGAGGGACTGGCCATGAGGTTGCCATGGCGCGACGACTGAAACGCCGCGAAACCGAGATCTTCAGCATCTCGTTCCTGGACTGCATCACCTGCGGCCTCGGCTCCGTCGTGTTGCTGCTCATTCTGAGCAACATCCGCACGCCGATCGAGGAGTCGCGCGAGGAGTCGCAGCAGCGAATCCTGAAGCTGCAGGACGAGCTCATCGAGATCAAGGGGGAGCGCGAGATCCTCAATCGGGATTTGACCTCCCGCGAGGAGCAGCTATCGGACGTCAAGGAACGCATTGCACGGCTGAAAGGCGACCTGAGCTCGATACGCGGCAAGTACGCTGCTTCCCACAAAGACTCGGAAGTCGCCAATCAGATCGAGGGTCAGCTGGTCGCTGCCCAGGAGAAACTGACGGAGGAGATGAAGCGCTTGTACGCAGGCGCGCAATTCAAGCGACAGAAGGGCGACATCGTCGGCGGCGTGCCGGTCGACAGCGAATACGTCGTCTTCATCATCGATACCTCGGGCAGCATGTTCAACTACGCCTGGCCGATGATGCTCGACAGCATGCGCGAGATCCTCAGCATCTATCCGCATCTCAAGGGGTTCGAGGTCACCAACGACGTCGGCACGCACATGTTTCCCGGCTATGCAGGCAAGTGGATCATGGACAGCCCGTCACAACGGACGATGGTGATCGAGCGGCTGCGCACCTGGAATGCATTCTCGGCCTCCAATCCTTCGCAAGGCATCGTCAGCGCGATCCGCACCTACTGGGCGGCGGACAAGAAGATCAGCCTGTACGTGTTCGGCGACGAGTTCACCGGACCCTCGATCGATTCGGTGGTGAAGGCGGTGGACTTCGTGAATCGCACCGACGCGACCGGCGAGCGCCGCGTGCGGATTCACGCGGTCGGCTTCCCGGTGACCCCGCAGGCGCCGCAATATACGAGCATTCGCTTCGCCGCCTTGATGCGCATCATCTGTCAGAAGAACGGCGGGACCTTCGTCGGCATGCACGAGGCCGAGAACCACTCGCCGCATTTCAGCTAGACGGCAAGGCCGGGTTCCCCGATCATGATCGCGTGACCCGAATAAAATTCTCCCTGGAGCGACCCGACCTGCTGCGCGCGCATGCGAGCGCGCAGGGCTTCGATCCTCATCTGCACGATACGTTCAGCGTCGTGCTGCTGCACACGGGCAGCGCGACTCTGCGATTGCGTCGAGGAATCGTGCCAGTGCACGCCGGCGACGTGGTCATTTGCAACCCGTTCGAAGTGCACGGTGTCGGCAGCCCGCACGCGAGCGTCGAGTATGACGTTCTGTATCCTTCGATTCGTTTCGCTCGCGAATGCCTGGGGAAAGCTGTCCGTGGCGGATTGCTGCCGGTACTCCGCACGATCCTGCTGCGACCGTCCCGCACGACTCATGCGTTGTTCGAAGCTGTGCGGGCGCGCGACCGCACCGCTGTGGCGGCCGAGAACGCCCTGAGCGGTCTATTCAGAGAATGCAAGCTCGATGACGCGGACCTTCCTGGACGCAGCTTCGATGCTGTCAACGCGGCGTGTCAGATCATCCACGACCAGTACGCGCAGCCGCTCGATACCGAGCGATTGGCGCGCTGCGCCGGTCTGCACACATCCCATTTCATCCGCGTGTTCCATCGGCTGACGGGGCTGGCTCCGCAGACCTACCTGCGACAAGTGCGCGTAGCGCGCGCGCGGCAGCTCATTTGCGCCGGAGCAGAGCTGGCGGATGTTGCTTACATGACGGGCTTCTTCGACCAGCCGCATCTGACGCGCGAGTTCAAGAAGATTCACGGCATCACGCCCGGGCGATTCGCGCGTGAAGTGAACGGCTGAGCGTCGCAGAGCAGATTCGGCCACTGCGCAAATCCGGTACAAGAACGGCTGTCCTGCCGGCAGCTACGTTGCGCACTCCAAATCGGAAGGAGTTGCGGAATGGCAGGATCCATCGCGGCCGGCAACCGGCGCGACTATCGGCTCACATCGATCGATCTGCTGCGCGGCCTGGTGATCGTGATCATGGCGCTCGACCACGCGCGCGATTTCTTCATCACGTCGATGACGATGGATCCGTTGAACGATCCGAACGCCAGCGTGCCGCTGGTGTTCAGCCGCTGGATCAGTCATTTCTGCGCGCCGGTCTTCGTCTTTCTCGCCGGCACCAGCGCCGGGCTCATGAGCGCGCGCAAGAGTGCGCTCGACCTGTGCAAGTTCCTGCTGACGCGCGGGGTGTGGCTGATCTTCGTCGAGATCTTCGTCATCTCGACGATCGTGACCTTCGCGCCGGGCGGTATCGCGCAACTCGACGGCAAGACGCTGGCTTTCATGCAGGTCATCTGGGCTATCGGGGCAAGCATGGTGGTCCTGGCGTTCGTGCAACTGCTGGGGCGCACAGTGTGTCTGACACTCGGCGCCGTGATCGTGCTGGGTCACAACGCCCTCGACAGCATCTGGCCGGCGAGTCAGGGCCTGATGGACGCGAGCCCGCCGCTGTGGGCGGCGCTGCACGTGCCGATGTCGAAGGCGATCGGGCCGTTCCATTTTCTTTTTCTGTATCCGCTGCTGCCGTGGATCGGCGTGATGCTGCTCGGCTTTGCCGCCGCGGTGCTGTTCGAGCGCAGCCCGAGCGAGCGCAATCGGCTGCTGCTGCAATGGGGATTCGGGATCACCGCGCTGTTCGTCGCGTTGCGGCTCATCGACGGTTACGGTGAGCCCAATCATTGGCAGGCGCAGGCCAGCGGCGTTGCCACGCTGATCGATTTCCTGAACACCACCAAGTATCCGCCGAGCCTGCTGTTCCTCGCGATGACGCTAGGGCCGGCGCTGATTCTTTGCTCGTTCGCCGACAGGATGCGCGGGTTTCTCAGCGGCGCGCTCATCCTGTACGGTCGCGTGCCGTTCGCCTTCTATGTGGCGCATTTCTTCGTGCTGCACGTTCTGGTGCTCGGGCTGGGCGCGCTGCAGGGCCACTCGATCCGTCAGCTGATGACTTTTCCGCCGTTCTTTCCGCCTGGCTACGGGCTGTCATTGGCCGGCGTTTATGCAGTGTGGCTGCTCGTCGTCGTTCTCTTGTATCCGCTGTGCCGCTGGATGGCGAGGCTCAAAGCCAACAGCCGCGCGTGGTGGCTGAGTTACTTGTGAGTCACTGCCGACTCTTTGACCACGAATCGGTCGTAGACGATGAGCGCGAGCGACGTGGCGAGCCCGATCCCGCATATCACGAACCAGAGCCGCGCTGGCGTGTGGCGCACGTCTCCGAAGTAGCGAACCAGCCGGCCGCCGATCTGCCCGGCGATCAGAAACCCGATCGCGATCGGCAGAAATGCGTATCCCATGAACACGCCCTCCTGGCCGCGTGGCGCGAGGCGTGAGCAGTACTCATAGAAGCGCGACGCCTGCAGCGCCTCGCCCAGTGCCACCACGAGCAGCGTCGCCGCGATGAACACGGAGCCGCCGCCGAGCAACAGGATCAGCCAGGCCATGCTCGTCACGGCAACGCCGACTGCCATGGTCGGCAGCGGACGCCACTTTCTCGTGAGCCACGCAACCAGCACAGTCGTAGTGATGACACCGAAGCCTTCGACGGCGATGAGCGCGTCGATCGGCGCATTCGGGTCGACGTAGCCGCGAACGTAGAGGGGCAGGGCGATGTAGACCTGCCAGAACACCACGTAGAAGCCCGAGAAGATCAGCAGGAAGGCGACGAACCGGAAATTGCCGAGCACGACGACCATGTTGCGCAACGTCGCGGCGACACTGGTCACCTGCGAACCTGGCGGCTGCGTCGGCTCTTTGAACGTGAGGAGCGTCACCAGCAACATCGCGAACGAGAAGGAGCCGCTCATGATGAACACGGCCTCGGGACCCAGCGATGTGCGGACGAAGCTGGCGAGCAGCGGCCCCAACATGCCGCCGACGTTCACGATCGTGTAGTAGATCGAGAAGCCCAGCGAACGCACGTTCTCGGCCGAGGCTCGCGCGGTTGTCCCGGCGACCACTGGCTTGACGAGTCCCGGGCCGAGGGCCGGCACGATGAGGATGACGAGCACGACCCAGTACAGCGGCAGAGCTGCGCGGGCCGGTGCCAGCCACTCACCACCGATGGACGCGAACAGGAAATAGCCCGCCGCAAGAATGCCGTAGGCGGAGGCCAACGTGCGCCGAAAGCCGAACCGATCCGCGATCGCGCCGCCGAGGATCGGCAGAAACCAGACCACGAAACCGAAGATCCCCTGGATCGAGCCCGTCTCGGCCTCGCTGAGACCCAGGCGCTCGTGCAGGTAGATCGCCAGCACGGCCTGCAGGCCGTAGTAGGCCAGCCGCTCGAACAGCTCCGTGAAGTTCGCAACCCAGAACGACCGCTCGAAACCGGTCCGGATCTCCCGCCAGCGTTCGCCGAAGCTCACGGTGCTCCCCTTTTTTCCCCAGATGTTATTGGTGGCTGACTGCGGGTACTCTCTCGCGTCGGCGCGCAAAGGTACAACACATGAGAGCTTCCGTCCCGATGTTGCTGGGTCTGTTCCTGCTGAGCTCCAGCGTGAGCGCTGTAGCCGAGCCGGCGCGGCCGGCAGCCGAACCTGCAAGCGGCGGGGCGGCGACGTTGCCGGTGTCCCGCCAATTCGATTTCAAGTCTGCGATCAATGGCCGCAGCTACCGCGTCCAGGTTGCGATCCCGTTCGCGCCAGCGCCGCAGAACGGCTACGCAGTGCTCTACATGTTGGACGGAGATGCTTATTTCGGGACCTATTCCTTCGCCGCCCGCATGCGGGCGTTGCTGGGCGAGCTGCAGCCCGCCGTCGTCGTCGGGATCGGGTATCCGGAGGGCGAAAGCGACCTGAAGGCCGTGTTCGTGCGCCGGCAGTACGATCTCACGCCGACTCCGATCGATCCAAAGGAAGCTGCGCAAGCCGGGCTGTCGACTGACCCGGCTGCACTGGGCGGAGCGGACGCTTTCCTGCAGGTCATCGAGCGCGAAGTCAAACCGCGCGTCGCGGCTCTGCTGCCCGTCGACTCGAGTCGCGGCATCCTGTTCGGGCATTCTCTCGGCGGTCTGTTCGCCCTGCACACGCTTTTCACGCATCCCGAATCGTTCAGAACCTATCTGGTGTTGAGTCCCTCGATCTGGTTCAACCATCAGGTCGTGCTTGGCAACGAGGCGAAGTTTGCGGCAGCAGTGAAGAGCGGCAAGATCGCTCCGCAGGTTTTCGTCGCAGTGGGCGGCGATGAGGAGACGCTGCCGGTGGCGCTGCCGCCGGGAATGACGCGCGAGCAGGTCGTGAAGTCGGTCGCGGAGGCGTCCATGATTCGCAACGCGATGGATCTCGGCGAGCGTCTCAAAGCGCTGCCGGGCATCGCGGGCTACGCTGCCCGATCGCGCGTTTTCGATGGCGAGACGCACATCAGCGTCCCGTGGGCGTCGGTGGGTCCGTTCCTGAATTTTGCCCTCGCCCCGGCGAAGTCTGAGAGGTAGAAATGGCTGACAACTCTTCGCGCGCCATCATCGTACTGGGCGTGCTGCTCGCATTGGGCATGTCGGCGGGCGCGTATCTGCTCGGCTACCAGGCAAAGCAGATCGGCGGCGGCCGGCAAAGCATCTCGGTGAAGGGCCTGGCGGAGAAGCCGGTCAAGGCCGACGTAGCCGAGTGGACCGTTGGCGTGCATGTGGTAGGCGCGACGTTCGCCGAGGCGCTGCAGAAGTCGCGCGCTGCGCTTCCCGACCTCAAGCGATTCCTCCTCTCGCAAGGGTTCGACCCGAGCGTCATGCAGGAGTCAGCCGAGCACGTGATGGAGTACTACGTGCAAAAGGAGACACCGGATGGCCGCGTGCGCAATGTTCAGCAGGGCTACCAGGCCTCTCAAGACATCGTGCTGACGAGCCCCGACCTGGCAAAGATCGGGACCGCCTATCGGGCCATCGTGCAGTTTCAGGCGGAAGGACACCCGATTTTGCACACCGCGCCGCTGTATCTGGTATCGAATTTGGAAGAGGTGAAGATGTCGCTGATCGGTGCGGCCACCGACAATGCCAAGGTGCGCGCCGGCGAATTCGCCAAGCACGGCGGCGTCGAAGTCGGTCACATGCGCACAGCCTCGCAAGGCGCCTTCTACATCCTGCCCACAGGCGCCAGCACGGAAGTCGACGACTACGGTTACGGCGGCACGTATGACAAGAGCACCATCGACAAGATCGCGCGCGTCGTGGTGACGATCGAGTATGGAATCGAGCACTGACGCCAGGCTCGTTTTCGCACTGCTCGGCTTGCTGCTTGCCCCGCTGGTCGCGCAGGCACAGCAGGAGATGCCGCTCTACACGGGCGAGATTCCCAACTCGATCGCGGCTCCCGATGAGGAAGCCACCCGCGACCCGAATGAGCAGTACCTGTTTCGCTTGAACGTCTCGAGACCGACGCTCACTGTCTATGAGCCGCGCTCGCGCGATACGAAACGAGCGGCGGTGATCATCCTGCCGGGCGGTTCGTACCGCGGCGTTTCGATCGTCAAGGAGGGCCACGATGTCGCTCGTGCCTTCAATGACATCGGCATTACCGCGTTCGTTCTGAAATATCGCACGCCAAGCGAGCGGCACATGCTCGACAAGACGCGCGGGCCGCTGCAGGACGCGCAGCAGGCGATCCATGTCGTGCGCGATCGAGCCGACGAGTGGCGCATCGATCGCAGTCGCATCGGCGTCGTGGGCTTTTCGGCGGGCGGCCATCTCGGTGCAACGGCCGCGACGCAGTTCGACCAGCCCGTGCTGCCGGAATGGCGCTCCGCGAATTTGCGCCCGGACTTTCTGATCCTGATCTATCCCGTCATCAGTTTCGGCGACGAGCTTGCGCACCGGACCTCGCGGGAGCAGTTGCTTGGCTCCGCGCCCGCACCGGATCTCATCAAGCGTTACTCGAATGAGTTGAACGTCACGGCGCGCACGCCGCCCGCGTTTCTCGTCCATGCTGCGGATGACGCCACCGTCGCGGTCGGCAACAGCATGCGCTTCGCCGAGGCGCTGCACGCGCAGCACGTCGCGGTGGAGTTGATCGTGTACCCGTCAGGCGGTCACGGTTTCGGATTGAACAACCCTGCGACGCGCGACCGTTGGATCGACCGCTGTGCGCAATGGCTCGAAAGTCAGGCTTGGACGTCCGGGCAACGCGAGGCTGAGTGATGAGGTTGACCGAACTCGAAACACCCGCGCTCGTGCTCGATCGCAGCAAGCTCGATGGCAACCTCGAGCAGATGAGCGCACACATCCGCGGGCTCGGCGGCACGCTGCGTCCTCACGTGAAGACTGCGAAGTCGATCGATGTCGTGCGCCGGGCGCTGCGTGACACGCCTGGCGGCATCACCGTCTCGACTCTGAAGGAGGCGGAGTATTTCCTCGCTCATGGCATCCAGGACATCACCTATGCCGTGGGTATCGCGCCGGCGAAGTTTGCTCATGTGTTTTCGCTCCTGCGAAGCGGAGCCCGTCTCAAGGTGATTGCCGACAGCGTCGCGGCGGTCGAGCAGCTTGCGCAGGCAGCCCGTGCGGCCGGTGTGCGCGTGCCGGTGCTCATCGAGCTCGATGTCGATGGGCATCGCTCGGGTGTGAGCCCGGATTCGCAGCTGTTACTCGATCTTGGACAGGCATTGACCACCACGACCGGCGTCATGCTGGCGGGCGTGCTGACGCACGCAGGCGAGTCGTACAACTGCAATGGTGCCGACGCGCTTGCGCGCTTTGCTGAGCGCGAACGTGCCGGTGCAGTTGGCGCCGCGCAGCGCCTGCGTGCCGCAGGGCATGAGTGTTCGATCGTATCTGTCGGATCGACGCCGACCGGAACGTTCACGCGCGATCTGAGCGGCGTGACCGAAGTGCGCGTCGGCGTCTACATGTTTCAGGATCTGGTGATGGCGGGAATCGGCGTCTGCGGTGTCGAGGACATCGCACTCTCGGTGCTCGTATCGGTCATCGGCCATCAGAGCGAGCGCGGCTGGATCATCACCGATGGCGGCTGGACGGCCTTGTCGCGTGACCGCGGCACGCAGAGCCAGAGTGTGGACCAGGGTTACGGTCTGGTGTGCGATGTGGGTGGGCGTGTACTCGCGGACGATCTAATCGTTCGCTCGACCAACCAGGAGCACGGTATCGTCGCGCGACGCGACGCAGGGCCGATCGATCCGCAGCGCTTTCCGGTCGGCACGTTGCTGCGTGTATTGCCCAATCACGCATGTGCAACGGCGTCCGAGCACGCGTGCTATCACGTCGTCGATGGGACTGCGCCGGAAGTGGTCGATCGCTGGGAGCGTTTCTCAGGATGGTGAGCAGCAGTTGCTGCACATTACCCGCCAGGTAATCGACCGGAACACTCGCGATCGCCAGTCTATGGCTCGTGCTGAAGCTCTACCACGCCCCGCGCACGCGCTCGATTCGTATTCGCTGGCTGCTCGAAGAGCTGCAACTGCCGCACGAGCTGGAGCGGGTCGAGTTCCGGCCGCAGAAAACCACGTTTGCGCAGGCGACGCCCTTCGGCCGCTTCCCGGTGCTCGTCGACGGCGAGCTCGTGATCGGTGAGTCCGGCGCCATCCTCGAATACATCCTCGAACAGTACGGAGCCGGCCGGCTGGCGCCGGGCGTGGCAGCGCCGCAGCGGGGCGAATTCCTGCAGTGGGTGCACTTCGCGGAAGGCACGGCTTTTGCGCCGCTCGGCGTGCTGATCTGGCACGGCATCTACCGTGGCGACGCCGAGAGAATTCCCGTAGCGATCGATGCCGCTCGCGACAGAGCGCGTTCGGCTCTTGAAGTCGTAGAGCGGCACCTCATGACTCGCGACTACTTGCTTGGGCCAGAGTTTTCCGCCGCCGACATCATGCTCGGCTTCACACTCGTCGCGGCGCAGGTCGTCGGCGTGCTCGACCTGCGCTACCCGGCGACGAACTCATATCTCGCGCGCCTCACCGCACGTCCGGCTTTTCAGCGCGCGACAGCCGACTGATACGCTTCGCTGCGCTCAGGTTGACGCGACGGGCTGCGCTCCTGTATATAACCATAAGGTTATTAAAGCAGCCTGTTATGCAATCATCCGACCGCCTCGACCTCACTTTCGCGGCGCTAGCCGATCCCACGCGGCGCGCCATCCTGGCGCGCCTGGCGAATGGCGAAGCCTCGGTTCAGGAGCTCGCGGATCCTTTCGACATGAGTCAGCCGGCCATCTCCAGACACCTCAAGGTGCTGGAGCGGGCAGGGCTCATCTCGGTGGACATAGACGCACAGCGCCGTCCACGCCGCCTGCAACCGCAACGCCTGGACGAAGCCGTGGACTGGATCGAACGCTATCGCAAGGTCTTCGAGCAGAACTACCAGCGCCTCGATGCGCTGCTCGACGAGCTCAAAAGCAGGCCGGCGCAACGCAAGCGGGCCAGAAAATAACGCACAGTACCGAGGAGAATACGATGCCCAAGCCTCTCGAAGTCACACTGCCGAGCGATCGCGAAGTGCGCGTAACGCGCACGTTCAACGCACCGCGCACCTTGGTGTGGGACGCGCACACCAAGCCCGAGCTCATACAGAAGTGGATGCTCGGTCCGCCGGGCTGGAGCATGCCGGTGTGTGAGATGGACGTTCGCAAGAACGGCAAGTATCGCTGGCGCTGGCGTAACGACAGCAGCGGCAAGGAGTTCGGCTTTCACGGCACGTTCGAGGACGTCAAAGCTCCGTCGCGGATTGCCCACGATCAATATTTCGATCCGGGCGATGTTGGCGGCTCGATGCCTGCGAATGATCCGGCGCAGATCACCCTGGAGCTCAGCGAGTCCGGCGGTGTAACGACGCTGGTCAGCACCATGCGCTTTGTCTCGAAGGAAGCCCGCGACGGCGCCGTCGGGACCGGCATGACTGACGGGATGGAGATTGGCTACGCCCGTCTCGACGGCATGTTCGCCGGGAAACCAGCTTGAAGGAGCAGCCCATGAGCAAGATTTCTCCGCACCTCTGGTACACGGACAAGGCCGACGAGGCAGCGGCGTTCTACGCTGCGATCTTCCCCGATTCGCGCGTGGACAGCGTCACTGCCATCGCGGCGGACAATCCGAGCGGAGCAGCGGGATCCGTTAAGGTCGTCGAATTCACCTTGTGCGGCCAGAGCTTCCTCGCCATCGGCGCAGGTCCGCACGATCCGTTCAACGATGCGATCTCGCTCCACGTCACCTGCGAGGATCAGGCGGAGATCGACCGCTATTGGCAGGCGCTGCTCGCCGGCGGCGGCAAAGCTGTCGCGTGCGGTTGGTTGACCGATCGTTACGGTGTCCGCTGGCAGATCTCGCCGCGCAAGCTCGGCGAACTGATGAAGAACAAGGACCGCGCGGTCGCCAGGCGCGTCGCGGAGGCCATGCTGAAGATGGTCAAGTTCGACATCGCTGAGCTCGAACGCGCCGCGCGCGGCCCATAGCGCCGGTGCGTCGGGCTAGGGGCTCGATGCGATCGAGTGCAGGAGTGCGGTCAGCGATTCAGGTGCCGTCACGTGCGGCGAGTGGCTGGCATCGATCACCATGCGTCAGCAATCGGCCGTCTGCAAGGGCTATGATGCTGAGCATGAAGAACGCACTGATCGGCGCGGCGCTCGCTGCGATCGCGGTGGCTCTTGGCGGATGCGGCCAGGAGCAGGAGCAGGAGCCGGCGCCCGCTGTCGCACCCTCGGCGGCATCGACTGCACTCGAGCCGCTCATCCGGCAGTACGCCGATCTCGAACGCAAGGCTGAGGATGACGAATCCGATGGCCCACTCACTCTGCACGACGTTTCGTCGGAGAGTTTCGAGAAGGAGCTCGACAGTCGGCGTCAGCTGCTGGAGCAAGTCCGGCAGATCGATGCCAGCGGCTTGTCCCGGGAAGAGGATATCGACCGCCGCCTGATGATCGGTCTGCTCGAATCGACGATCCACACCGCGGAGGCGCGCCGGGTTTGGGAGAACGATGCCTCGCTGTACGTGCCCGCTGGTCCAATCGGGCGCGCGCTCGAGCCCACGGCGCCCGGCACGCCGCAAGAGCGCGCGACTGCGTTGACCAAGCTGCTGGAGCAGGTACCTGCGCGCATCGAACAAGGCCGCAAGAATCTCGTCAAGCCGCCGCGCAGCTATACCGAGTCGGCAATCTTCCAGACCGAGGGCACGATCAAGCTGCTGCGCGCGGGTGCGCCGGGTCTCGCCAAGGAGGCGGGCGAGCAGGGCAAAGCGCTGAGCGCTGCTGCGAGCACAGCGCTCGCAGCGCTGGACGGTTACCGCAAGTTCCTGCGCGAAGACTTGCTGCCGCGCTCGACCGGTACGTGGGTGCTCGGCAAAGAGAACTATGACTATGTGCTGAAGCATCGCTGGTTCCTCGACGCCGATGCCGACACGATCCTCGCGCGCGGCAAGCAAGCCTTCGAGGAAACCGAAGCGCTCGCGCAGCAGGTTGCACAACGCATCCAGCCCGGCGCGAAGCACTGGACGGAAGTTTACGAAAAGCTCAAGGACGATCACCCGGCCGCCGACGGCATCAAGCAGGCATATCAGACAAAGATCGATGCGGCGAAGGCGTTCGTCATCGAGCGCAGGATCGTGACGCTGCCGCCGGGTGAGCGCGTCATCACGATCGACACGCCACCGGCGATGCGCCGCTCCTCGCCATTCGGCACGTTCCAGTCGGTCGATCCGTTCGGCGACGGCCGGGAGGGCAAGCTGGTGCTGACGCCGATCGAGGAGTGGATGACGCCGGCGCAGCGCAACGACCGGCTGCGCTCACACCATACTGCTTGGGTTCCGATCATCGCCGTGCACGAGGCCTATCCCGGTCATCACGTGGACGGACTGATTCGCCAGGCGAACCCGCGGCTGCTGCGCAAGGTCGTGAACGAGTCGATCATGTCAGAGGGCTGGGGACTGTTCACCGAAGAGATGATGTACGAGCAGGGTTTTCTGCAAGGCGATGACGTACGCCTCACGCAGCTGCGCAACCGTCTGTGGCGCGCTGCGCGCGTGATCATGGATGCCAGCCTGCACACCGGCAAGATGACGTACGACGAAGCCGTGACCTTCCTGGCCGACAAGGTGCGTTTCGATCGCTACGCAGCCGCACTCGACGTCGACATGTACACAGTGCGGCCGACCTACGTGCTCGGCTATCTGATCGGCATGCAGGAGATCGAAGGCATCCGCAGGGACTACGTCGCGAAGTACGGTGAGCCGACGCCGCCCAGCGAATTCTACGATCGCCTGTTGAGCGTCGGCTCGATTCCACCGGCGCTGGTGCGCGAATCGCTGTTTGCGCGCAAGGCCGAAGAAGTCGCTGCAAAAGCGCGATAGGAGCGAGCGCGAGCTCAGAAAATGAAGCGCAAGCAGTCGAGCAGCAAGCCGTCGGGCTCAACGAAGTCCCAAACCTATTGGGTGTTGCAGCGGAAGCAGCTGCGCACTCTGGTCTCGCAGCGACGTTTGGAGATCATAGATCGTCTGGTCGCTGCCGGACCGTTGGCCGCCAAGGAGCTGGCGCGGTTGGTCGGTGCACAACCCTCCGCTCTCTACCACCACCTGCAGCAGCTCATGCGGGTCGGCCTGGTCGTCGAGGCGGGATATCGCGTCGCGCGGCGGCGGCGCGAAGTTCTGTATATGACGCGGGCGCCGCGCATCCGTCTCTTTCGAGCGCTCCGCGATCCGGGCAACGCGCGGGAGATGATCCAGATCACTTCCACGATGGCGCGCCAGATGAATCGGGATTTCCGGCGCGGTATCCGCTCGCCCGAAGCGCGGCCGTCCGGGGGGCAGCAGAATCTCGGGTTCGCACGCCTGGTCGCCTCGCCGAGCCCAGAGACCCTGCGTCGTATCAATGGCTACCTCGCTGAGATAGGCGAACTGCTGTTCACGAGTACCGACACGCGTTACGCGCCGATTTCTCTGGCGTGGATCATGGCGCCCGTGCAGCGGCCGAACACCGCCGGTGGCGCAGGTCGAACACGCAGTAAGCAATCTTCGCGACCTCGCTCCGCATCGCGCTAATCCTCTCACCGCCGATTCTTCATGCGGACACTCTTGTGTCCGATTTGTCCTGTTCAATAAGTTTTACACAATTGAACAGAACGATCAGTGCGCGCGTTGAATCGCGCAACTTGAAGGTGTAACGTCCTTCGGCATTCGAATAACAGGGGAGTTCTTCCATGAAGGTTCAAGAGCGCCTGCTCGCAGCCACGATCACTGCGATGCTGCTTTCGGTTCCGCTGGCGGAGGCAAAGGACGCGGTGCCGAATCTCGGCGGCGGTCTCGATGAGCTCGCCGTGCCCAGCAAATCGCTGCTGCGTGCTGCGGCTCCGGAGCTCAGCGCCACGCATCCGGTCAGACTCGATGACGCCGGTCGCGTTCTAGTGCGCATCTCACTCAATGGCAAGGTGCCAGCCGCCAGTGTCCTGCAAAGCCTGCGTGCCACGTCGGGCGTCGCAGTCGCGGCCTCCGATCTCAACTATCGCGCCGGCGTAATCGAAGCCTATGTGCCGACCAGCGGACTGCGGGATCTGGCACGCAAGGCCGGAGTGCTCGCGGTCGTTCCGTCGAGCCTCATGGTCACGAACGTTGGCGTCGCTGATAGCCAGGGCCTCGTGCAGCACCGCGTGAATCGCATCAAGGGTGTCGATGGCAAAGGCATTACGGTCGGCGTGATGTCGGACAGCTTCGACACGGCGCCAGGGGACATCAGAGCGGCAGACGACGTCGCCACCGGCGATCTGCCTGGTCCCGGCAACCCGTTCGGCAACACCGAGCCGGTCGTGGTCTTCGAGGACTGGGTGCCGGGCGCCACCGACGAAGGCCGCGCCATGGCGCAGATCGTGCACGATCTCGCGCCGAAGGCACGCCTGGGCTTCGCCACGGCGAATGGCACCGAACTGAATATGGCGGACAACATCCGCTCGCTCGCCGGGCTGCCGGGTGGATCCAAAGCCATCCCCGGCTTCAAAGCGGATGTCATCGTCGACGACATCGTCTATTACACCGAGCCGTTCTTCCAGGACGGCATCATCGCGCAAGCAGTCGACGAAGTGGCTGCAGCAGGCGTGTCGTACTTCTCGTCCGCGGGCAATCGCCCCGCGACTATGGGCTACGACTCGAAGCTGCGGATCGTGCCCGCGTCGGAGGCGGCGAACTCCGGGCTGAATTTCGCCAATGTACCGCCAGAGCTGTACGCCGGCGGCTTCCACAACTTCGACGAGGGCAGCGGGGTCGACATTTCGCAGACCGTGCAGATCGGCGGCGGTTCGCGCATCGTCATGCAGTGGAACGAGCCCTACGACCCGGCGCCGCCGACCCCGGTCGGCCCACCCTTGGCAGCGGGCACGGGCACCGTCCCGCCAGGAGGCGACACTCGGTTCACGTTCCAGGGTACTGCCGGCACGGTGGTCGAGATCTTCGCGGATGCCGATAACACGACGACCGGCACCCCGAATCCCGATCTGACACTGGAAGTCTTCGACCCGAACGGCAACTCCATCCTGTTCGTCGATAACACCACCAATCCGGAGTCGGCCATTCTGGAACTGTCGCTCAGCGGTACGTACACCGTCGTCGTCGACAGCTTCCAGCCCGACCAGTCGGGCGACTTCGTTTATCGCGTGCAGCAGGTGTCGATCGAAGAGCGCGTGCTTACGGACTACAACCTGCTGTTCTTCTTCAATGGCAATTTCGTCTTCGCCAGTGCGGAGCAGAACCGCTTGACCAACCGGCCGGTGGAGTTCATCCAGCTGCCGGGCGCGCTGTTCCAGATCGTCATTGCGCGGGCCAACACGCCGCCGGCGAAGAATCGCAACGTCGCAGATCGCATCCGCTACGTCGGCTTCAGCAGCGTGCAACCGCTCGAGCACTTCAGTTACCACGGTCCGATCACCTATGGACACAACTCGGCGAACGGCGCCAGCGGAGTGGCGGCTTACGCCGCGTTCGCACCGTTCGTACCGGAGCCGTACACGTCGTCCGGGCCGTCGACCATCTATTTCGACAAGCACAGTAAGCGCCTGCGGCATCCCGAGATCCGGCAGAAGCCGGATCTGGCCGCGATGGATGGCGCCAACAACACGTTCTTCGGCGACGACGCGGACGAGGATGACGACGATCAGCCGAACTTCTTCGGCACGAGCGCCGCTGCACCGCATGCTGCCGCGATCGCGGCGTTGGTGCTCGACGCGGCCGGCGGACCCGGTAAGGTGAAACCGAAGCGCATGCGCGAGATCCTGCAGAACAGCGCGTTCCGTCACGACCTCGATCCATACTGGTCTTCGGGCTTTGCGCTCTCGAAATGGAACCTGCTCGCGGTCAACGCGCAGAGCGACTGGTGGACGAGCGTCAGTCGCACCGATCCGAACGTGTTCACGTTGACGAATGTCGGTAACAAGCGGCTCAAGAGCTTCTCGCTCAACCTCAGCGATGCGAATCCGACGGAAACGCCGGACGGGTTGGTGTTCGACACGCGCCCGGGGCCGAACGGTCAGCCGTTCGTAATCGGGCGCACGCTCGGTCTGACGCCGGCAGACGTCACGGGCACGCCCTCGATCCCGGCTGGTCCGCCTGCCGTCGCTGGGCAGTGGAGCCAACTCGACCTCACGTTCAAAGCAGGCTCGTTCCGCAGCGGCGATCTGCTTTCCTTCGGCATCGATCGCGACGAGGCCGATGGAGCCGGGGCGCTGGGCACTGCAAACGGCAGGTCGGCCGACCTGCTCGGCGACGGTGTGCTGATTCCGTCGGGTGAAGTGCTGCGCAGTGGCGCCAGGTTCTTCGGCACATACGAAGACGGCAGCCGCTTCAGCGGTGAGTTCTTCAACCTGATCGGCAGGGGCTGGACCGACGTCGACGGGTACGGCTTCATCAATGCCGAGGCGGCCGTCCGGATGGTGCAAAAGAAATAGGAACTGCATCCCCGTGGGTGGGCCAAGGATGGCCCTCCGACGAACCGCTCCGTCAGCCTCGCTTGGCCTGCTCGGAGCTTTGGAAATTGACGCTGATGCGCACACCGATGGCCGGGTCGCCCTTCGGTACGCAATGCACCCAATCCTCCTGGCAGCGTCCACCCATGACGATCAGATCGCCGCTGTGCGGCTCGAAGCCGATGGACGAGCCGCCGGCGCGCGGCTTTAGCAGAAATCGACGCGCCGCGCCGAGCGTCAACACCGGGACGATGCATTCGGGTCGGCGGCATGAGAACCGGTCCCGATGCCAGCCGGTGCTGTCGCGACCGTTGCGATAGAGGTTCATCCACAGGTTGTCGTACTTGACGCCGTAGTGGTCGGAAAGCGCGCTGGCGGCATCGATCAGCGCTCGATGCGGCGCGCTGTCGACGCTCTTATATTGCGCAGTGAGCCGCGGCTCGAGAAAAGTCTGTTCGAACATTCGCCGGTAGTGCTGCTGCCACGGCACGGACTCCAGGAGCTGCTCGAGCAGCTCCTCACCGCCACGCATCCACGCCGGCACCAGCTCGATCCACGAGCTCGTATCGATAGCGCTCCGCTTGGCCGTCGTGAATGCCCGATCGAGCCCGAGCGGATTGCGCGCGACGAACAGATCCAAAGTTTCCAGAACGGTTTCCTCCGGGCGCAGCAGACCATGCCGCCGCCGACGCCGCTGTCAGAATCTTTAGCGAGGGGATCCGTGTACGATGCACGCAATGGGGCTCGATCGTTGTTACAACATCGCCGACCTGCGCGAGCTTGCGCGGCGCCGCTTGCCGGCGCCGCTGTTCCACTACATCGACGGCGGCGCTGACGACGAACGATCGCTCGCACGGAACACCAGTGCGTTCGATGACTACGAGCTTCTGCCGCGAGTATTGCAGAACGTCGCAGAGATCGACCTGTCGACCTCGATCCTCGGTACCAGAATCGATCTGCCGTTCTTTCTTGCACCGACCGGGATGTCGCGGCTGTTCCATCGCGACAAGGAACTCGGCGTCGCGCGTGCGGCGGGCGCGTATCGAACGCTCTACAGTCTTTCCACGATGGGGACGACCAGCATCGAGGACATCGCTGCGCTCGGCACCGGGCCCTGCATGTTTCAGGTCTACATTTTTCGCGACCGCGGCCTGACCCGCGAGCTGGTGGAACGCTGCCGCGCTGCCAAGTACCAGGCGCTGTGCCTCACGGTCGATACGCCGCTCGCGGGCAATCGGGAACGCGATCGTGTCCACGGCATGTCGATGCCGCCGCGACTGACGTGGGCCAGCTGGTGGAGCTTCGTCACGCATCCGGCGTGGGCAGCGGGCATGCTGCTGCATCCGGACTTCAAGCTCGCGAATGTCGCTCATCGTGTCGATGCCATCGGTGCAGGCACGATCGGCCTCATCGATTACGTCAACCAGCAGTTCGACCGCAGCGTCACCTGGAGTGATGCCGCATGGCTGGCCGAGCAGTGGGGCGGTCCGTTCGTCATCAAGGGACTGCTGAGCGCGCAGGATGCTCGACAGGCTGCCGACATTGGCGCGACCGCCGTGATGCTCTCGAACCACGGCGGGCGACAGCTCGACGGCGCAGCGCCGCCGGTCAACTGCGTACGACCGATCCGCGACGCCGTCGGTGATGCACTAGAGATCATCGTTGACGGCGGCATCCGGCGCGGTACGCACGTGCTCAAAGCGCTCGCGCTCGGCGCGGACGCCTGCTCGATCGGCCGCTCATATCTATATGGCCTCGCGGCGGGCGGGCAGCGGGGCGTCGAGCACGCGCTGCATCTGCTGCGCGAGGAGTTGCGGCGTGACATGGCGCTGCTGGGCTGCCAGCGACTGGACCAGTTGAGCCCGGAGCTGCTGCTCGAGCGCCGCAGTTAGCCGATATGGCATGGCTTTGCAGGCTGCTGCAGCGGCCGGTACCCTTGCGAGTGCTACGATCATCGAGTAATGGTCGGTAGAGCGGTTTACAGAGGAGCATGATGAAACGACCTGACATGAAGGCCAGCGCAGCCGAGCCGGCGGCCAAGCCCGTCCATTTCCTTCGCAAGATCATCGCCGACGACGTCGCCGCTGGCCATGCGACGGTCCGCACGCGCTTTCCGCCCGAGCCGAACGGCTATCTGCACATCGGTCATGCCAAGTCGATTTGCCTGAATTTCGCCATGGCGCAGGAGTTCGGCGGCGCCTGCAATCTGCGCTTCGACGATACCAATCCCGAAAAAGAGGAAGACGAGTTCATCGAGTCGATCCAGCGCGATGTCCGCTGGCTCGGCTTCGAATGGGACGGGGCACCGCGCTTCGCCTCCAGCTACTTCGATCAGCTTCATGAATGGGCGATTCACCTGATCAAGCACTCGAAGGCCTACGTCTGTCATCTCACGGCCGAAGAGACGCGCGTGTATCGCGGCACGTTGACGGAGCCGGGCAAGGACAGCCCGTATCGGAATCGTTCGGTCGAAGAGAACCTGGCGCTGTTCGAGCAGATGCGCCGCGGCGAGCTGCCGGAAGGTACCTGCGTGTTGCGCGCGAAGATCGACATGGCCGCGCCGAACATCAACCTGCGCGACCCCACGATGTATCGCATCCGGCACGCGCATCATCACCAGACCGGCGACAAGTGGAAGATCTATCCGACGTACGATTTTGCACACGGCCAGTCCGATGCCATCGAAGGCATCACTCATTCCATCTGCACGCTCGAGTTCGAAGACCATCGGCCGCTGTACGAGTGGTACCTGAGCAATCTGCCCGTGCCTGCGACGCCGCGGCAGTACGAATTCGCGCGCCTCAATCTCAACTACACGGTGGTGAGCAAGCGCAAGCTCAAGCAGCTCGTCGAGGAGAAGCACGTCTCGGGTTGGGACGATCCACGGATGCCGACTCTCTCCGGCTTGCGTCGCCGCGGCTATACGCCGGCAGCGATCCGTAACTTCTGCGACATCATCGGCGTCACGCGCAGCGAAGGTGTGGTCGATGTGGGCATGCTGGAGTTCGCGATCCGCGATGACCTCGACAAGCAGGCGCCGCGTGCCATGTGCGTGCTGGCGCCGCTGAAAGTGACGATCACGAATTTCGACGCGAACGTGCTCGAGCACTTCACCGCGCAGCTCCATCCGCAGAAGCCTGAGATGGGCACGCGTGAGCTGCCCTTCACGCGGGAGCTGTATATCGATCGGAACGATTTCCGCGAGACGGCAGAGAAGGATTTCAAACGGCTCGTGTTGGGACAGGAAGTGCGGCTGCGCAACGCATATGTCATTCGCGCCAACGAGATCGTGCGCGACGCCGCCGGGGAGATCGTCGAGCTCAAGTGCACTTACGACCCGGACACGCGCGGCAAGAACCCGAGCGACGGACGCAAAGTCAAAGGCGTCATCCACTGGGTTTCGGCCGCGCATTGCGTCGACGTCGAAGTGCGCTTGTACGATCGGCTGTTCAGCGTCGAATTTCCCGAAGAGGACAAGTCGAAATCGTTCCTCGACTTCATCAATCCGCAGTCGCTGACGATTCTCAACGGCTGCAAGGCTGAACCGTCACTGGCGAATGCGACGTCCGACACACGCTACCAGTTCGAGCGCGAAGGTTACTTCTGCGCCGACAGCGTCGAGTCGAAGCCGGGCAAGCTCGTGTTCAATCGCACGATCGGTCTGCGGGATTCGTTCGGGAAGTAGGTCTGCATGATTTTCTACAAGACACTCGCGACGGCGTTGATGGCTTCCCTTGTCATCGCGACGTCTGCACCTGCCGCAGACGCCACCTACGACATAGTGATCGTCAACGGCCGCGTGATGGACCCCGAGTCAGGTCTGGATGCTGTCCGCAATGTCGGTCTGCGCGCCGGGAAAATTGCGGCCATTTCGACCGACGCGATGCAGGGTAGCCGCACTTTGGACGCCAAAGGACTGGTCGTCGCACCCGGCTTCATCGATCTGCACGAGCACGGCCAGAAGCCGGAGAACTATCAGTTTCAGGCGCACGATGGCGTAACCACGTCACTCGAGCTCGAAGCCGGCACAGCCGACGTCGCCGGCTGGTATGCGGAACGCGAGGGCAAGTCACTCATCAACTTCGGCGTGAGCATCGGGCACATCCCCACGCGGATGAAAGTGATGAAGGATCCTGGCACCTGGCTGCCCACTGGCGATGCAGCTCATCGTGCGGCCACTGACGCCGAGCTGGCGCAGATCGATCAGCGCATTGAAGCCGGACTGAAGCAAGGTGCGCTGGCTGTCGGCATGGGCATCAACTACACGGCGGCGGCATCGCGCGGCGAAGTGCTGGATGTCGTCCGGGTTGCCGCCCGGTATGGCGCGCCGGTGCACGTCCACTTGCGTTACGCGGGCGACAAGCCTCCCGAGACGGGTCGCGCTGCGCTGGCGGAAGTGCTTAGCGCTTCCAGCGAGACCAAAGCGCCGTTGCACGTCGTGCACGTCACCAGCATGGGATTGCGTGATACGCCGGAACTGATCTCGATGATTCGCGCCGCCAAGGCGCGGGGCACCGACGTGACGACTGAGTGTTATCCATACGTGGCTGGCAGCACTGGTCTCGAAAGCGCCTTGTTCGATCCCGGGTGGCAGGAGCGGATGCGAATCAGCTACGGCGATCTGCAGTGGGTCAAGACCGGCGAGCGATTGACCGCGGAGACTTTCGAGCGCTACCGCAAAGAGGGCGGGCAGGTCGTCATCTTCATGATTCCGGAAAACGTCGTGCGGCTCGCGATCGCGGATCCGATGGTGATGATTGCGAGCGACGGCATGCCTGCTGCGGGCGCAAGCGTGCACCCGAGGGGGCAGGGCACCTTCTCCCGCGTGCTCGGCAAGTACGTGAGGCAGGAGAAAGCATTGGATCTGATGACGGCGCTGCGCAAGATGACATTGATGCCTGCCCAGCGTCTGGAGCAGCGTGCTCCAGCATTCAAGACAAAAGGCCGCCTCGAAGTGGGTGCGGATGCCGATATCACGGTCTTCGACGCGAATCGTGTCATCGACAGGGCTACGTTCGAGAAGCCTCTGCAGTACTCGGACGGAATTCGCTTCGTCCTGGTCAACGGCGTGGCCGTGGTCGACGACGGGAAACTCGTGGACGGCGCCTTTCCTGGACGCGCGGCGCGCGCGTCGCTCGTCGAGTGATCCAGGTCTGCGTCTAGATCAAGTCAGACCTCATCACAGGGAGGAAGGATGCGGAACATCGTGACGCTAATAGTGATTGCCGGGCTCGCATGGTACGGCTACACGAGGTACCAGGCGGCGGCTCATCGAAGCGGGGGACAAGCAGCGCCTGCTTCTCAGTTCAATACGTCGATCACCGAGAGTGCCTCAGCATTCACGTGCGACGGGCGGACCCGTTGCTCGCAGATGACGTCCTGCGCGGAAGCGACATATTTCATCGAACACTGTCCCAACACCAAGATGGACGGGGACAACGATGGTGTCCCGTGTGAAAGCCAGTGGTGCCAGTAAAGCTTCCAGGCTCCGCGTCTATTTCGTCTGCAAGCCTCTTGTTTTGAACAGCGGCTCGCCAACACTCCAGGCGCTTGCCCAAGCGAGCGCGCCATATAAGACGAGCGCCTGGACTGCGAACGCTGCCGGGCTCGCCGGGTCCTGCGTGAAGGGCGTCATGATCGTCAGGAGCACAAGGACGCCGAGGAAGATCCGGTTGCGCTGTTTCGGGAACGTTGTGTCGGAGCGTTTCGATCGGCTGAAGAGCATCCAGCCACCCAGGAGCAGCAGCAGTTCGAGCGCAAGCACGACAGGGACGTTGTTCCACAGGCCCAGGCCGAGCTTTACGGTGTCGTTGCCGGCGATCGAGAGATCAGGCGTGTGGACCGGCAGATCGAGTATGAAATGCGAGAACACGGCGAGTCCGAGCCACAACGATTCGCGCCGTGGCAAGCGAACGACGGCGGCGACGATGCCGACGGCGACTGCCCAAGCGAGCGACCCGTCCAGACTGTGAGTGATCGGCATGTCGTACAACCGGTAAGGGTTGTAGCTCGTGTACTTGTGCACGATCTCCATGTGCTCGACGCCGCCGAGCACAAAGACGCTGAAAAGAACGTCGAGTGCCTGAACCGCGAGGAAGTACGCGGCGAGAGGCGCCTTTGGCGCGATTGTCTTGGCGGCGTACGCTACGCTGTAGTGACCGATGAACATGGACGGACCGCGTCTGGCTGATTCGCGGTGATTATTGCTGAAGAACGACAATGGTAGCCATCGCAATCGTCACCTTGATCATTGGCCTGCTCTTGACGTACGTCGTTCTGTCGCGCGTGCGATCCATGCCTTGTCCGATATGGCTGAGTTGGCTGGTCGAACTGGACAACCCGTTTACCAAGACCAATCGAGCAGCAACGATCATCCAGCATCTGGGGCTCGAGCCGGGCATGGCAGTACTGGATGCAGGCTGCGGACCTGGGCGGCTGACTGTGCCGGCTGCGCGGCAGGTCGGTCCTGACGGCAGTATCGTGGCCGCCGACATCCAGTCGGGAATGCTGCGCCGGGCAAAGGACAAGACGGACGCCGCGGGGCTGACCAATGTACGCTTCATTCAAACGGCATTGGGTGAAGGCAAGCTCGAGCGCAACAAGTTCGACCGCGCGCTGCTGGTTACTGTCCTGGGTGAGATTCCAGATCAGGAATCGGCGCTGCAGGAAATATTCAGCGCGCTGAAAGCCGGCGGTATTTTATCCGTGACGGAAATAGTCTTCGACAATCACTATCAATCGCGCGAGACGGTGCAGCGACTCGCGGCTGCATGCGGTTTTCGCGAGAAGGCATTCTTCGGCAATCGCCTGGCGTTCACGCTTCATCTGGAGCGACCTTCTTAACCGAGAGTCAACCATGACCAACATACGAATCCCGAAACGCTTCGCGGCCGTAACGCTCGCCTGCCTGCTCGTGCTGTCCTTCGCGCCTGCCCGGGCCGACGGCGTTACGGCGATTCGCTGCGGCCGGCTCCTCAACCCGGTGGACGGCTCCATCACCCCGAATGCCGTCATCGTCGTCAACGGCGAGCACATCGAGCAGGTCGGAGCCAACGCGAAAATCCCCGATGGCGCACGGGTGATCGACCTGTCGGCCTATACGGTCTTGCCGGGTCTCATCGATAGCCACACGCACATCCTGCTGCAGCCCGAAGACGAGCGCGGCGCACCGCCCGTCATCACCAAATCGCAGGCCTTTCGTACGGTGCAAGGCGTCGCCGCCGCGCGAAAGGATCTCGAAGCCGGCTTCACTACCTTGCGCGACGTAGACAGCGAAGGCGCGGGTTTCGCAGACGTCGCGATACGCGATGCGATCAATCGCGGGATCGTTCCGGGCCCGCGCCTGTTGGTTTCGACGATGGCGCTCACGATCACCGGCGGCCACATGAACAATGCGGGACTGAATCCCGACATCTACATTCCCGAGCCGGCATCGCTTACGGACTCGCGCGAGGCGATGGTTGCCGAAGTACGCCGCCAGGTGAAGTACGGGGCCGACTGGATCAAGCTCTATGCGACCGGCACGCTGCGTCACGTCGACGCCGCCAGTCTCGAACCGCTGGGTCAGGTCTCGCTCGACGACGTGAAAGCGGTCGTTGCGGAAGCGAAGCGTTGGCATCGCGACGTTGCGGCACACGCGTACGGCGGCGAAGGCGCAAAGAACGCCATCCGCGGCGGCGTGCGCTCGCTCGAACATGGCATGATGCTGGACGACGAGGCGCTCAAGCTCATGGTCGAGCAGGGGACATACTGGTGCCCGACGTTATCGGTGTATTTCCCGGAGACTGAAGAGGACAACACCGAGGTGCGCCGCAGGATCCTCGCCAGTCACAAGAATGTGTTTCAAAAGGCGATGAAGCTGGGCGTGAAAATCGTCTTCGGCACGGACGTCGGTGCCTTCGAGCACGGCACCTCCGCCCGCGAGTTCGTCCGCATGGTCGAGTACGGCATGAAGCCCATCGATGCGATCCGCTCCGCGACCGTTCGCGCTGCGGAGCTGCTCAGGCTGGAGCGCGAGATCGGCACGATCGAGGCGGGCAAGTTCGCGGATGTGATTGCAGTCGAAGGCAATCCGCTCGATGACATCCGTACCCTGAGCCGGGTCCAGTTCGTGATGAAAGCCGGACAGGTGTACAAGTCACCGCGCTGACGCGGCGTCGCGCCGGTAGCGCACGGTGTACGTAAGCGGCTTCGGCAAGCGTGGACTCGTGATCTGGACCTCCAGCGTCAATCGCTGCGCGTCCTCGGGGCTGAACGAGTTCACCCGTTGACCGTCCTCGGCCTTGAACGTCTGCACCAGCCGGGCATCCTCGACGCGAGCGAAAACGTCGAACTGCTCGCCGTCTTCGCCGGTCCATTTGACCGCGCTGCCGTCAGCCGGCATCTCGGCCGGCTTGCGCTCGTCGAATCTCACGCTGATCGTCTCGCCCTGGCGACTGATGACGATGCGCTTAGCCATCGAGTTGGTCTTCTTCAGCCTGCTGCGCGCGATCGGCCGGGTCAGGAAGTTCATGTCCGCGACCGCGGCCTCGATCGCCTTCTGAATGCCGGCGTCGGACTGCTCATCGTTGACGAAGACTCCGACCCAGGAGGGGTCCTCGGCGCGAGCCGCCGTACTCAGCCCTAGAATGAGCAGCGCGGCGCAGATGTAGCCTGCAGATCGTTGCACGACGGCCTCCTGTTGCTTCATGGCATGGTACTGTCTTGCGCAGCATGAACCGGCAGCGGGAAATGGCTTCTGCATTGTGCGAGCTCCTCCCACAGCATTGCGTCCTGTGGAGCGCCGAGGATACGCGACCGTACGAATGCGACGGGCTCATGCTGCATCGTCAGCTGCCGATGATTGTCGTCCTCCCCGAGACAGAGGTCGAGGTCGCGCAGGTGCTGCGGCTCTGTCACGCGCGCGGGGTGCCCGTGGTACCACGCGGCGCTGGCACTGGTCTGTCGGGCGGCGCGTTGCCGCATGGCGAGGGTGTGCTGCTGTCCCTGGCGAAGCTCAACCGGATCATCGAGGTCGATCCGCTTGCTCGCACCGCGACTGTCCAGCCGGGTGTTCGCAATCTCGCCATCAGCGAAGCAGCCGCGCAGCATGGTCTCTACTACGCCCCCGATCCGTCGAGCCAGGTTGCGTGCACCATCGGCGGCAATGTCGCCGAGAATTCCGGCGGCGTGCATTGCCTGAAGTATGGACTCACTGTGCACAACGTACTGAGAGTGCGTGGTGTGACCATGGAAGGCGAGTCGGTGGACTTCGGCAGCCTGGCGCCCGATGCGTCGGGTCTGGATCTGCTCGCAACGATCATCGGCTCCGAGGGCATGCTGGCGGTTACCACAGAGGTAACCGTGCGGCTCGTGCCACGCCCGCGCCTCGCACGCTGCATCATGGCAAGTTTCGCGGACGTCGGGCACGCAGGCGATGCCGTTGCTGCCTTGATAGCGGCTGGCATCATCCCGGCCGGGCTCGAAATGCTGGATCAGGCCGCAAGCCGGTTGGTAGAGCCGTTCGCGAATGCAGGCTACGACCTCGAGGCCGCGGCGGTTCTGTTGTGCGAATCCGATGGAACGCCGGAGGAAGTCGACGCAGAGATCGAGCATATGTGTGCCGTGCTGCGCGAGGCACGTGCCACCCGCATCCAGGTATCGAGCAATGAAGCGGAGCGCCTGCGTTTCTGGGCCGGCCGCAAGAACGCCTTCCCCGCAGCAGGCCGCGCTTCGCCCGCGTATTACTGCATGGATGGGACCATTCCGCGCAAGCGGCTCGGCGAAATGCTCCGGACCATTCAAGCGCTGGAATTGAAGTACCAGCTGCGTTGTCCCAATGTCTTTCACGCCGGCGACGGCAACCTGCATCCGCTGATCCTGTTCGACGATGGCGACCCGGAGTCGGTCGCGCGCGCCGAAGCGTTCGGCGCCGAGATCCTGGAGCGCTGCATCGAGATCGGCGGCACCATCACCGGCGAGCACGGCGTGGGCGTCGAGAAGCTCGATCAGATGTGCTCGCAGTTCGACCCCAGCACGCGCGCTGCCTTCGTCGCCGTCAAGTGTGCTTTCGATCCATCTCGGCTGTTGAATCCAGGCAAGGTAATTCCGACGCTGCACCGCTGCGCGGAGTATGGCCGCATGCGTGTGAGCTCGGGAAAGCTCCCGTTCGCGGAGCTGCCGCGCTACTGATGGTCACCAACGTCAGCAGTCAGGCAGCCGTGACCGCCTTGCGCGAGGTCGTATGCGAGGCTGCGGCGAAGCGGGCCCCCTTGCGAATTCGCGCCGGCGGCACGAAGGATTTCTACGGCAACGCGACGACGGGTTCCGTTCTCGATCCGCGCTGCCACTCAGGCGTCCTGGCCTACGAGCCGAGTGAACTCGTCATCACGGCGTGCGCAGGAACATCTTTGGCGGAGCTGGAGAACACGCTGGCCGAGCATGGCCAGATGCTGGCCTTTGAGCCGCCGCATTTCGGTAGCACTGCGACTCTTGGCGGATGTATCGCGGCCGGGCTCGCTGGCCCGCGCCGCACGGCATATGGTCCTAGCTACGGCGGCGTGCGCGATTTCGTGCTCGGGGCTCGCATGCTGGATGGGCGGGGCGAGGTTCTGACCTTTGGCGGCAGCGTGATGAAGAACGTGGCGGGCTACGATCTCGCGCGTCTGCTCGTTGGATCGCTCGGTGTCCTGGGGGTCATCCTCGAAGTGTCGGTGAAGGTTCTGCCGCAGCCAGCGGCGCAGCTCACGCTGAGCTTCGAGCTGGAGCAACAGGAATCCCTGGATCGGCTCAATGCGTGGGCGGGGCAACCTTTACCGTTGTCAGCATCGGTATGGCACGAGGGTGTGTTGAGCGTCCGGTTGTCGGGTAACCGCGCTGCTGTGACCGATGCACGTGGCCGCCTCGGCGGCGAGCTGATGGAGGCCTCGAGCGCGGATGAGTTCTGGGCCAGTATCCGCGAGCAAACGCATCCGTTCTTCGCAGGTGCGGAGGCGCTTTGGCGCGTATGCGTGCCGTCGACAATGCCGGCCAGTGAATTGCACAGCACTCCGCTGATCGAGTGGGGCGGTGCACTCAGATGGTTGCGAACGTCGCGGGCGTCGCAGGAAGTCCGAGCGGCTGCACAGCGCGGAGGAGGGCACGCAACACTATTCAGAGGCGATCCCAGCTACGACGTGTTCACGCCGTTGGCCGCGCCGTTGATGACAATCCACAGACGGCTGAAGTCTCACTTCGATCCAGCCGGCATCTTCAATCCGGGACGTCTCTATAGAGAGCTCTAGCGAGAAGGCAGTGAAAGTACAGCTTTCGAAAGACCTGCAAGGCACCCCGGATGGCGCTGTCGCCGCCGACATCGTGCGCAGCTGCGTACATTGCGGGTTCTGTACAGCAACTTGTCCAACGTACCAGCTGCTCGGCGACGACTTGGATAGCCCGCGTGGACGGATCTATCTCATCAAGGAAGTGCTGGAAGGAG
>Ga0134127_10000391_pt1 | contig 43461 bp, 43 predicted proteins | sample KB31753_FD_96459 | JGI IMG/M metagenome (GOLD analysis project Ga0134127, IMG submission 96459) | Terrestrial soil microbial communities with excess Nitrogen fertilizer from Kellogg Biological Station, Michigan, USA - KB3-175-3 | ecosystem: Environmental > Terrestrial > Soil > Unclassified ...
CGTGATCAGTTTCTTCACCGTGGGCGTTCCCTATTGGCAGATCCCTTACGCGAAGGTTTCGCTGCCGACCACCTTGTATGGTATGGGTTTGGTTGTGGTCGGTGTTCTCGCCGCTGCCGCCCGCGCCGTTGGTAAAGCCCGTCTCATGGCAGTGATTCTTGGTGTGGGTGCTGCAGTGCCCGCTCTGATACTCGCACGAATTGCTGTTGATACCGCGAAAGATCCAACCTCGCACAATCTGTGGCCGTTCGAGTTCATCATTGCAGCAGTGATTGGAATGCTGTCCTCTTCGGCAGGGGCACTGGTTGGAAGCTTGCCCGCATTTTTCTCTCGACGTAATGGCACAGCGTAACCAGCTCCGGCACCGAACCTGAGGGAAGGCGAAGCGACGAGAAGCGCTCCTATTTCGAGACGAAGGTCGCACACAGGGAAGGCTGGCATGCAAGTGGTTTGATTTTGGGAAAGCATTACGATCGCCTCTGTGTTATCAGTTTCTCCAATGTTGCCTCCCATTCCTCCAAGCTGGCGATCATTGCGCAAGGAAGAGACGCGCAAGCCGTATTATCGCGCGCTCGATGCGTTTCTTGAAAAAGAACGAGCAGATGGGCAGACGATTCTGCCTGCCCGCAAGGACATCTTCAACGCCTTAGCCGCAACATCGTATGATCAAGTCCGCGTGGTGCTCGTCGGCCAGGATCCTTATCCAACCTCTGGTCATGCCCATGGTCTCTGTTTCTCCGTGCAACCAACCGTGAGGCCGCTGCCTTTTTCATTGCGAAATGTTTTTCGGGAACTCCATGACGATGTTGGATGCCGGATTCCCAATAACGGGTGTCTGTTGCCCTGGGCCAGACAGGGTGTTCTCATGCTCAATACGGTTCTCACGGTTCGGGCCAGCGAGGCGAATTCGCATCAGGGGCGTGGATGGGAACGATTCACTGATCGCGTGATTGAACTAGTGGCAGCGAAGCAGACGCGGGTGGTTTTTGTGCTGTGGGGGCGTGACGCGCAGAAGAAATGGGCGTTGATCACGCAATCGCACCATACCGTGATTGCAACAGCACACCCCTCGCCCTTGTCAGTGAGAAAGTTTTTTGGATGCCGCTGCTTCTCGCAGATCAACCGAGATCTTACCGATGCAGGGATGGTTCCGATTAATTGGCAGATTCCAGATGTCTAACGACAGGATGCTGAAAAATCTCGCCAGCGTCGTTCTCGGCTCATCGAAATCCTCAACGTACCCCTGAGGGTACGCCTCCGGTTTCGAATCGCCTGCGGCCTTGCTGGACGAACTTTTTGAGCATCCTGCAAGAGTGTTACCTTGTTGGGCCACACGGTCAGACACTCGAAGTCCTCGCCTGCCGAAATAGTTGTTCCGCAAGCAGCTAAGCAGGACAGACTGCTCCGCATGGGTGTGGTCTTGTTACAGCGTTCTTTCCCTGAGAGCCTCTCCAAATCCTCTGTTCGAGGCCGCCAAGACAGAATAATTATTGCTCCATGATATCCGGTCGTTACAGCCGACCTCTGTCTCCATTGCGTTGACTCTTCTCTCTGAGGCCTGTAAAGTGACAGACGACGTACTGAGCCACGTCGACTGTCTCATCTCTCGCACAGCACTCCCTCCCACGTTCCCGTGCGTCTGATTCTCCAGTCTCCGCCGCTTCTGCGCCAGAGTTTCCGTTGGTTGCCACACGTGCGTGGCCCACTACCACTGTGTCCGACGAGGGAAGTGGTTGAGTCAAACCGATGGGACGCAGCAGTGGTGTTCTGTCTACGCTGTAATTATTCACGCGAGAAAGGAGTGCCACATGAACCAGGAACAATTCAACGCCTTTTGGATACAGCTCAAGGCGCCACTCAAAGCGAAATGGGGAAAGATCACGGATGCGGATCTTCAGGAGATCGAGGGAAACCTGAATACGTTTACCGCTGTGCTGGCGAAGCGATATGGGACGACTGAGAGTGCCGAAGTCAATACCTGGGCCAACCGGCGCTATTCCCATTGGTCCGGGAACTATACGAGCAAGTATGCAGATCCGGTAAAGGCAGGCTGACGAACAGCGCAGCCGATCGTATAGGAAATGGGACCGATACACGGCCTGATCAAGAAGAGCGTGACGTCGAGAACTCTGACAAGGAAGAGGAAAGGAGCGATTCATGAAGAAGATTGTGATCAATAAAAGCTACAATGAGTTTTGCCTGAGTCATCAGGCGTTTCTTCGATTGCGTGAGCTGGGTCAGCAGGATGCGCTCACGGAGATAGATCTCGGCGCCTATTGGCCTGAGGCGGCAACGCCAAACGAGCCGAGCCTTAATCAATGCGGAAAGATGATCCCGCGCGATGACCTGAAGCTGGCCCAAGTCGTGGAGGAACTCGGTGGGGCTGCCAATGGCCATGGGGCCGAGCTACGGGTAGTCACGATCCCGGACGATGTCCGATGGATCATCGGCGGTGTGGGTGGGGTGGAGCACGTCAGCGAAGTTCACCGGACGTGGGCCTAACTCATATCATTCAGGAAGACTTCTACTGCAACTGTTAATGCTTTGAGGGGAGGGGCGGGGTCAGATCCTGTGGTTCGTCTAGCAGCAACTTGGCACGATGAAACGCGTTGGTTCTTGCTTCCCATTCCGTCTTGTAGCCTTTCGACGAATCCTGGCCATGCAGTCCGTTGTCGAGATGGCTGAACCCCGGAATCGAAAACCTGCACAGCCATTTTCCGTTCTTGATCTGGCTGGTAACCAAGATCACTTTCTGGCCTTTGGCGTAGCAAGTTTCTGTCATGGTTGGCATGCAAGAACCGTTATTCAGATCAACCCTTCCGACCTAATCTTGCGAGGCTAGGCCGGTTTCACGAAGCGATCAGGCGTCAGCACGCTGTGCAGCGATTGTGTGACAGCGCGGCGGTAGGGCGCCTTCTGTCGCAGCATGATCACGAGGTCTTCATCGTCGATCAAAATCGATAGATCGCTCTCGGTGACGAGCTGCCGATCCGGCGCCCCGATATTCATGCGATATTGAGTCTTCCCATCAGGATTCCGGTTGGGTCCGCTGACGATCTCGGTGAGCCCATCGATAAATCCGACATGTCCTTCATGCCGGTGCTTGACCTTCGTGCCGTCAGGAATGCGGACCCAGGCTTTGGCTGTTCCGGACTGCACAGGCTTTATGGGCTTCGTGGTCATGGTCTCTCCCTGTAATCCATTATGGAGTGAAGAGTCACCCCGGTTTTTCTTCGCCCACCTCGCAGTTGAGGAGGTGTCGAACACTTTTTCCAGCAGGGGCCTCGAATCGAGCACAACAAGAATCGGCACGTCTTTGACGGAGGAGCAGCAGAGACTCAGGAACGATCCCGCGAGGCATCTTCAGCACTGACCGAAACGCGAGGGATAGGAACGTATCCATGGTTCATGCATGAGTTTTATACTTTACCACAGACAGGGGTGCTATAGCGAGTTGGCAGGCTGTTGATAAAGTCTGCCAAATTCGTTCTTACATCGCTCAGATCCTCGACAGGGACCAGGCCGCCCCACCACTCGGCGGCGCGCACAGACGTGGTGCTCCTTATTCGTCGCACCGTGCGCCCTAGAGGGTAGCCTCCCAAGCAAGCACATTCTTATCGTGCACGTTCTGCGAGCAGGAGGACGTCAGGCCATCCTCTCCATTTTTGCCTTGCCGGGATGTTATGATGGGCAGAGTTCCGAGAGCGAGGTCTTACTCATACTTACACAAGGAGTCTTTGTTTATGAATCTGGCGCGTCATATCATTGGAATCTCGTTGGGAGTCCTGCTGTTTGCGGGCGTCGGTCTTGCCGCAGATCCGGCCGAGGTGGAAAAGTTCGTGAAGGCCCGTGTCGATATCGGCGAGATGATGACGAACTATTTTCAAAGTGGAGGGATGTTCAAAGATGGGCAACGGCCATCGGCTGATCAAATGAAGGAGATGGGCGCGGACATCCACACAAAACTCGGTAAGCTGTTGGCGAAGTATGATCTGACGGTTGAGGAGTATCGAAAGCGCAGCCCGGAGATCTTTGCCGATGAGGCGGCAGTGAAGGGCTACCTCAGCGAACATCCGGACATGAAGGCGCGATACGAGGCGCTTCCGCTGGATCGGATGGGGCGCGGCGGCAGCACCGGGCGAGGGTATTAGTTCAGACCTCCTCTAAATCTCTACCTAAAAGGAGTGGCCAAGGCTGCCCTTTACTGCGCGCATCGAACATCTGTCATCCAATGCTCCTTCCGAGCCCGCTCGTTCTCTCTTCGGGGATGGGGGTTGATTGATCTCCCACTGCGCGCGTCCAACGAGGGGAGTCCCCGACCGCGCGTTGCGCGAGCACAGGAGATCATCAGGCTCCATCCCCTTTCTTCCTTTCATTGACTCTCTTTCACCCTCTCCATATAATGCCGCTCTGGTATAGATTTTTCTGCCTTTCCAGACACTTATGGCTTCCTCGACCAAGACAACCTTCGCAGGAAAATGGGGCAAGATTCGCGCGGAACTTTCCCATGCCTTTTCGACTACATCCGAGGCCGAGGTGTTCACGACCGAAGACCTCGCGCTGCTTGAACGAGCCGCCGATGCAGTGGTGAAACGGGGCATGGCTGCTCCTGCCACCGTGTTCCTGGAATCTCTCGGCCCCATGAACTTTCTCGGTAGCCAGGCGCTCTATTTCTTGACCCCCATCGTAGAATGGGCCTTTCAGGCGAAGGAAGTCGAGCACGTGGCCCGGTTGCTTGAACGACGCGATACGATCGCCCGTCTCATCGCCATCATTGAAACGAAGTCTGCTCCCCAAACTCCTCCCCAGGCTCCTCAAGGAGCCTCCACTCAATGAGCGTGCCGAGTCCAGCACCGATCAAGCCGGTAATCACCCATCCCCTCACCGTGATTGTCGCGACCGACTGTGGCAGCACCACGACCAAGGCCATTCTGATTGAAAAGGTCGGCGATGAGTACCGGCAAACCTATCGCGGTGAAGCGCCGACGACAGTGGAGGCGCCCTTCGAAGATGTCACGCGCGGGGTGCTGAACGCGATTGCAGAAATTGAAGAACTCTCCGGCCGAAAAATCCTCGACGGCGACAAGATTATCACGCCCTGCCGTGATGCGAAGACCGGAGTCGACATCTATATTTCTACCAGCAGCGCGGGCGGCGGGCTGCAAATGATGGTGACAGGGGTCGTGCAAAACATGACGGGTGAAAGCGCGCAGCGGGCGGCGCTCGGGGCCGGCGCGATCGTCATCGATGTGTTGGCGTCGAACGACGGCCGGTTGCCGCATGAAAAGATCGAGCGCATTCGCACGATGCGGCCCGACATGATCCTGATGTCCGGCGGGACGGACGGGGGCGCGGTGACCCATGTGGTTGAGATGGCCGAGTACATTTCGGCAGCGGAGCCACATCCACGGTTCGGGGCCACCTACAAACTTCCGTTAATCTACGCGGGCAACAAAGACGCACAGCCGCAAGTGAAGAAGATTTTGGGCGAGAAAACCGCCCTGGTGCTGACCGACAACATTCGTCCGGTGTTGGAACGTGAGAATCTCGCGCCTGCGCGGAACAAGATTCACGACCTGTTTCTCGAACACGTCATGCAGCAGGCACCGGGCTACAAGAAACTGATCGAGATGACCGGTGCGCCGATTATGCCGACGCCGGCGGCGGTGGGCGTGATCATGGAAGCGATTGCCAAGCGGGAGCATTTGAATTTGATCGGAGTAGATATCGGCGGCGCGACTACGGACGTGTTTTCGGTCTTCGAGGGACTCTTCAACCGGACCGTCAGCGCAAACCTTGGGATGTCGTACAGCATTTCCAACGTGCTGGCGGAAGCAGGCCTCGCCAACATCATGCGCTGGGTGCCCTTCACCATCGACGAGCAGACCCTCCGCAACCGGATCAAGAACAAGATGATCCGGCCGACGACGATTCCGCAGACATTGGACGAACTGCAAATCGAACATGCGATCGCCCGCGAGGCGCTCCGGCTCGCCCTGATCCATCACAAATCTCTCGCGACGGCCCTCAAGGGCATTCAACAAGAACGCACGATCTCTGATGTATTCGAGCAGCAGCAGTCCGGCAAGACGCTGATCGACATGCTCAAGCTCGATTTGATCGTCGGGAGCGGCGGGATTCTGTCCCATGCGCCACGGCGTATCCAATCGATGCTGATGATGGTGGATGCCTATGAACCGCTTGGGGTGACGAGGCTCTCGGTGGACAGCATCTTCATGATGCCGCATCTAGGCGTGCTCTCGACGATCGATGAGAAAGCGGCGACCGACGTCTTCGTCCGTGATTGCATGGTGTACTTGGGGACCTGTGTCGCGCCGATCGGGCAGGGGAAGGATGGCGAGCGGTGCGCGGACTATGCCATCACGTTTCCTGACGGGCGAGTGGATAAGGGACAACTCTCGTTCGGCGACCTGCGGCTGGTCCCGCTGGCCGGCGATCAGAAGGCCTCGATCGCGATTCAGCCAGTAAAACAGGTGAATCTTGGAGCCGGGGCGGGAGTCGCGGTCACGCGAGAAGTGCAAGGCGGTGTGGTGGGACTTCTGCTCGATGGACGCGGGCGTCCGTTACAGTTGCCGGCCGACCACAATGCCAGAGTTGCAGCGCTGCAGAAATGGTATGACGCAGTCGGGTTATACCCGACTGCGAGTTAAGAGTTTCGAGTTACGAGTTTCTAGCTTCTAGTTCTCAGGCGGATCATCAGATTCCGCACTCGGCGCTCAAGACTCGAAACTCAAAACGCGAAACTTGAAACTGTCTTTATGGCTCACAGTTACACCCCAGGCCTCACCGTTACAGAACAGACAACAGTCCGGCGACGGCGGATGTTGTCGCTGCCTGGCAGCGTGCTGGTCGCAACCGGAGAGACCGTGCGGGCGAATCAGGCAGTGGCTCGCGCGGAATTGCCCGGAAAGGTCTATCCGCTGAATCTCGCCAATCAGTTGGGCGTGGCGCCGGATGAGATCCAGGAGTATTTGATCAAGAAGGCTGGCGATGCAGTGCGGAAGGATGAAATTCTGGCCCAGAACAAACCGCTCATCAAGTGGCTGAAAACGGAAGTCCTCTCGCCTATCACCGGCGTCGTGGAATCTGTGTCTGCGGTCACGGGGCAGGTCCTGTTGCGGGAGCCGCCGCGCGTGTTGGAGTTGCTGGGCTATGTGGACGGGCGCATTGTCGAAGTGATTCCGCAGCAGGGCGTCGTGGTCGAGACGGATTGCAGTCTGGTGCAGGGCATCTTCGGCATCGGCGGTGAAACCCGGGGCGAGATCGTGGTCGCGGTGACGTCACCGGACGAAGCTCTTACACCTCGTCACCTAACCGCGGACATGAAGGGCAAAGTGGTTGTGGGCGGGTCCTTTATCTCTGCTGACGCGCTGGCACGTGCGAAAGAGGTGGGGGTTGCGGGATTGATAGTCGGCGGCATTCACGATAAGGACTTGCGCGCACTTCTGGGCTACGACCTGGGCGTGGCCATCACCGGCACGGAGCAGGTCGGGTTTACCCTGATTCTCACCGAAGGGTTCGGCTCCATCCCCATGGCCGGCAAAACATTCGCGCTGCTCTCGGCCCATGCGGGACAGCAGGCGTCTATTTCAGGCGCCACGCAAATTCGTGCCGGTGTCATTCGCCCGGAGATCATCATTCCCAAGCTGGCCGGCGCAGCGGGCGATCATGGCGCAGTTACCGTTCCGCAGCGGGAAGGGATCCGGATCGGCGACCAGGTACGCATTATTCGAGACCCCCTATTCGGCAAAATTGGCGAAGTCACGAGTCTGCCGGCCGATCTCCAGAAGATTCCAACTGAGAGTGACGTGCGTGTGATGGAAGTCCGCTTTCCCGACGGTAGCAAGGCAGTTATCCCGCGGACGAATATTGAACTGATCGAGGGGGCCTAGTGCGTGTGAAACGTCGAAGACGTCAGATTCGGATGGCGGCGAAGGTCCTGTTTGTGGCTGTTCTGAGCCAGTCATGGCTGCCGGTGTTTGCTCAATCCGATGCGGAGAAGACGCCGCTCTCGCCACCGCAAGACGTTCGGGTGTTTGATACACCGAGCGATGGGGGCGGCAGTCTGACCGTGCTTTGGTCGCCCGCTCCCTACGATAGTGCAGCAATCAAGTATCAAATCTTACTCAGCGAAGGAACCACGGTGTCCGATCCCGCTGCGATGAAAGTCGTGGCGGAGTTCCCCGCGAACCAGCGCTATGTTCGCGAATCTAAGTGGCCCTGGTGGACAAGGCCGGCGACCGGAGAACAGCACCAGTTCACGCTGAAGAATGGGAAGGGCGGCGAGCTCAAGAACGGAAACGCCTACAGCGTGACAGTGGCTGCTGTGTCGAACGGAGATCGTGCGATTGCCACGCCGGTTCAGGCCACGCCAGAACCGAACTGGATCAACTGGAACCAGATGAATAATCTCCTGTTGGCGCTCCTGTTCGGCGGCATCGTGTTCTATGCGATCAGTACCGCCAGAAAACGGGAGATATTCCTTCGGCGCATCCCCGGCCTTGATGCTGTGGATGAAGCCATCGGCCGCGCGACGGAGTTGGGCAAGCCGATCCTGTATATGACCGGCGCCCATGACATGAGCGATCCTTCGACCATTGCGGCGGCAGTCATACTCGGGCGCGTGGCTAAACGCGCGGCCGCCTATGAGACCGATTTGCTGGTGCCCCACCGCGAGCCGATTACCATGGCCGTCTGCCAGGAAATTACGAAACAGGCCTATCTGGAAGCAGGCAAGCCGGATCTCTATAAGGAAGACTCCAATTTCTTCATTACGTCGGATCAGTTCAGCTATACCGCGGCGGTGGACGGCATCATGTTGCGAAAAAAACCGGCGGCGAACTTCTTTATGGGACAGTATTTCGCCGAGGCGTTGCTGTTGACAGAAACAGGCGCGAGTACCGGCGCGATCCAAATCGCCGGAACAGACTCGGATCATCAGCTGCCGTTCTTCGTCACCACGTGCGACTACACCTTGATCGGCGAGGAGTTGTACGCCGCCAGCGCCTATCTCTCCAGGGAGCCGGTGCAGGTCGGCACGTTGCGCGGACAAGACATCGGCAAGGCGCTCATTCTCGGCGTGCTCGGTGTCGGGACCATACTGGCGACTCTCGGGGTGCTGCTCGACGCGCAGTGGCCGAAATTATTTCTGGACTTTTTCAGAGACGTGAAATGATCTTTCTCCGACGACAGATCCCGCTCCTAATTACGCTGATCACCGGGCTGGTGTTTGCGGGGCAATACTATGTGCCGCATCCGGCATCGGAGCAGATGCTGACATCTGTGACTAAGTGGCTCCAGATTATCGGGGGGTTTGCGCTGGTGTTGGGTGTCAGCAGCCTGTTCCACGTCCATGCGGTCAAGATCCGGCGGAAAGAAGCGGGATGGGGCTATAGCTTTGTGCTCTATGTGGGCATGTTGGGCACCATCGCAGTCGGCCTGTGGTCGAGCGGCAAGGAAGCCGTTGACGGCGCCATGACGGCCTTTGGGTGGATCTATAACTTCATGATGGTCCCCCTGCAGAGTACAATGTTCGCCATCCTTGCGTTCTTCATCGCCTCGGCGGCCTATCGGTCGTTCCGCGCCAGGAGCCGTGAGGCGGCGGTGCTGCTGATTGCGGCGGTGATCGTCATGATGGGCCGCGTTCCGCTCGGAGAATATCTGATCCCCCTTAGCGGCGACCTCTCGCAATGGATTTTAAACGTGCTGAACGCGTCGGTGCGGCGCGCGATCCTGATCGGCGTCAGCCTCGGCACGGTCGCACTTTCCATCAAGATCATCTTCGGCATGGAACGGTCGTATCTGGGGGGCGGGAAAGAGTGATGGTAAGCGATCAGCTCTCAGCCGTCAGCTCTCAGTGCCGGAATCGAAGATTCGCCGTTATCTGAAGGCTGATTGCTGATGGCTGAATGTTCGGTGACGACGAAGGAGAAACCGTGAGCTTCACTGAGCGCATGCTCAAGATCGACCGGCGAATCATCTTCCTCGTGATCGGCTTCTGCACGCTCTTGCCATTGCTCTACCCGGTCGGATTGCCGATCAAGATTTCGCAGGAGGTTCGTGGAGTCTACGACCACATCGAGTCGCTTCCCGAGGGGTCCGCGTTCCTGCTCTCGCTGGACTTCGATCCGGCATCGAAACCTGAACTGCATCCCCAATCGATTTCATTGCTGCGTCATGCCTTCAGGAAGAACCTCCGTGTGATCGCGTTGACTCTCTGGGTCTCTGGTACCGGCATGGCCGATCAGGTAATCACGCAGGTCGCCCGCGAGATGGGCAAGGAGAATGGGAAGGATTATGTATTCCTCGGCTGGAGTCCCGGAGGGACAGCCGTCATTATCAACATGGGACAGGATCTCTACGGCGCATTTCCAGCAGACTACAACGGCAAACCCACGAAAGAGCTGCCGGTACTTCACGGCATCACGAACTTGCGTGATGTGAACTATGCCGTCAGTCTGGGCGCCGGCAGGCCCGGTGTGGAAGAGTGGTATGTGTTCGGCAAAGACAAATATAAGTTTGAAATGGGCGGCGGCTGCACGGGTGTCATGGCGCCGGGGCTCTATCCGCTGTTGCGCAGTGGGCAGATCAACGGCTTGATCGGCGGTCTGCGCGGCGCGGCAGAATACGAAACCTTGATGGACCAGAAAGGGCGAGCGATTGCCGGTATGGATGCGCAATCGGCCACCCATCTTGCCATCATTGTGCTGGTCATCATGTGTAATCTCTTCTATTTCTCATCGCGCAGCAAGGCCAGATCGCAGGGCCAGGCGGGGGCATGACGAACGATGTCGATTGAATTGATCATCGGAGCGTGGGTAGCGACGGGGTTGACTCTCTTCATCTTCACGTTTCTCTATAAGGACAACCCTCTCTTCAAACTGGCGGAGAATCTCTACGTCGGCGTATCGGTTGGATACACGATCGTCAAGACGTTCGACACGGTGATCGTGCAGCTTATTTGGAAACCGATCGTCGACAACGGGGAGTGGGCACTGTTGATTCCGGTCGCTATCGGGATGCTCATGCTCACGCGCTATGTCCCCAAGGCCGCATGGATCTCGCGCTATGCGTTTGCCTTCATCGTGGGCGTCGGATCAGGGCTCGCCATCCCACGGACCATCTCATCTTTTATCTTGAAACAGATCGAGGATACGGTTCGCCCGTTATTGACGTTGATACCGGGAGAAGGAGTCTCCTTTACATGGAGCCTCCTAAATCCAGCCAGCAGTCTGAACACCATTATCATTTTGATCGGCGTCAGCTCGGTTTTGTTCTATTTCTTTTTCTCCGTCGAGCATACAGGGCCAGGCAAGGTCGTAGCCCGCACGGGCATCATGTTCCTGATGATTGCTTTCGGCGCGGCCTTCGGCTACACAGTGATGGCTCGTATGTCGCTCTTGATCGGGCGATTGACCGACCTTATCGAGTTCAGCGATTCCTCCTACGGCAGCCCGAGCCTCTGGCTCGTGGGTTTGACCATCCTCACATTGGTAGTGATGAGCCGACGGTTCGGCAGCAAGCAACCAAAAGAAGAATAGGTTTGTCTGGTCTATTTGGTTTATCTGGTTCATCTGGTTAGTTTCGTTCAACTAAACAAACAAGACAAACCAAGTGAACCAAACAAACCAATTCCTGGTTGCAGCAAGCGCAATCCCCTCGTTACAATGAGCGCTCCATTTAAGGAGCCTCATGACCACTTCCCCCGGCACCACGAACGATCCCAAGCAGTACCCCGTTCTTCGCAACCTGCAATTCTCGCCGATCAAAGAAGGTGAGGAGCAGTATATGGTCCTGTGGGACCCGACCGGGCTGAGCAAGGAGAAGCTCGTGCTGCCGCTCAACTATTTTTTCATCATCCAGCATTTCGACGGAGAGCACTCGCTGGCTGAAATCGGAGCGCTCTATCTCAAACGATTCGGCGAATTTCTCGTGCCCAGCAAGATCGATCAGCTGGTTTCCGATCTGAATGAGAAACTGTTCTTGGAAGGTGATCGTGCCGAGGATGCTCGCCGTCTGGCGCGGGAGGCCTATCGTCAGAGCCCGCTACGCCGCGCAGCGTTTGCCGGGCGGGGCTACGAAGCAGATGGAACGAAACTGAAAAAACAGATCGATGGATTCTTTACGTCGAAAGAAGGGCCGGACTTCAAGCCTTCGGAGCATGTGGGCAAAAAGATCAAAGGCCTTGTGGCGCCGACCTACGACCTGAAACAAGCAGGGCCGATCTATGCCTGGGCCTACAAAGAGTTGCAAGACGCGGAGCAGCCTGATCTGTTTGTCATCATCGGCACGGCCTCTGCCGGATTGGACCATGTGTTTGCCGTGACAGATAAGGATTTCGAGACACCGCTAGGGGTCGTGTCTGCCGACCAATCGATCCTGAGCCGGCTCAAGACTAAGCTCCCGGATTTCTTTGAAGACGATCTTTGTCATCAAGCGGAGCAGGCCGTGGAGTTTCAACTCCCGTTTCTTCAGGATATTGTGGGCAAGAAGAAGCCCTTCACCATCATCCCGATTTTGAGCGCCTTCTCCGCTGCGAGTCTGGGAGACCCGACCGTTCGCCAGTCGGTCGACCAGTTCTTGGCCGGGCTTCGAGAGGTCCTCACACAATCCGGCAGGGCCTATTGCGTGATTGCAGCGGGTGATCTGGCGCATTTGGGGATGCGCTACGGAGACAAGGCGCCTCCGACGGACTTCTCCTTTCATCGCTGCATGCAGTTCGATCTTGAAATGTTGAAACCGGTGGAAGAGCGGCAGCCGGATGAGTTCGCCAACTACATCAGGAAAGAGCAGGACCAGCGCCGGATCTCCGGTTTCTCACCCATCTATTCCCTGCTGCGCTTGATCGAAGCGGAGAGCGGGCAGGTCTTACGCTACGATCGCGGGATCACCGATCAATACAACTCCACCGTGACCTACGCATCGATGGCCTTCTTCTAGTCAGGTTGCTGAAACAAACCTCCAGCTGCGTTCTCACCTCGAAAAACATCCTCAACGTAACCCAGAGGGTACGCCTCCGGTGTTTTCTTTGGCTGCGGCCTTGCTGGACGTCTGTTTGAGCAACCTGACGGGATGTTGCTGAAAAAGCTCTCCAACTTTTTCAAGGGTAGCCTGGGTGATCCTCTATTGCGCGCGTCGAATGAGCACATTCTTATCGTGCGCATTCCGCGAGCAGGAGGACGACCAGGCTGCCCATCTTTCCCATGCCTCGCAAGACTTCGCCAAAAACAGTATAGGTTCGGTCCAGCCCGCTGCTGTCCCCGACACAGGTATGGCACTGCTCTGAGGTCGTTGCCTCGATAGTGGCCCTGTGCTACACAGATACCGAGTAACAGGAGGGTGTCGGCATGGCGAATTTAACCGTTGTGATCGAAAGCGATACTTTGAAGCGCGCCCGCATGCGGGCGCTCGAAGAGGGGACGTCCGTGAACGCGGTCGTGCGGGACTATCTGGCTGATTATGCCGGGACGAAGGCCCAAAAGGAGAAGGCGATCAATGACTTGTTGCGGTTGTCCCAGCGCGCGAAGACCAAGCGGGGAAATCGCCGGTGGACCCGTGAAGACCTTCACCAGCGATGAAGGAGCGCGTGTTTCTTGATACGAATGTGCTGGTCTATCTGTTCGACGCCGATGATCCCGCGAAACAACGCCGTGTGTAGACCTCCTGTCAAACCGGGAACTGCGGGCACAGCTGATTTTGAGCACCCAGGTCCTGCAAGAGTTCTATGTGTCCGTGACGCGGAAGCTGGCCACCCCGCTTGATCCGGAGGCGGCATTCCAGGCTGTCCAAGATCTCGCAGCTTTCCCCATAGTCCAGATTGATCCTTCCCTGATCCTGTTGGCCATCCAGCGCAGCCGCAAGGCGAAGGTCTCCTTTTGGGATGCGCTGATTCTGGAGGCGGCGCTGGCCGCCGGAGCGACCCTCCTCTACTCCGAAGATTTTCAGGACGGCGCTGTCTTTGGAGGACTGCGAATTGCGAATCCTTTCAAGTTGAGCGTCTGAGTGTTCCTTCCGGGCGTGCTCGTATCTCATTCCCGTGGAATGGCACTCGTGCTGATCCCATTGCGGCCGTAGAGCGAGGCCTTTCTAGTTCTTCACCTCCTCCGTAGGGGACGGGCATACTGTCCTTCACTGCGCGCATCGAACGAGCACTGTTTCATCGTGCGCGTTCTGCGAGCAAGTAGGACGGTTGCCTGTTCCCTCTCTACTCCTTCACCGTCATCTTCATCGTAATCGGCTGCAGCGGATTGTCGAATTCGTCGCGCGGGGCGGCGACGATTTTATCCACTACCTCCATGCCCCGGAAGACTTCGCCGAAGACGGTGTAGGTACGGTCTAGCCCGCTGCTGTCATCGACACAGATGTAGAACTGTGAGCCGTTATCGTTGGGGTCGCGCGTGCTGTTGCTTTCGCGCGGGACCTTGGCCATGCCGATTGCGCCACGTTTATGCGGCCTATCGCTGGTTTCAGGATTCAGCCAGTAGCCGGGACTGCCTGACCCGTGCAGGGAACGGTCTGAATTCTTGCTCAGCGGATCGCCGCCCTGAATGATGAATCCGGGAACGACCCGATGGAAGGTGGTTCCATCATAGAACCCCATCTTTGCAAGCTTGAGAAAATTCTCGACGTGACGCGGCGCGTCGTCCGGGTAGAAGCGAATCTTGATCTCGCCGAGCGGCGTTGTGATCGTGACGCGCGGATCGATTTTTTGAAATTGCATCGTCATGCGACCAAACTAGCAAGGACAACGATCAAGAGGCAAGAGACGTGAAAGGTGAAATGTAAAAAGTGAAACGGTTCAGAGAGACCAAGGGCTCGGATGAATTTCTCTGCTCCATACGTTGTACATCGAACCTTTCACGTCTCACGATTCAAACCCTTCCCTGGATCGATTTTGAGCCAGAGGATTCCGCCCAGGATAGCGACCGCTGCGGCAACGCCCAACGAGACAGGCCAGCCCCATTGATTGGCTAGCCATGGGGTCAGGGTCGGAGAGATGGTCCCGCCGATATTGGCGCCGGTATTCATGAGCCCTGACAAGGTTCCTGCATGGGATTTGGACAGATCGGTCGTCGAGGACCAGTAGGCGCCGACCGTGAAGTAGAGCCAGCCGGCGCCGAATGACAGGCTGGTGATCGCGAGAAATGGAGAATCGACGATGCCACCCAGCGCAATTGCAAGTCCAGCCATGATCATGCCGATTATGCCTGTCACAGATCGTCCGGTGGTGAGACCGTAGCGGGTTGCGAGTCGATCGGTCACCCAGCCACCGAGGGGACAAAAGACTAACATGGCGACAAAGGGGGCGGAGGCGTAGAATCCCCCACGGAGCACGTCGAATCCTCGAACATTCACGAGATACAAGTAAAACCAGGACAGATAGACGTAGGCGACATAGCCGAGGCAACTGTAGCTGATCACCAGCCACCAGATGGTGGGGGTCCGACTGAATGCTCGCCAGGGCACGACTATAGTGGTGGTCGGTTCACGTCTGAGCAGGGCCTGTTCACCGGCGTTCACCCAGGGATGCTCATGCGGATGGTTGCGCGACAGGAGCCACCAGAGGACTGCCATCCCGATTCCAAGCAGGCTCGCGAGAAAAAACACGGTCGGCCATCCCCAGTTCACCATTACCCATGCGGCAATGGGCGGCGTGATGGCGGAACCTAATCCGATGCCTCCGATTGCGATCCCGATGCCGAGGCCTCGCCTGTCGGTCGGTAGCCAGTTGGTGACGGCGCGATTGAAGGCAGGCAGCGCCACAGCTTCTCCCATACCCAGCGAAAACCGCACGAGCATCAGCGCGCCGACAACCCCAACGAGGCCGGCGAGCGATGTGGCAGCTACCATGGCAGTGAAGGCCGTACAGATCGACCACCAAAGAAGTGCGAGGGTCAGCACCACGCGGACTCCCCAGCGGTCTGCCAGCCATCCGCCGGGAATTTGAAATAGCGCGTAGCCGACGACGAAGGCCGAGAAGACCCAACCCATCTCTTGGTCGGTCATTCCATAGGCCGGCATCATCTGCCGCGCGGTTACGGAAATGTTGACGCGGTCGATATAGGTGACGACGCTGATAAGAAACAGCAGGGCGAGGATAAGCCAGCGGATCCGTGAGGGGCGAGAAGTGAGTGTGTTCACAAAGTTGAGTCGTGCAGTCTGTCCATCGAGATGCCGGTGCCGGATTATACAGACTCCCGGCTCACGTCACTATAGCTCGCATGACTCAAGAATGTTTCTGCTGTGATCGCTGAGCATCATGTTGGTCCATAATCTGCTTGATCCTGCGGCCAGCTATCGGCACAATTCTAGTTCAACGTCGCAATATCTCGTTTGGGACATCCTTTTGTTTTTTCTGATCTCAGGAGGGAGGTGAGCGATGAAGTTGCTGGCGGTTCATCCAGGCCCGCTTATGTATACCAAGATATATATGCGGCTGGAGCCACTGGGTCTTGAATTGGCTGCACAGGCAGCTCGTCAGGCAGGTCATCAGGTTCAGCTGATCGACTTACAAGCGGAAACCCACGCAGATTACTTCAAGATCATTGACCGATGGAAGCCCGACGTTGTGGCTTTCTCCTGTAATTATCTGGCCAATGTGCCGGAGATTGTAGACCTCGCCAAGCTGACCAAAGAAAAACTGCCCCAGAGTTTTATCCTGGTCGGCGGGCACAGCGCATCCTTCGTCGCGCCGGAGTTCCTGGAGCATGGCGAGGGGTCTATTGATTGCGTGCTCAAGGGCGAAGGAGAAGCGGCCATCCCGCAACTCCTTTTGGCGGTCGCGCATGATCGCAAAGCCGTGACGAGCGTGCCAGGCGTCGTCACACTGGACGGAGAAGGGCCCCGTCCCCACTTCGTGGACAGTTTGGATAACCTTCAGCCGGCCCGAGACCTGCTGCGTCATCGCCACAAGTACTATCTTGGCGTCCTGGACCCTTGTGCGTCGATCGAGTTCACCCGAGGCTGCCCGTGGGATTGTTCCTTCTGCAGTGCCTGGACTTTCTATGGACGTAGCTATCGTGCCGCAAGCCCGGACAAGGTGGTAGAAGAGCTGGAGCGAATTAAGGAGCCCGGCGTCTTCATCGTGGACGATGTCGCGTTTATCCAGTCCAAACATGGTATGGACATAGGCGAAGCCATCGCCAGGAAAGGGATCAAGAAACAGTATTATTTGGAGACCAGAGGCGATGTGCTCCTTCGTAACAAGGAGGTGTTCACCTTTTGGAAAAAGCTCGGTTTGCGGTACATGTTCATAGGCGTGGAGGCCATTGATGAGGAAGGACTTAAGCAGCACCGGAAACGTATTACTTTGGGAAAGAACTTCGAGGCGCTGGACTACGCCCGCTCACTCGGAATCAGGGTAGCCATTAATCTTATCGCAGACCCCGATTGGGACGCAAAGCGTTTTGAGCTGATCCGCGAATGGTGCCTGGAGATTCCCGAGATTGTCACAATCAGTGTCAGTACACCCTATCCCGGTACGGAGACCTGGCATACGGAATCGCGCAAGGTCCAGACCCGCGACTACCGCCTCTATGATATCCAGCACGCGGTGCTGCCGACCAGATTGTCGCTCTCTGAGTTTTATGAGGAATTGGTCAAGACCCAGCAAGTCCTAAACAAGAAGCATCTTGGCTGGTCTGCGCTCAAGCACACAGCCACGACCGCTGCCGGACACCTACTTCGTGGCCAGACCAATTTCATCAAGATGCTGTGGAAGTTCAATAGTGTGTACAACTCGAAGCTGCAGCTCTCCGATCACCAAAGACCAGTCAAGTATCAGATGGCGCTGCCGCTTGAGCCGCAGGAAACGGTAAATCCCAAGCTCCTCTACATCCACCACTCGGATGGAAGGCGGGGACGGGCCATCGACGACGCCACCGAACAGTTCGTGGACAACACCCGCATGGGTACGAGCGCATAGACTGCCTGGGTAAGAAAAGTGGGGTTAGCTCGATCGAGTGTTCTGACCCCGTATTACGCTGTGCGTGATACCGCTAGCTCTTTGTGGCAGTCAGATCGTTGACCAAGTTGCGGAAGGTCTCGTTTTTCATGAAGTGCTGAAAGGACACATCTTGGTAAGGATCGGGCATGCCCTTTTCGCCAGGATTCTGATTCTTGCGATGGCGAAACGCTGTCCTGAGGGACTGCATCGCACGATCGAGGTCCTTCATTTCTGCAAACGTCCGGGCCAAATTGTAGTGGAACATAGGATAGGTGGGGTCGGCCTGTATTCCCTGTTCAAACGTGACTCGTGCTTCTTTGAGACGTCCGGTCATTCCATAGGCCATTCCTAGATTCTCGATCAAGACACGCCATTGAGTCCGGTCGAGTTGTGGCTCGGCTTTTTCAAGCTCGAAGGCCTTTTGATAGGGTGCAAGAGCTTGGGCGTATTTGTACTGCCGGGAAAGAGCGTTTCCCATATTGAGCAATTCCTTGCTATTGGGTGGTGCAGGCGGCGAAAGCCGTACCATCTCTTTAGGTGGAGCCGGAGCGGGGAGGCGCACCATCTCTTTGGGCGGAGCCGGAGCTGGGGGAAGCACTATCTCTGAGGGGGTTGGCTGTAAGCGAAGGGTCTTAAGAATAGATTGAAAGAACTGTGCATCGGCCGTGGTGTATTGTGCCTTCGAAAGATGGATGTCGGCATACACGTTGTCTTGTGCGATGCATGCATACACATTCTTTTGATCCACCCGGACTCCTCGGAATTTCTGAATCGTATACTCAAGGGTCGGTATTTCACCGGTGGTGTTAAGTGCGATATCCTGCCCACGGGTGACAGACGAGTCATTCTGTATCAGTCTGAGCTGTTCCAGGCATCCTTTTGCAGAAGCCTTCGTCGGGACTTTCTCAAGGGTGATAGACACGTCGAGTTTTGTCTTGGGATGGGAGGCCATAAGATAGCGGCGACCGTCTGGTTTGACTTGGTCGATCTCTTTCTTGAAACCGGTTAAGTCGATCGATAGACCCAAGCCCTTATCGGGCCACGCAACAAACGTCGGAGGCTCATGTTCTGCTGCAAGAGCCTGTGGGGGGGCAGCGAGCTTCGCCGGTACGAAGGGCCAGAGGCTCAAGGCGCACACGACCAATACCTTCACGGCATCGGCTTGCCTCCCTTGGCTCACCATGGTTCTTCCTCCAATGACACGTTGTCCTTTCGCCTGCCAGTGTAGGACATGACCCGGTTCCTCGAAAGAGAATTACTACTTATAGGACAAGCGTAATAGCAGGGCAAGCTGCATCGGACTCCCCCTCCCAAGGTAGGATACCGTTCACAGTGCTTCCCTCGCTACAATCCGGCATCATGGAGGCCATGATGCCGATCCGTCAGTATTCTCGGACCTACCATCGATTCCCACTTTTCTATCCTGTTATTTTCGGGGGCGCTCCATTTGTCGGCGAAGGCATTCTGACCAATCTGTCGCTGATGGGCTGCTCCATCATGAGCGATCGAGAGGTTCTCTGCGGCAGCGACGTGCGCATGAGCCTGTTGCTGCCAAGTCAGAAACCGGCGCTGTCAATTGAGCTTGGTACAATCAAATGGGTTCAAGGTCATGAGTTTGGGGTGGAGTTTCTTCGCCTGCCGCTTGAGGCACGGGAACGTCTGGATAGCACTCTACGAATGGAACTCATTGAATTGCTGAAGACCCGTTCGAACAGAAGGAAATCGTCGGAATTGCTCAATCGAGAGAGCTGAGCACGTTCATGCACAGCATTTCAGCCCGCTGCCCGCCGCATCTTGTGTAACGTTCGCCCAAACGTCAGAAACGTTTCACGTCTCACGAGGTCTGCCATTCTTGATGCGCCTGTTTTTCCGACGTAGGGTCTCGCAATGTCCGGATCGCAGTAAGAGGTCTTGAATGGCGTCCGCATTTTCTCATGCCATTGTCGCGCTGGCGATGGGGAAGGCGTTTCAAAACAAGGAACTGCGTTGGCGTGAGTTGTTTTTAGGCGCGCTATGCTCGGTCTTGCCGGACCTGGATGTGATCGGGTTGTACTTTGGCATTGAGTACGGCGATCTGTGGGGGCATCGCGGAATGACGCACTCAGTGGTCTTTGCGGCGTTATTGGCCGGGAGTCTTGTGATGCTGTGGTATCGAGGCAAGCCGGCGGTAGCGACGGCAGGGCTTTTTCTCTATTTCTTTCTCTGCACCGCATCACATGGCGTGCTCGATGCGATGACAAATGGAGGGTTAGGCGTGGCGTTTTTCTCCCCATTCGACACGACGAGATATTTCTTCCCTGTGCGACCGGTCATTGTGTCTCCGATCGGCGTGAGCGAATTTTTCAGCGCGCAGGGCGCTCGGATTCTCGCCAGCGAAGCGCTATGGATCTGGCTGCCGTCCGGTGTGGCGTTCTTGGTGTTTCGTGTCACTCAACGGTTGTGGTCGGCCAAGTCAGCGGTGGCCCTCTTTTAGGAGCCTGCCCGACATTGATCGTTCTATCGTTCTAATGAGGCGAAGGATCTGCAGGCCCGCTAACGCGCTTGCAACGGATGTCTCGGATCGATTACGGTTGCCGAGATGAGCGAGCCGACTCCAGAACAGGTTACCGGTGAGGAGCCTGGCGACAAGATCATCGTCTATTGGGAACGGGAGTATTCGACTGCCATCGCGCCGGAGCGGTTGAAGCTCGACTTCACACCGCATCGGCCATTGTTGTCCGGAATGTCGTTGGATGAGCAACGGACAGTGGCGGTTGAGGGCTACAAAGTGATTCCCGACGATTGTGGCCCGGTGCGAACAGTGGGCCAGTACGGCTGGCTCATCCGGTCTCCGGCAGATTGTAAGATTCGACGAACGGCCAATGGGGTCAAATGGCAAGCCCCGCCGATCCTGCCGGAAGAGCGGATTCTTGGTTATAAGTCGTTTTCAGGGACGTATGTCGATTTGATCTTAAACAGCGGGTATCCCAAGCTCTGCTGCGGTATTCGGTTCTACTATCCCAAGCAGGTGGGGCTGATGATGAAGGACGTGCCGGACCACTTCTATCACTATCCTGATCGGACGTTTTTTGTGTGGGAGGGGATGAAGACCCAAGAGTATAAACGTACGCCGAATATGTACGACTGGCTTCTGGACTATGACGCCTTCACCGCCAACTTTCTGTTGCAACTCACGAAGCCGACGACCATTAAGCGGGGCGATCCCATCGGCATCGTGGTGCCGGTGATGCTTCCGAAACAATTCACATTAGAAGAACTCAGGCCGCGAGGGTGATAAGACCGTCTTGCACCTTGACAGGGTTCCTCCTGCCTCCGTAAGATACATGAACCTTTAATGCTCATCCGGAGAGGTGAGCAAGGAGTGCGTATGGGCTTCAATCCGGCTTGTGTCGATCGGCAGACTTTAACCTTCTCGTCGAATCTCGATGGGAGGGTTTTTTTATGCCTGCTGGAAGACGTGAAACGTGCGGATGCCATGGTGAGTGTGAGGCGCTGATGCCGAGTGTTGACCGACAGAGCGAGCGGCAGGTGATGGACGCGGGAGACATCGCTCGCGCGGTCACCCGTATTGCCCATGAAGTTCTTGAACGTAACAAGGGTGTAAAAGACTTGGCTCTGGTGGGGATTCGAACCGGGGGGGTGCATCTCGCCCATCGACTGGTGAAGCGGATCCAAGAGATTGAAGCGGCGCAAGTGCCGATCGGGGAATTAGATATCACCCTCTATCGGGATGATCTCTCCTTACGGAAGGAGCAGCCGATTCTGCGGAAAACGTCGGTCCCGTTTGATATTTCGGACAAGATCATTGTGCTGGTCGACGACGTGCTGTTTACGGGCCGGACCATTCGCGCGGCGATGGATGGGTTGATCGATCTGGGGCGGCCGGCAGAAATTCAACTCGCCGTCTTGGTCGATCGAGGCCATCGTCAGTTGCCGATTAAGGCGACCTATATCGGGAAAAATATTCCGACGTCACGAGAAGAAAAGATCCAGGTGCTGTTGGAAGAAGAGGGCGAAGACGATCGGGTGGTGATCTCTAAGGGCTAGCCCGCATGAATCATGCCGGCTAAAGTGGAGGGTACGATGAGTCTTAAACGCAAAGACCTCTTGAGCCTCGCCCCTCTCTCGGTGGATGAGATTCGATTGATCTTGGAAACGGCCGATTCGTTCAAGGAAGTGGCCGGCCGGGAAATCAAGAAGGTCCCGGCGCTCCGGGGACGTACCGTGGTGAATTTGTTCTTCGAGCCCAGCACCAGGACGCGCACGTCGTTCGAACTGGCGGCGAAGCGGCTGAGCGCAGATGTGATTAATTTCTCGCCGTCGTCGAGCAGCGTCGTCAAAGGAGAAACATTGCTCGACACGGCGCGCAATATCGAGGCGATGCAGGCGGATATTATCGTGTTGCGCCATCCCTCGGCCGGCGCCGCCGAAGCCCTGGCCCTCGGGGTGAAATCTTCCGTGATCAATGCCGGAGACGGATGGCATGAGCATCCGACCCAAGCTCTCTTGGATCTCTATACGATTCGCGAGCGCGGGTTGTCGTTCGAGGGGCTGCGGGTAGCGATCGTCGGAGATGTGACGCATAGCCGGGTGGCGCGTTCGAACATTCATGCGCTCGTGAAGTTGGGGGCGGAGGTTCGGCTGGTAGGGCCGCCGACGATGATGCCCTGTGGCGTGGAGAAACTGGGCGCGCGCGTCTACTACAATTTCGACGAGGCGTTGCGCGGCGCGCAGGTCATCATGATGCTGCGCTTGCAGCTCGAACGCCAGGGAATTGCGCTGTTTCCGACTATCCGCGAGTATGCGCGGCTCTACGGCTTGACTGCTGAAAGGGTCAAGCTGGCCGACCCAGGGGCGATTGTGATGCATCCGGGTCCGATCAATCGAGGGGTCGAGATCGCTCCGGAGGTGGCCGATAGTTTGTCGTCGGTAATTCTGGATCAGGTTGCAAACGGTGTGGCGGTTCGCATGGGTATTCTTTATCTCATGTCAGGAGCAAACTGAATGGTAGCTATTTTTATTGCCGGTGGACATGTGATCGATCCAGGACGGTTCAACGGTGTGGCAGACGTGCTGATCGATGAAGGCCGAGTGGTCGCGGTGGGCCCACGCCTCAAGGTTCCCGCAGGGTGTACGAAAATCGACGCTGTCGGACGACTGGTCCTTCCCGGCTTTGTCGATCTCCATGTTCATTTCCGGGAGCCGGGCTTCGAATACAAAGAGTCGATCCAAAGCGGCGCGGCGGCGGCGGTGGCTGGCGGATTTACTTCAGTTTGCTGTATGCCCAATACGAATCCCGTCAATGACAACCAGGCGATTACGGAATTGATGCTCGATCGCGCCAGGGCGGCTGGGTTGGCGAACGTCTTTCCGATCGGCGCGATTACAAAAGGGTCGGAAGGGAAGGAGCTGGCGGAGATCGGGGATTTGCGGCGCGCCGGCTGTGTTGCGATTTCGGACGACGGGAAGCCGGTGATGAACAGTCTTGTGATGCGGCGGGCGATGGAGTATGCCCTGGCCTTCGACGTGCCGGTGGTCGATCATTGCGAAGATCTGCATCTCGCCGAGGGGGGCTGTATGAACGAAGGGGCCATCTCGACTGAGCTGGGACTCCCCGGGATACCGGCGGCGGCTGAGGATGTGATGGTCGCGCGCAATGTCGCCCTGGCGGAACTGACAGGGGCTCGGCTGCACCTGGCGCATATCAGTACGGAAGGATCGGTTCGGATGGTGCGGGAGGCCAAGTCACGCGGGCTGAAAGTCACAGCTGAGGCCTGTCCCCATCACTTTACGATCACGGAGGAAACGGTCAGAGGCTATAATACCTATGCCAAAATGAATCCTCCACTTCGGACGTGGAAGGATGTCCAAGCGATCAAGGAAGGTCTTCGCGATGGCACGATCGATGTCATCGCCACAGACCACGCTCCGCATGCTTCGCAGGAAAAACAGTTGGGATTTACCGAAGCGCCGTTCGGGATCGTCGGATTGGAGACGGCGCTGCCGTTAACCCTCGCGCTGGTCGATGAGGGGGTCTTGTCGTTGGAGTCGGCAGTCGATAAGTTGAGCACGGCTCCGGCGAAAGCGTTTGGATTGGCCAAAGGCACGTTGGCGGTCGGGGCCGATGCCGATGTGGCGATCGTTGATCAGCAGGAACAGTGGGAGGTCGATCCGGCCAAGTTTCGCTCCAAGAGCCGAAATACTCCCTTTGCCGGATGGAAGGTGAAGGGGCGGGTGACGACGACGATCGTGAGTGGCCGGGTCGTGTTCGAAACCGATCGGGCAGAGCCCTAGTTTGATGCGGCGTATGTCTCGTTGGGGGATGGTCTGTTGTCTCACGCTCGAATGGTTGGCGCTGGGAATCTGGGTCGGCGGCGGACTGGTGCTCATCGGAGCGGTCATTCCCGCAGTCTTTAATACCTTCGGCGGGCAGGACTCCGGCGGGTTGTTTGTCACACGCGCGTTTGAAGGCTATCATCGTTTCATGGTTGGAGCCCTAGCGATCCTGTGGGCAGGACTGTGGTACCGCTGGTGGAGTGGAAGTCCGGCGGTCGGCGTCGGTCTGGGCGAGACGATCGTATTGGCCGGGATGACGGTGATTACAGGAATGATTATTGTTTGGCTGCATCCCGCTGCCGCGGCGCTTCAAGCGCAGGCCTTTGCGGCGCACGAGGAGACGGCAAAGAAGGCGGCCTTCGAAGCGTTGTTTCGTATACTGAAGCCGATTCGCTGGATCTATATGGTTGATCTTGTACTGGGCATGCTCCTGATCGGCATCAAGGCGAAACGGTCTCTCGATCGGGATGGAGCGCTCGCGTGAGCAAAGCGTGGCTGGCATTGGCAGACGGGACGATTTTCGAAGGCTGTGCCCTCGGATACGAAGGGGAGACGGTGGGAGAAGTCGTCTTTAACACGGCCATGACCGGCTATCAGGAAATCTTGACCGATCCGTCGTATAAAGGGCAAATCATCACGATGACCTCTCCCCACATTGGAAACTATGGAATGACACCGGATGATGCCGAGTCGCGGCGGATTTGGGCTGAGGGATTCATCGTGAAAGAGGCAAGCAGTCTCGCGAGTAACTGGCGAAGCCGACAGCTGGTACAAGACTATTTGCATGAGGCGAAGATCGTCGGTATCGAGGGGCTGGATACGCGAGCCTTGACCCTCCACTTGCGCGAACATGGTTCGCAACAGGGTCTTATCACCCATGTCGATGGAGATTCTCGCCGGATTGTTGAAAAGGCGAAGGCAGCTCCGAGCATTATCGGGCGTGATCTGGCGGCAGCCGTGACATGCGGGAAGGCTTACCGATGGACAGAAGGATCGGGCGAGTGGGCTCCCGCGCTCAGCGACAGGTCAGGGGGCAGCGCCGCCAGGCGGTGGCATGTCGTTGCCTACGATTTCGGGGTGAAGCTGAATATTCTTCGGAGGCTGGCCGATGTGGGATGCGACGTGACCGTCGTTCCGGCCTCAGCCACTGCGACGGAGGTTGAAGCTCTCAAGCCTGATGGGATATTCCTGTCGAATGGTCCAGGCGATCCGGAGGGGGTGCCCTACGCGGTTGAGGCGTTGCGGAAGCTGATTGGGCGCTATCCAATCTTCGGCATTTGTTTAGGGCATCAGATTCTCGGACTTGCGCTGGGGCTCAATACCTATAAGTTGAAATTCGGTCATCATGGGGCGAACCATCCGGTCATGGACCTTCGCACGAGAAAGGTCGAGATCACATCGCAAAACCACAATTTCGCCGTAGCGGTGGCCGGCTCGTTCAGCGCGATACCGGACCGACCGCCTATCATCGATACATCGTTCGGTCAGGCTCTGGTGACACATCTGAGTTTGAACGATCACTCGGTTGAAGGATTAGCCTGTGTGAAGCTCCCGGTGTTTTCGGTGCAGTATCATCCCGAGGCGTCTCCCGGTCCTCATGACTCCGCCTACTTATTCACCGAATTTACGCGATTGTTGGAGAAACAGCATGAATAACGTGTACTCAATGCTTGGTCGGTTCTGCCTTCTCGCAGCCATCGTGCTGCAAGCCGGTTGCCTCACGATCAATCTTCCCGGTCCATTAGGGCCGGTGAAGGAAACGGAACTCACCGGCAAGGGCGATGGAAAAGTTTTGTTGATCGAGTTGTCTGGAGTCATCAGCTCGCAAGATAAAGAAGGCATCATTCCGCAGCCCAACATGTTGGCCACGTTCAAGGAGGAGCTGACGAGGGCCGCAAAGGACGACAAGATCAAAGCCGTCGTTGTTCGCATCAACAGTCCGGGGGGAACTGTGACCGCTTCGGACATCCTGTACCATGAGTTACGGGAGTTCAAAACCAAGAAGAAGGTGCCAGTGATTGCGTCGATGATGGATGTGGCGGCGTCAGGGGGCTACTATCTCGCCATGGCAGCGGACAGCATTTTGGTTCACCCCTCGACGGTGACGGGCAGTATCGGTGTAATCATGTTGACCGTCAATGCGAGGGGATTGCTTGAAAAAGTTGGTGTCGAGGCCAATGCCATTACGTCAGGCCCCCGCAAGGACATGGGGTCACCCTTTCGGGTCATGACAGCTGAGGAGCGGGGAATCTTTCAAGGCGTGATCGACTCGTTCTATCAACGGTTCCTGGCCGTGGTGCAGGAAGGGCGTCCCAACCTGTCGGCTGAACAAATCAAAAAATTGGCCGATGGACGGATCTATTCCGGAGATCAAGCCAAGGCGGCAGGCTTAATCGATGAGATCGGGTATCTCGATGACGCGGTCGAAATGGCTAAAAAGAAAGCGGGTCTCACAGAAGCGCGGGTCGTGACTTATGGGCGGCCGGGGGAGTATCACAATAATATTTACTCGCGCCTGTTCGGGGTGAGTGCGGGTATTACGGGGTTGGCCAATTTGGATGTCCTGTCGATGGTGCGGGGTGGCACGCCGCAGTTCATGTATCTCTGGATGCCGTAGCACAACGTTCTCATAATCTGATGGAGCGACGTGCTTCGTGAAGTGATCCGCAATGATTCAATCGTCAGATCACAGGATCGACCGATTCTTTTCGACGCCGATCGGACGCCGGGCGATGTTGGCGCTTGGAGCTCGGGGAGCGATGGGTCTTTGCGCGGCCCTTGGGGTTGGGGTGGCGATGAGTCTGTTCGGCAGCATGACCGGTTGTTACCGGGCGCCGGGCACGGCTCGCGATCAAGTGATCTTTTTCTCTGAAGAGAAGGAGCTGCAACTCGGAGTGAGCGCGTTCCGCGAGGTGTTGCGATCCGCACCGCTGAGTGACAATGCGGAAGTGAATGAGTTGGTGCATCGCGTGGGGCGAAAGATCGCTGAGGCCGCCAACAAGCCGGAATATCAATGGGAGTTCGCGGTGATTCAAGACGACAAGATGGTCAATGCATTTGCCCTTCCAGGCGGAAAGGTCGCCATCTTCACCGGGATTCTCAAACATACGAAAGACGATGCCGGATTGGCGACGGTCATGGGTCATGAGGTCGCGCATGCCTTGCAGCGTCATGGGGTGGAGCGGATGAGCCGGAGTATCTTGGACCAGATTGCGCAATTGGGCGCGTTGGGCGCGGCAGCAACCGGAAAGGTCAATCCCGGTGCGGTCCAGGGCTTGTTGGGGGCCTATGGAGTCAATGTGTCGTTACCCTTCAATCGGACACAAGAGTCGGAAGCCGACCACATCGGACTTCGATTGATGGCGCAGGCCGGGTACGATCCACGTGAAGCGGTGCCGTTTTGGGAGCGCATGAGCGGCTGTCCGAGGGAGATGATCGGGAAGCTCTGTTTCCGGTCGCAGCAGGCGATACCGGAATTTCTTTCCACCCATCCATCCGATTTGACGCGTATCAACCAGATCGAAGCGTGGCTGCCTGAGGCGCTTCAGCATTATCGTGGGCCCGGGGGGGGCACAGTGCCGCCCCCGCCGGCGCCATACAAGCCGACGATCGGGCCGATGCCGGAAATTAGCTGATTCTCCTTTGACGAATATCCCCGCAGCTTCCGGCCTTTGTAGCCGATGTGGCTGCTTCGGCGAGTAGGCTGCGGCGAGGCGTGTCACTCTGAAACGAGGTCTCTGTGCCAAGGCGGACAGATATTAAATCCATATTACTGATCGGGTCCGGTCCTATCGTGATCGGTCAGGCCTGCGAGTTCGATTATTCTGGCACGCAGGCCTGCAAAGCGCTGAAAGAAGAAGGCTATCGGGTCATTCTCATCAACAGCAATCCGGCGACGATTATGACCGACCCGGAATTGGCGGATCGGACGTATGTGGAGCCGATCACGGTCGAAGTCGTGGAGAAAGTGATCGAGCGCGAACGCCCGGACGCCCTGCTCCCGACCATGGGCGGGCAGACCGCCTTGAATACGACGATGGCATTGGTCAAACGGGGGGCGCTCGAAAAATATGGAGTCACATTGATCGGGGCGTCTGCCGAGGCCATTCATAAAGCGGAAGATCGTGAAGCGTTCAAACAGGCGATGCAGCGGATTGGGTTGCGGGTGCCGGCCAGCGGCACAGCGCACACTCGTGATGAAGCCATCAAGATTCTCGAACAGACGGGATTTCCGTCGATCATCCGGCCGTCCTTTACCATGGGCGGGACCGGTGGAAATATCGCGTACAACCGGGAAGAATTCGAGAAGCTGATCGATTGGGCGTTGGCCATGAGTCCCGTTAGCCAGGTCCTGATTGAAGAGTCTCTGATTGGATGGAAAGAATACGAGTTGGAGGTGATGCGGGATCTCAAAGACAATGTCGTCATTGTCTGCCCGATCGAAAATCTGGACCCGATGGGTGTGCACACGGGCGACAGCATCACGGTCGCGCCTGCCATGACCCTCTCGGACAAAGAGTATCAGCGCATGCGGGATGCGGCGGTTCGGATCATGCGCGAGATCGGTGTCGATACCGGCGGTTCGAACGTTCAGTTCGGCCTGGATCCGAAGAACGGCGACATGGTGGTCATCGAAATGAATCCGCGCGTGTCGAGGAGTTCCGCGCTCGCCTCGAAGGCGACCGGGTTTCCCATCGCCAAGATTGCCGCCAAGCTCGCCGTGGGCTATACGTTGGATGAAATCACGAACGACATCACCGGTGTGACCAAAGCCTCATTCGAACCTACGATCGACTATGTGGTCGTGAAAATTCCGCGCTTTGCATTCCAAAAGTTCCGAGGGGCCGACCCCACCCTTACGACACAGATGAAATCGGTCGGCGAGGTCATGGCGATCGGACGCACGTTTAAGGAGTCCTTGCAGAAGGCGATTCGTTCGCTGGAATTGAATATGAACGGACTCTCTTCGCGGGAGGGGTTGGATCGCGGCATTCCCGAAGGGTTCGATCGGCAACTAGCGCTGGAGCGGGTGCACCAGCATCTGCGGACCCCGATTGCTGAGCGACTGTGGCATGTGGCGGACGGCATGCGTCTGGGTCTTTCCAATGACGACCTGTTTGCCCTCACGAAGATCGATCCCTGGTTTCTGGAACAGATCCGGGAACTGATGCACTGCGAAGCCTTGCTGGCCGGCCTAGCGGGCAAGAAGCCTGCTGCGCTTGAGGAGTCGCTGTTATGGAAGGCCAAGGAACAGGGATTTTCAGACGATCGCATCGGCCAGCTCATCGGCGCGACTTCAGCTTCTGTTCGGAAGCAGCGGATGAAGGCCGGCCAAGGCAAGAGAGGCGTAACCTTTAAACGGGTCGACACCTGCGCCGCAGAGTTTGAAGCCCATACCCCGTATCTGTACTCGACGTATGGAAGCGAATGTGAGTCTCGACCGACAGACCGGAAGAAAGTGATTATCCTCGGTGGGGGGCCGAATCGTATCGGGCAGGGGATTGAGTTCGACTACTGTTGTGTCCATGCGGCCATGGCGCTTCGGGAAGAAGGCATCGAATCGATCATGGTGAATTGCAACCCGGAAACCGTGAGCACAGACTACGACACTTCGGATCGGCTCTATTTTGAGCCGTTGACGGAAGAAGACGTTCTCCACATCGTGGAACGCGAGCAGCCGTCGGGAGTGGTGTTGCAGTTTGGTGGGCAGACGCCTCTCAAGCTCGCGTTGCCCCTGTCCAAGGCCGGGGTGCGAATTCTGGGCACGAGTCCCGACGCGATCGATCGCGCGGAAGATCGAGAACGATTCCGCGACCTCTTGAATAAGCTCGGGCTCCGCCAAGCGGAGAGCGGCATGGCCCGATCCGTAGACGAAGCCCTTCAGATCGCCGGGCAGATCAGCTATCCGGTCATGGTGCGGCCTTCGTATGTGTTGGGCGGGCGATCCATGCAGATCGTCTACGATGAGTCCGGCTTGTTGGAGTATATGGGATCGGCGGTCAAGGCCTCGCCGAAACATCCGGTGTTGATCGACAAGTATTTGTCGGATGCCATTGAAGTCGATGCCGACGCCATTTCGGATGGGACGAACGTCGTGGTGGCCGGGATCATGGAGCATATTGAAGAGGCGGGGGTGCATTCTGGGGACTCGGCCTGTTCGCTGCCGCCCTATTCGCTCGACCAGAGTGTAGTCGAAGAGATTCGCCGGCAAATGAAGGCGTTGGTGCTGGAGCTGGGCGTGATCGGCCTGATGAATGCGCAATTTGCCATCAAAGACCGCACGATCTATGTGCTGGAAGTCAATCCGCGCGGTTCGCGCACCGTGCCGTTCGTGAGTAAAGCCATCGGGGTGCCGCTGGCCAAGTTGGCGATGAAGACCATGGTGGGCAAGAGTCTTCCGGAGCTGGGGTTGACTGAAGCCCCGACTCCCGATCATTTGTCCGTGAAAGAATCCGTCTTTCCATTTAACAAATTCCCGGGGGTGGATGTCCTGTTGGGCCCCGAGATGAAGTCCACCGGAGAAGTGATGGGCATCGACCAGGATTTTGGATGGGCCTTCGCGAAGTCTCAGGCAGGAGCCGGGGCGCCGTTGCCGAGAGGAGGCACAGCCTTCATCAGCGTGAAGGAGAGTGACCGCCCGGCGGCGCTGGAAGTCGTACAACAGATTCAGCGGCTGGGGTTTAACATCCAAGCGACGAGAGGAACGGCCGCATATTTGCGAAGTCATGGGGTCGATGCGGAAACTGTGAATAAGGTTATGGAAGGCCGGCCCCATATTGTGGACCATATCAAGAACGGGCAGGTGGTCTTGGTTGTGAACACAGTGAGTAATGCGTCGTCTCATGCCGACTCGTTGTCGATCCGCCGGGAGGCTCTGAACAAGGGGCTGGCCTATTACACGACGATACGGGGAGCGCGCGCAGCCGTGATGGGCATTGAAGCGATTCTCAAGAAAGAGTTGACCATTCGATCGCTGCAGGAATATCACCACCATTTATAGAGGATGTCGTAGATCATGCCGACACCGATTACGAGAAAAGGGTATGAGGCGCTCCAGGCAGAGCTTGATCGCCTTCGCAAGGTCGAACGGGCCAAAAATATCGAAGCTATCGCTGAAGCGCGCGCCCATGGCGATTTGAGCGAAAATGCGGAGTACGACGCCGCCAAGGAACGCCAGGGGTTCATCGAGTCGCGTATCGTGGAGCTTCAATCGAAGCTTGCCGAGGCCCGCATCATCGAAACGGCCGGACGAGTCTCAGACACCGTCGTGTTCGGCGCCACGGTGCTCGTGGTCGAACAGGAGTCGCAGTCGAAACGGCAGTACACGCTGGTGGGACAGGATGAGGCGGATATGAAGGTGAACCGCATTTCAATTCAGTCTCCGGTCGGCAAGGCATTGATCGGAAAGCGAGTCGGCGATTTTGTGGAAGTGAAGACGCCGGTGAAGATGGTCGAGTACGAAGTCGTGGAGATTCGTTTCGAGGAATTATAAAGTGCCGCACCCTCTGGGGCTCATCACCCTCTTGACCGATTTCGGTGATCGAGATTGGTTCGTGGCGAGTATGAAGGGGGTGATTCTCTCGGTTTACCCTGAAGCCCATATTGTCGATCTCTCCCATCAAATCGCTCCACACCGAATCGACGAAGCCGGGTACTTCCTCAAGTCCTGCTATCGGGAATTTCCCGAAGGCACTATCCATGTCGTGGTCGTCGATCCGGGTGTCGGCAGCGACAGGCGGGCGATTGCCGTCAAAAGCAGAAGGTACTTTTTTCTAGCGCCGGACAACGGCGCGCTCAACGATATCTTCGATGACGAACAGCCGGTCGAAGTGCGTGAAATCGACCGGCGGAAGTTTCGGCGTGAATCGCCTGGCCGCACCTTCGATGGGCGGGATCTCTTTGCTCCTGCGGCTGCCCGGCTTGCCAAGCATGAGCCCTTCGAATCGTACGGGCAGGTCATTGGAGATTATCGAACTCTTCCAATTGCTCAGCCACGTTGGGAACAGACGACTCTGGTCGGCAAAATCGTTTACGTGGATCGGTTCGGAAATCTGATCTCCAACCTCACCCAGCGGCATCTTGAAGAGGCGCGTTCGGTTGCGATAGGCCGGCAATGGTCCATTCGGATCGGCGAGCGGATTATTGAAGAGATAGTGAGTAGCTACAGCATGGGTTTGACGGAGCAACCGTCCGCGCTCATCAACAGCGACGGCAGGCTCGAAATCTTTCTAAAAGAAGCCTCTGCTGCCGATCTCCTCCAGGTGGGGAAGGGAGAGCGAATCGAAATTTCGTGAGCCTGTGCGCCGATCAAAGCGCGAGACGAGCGGGAAGGACGTGAAGGGCGAGAGGTGAAGAGTGTGGACTCCCGTCCGTCATGCCTGCTTCAACCGTACTACTTGATACTGAGCCCCTTCAAAACGCTTCGAGATTTCTTCTCGCTTCATCATAAGGGCGTCCTCCGATTGTCCCTGCGAGGCCGTGACACCGGCTAGGATCGCCTTAGCAATCTATTACTTACTAAGTAAGGGGCGGCTGGGATGATCCCAACTGCGCGCATCTTTACAATTCTCTCTTTTGCTTTCAAAGGGTAGCCTGGTCGATCCTCGATTGCGCGCGTCGAACGAAATAACTGGTCCTTCCAAGCTCGCTCGTTGTCTCTTCAGGGATGGGGGCTGATTGACCTTCCACTGCGCGCGTTCAACGAGGGCCTTCTACCCTTCGACAGGCTCAGGGTCCCGAGCTGAGTCGAGGGAATGCCGCGCGTTGCGCGAGCACAGAAGATCATCAGGCTCCATCCCCTCCCCTTTTTCAGCATCCTGCTACATCAACGCGAGCTGAGCCTGCGCCCATGCATTGCCCTGGGCAGCGGCTTTTTCGTACCATCTCCGGGCCTCCGCAAGGTCCTGCGGTACCCCACGTCCGTTGGCGTACAGTTGCCCAAGTTGAGCCTGGGCCCAGGTGTTGCCCTGGAGCGCGGCTTTCTCGAACCATTCTCGTGCCGTCGCGTAGTCCTGCGGCCCGCCCCGTCCGGTGGCATACAAATGCCCAAGGTTGTACTGCGCCTGCGCAACACCGTGGGTTGCCGCTTGCTCCCACCACTGCCGCGCTTTCTTATAATCCTGCGGCACACCCAGCCCATCGGCAGACATTTGCCCGAGCTGGTTCTGCGCCCACCCATTACCCTGGGCGGCGGCTTTCTCGAACCATCTTCTCGCCGTCGCATAGTCCTGCGGTACACCACGCCCGGCGGCATAGATCTGCCCGAGCTGATTCTGCGCTGACGCGTTGCCCTGGGCGCTGAGCCTCATCAGTTGTTGCAGGTCTACGTCCGAGATCATCTCCGGTGGGGAAGCCGGCGCGCGTCCAGAAGCCCGCGCCATCAGGCGCTGTGTTAACTCAGGGCGATCCAGGCGTTCCTGTTGGGCGGCTACTGTTGGCGGATTTCTCGGCTGGGTTTCCCTGACATCTGTCTGCGTAGATTTGTTGGGAACATCGTCCTGCACATCTACCGCTTGGTAAACAGACTCGTTCTCCTTAACGGCCAACGGATCATGTTCCGGAAGTGTTTCCTGTGCGACCGTCTTGGGGGGTTTATTCGAAATAATCACCTTCGAAGGTTTCGTCAGCACGAATACAGCGACGAGGGTAAAGAGTGCGCCTATCGCCACCACGGCCATTCTGGCGCGGGGGAAGGGTTGACTTCCTTGAGCAGCTGTGCCGGCAGTGTGGTTGTGTTCCTCTGTCGCTCGACGCCGGCGCTGGTACGTGTCCCAGCTCTCGCTTTGCGCAGGAGCGGGGCGAATCGGTGCTTGACAGGAAGGGCACGTCACAGGCTCAACAGTCTTTGCACTCCGTGAACCGCAGGCGCGCAGCCAATCGTCATACTGTTGTTTCAATACAGGGTCGCTCAGCGTCTCGAAAGCCACATTAATTTTCCCGGACTTCTCCTCTGCCTTTTTCAGAAGCGTGGGCCGATGGTGAAAGCGGTCCGGATGCCAAACCTGTAGTAAGAGCCGGTAGGCCTCCTTGATCTCTTCAGGAGTCGCTGAATCCTGAATTTCAAGAACGGTGTAATAGGTCTCCATACTCGATGTTCCAGTTAAACGAAATCGGGCCATTCCCACGAACTCAGTGGGAAATCACAAGGTCAGTGAGTATATGATATCCCAGCGCGACAATCGGTGAAAAGCACGAGTTCAGTATTGCCTCAGAGTATTTTTGTGGCCACGATCCCTTCCCTCGACTCCCTCATACCTCCTTGCGGTTTAACCGTCCCGCTTCTAGAATGGCTGCCATGAGCTGGATTGATGGCGTCATGGGCCTCACGGAAGATCAGTGGATCAAAGTTGGGTTCTTTGGTTCTGCGCTGGCGTGGCTTATAGTGCTGGTGGTGTGGTACATGCGGACGAGGCCAAAGACGAAGTAGCAGTTGACCGTACCAGTGCATCTCCGCGGGACTGTCTTGTTCAACGACTCTGACCCGACAGTGGTGGCTCAACCGGTCCGGCCCATTCGCCGTCTAAGTCATGAAGGGTCTGATCGTCTGACGTTGCGAGGTAGGGCCCCTCTCCGTCGTCATCGATGAAGTGCAGAACTTTGGCGGTGTTTCCGTCGGATACGCCGCGATACCAATACCACCCCGTTTTTGTCGGCTTCTTAGTCGTCCAGATCACTCCTCCACCTCCCAGCCCAGCTCAATGAGGGTGTATCCGCACACGCTTCCGTCACAGGTGGTTTGCTTTTCAGTAGCAACCCCTTCTTCTCCAGCCCCTGTGGGTAGGCGTTCCTCCTGATAGTGCCTGTCTTTGTGCACGCGAGGGCCGCTATACCACTTCTTACCACCCAACGAAGTCAATAGTCATGCCTGACCCCAATTCAGTGCTATTGTCTGTTCCTCACATGGATTTTTTATTCGACGAAATTCAGAATGTCCCTGTTTTTCCCGTCTTACTCTTCTCTCAAAAAGTAGCCTGTCCCCTTTTCTTTGTTGACCTTCAGTCTAACGGAGGGGAAACCGTTCCCCATATATCACTCATCTCGCACTGCCGGGCCAGGTAGCGAACACAGTTCATCGACGGTCATGGCCGTTTTCTTTACTGTTACAGATGAGGTAAGTGCAACTTCTTTCGGTTGAGGTAGATTGTCAGCGAATAGCAACCCGCTCAGAGAGAACGTTCCACTTTCAACCTTGCCAATGTAGAACACATCCGACCAGACTTGCCGCCCCGGCTGAAGGTCTCCGCAGTCGATTTCAATCCAGAACCGCTGGTCATTCTTATCAATGCTCACACCACCTGGACTTTGACGTACGGCGAGAGGTGTGCTCCTAAACACAGGGCTAAGCAGAAAGTTTGTACGCCGCTTTGGTAACTCAGGCCTGTCGGACTCATCCACCAACACCACACCAATATCTAACAGAACTTTCAGTTCGACTCGTACATGGCTGGCAGCGACTTGGCCAATGTTCCTAACGACCAAGCGAATGGGCCGAAACAGTCGGCGCGCAAATTCATAGTCTGCCAGCTCGCGAAAGAAATCTTCGTTCATCCCAATCGGACGGGAGAAAATTGAAGCCACATTCGCGATTGGATACCTCTGTTGCAAATCAGACAGATCGGGAATCATCTCTTTCTCTGGCATTTTGCAGAACTCGGCGTCCCAAGAAATCTCCGTCCCTAGCGCGTCATCCATTTCAACGTGGGCAAACTCTATAAGCAGTTTGGCAGCAGATTGCCCCGAGCCAACACGCATCTGAGCGATCTCATCGAGTGATGCTGGCTTGGTAGGATCCGTTGAGCTTCCTCGTCTAATATAGACCTTCTCCTTCTGCAGTTTTCCGTAGTCCTTCTTTAAATAGATGGGACGAGTCTGCTCCTCTATCATAAAGATCCCAACTTGTTTGCCTTCGAATCCAAATGCCTCGTAGTGGAAACGGATTGGTTGATTGGTAAGGTTGTTCACGAACTGCTGAATGGAATGGTCATCCAAATGATCGGTTTGGGGGATGCCGATAACCTTCCCCCGTCCACCGCGAACGTCTTCGACTCCTATGAGAATGAAGGCTGCCGATCGGCGCCACGCATTTGCAAAACCAAGTATGTCTTTTAACAGCTCGGACTTCTCGTCCTCAGTCGCCTTGGCAAAGTGATACTGCTTACTCTTGAAGTCGAGCGTTACGTTTTCTTCTTCATAGAGAAGACGCTCGAATAGACCATTGTCCATATTCAACCTTGATCAGTAAATGGGAAGGGGTAGGGAATGTTTTTTATGATCCCCTCGGTCGCTCACTGAGCCATAGTGCAGATTCTATCCGAACCACCGTGCCATTTGTCGTAGCCCCCAGTTTTCCTAGCCGAAGGGGCGGCCTGGCGGTTTCCCCCAAGGTGCGCGCGTCCAACGAGGGGAGTCCGCGTCCGCGCGTTGAGCAAGCACAGGGAATTGCCAGCCCCTCTATCCCTCTTCCCCAGTATTTGGAGGAGGTGGCCAAGGTTGCCTTCTACTGCGCGCATCGAACGAGCACATTCTGATCGTGCGCGTTCTGCGAGCAAGGAAGGCACCTGGACGCTTCCTCCTCCTAATTCACTATCATGCGCCGGACCCAGGGTATTGAGTAACGGTTTCGATGGCTTCCCTCAGAATTTCAACCATGCGTCTGAGTTCCAGAAGCGACGTGGTGAGTGGCGGCATGAGGATCATGACATTGCCGATTGGGCGGAGCAAGAGCCCTCGGCTGCGCGCCTCCATGGCTATCTTGTGGCCGACCCGCTCTTCGAGCCGATAGGGTTTCTTCGTCTGCTGATCCGCTATCAACTCGATCGCCACGATGAATCCCTGTTGCCGGATCTCGCCCACAGGGGGTAATTGCCGGAGTGGCTGAAGCAGCCTCGCCAGCGCCTTGATCTTGGGCTGTAGTTTGGAGAGCGTCTTTTCTTTCTGAAACACCTCGATGTTAGCCAGCGCAACGGCGCAGCCGAGCGGATTGCCGGTGTAGCTGTGACCGTGGAAGAACGTTTTGAAGTCTGCGTATGTGCCGAGAAAGGCCTGGTAGATTTCGTTGGTAGTAAGAGTTGCGGCCAACGGCATGTAGCCGCCGGTCAATCCTTTGCTGATCGCCATCAAGTCCGGCGTGACCCCCTCGTGCTGGCAGGCGAACATTTTGCCGGTGCGGCCAAACCCTGTGGCGACTTCATCGGCGATCAAGAGCACATTGTATTTAGTACAGAGCCCACGAACCCGCTTCAAATAACCGGGAGGGGAGGTCAACATGCCTGCTGCGGCCTGCACGAGCGGCTCGATGATGAAGCCGGCCAGTTCACGGTGACGATTCTTGAGGATTTGCTCAATCGGGTCGAGGCAGGCTATTTGGCAGGAAGGGAAGGTCAGACTGAGTGGGCAACGATAGCAATAGGGTGGGTCGGCTTCGGCCGTGGGGAAGAGCAGCGACTTGAATCGTCCATGGAAGAGATCGATATTGCCCACGCTGACGGCCCCGACGGTATCGCCGTGGTAGGCCAGCTTCAGATGCAGGAATGTGTTTTTGGGACCGGCCTCAGGCCGTCGTAGCTGCCAGTACTGGACCGCCATTTTGAGCGCGATCTCGACCGCCGTCGATCCATCGTCGGAATAGAACACACGAGTTAGGCCTTTGGGTGCGATTCGAATCAAGGCTCGCGCGAGTTCAATTGCTGGTGGATTGGAGAGTCCGAACAGCGAGGAATGAGCGATCTTATCCAGCTGTTGCTTGATCGCTCGGTCGAGCGACGGATGGCGATGGCCATGGAGGTTGACCCAGATGGAGGAGGTGCCATCCAGATACTTCTTCCCTTCCGTATCGATCAGGTAGGACCCTTTTCCTTTTTCGATAATGAGCGGCGCCTCCTGCTCCCATTCCTGCATTTGGGTGAAGGGGTGCCAAAGGTGCCGGTGATCCCACTCAATCAGCTGTCGGGCAGATGGTTTATGTGTCATATTCCTGTTGGAGAAGTTGTCAAAAAACTGATAGCGTTGGCGAGTATACGGGGGGGCGATTTCTTTGACAACCTTGGAGGCGCTCACTATAATGAGTCGATTTTATTGGGGAATGAGTTAGGATTTGCAAAGCCTTATACGCAATTTCTCGATTATCGCCCATATCGATCACGGCAAATCAACCCTCGCTGACCGGTTTCTGGAAGCTACTGGCGCAGTCACGGCCCGAGAATCGAAAGACCAGATTCTCGACGCGATGGACTTGGAGCGTGAACGCGGGATCACGATCAAGGCCCATGCAGTTGCGGTCCGGTATCAGGCCAAAGACGGGAAGACCTATGCCTTGCATTTGATCGATACGCCCGGTCACGTCGACTTTACCTATGAAGTGTCGCGGAGTTTGGCGGCGTGCGAGGGCGCGCTCTTGCTCGTCGATGCGACGCAGGGAGTTCAGGCCCAGACGATCGCCAATGTGAATCTGGCGATGGCCAATAACCTGACGATTATTCCTGTGATCAATAAGATCGATCTGGCGAGCGCGGATGTCGAGGGGACGAAGCACTCTATCTCGGAAATCTTGCAGCTCGATGCCAGCGACGCCCTACTGATCAGCGCGAAAGAGGGGAAAGGTGTGCCGGAGGTGTTGGAGGCGATCATTGCGCGGATTCCTCCCCCGTCCGGCAATCCCCAGGCGCCGCTCAAGTCTCTCATCTTCGATTCCTGGTTCGATAACTATCAAGGAGTGATTGTGCTGACGAGAGTGCTGGATGGAGCCCTGCGGCCCGGGATGAAGATCAAAGTCATGTCGAACGACCGGATATTCGAAGTGATGGAGGTCGGCCAATTTACGCCGAAACGGGTGAAAAAGACTGAGCTGTTGACCGGCGAGGTCGGGTACCTGTGCGCGAATATGCGGGAAGTCGCAGACGTGAAGATCGGCGATACGCTTACGGATGCAGTCTCGCCGACGAGCGCACCCTTCCCTGGCTATAAAGAAGTGAAGCCGCTTGTGTTCTGTGGCCTCTATCCCACCGACACGGGCCGGTATGAAGATTTGCGTGATGCGCTGGTCAAACTGCGGCTGAACGACTCTTCGTTCGTGTATGAGCCGGAGACCTCGCTTGCGCTCGGGTTCGGATTTCGATGCGGCTTCCTGGGTCTGCTGCACATGGAAATCATTCAGGAACGGCTCGAGCGTGAATATAACCTGACACTCCTCACCACTGCGCCGACCGTCGTCTATCGCGTGCTGACAACCAAGGGTGAGGTGTTGGAAGTCAATAACCCGACGCAGCTCCCGCCTCCAAGCAGTATCGATTCATTTGAGGAGCCGTTTATTCTGGCATCGATCATTACGCCCGAACGGTACATGGGGGCGATTCTCCAGCTCTGTCAGGAACGCCGCGGTATCCAGCAGGGAATGCAATTTCTCGACCCGACGCGGGTCATGATCAGTTATGAATTGCCGCTCAACGAAGTCATTCTCGATTTTTACGATAAGCTCAAGTCGCGCACGCAGGGCTATGCCTCGCTCGATTACGAGCTGCTGGGCTATCGCGAGTCCGATCTTGTGAGGCTCGATATTCTCTTGAACGGCGAGGCAGTCGATGCCTTGTCGTTTATTACCCATAAAGATCGGTCCATCCAGCGTGGACGCCAGCTCGCCGAGAAAATGAAGGAGTTGATTCCCCGGCAGATGTACGAGATTGCCATTCAGGCAGCGATTGGGAGCAAAATCATCGCCCGCGAGACGATCGGCGCCATGAAAAAGAACGTGCTGGCGAAATGTTATGGCGGCGATATTACGCGGAAGCGCAAGCTCCTCGAGAAACAGAAGGAAGGAAAGAAGCGCATGAAGTCAGTTGGGAGCGTGGAGGTGCCGCAGGAGGCGTTCCTCGCTATCTTGAAAGTCGGTGAGGAATGAGCGGAGAGACGAAGCGCCCCCCATCGGACGATCTCAGGCCAGCGGCCCCACAGGGGCGGACGGACGCCACAGGAGCGCCGGTCGTGTTCGATGCCCCGTCGGCGGTCGCGCAGCCGGTCAAGAAGTCGCTCGTTCGCGAGTATGCAGAGGCCATTATCGTGGCAATGCTCTTGGCCTTTGCAATCCGGGTGTTTGTCGTCCAGGCCTTCAAGATTCCCTCCGGTTCGATGATTCCCACGCTGTTGATCGGGGATCATATCCTCGTCAGCAAGCTGTCCTATGGCATTCAATGGCCCAGCCAGTGCAAATTTTCCGCGAGCTTTCCTCCCATCAATTGCTACGCCTCGCAAGCTCTGATCGAATTCGGCAAGCCGCAGCGGGGGGACATCATCGTGTTCCGGTTTCCTGAAGACGAGGAAAAGGATTTCATCAAGCGGGTGGTGGGGACTCCTGGCGATACGGTTCAACTTCGCAATAAAGCCGTGTTGGTAAATGGGGTCGCGCTCGACGATAAATCGTTTACCCAGAGGATTGATCCGGGCATTATCGACGGCACGATCAATCCGCGCGATAATTTCGGACCGGTGACCGTGCCAGAAGATTCCTATTTCGTGATGGGCGACAATCGCGATCAAAGTTTGGACAGCCGGTTTTGGGGATTCGTGCGTGAGGAGAAGATCCGCGGGAAGGCGTTCCGTATTTACTGGTCCTGGAACGGGCAAGGTCAAATGGCGGAGTGGGTCAGATGGGATCGATTCGGCAAGGCCATTCAGTAGGTAAAGCCGCGCGCCAAGCCGCGGCAGGCTCCGAGGCAAAGAGTAACGGCGGCGCAGCCTCGCCTCACGTGCTTCGGCAATACATCTCGCGGTTCCCGCAAGCCTCCGTGCTTGTGATCGGAGACCTCATCCTCGATCATTATATCTGGGGCCGGGTGAGCCGCATCTCGCCGGAAGCCCCGGTGCCGGTCGTCCATGTCGACTCTGAGTCCTTGAGGCTCGGCGGCGCCGCGAACGTGTTCAATAATATTCTGGCTCTGGGAGGGAAAGCGGACCTCTGCGGCGTCATCGGTTCGGACGAAAGCGGCCGGATGCTTCTGAAAGAGTTAGGTTCGACTCGATCCGGGCGTGGAGGGGTCGTGATCGACCAGGACCGGCCGACTACCAGAAAGTCCCGCGTCATCGCGCATAACCAGCAAATCGTGCGGTACGACGTCGAGCGCCGCGCGGAACTCAAGCCGGCGATGCAACGGCGGATTCTCCGTTATGTGGAGTCGCGGTTACGGGAACTCTCCTGTCTCGTGGTGTCGGATTATGCCAAGGGGGTGGTAAGCGCTACGTTGATGTCGGAACTCACGCGGCTCGCCGGGCTGCGCGGCATACCCCTGGTCGTCGATCCGAAAGTCGAACACTTCAGCTACTACAAAGGGGCGACGGTCATCACGCCGAACCATCTTGAAGCGACACAGGCCGCCGGGGTGCACGGCGATGATGATCAGGCCAACAACGAGGCCGGGGCGATCATACGGCAGCGGTTGGGATGCCGGGCGGTCCTTATTACCCGCGGCGAAAAGGGAATGAGTTTGTACGAGAGCGAGGGTGTTTCCTGGCACATCCCCACACAAGCCCGCCAAGTCTACGATGTGACCGGTGCGGGCGATACGGTGATTGGGACCTTGGCTCTCGCCCTGTCGACCGGTGCTTCGACGAGAGACGCGGCAACGCTGGCCAACTATGCTGCGGGTGTCGTGGTCGGTATGGTCGGTACTGCCACTCTCTCGGCGCAGCAGCTCTCGGAGGCTCTCGGCCATGACTAGGGCCAGACCGTCCGTCACGGTGGTGATCCCGGCCCGGTACGGGTCGTCGCGTTTTCCGGGAAAACCCCTTGTCATGCTCGGACGAAAACCCATGATCCAGCATGTGTATGAGCAGGCAGCGGCCTGTCGCGTGGTGACGGAGGTCTTGGTTGCCACCGACGATGAGCGGATCAAACAGACCGTGGAAGAATTCGGCGGGCGCGCCGTGATAATAGATGAAGATTATCGGACAGGCACCGATCGAGTCGCCGGAGTGGCTCGCATGTTCGGCGGGGACTATTTTGTGAATCTACAAGGAGATGAAATTCCGTTGCAGCCGGATTTATTGACGGATCTCATCGAGCCGTTCATCGAGAGCGGGGCAGAAATGGGCACACTGAAGCGCGCGATCGATTCGACGGAAGATGTGCACAATGCTTCCGTGGTGAAGGTGGTCACTGACCAGCTCGGCAACGCCCTTTATTTCTCACGCGCGCCGATTCCATTGGTGCGGGACGACGTGAGCCGCCGAGCGGTCGATGGGTTGCATTACATTCACCTCGGTCTGTACATGTACCGGCGCGACTCCCTGTTAAAGCTGGCGTCCCTTCCCACCGGACGGTTGGAGGATGCGGAAAAGCTTGAACAGTTACGCGCGCTGGAGAACAACATTGCGATCAGAGTTTGGGAAACCACATATGCCTCGTTACGGGTAGATACGCCGGGAGACGTCGAGTCGGTAGCGGAGAAGCTCCAACAGCGTGACGTCATCAAGCGGGAATCGGCGGCGACGAAGGCCACTCTCAGTCGATAGGTCACGATGGCATGCGCGTCAGAATTATACGATCCGACAAGATGGGGGCTACGATGAGCAAGTTCATTTTTGTCACAGGCGGTGTCGTCTCTTCTTTGGGAAAAGGGCTCGCCTCGGCTTCGATCGGCAACCTGCTCGAAAGCCGAGGGTTGAAGATCACGTTCCTCAAGCTCGATCCCTACATCAACGTCGATCCCGGCACGATGAATCCCTATCAACATGGGGAAGTCTATGTGACGGACGACGGCGCGGAGACAGATCTGGATCTCGGCCACTATGAACGATACACGTCCCTGACCCTCACCAAAGAAAACAATTACACGACCGGCAGAATCTACCATTCAGTCATCACAAAAGAGCGTCGCGGCGACTACCTGGGCGGCACGGTGCAGGTGGTGCCCCACGTCACCGACGAGATCAAACAGTGCATCATGCGCATCTCTCAGGGGATGGACGTGACGATCGTGGAGATCGGCGGCACGGTCGGCGACATCGAGAGCCTGCCCTTCCTCGAAGCGATTCGCCAGATGCCGTACGACGTCGGCCGCGAGAACGTGCTCTATGTCCACCTGACGCTGGTGCCGTACATCGGCACAGCCGGTGAATTGAAGACCAAGCCGACGCAGCACTCCGTCAATAAGCTCCGGGAGATCGGTATTCAG
>Ga0134127_10000392_pt1 | contig 43441 bp, 33 predicted proteins | sample KB31753_FD_96459 | JGI IMG/M metagenome (GOLD analysis project Ga0134127, IMG submission 96459) | Terrestrial soil microbial communities with excess Nitrogen fertilizer from Kellogg Biological Station, Michigan, USA - KB3-175-3 | ecosystem: Environmental > Terrestrial > Soil > Unclassified ...
ACCGTCGCCAACGCCGCCCCATGGGCCGTGGTGCCGATCGTCCCCGGCAGGGTCGTGCTCACGCTCTCGCCGCAGACGGTCACCGCCGTCGCCATCATCGTGGCGATGGCCGCGCTGCACCGGCGCGGTCTCGGGCCGGGGCGCATTGCCGGCAACCTGCTCGCGTCGCTCAAGGTAACGGCGTTCGTGCTGTTCATCGCCCTGGGGTTCTCGCTTGGCAGCGGCAGGGCCGCGCATCTGGCCGAGCGCGCGCCCGTCGGCGCCGCCGGGTGGCTGCTGGCGCTGATCCCCGTGATGTTCACCTACTCGGGATGGAACGCGGCGGCCTATGTCGCGGAGGAGATCCGCGAGCCGGGGAGAAACGTGCCGCGGGCGCTGGCGCTCGGCACGCTCGCGGTCGTGGTCATCTACCTGCTGCTGAACGCGCTGTATCTGTACGTGATTCCCGTGGGCGCGCTCGCGGCCATCGATCGCAGCGTGCTCGACGTCATCGCCGATCGCCTCCTCGGCAGCAGCGCGGGCAACGTCATGGGCGTCGTCTCGATCGTCAGCCTTGCCGCGAGCATCAGCGCGATGACGCTCGCCGGGCCGCGCGTGTACTACGCGATGGCGCGCGACGGCCTGTTCTTCCGCCGCGTCGCGCGCGTCCACCCGCGCTACGCAACGCCGGCGTCGGCCATCGCCGCGCAGGCGATCTGGAGCTCGATCCTGGTGCTGACCGCGACCGCCGACGCGCTCGTCAACTACACCGGTTTTGCGATTGTCCTGTTCTCGGGAGTCGCGGTCGTCGCGCTGTTCGTGCTCAGGAGGAGAGTGCCCGACGCGCCGCGGCCGTTCAGGGCGTGGGGCTATCCGGTGGCGCCCGCGATCTATGCGATCGCGAGCGCCGCGATTCTCGTCAGCGGCCTCTACCGGGCACCCGGGCCGACCGGCGCGGGGGCGTTGATCATCGCCGCGGGGCTGCCGGCCTACCTGCTGTTCAGGGGCGGTACGGCTGCAGCGCGCCGCGATACGTAATCTTCCGTCCGGATTCGATCCGCACGTCGAAGTCGAGCGTCGTGAAGCCGGGCGCCACGACCTGGATGTGATGCGGACCTTCTTCGAGCTTCAGCGCCTGGAAGATCCCGTCGAAGTCGTCCACGCGTCCCGCGAAGTAGCCGTCCACGTAGACCTCGGCGAAGCGGGGTGAGACGTCGAGGCGCAGCTCGCCTTCGAAGAACCCGCCCGAATAACCCCCGGTGTAACCCCCGTAGTAGCCGCCGTAGTAACCGGAGTAATAGCTGGGCGGATACCACGTGTACGGGTCGTAATAGAAGTAGCCGAGGCCGAATGCGCCGTAGCCGTACGGATAGTAGCGGCGCGGAGAGTAGTAGTAGTTGTTGACCGGCGGCGCGACGTAGACGTTGCCGCCGCGCGACCGCGGCTCGGCGCGTCCGTCGTTGCGCACGGGCGGCGGGGTGGTCGGGGACGGGCGCGAACCGCGCGGCACCGCCCGGCCGACCGCCGGGTTGTCGCCGCGGTCGCGTCCCCCGTCGCGGTCACGCGCGCGCTGATCGTCAGCAGCTGCCGCGGCAGGCGGCGCCGCAGCAGCCGCGGCCGGCCGCTCGGCACGCGTCGCCGCCGGCGGTGCGGGCGCTGGCGCTGGCGCCGGTTGCGGCGCCGGGCGCGCCACCGCGGAGCCCGTTGCCGGCCCCACCCGTTCACGGCTGCCGTCGGGCATGCGGACGGTCGGCGCCGGCTTGTCGCCCCCGTTCTGGTCGTCCTGCGCGTAGAGCAGACTGGCCGGAGAAACCACGAGCAACGACACGACGAGGAGCGATTTCGTAGTCATGGCAATAGCACAGCTGAGCAACGATGCTGCCAGTGAGTGGTACGCGAGGTCCGGCCCAAAACGGATTGCTTTCACCGCAAATCCGGCCGCCTGTCCACGCGAACGGTCGCGCGAGCCGGGCCGGACATGCCCTCTTTTTGAGTCATACTGGCGCATGTGATCCGCGCGACCACCATCCTCGCCGTCCGGCACCACGACCACACGGTCATGGCGGGGGATGGCCAGGTCACCTTCGGCAACACCGTGCTCAAGCAGACCGCGAAGAAGATTCGCAGGCTCTACAACGACTCGATCCTCGCCGGTTTCGCCGGCTCCGCCGCGGATTCCTTTGCGCTGTTCTCCCGGTTCGAGGCCAAGCTCGAACAGTACCGCGGCAACCTCGAACGGTCCGCGGTGGAGCTCGCGCGCGACTGGCGCAGCGACCGCCTCCTTCGCCGCCTCGAGGCGATGCTCGTCGTCTCGGACAAGCGCTCGACGTTCGTGCTCTCCGGCACCGGCGATCTGATCGAGCCCGACGATGGGATCGTGGCGGTGGGATCGGGGGGCCCGTTTGCGCTGTCCGCGGCGCGCGCGCTGGCCAGGCACAGCCAGCTCGACGCCCGCCAGATTGCCACCGAAGCGATGCGAATCGCCGCCGACATCTGCATCTACACGAACCCGAATCTCACCATTGAGGAACTGTGAGTGGCAATCTTCCTCCCGGAACGGACGGCCACGGCGGTGCGCTCGCTCACGCCCCGCGAGATCGTGGCCGAGCTCGACAAGTTTGTGATCGGCCAGGCCAAGGCGAAGCGCGCCGTCGCCATCGCCCTGCGCAACCGGATGCGCCGCCAGCAGCTGCCGCAGGAGATCGCGGAAGAGGTGACGCCGAAGAACATCCTCATGATCGGGCCGACCGGCGTCGGCAAGACTGAGATCGCGCGGCGGCTCGCCAGGCTGGCGCAATCGCCCTTCATCAAGGTGGAGGCGTCGAAGTTCACCGAGGTCGGTTACGTCGGGCGCGACGTGGAATCGATGGTCCGCGATCTCGTGGAGCTCGCGGTCGACATGGTCCGCGAGGAGAAAACCGAGGAGGTGCAGGAGAAGGCGAAGACGGCCGCCGAGGAGCGGCTGCTCGACCTGCTGCTGCCGCCGTCGCGCGTCCCCGGCCCGGGCGAGGATCCCGCCACCGTCCGTGAGCAGGCGAGCCGCACACGCGAGCGGATGCGCGAGTCGCTGCGCGAGGGGCGCCTGGACGACCGGAGCGTGGAAATCGAGGTCCGCGAGTCGTCCATGCCGTCGTTCGAGATCATCGCGGGCACCTCCGTCGAGGAGATCGGCGTAAACCTGAAGGACATGATGGGCAACATGTTCCAGGGTCGGACCAAGGCGCGCCGCCTCAAGGTACCGGAGGCGATGCAGCACCTGCTGGGCGAAGAGCAGGGCAAGCTGGTCGACATGGAATCGGTCGGCCGCGCGGCGGTGCAGCGGGTCGAGCACGCCGGCATCATCTTCATCGACGAGATCGACAAGATCGCGAGCCGCGACGGCATGGCGGGCGGCGGGCACGGCGGGCCGGATGTGAGCCGCGAGGGCGTGCAGCGCGACATCCTGCCGATCGTCGAAGGGACGACCGTCAATACGAAGCACGGGATGGTGAAGACCGATCACATCCTGTTCATCGCGGCCGGCGCGTTCCACGTGTCGAAGCCGTCGGACCTCATCCCCGAGCTGCAGGGGCGCTTCCCCATCCGCGTCGAGCTCGAGCCGCTGACGCGCGACGACTTCGTGCGCATCCTCACCGAGCCCCGCAACGCGCTCGTCAAGCAGTACGTGGCGCTGCTTGGCACCGAGGAGCTGACGCTGACGTTCACGCCGGGGGCCGTCGATCGGATCGCCGACTTCGCCGCGCGGGTCAACGACGCCACCGAGAACATCGGCGCACGCCGGCTGCACACGGTGATGGAACGCCTGCTCGACGAGCTGTCGTTTGAAGCCCCCGACCTGGGGCAGAAGACCGTGGTGATCGACGAGGCCTACGTCGATCGCATGCTTGCCGACATCGTCCGGAACGACGATTTGTCGCGGTACATTCTCTAGCTCCGCCTGAAGCGGTCCGCTCGAGCGGGACCCCACCGATTCCAAGCCCCTGCTGGCCCGCGGCTTGCCTCAAGGCCCTCCGTGCGGGCTCTAGAGGCCCTGAATTCACACAAAAATGTTCTATAGTAAGGCGCCTGCGACATCAACGTACGGTGATAGTGGCGATCGCACGAATTCGCAAGGAATGTCCACGCCGCGCTTTTCCGACACGTTTGTCTACGAACGCCAAGACCAGATCAGGAATGTAGGAGACCCCATGCCCGCCGCCAAGCCCGCGCCCGACGCGACGATTGTCGCCCGCGACGCCCGACGCCTGTCCACCCTGCTCGAGGTCAGCCAGGCCCTCTCGGGCACCCTCAACCTCAAGTCGTCCATGCAGCGGGTGCTGCAGATCCTCATCCGCCATCACGGGGTCGTGCGCGGCATGGTGACGCTGCTGCGCGAGGGCGAGCTGCACGTCGAGGCGATCGAGGGGTTCGACGACCGGGCACGGACCATCAGCTACAAGGTGGGCGAGGGGATCACGGGCCAGGTGGCGCAGAGCGGCAAGCCGATCGTCGTCCCGCGCGTGAGCAAGGAGCCGGAATTCCTCAACCGCATGCCGCGGCGCGCCGACGTCGCGCGCAACGAGTTGAGCTTCATCTGCGTGCCGATCGTCGTGCAGCGCGCGACGACGGGCACGCTGGCGGTCGATCTCAAGTTCAAGGCGGAGCGCGACTACGAGAGCAGCGTCAAGTTCTTCGGCATCGTCAGCTCGATGATCGCCCAGGCGCTCAACGTGCAGCGGCTGGTGGAGGAGGAGCGGCGGCGCCTCGTCGACGAGAACACCCACCTCCGGCAGGAGCTGCGCGAGCGCTACGACTTCTCGAACATCATCGGCACCAGCGGGCCGACGCGGCAGATGTACGAGCAGGTGGCGCAGGTCGCGCAGACCAACACCACCGTGTTGATTCGCGGCGAGTCGGGCACGGGCAAGGAGCTGATCGCGCACGCCATCCACTACAACTCGCTGCGCGCCAAGAAGCCGTTCGTGAAGGTCAGCTGCGCCGCGCTCCCCGACACGCTGATCGAGTCCGAGCTCTTCGGCTACGAGAAGGGCGCCTTCACCGGCGCGAACGCGCGCAAGAAGGGGCGCTTCGAGCTCGCCGAGGGCGGGACGATCTTCCTCGACGAGATCGGCGACATCAACGCCAGCACGCAGGTGAAGCTGCTGCGCGTCCTGCAGGAGCGCGAGTTCGAGCGGCTCGGCGGCACCGAGTCGGTGCGCGTCAACGTGCGCGTGATCGCCGCGACCAACAAGGACATGGAGAAGGCGATTGCCGAAGGCACCTTCCGCGAGGACCTCTACTACCGCTTGAACGTCTTCACCATCTTCGTGCCGCCGCTGCGCGACCGGAAGGCTGACATGCTCTTGCTGGCCGACCACTTTCTCGAGAAGTTCTCGCGCGAGCACGGCAAGGTGATCAAGCGCATCTCGACGCCGGCGATCGACATGCTGATGTCGTATCACTGGCCGGGCAACGTGCGCGAGCTGGAGAACGCCCTCGAGCGGTCGGTGCTCGTGTGCGACGGCCAGGTCATTCACGGCCATCACCTGCCGCCGTCGCTGCAGACGGCCGACGCCTCCGGCACCGTCACGCGCGTGTCGCTGAGGGACGCCGTCGAGGGGTTCGAGCGCGACCTCATCCAGGACGCGCTCAAGACGACGCGCGGCAACCGCGCCAAGGCCGCGCGGCTGCTCGACACCACGGAGCGCATTCTCAACTACAAGGTCCGCAACCTCGGCGTCGACGTGCGGCGCTTCCGTCCATCCGACGGCGGCCGCCGCGCCGTCCGGCGCGCCGACACCGACACCCCGCCGGCCGAGCAGGCCGCCGCCGAGTAGCAATCCGGCGCGCGAACGGCGCGACGGGGGAAACCGCGAAGGGCGCGAAGGACACGAAGTAAAATTTGTCTTAGAGCTTCGTGAACGTCGCGCCCTTCGTGGTTCCCAAGTCTTCTTGCCCTTCGTGCGCTTCGTGCCGCGCGGCGGCCGTCGCCGTCATCGTGGCCGCCACCTTCGTGGTGACCGCGTGCGGGAAGAAAGGTCCGCCGCTCGCGCCGATCCTCCGCATTCCCGCGGGGGTGACGATGATCCAGGCGCAGCATGTCGGCAGCGACGCCTTCGTCACCGTCACCATTCCGGCCACGAACATCGACAGCTCGATTCCGATCGACATCGGCCGCGTCGAGATCTATGGCTACACCGGCCGGCGGCCGCCGCCGAACGCGCAATGGGTGGAGGTCGCGGACCTCGTCGCCACCATCCCGGTGGCGCCGCTCTCGCCGGATGCGCCTTCCGCTGATCCCGCTCAGCCCCCGGACCTCTCGAAGGGCGCGGCGCCGGGCACGATGGTCACGGTGCTCGATCACCTCACGCCTGCCAAGCTGGTTGAAGGAAGAGTCGTCGCGGAGCCGGGCCGGCGCAGACGCGCGCCCGCGGTCCCGGTCGTCGCCACGACGCCTCTCGACGCCGCCCGGGGCGCCGAACCCGAGGTCCTGCGCCGCTTCTACATGGCGATCGGCTTCAGCGAACGGGGACGCCCGGGACCGCCCGGCACCGCCGCCGATTTCCCGCTCTTCGAGACGCCCGCCCCGCCCGCGTTCGTCAACGCGACGTGGACGGACGCGACGTTGGATCTCGAATGGCCGCCATCGGGCGGCATCGTCGGGTTCCTGTTCGACTCGCCGCTGCCGCAGGAAGACGCGCCGCTCGACGAGCTGTTCGAGCCCATCGTGACGGCGCCGGCGCCGGCGCCCAACGCGGTCGTGCTGCCGGCGGGACCGGTGCGGTACAACGTCTACCGGGAAGTCGAACCCGATCCGTTCGCATTCCCCGACGCGAGCGCGCCCGTCGCGTGGGCCGCCACCACACCGGCGCCCGTCAACCCCGTGCCGCTCAGCGCCATGAACTTCACCGACACCGTGGAGTTCGACCGGCAGCGGTGCTACGTCGTTCGGCCGCTCAGGGGTATCCCGCCCAACAGCATCGAAGGCGATCCCTCTCCGCCGAACTGTTTCATGCCAGTTGACCTGTTCGCGCCCGCGCCGCCGGCACGACTGGTCGCGGTCGCCGACGAAGGCGGCATCAGCCTGATCTGGGAACCCAATGCAGAGCCTGACGTCGCCGGCTACGTGGTCTTGCGCGGCGACGCGTCCGATGCCACACTCCAACCGCTCACGCCGACACCGGTTGCCGAGCCGCGTTTCCGTGACACGCACGTCGCCGCCGGGAAAAAATACGTGTATGCCGTCCTCGCGCTCGACTCGCGCCTTCCCGTCGCCAACGTGAGCGCCGAGTCGAACCGCGTCGAGGAGACGGCCCGATAACACCGGAGCACACCCATGAAGTTATTCGTAGATACCGGCAGCGTGAAGGACATCGAGGCGCTCGCCACGATCGGCATCCTCGATGGCGTGACGACGAACCCGACGTTGCTCGCCAAGGAGGGGGGCGACGTGAAGCAGATCCTGAAGCGGATCTGCGACATCGTGAAGGGGCCGGTCAGCGGCGAGGTGGTCGCGACCGACTACGCGGGCATGGTGCGCGAGGGGCGCGACATCGCCGGCATCGACGGACACATGATCGTGAAGGTGCCGCTCACCAAGGACGGCGTGCGGGCGTGCAAGACGCTGTCGTCGGAAGGCATCCGCGTGAACGTGACGCTGATCTTCTCGTCGGTGCAGGCCTGGCTCGCCGCGAAGGCGGGCGCCAGCTACGTCAGCCCCTTCGTCGGCCGGCTCGACGACATCGGCAACGAGGGGATGCAGATCGTCCGCGAGATCGTCGACATGTTCGACAACGCGGACTACCCGACCGAGGTGCTCGTCGCCAGCGTCCGCCACCCGATTCACGTCATCGAAGCCGCGCGCATGGGCGCCGACGTGGTCACCGTGCCGCCCGCCGTCATCGAGTCGTGCTTCAAGCATCCGCTCACCGACCTCGGGCTCGAGCGCTTCCTGAAGGATTGGGAGAAAGCCCAGGGCGCCAAAGTTTGAGCGATCTGGTGGACGACGTCTTCGCCGATCTCGATCGGCGCGCCGAGCTGGGCGGCGGTGAAGAACGTCTGCGCCGCCAGCGCGAGTCGGGGAAGCTGACCGCGCGCGAGCGCATCGAGCTGCTGTTCGACCCCGGCACCTTCGAAGAGGTCGACAAGTTCATCACGCACCGCTGTCTCGATTTCGGGATGGCGGACCAGGTCGTGCCCGGCGACGGAGTCGTCGCGGGCCACGGCCGCGTCAACGGACGCCTCGCCTACGCGTTCGCGCAGGACTTCACCGTGTTCGGCGGGTCGCTCTCCGAGACCAACGCCGCGAAGATCGTCAAGATCATGGATCTGGCGATGAAGATGGGCGCGCCGGTCATCGGCCTCAACGACTCGGGCGGCGCGCGCATCCAGGAGGGCGTGGCGTCGCTGGCCGGCTACGCCGACATCTTCCTCCGCAACACGCTCGCCTCGGGCGTCATCCCGCAGATCTCCGCCATCATGGGGCCGTGCGCCGGCGGCGCGGTCTACTCGCCGGCGATCACCGACTTCACGATCATGGTCAAGCAGACCGCCTACATGTTCGTGACCGGTCCCGACGTGATCCGCACCGTCACGCACGAGCAGGTGACGAAGGAAGAGCTCGGCGGCGCGATGACGCACAACGAGAAGAGCGGCGTCGCGCACTTCGCGGTCGAGAACGACCAGGAGTGCATCCTGCTGATCCGCGACCTGCTGGCCTACCTGCCCGGCAACAACGTGGACGATCCGCCGCAGGTTCCTTCAGCCGATCCGATCGATCGCGCCGATCCCGCGCTCGACACGATCGTGCCGGAGGCGCCGAACCAGCCCTACGACATGCTCGACGTCATTCACGCCGTCGTCGACGCGGGAAAGTTCCTCGAGGTGCACGCGCACTACGCGCGCAACATCCTCGTCGGCTTCGCCCGGCTCGGCGGCCGCCCCGTCGGCGTCGTCGCGAACCAGCCGGCGTACCTCGCCGGGACGCTCGACATCGACGCCTCGGTGAAGGGCGCCCGCTTCGTCCGCTTCTGCGACGCGTTCAACATCCCGCTCGTCACCTTCGAGGACGTCCCCGGCTTCCTTCCCGGCACGGTGCAGGAATTCGGCGGCATCATCCGGCACGGCGCGAAGCTGCTGTTCGCCTTCGCCGAGGCGACGGTGCCGAAGCTGACGGTCATCACGCGCAAGGCGTACGGCGGCGCCTACTGCGTCATGTCGAGCAAGCACATTCGCACCGACCTGAACTTCGCCTGGCCGACCGCGGAGATTGCCGTGATGGGCGCGGAAGGCGCGGTCAACATCCTCTACAAGCGCGAGCTCGACGCGGCTGCCGACGTCAACGCGGCGCGCGCGGCGAAGGTCGCCGAGTACCGCGAGAAGTTCGCCAACCCGTTCGTCGCCGCGCAGCGCGGCTTCCTCGACGAGATCATCCGCCCGCACCAGACGCGCGCCAAGCTGATCAACGGGCTGGCGACGCTCGAGACCAAGCGCGACCGGAACCCGCCGAAGAAGCACGGCAACATTCCCCTCTGATGAAGCGGATCCTCGTCGCGAATCGCGGGGAGATCGCGGTCCGCATCGTCCGCGCCTGCCGCGACATGGGGATCGGCGCGGTCGCCGTCTACTCGGATTGCGACCGCGCGGCGCGACACGTCCGCCTCGCGGACGAGGCGGTGCACATCGGCGGCAACGCGCCGGGCGAGAGCTACCTGCGGATCGATCGCCTCGTCGACGCGGCGAAGCGCACCGGCGCCGACGCCGTGCATCCGGGGTACGGCTTCCTCGCCGAGAACGAGGACTTCGCGTCCGCCTGCCGCGACGCGGGGCTCACCTTCATCGGCCCGACAGCGGAGGCTATCGCGCTGATGGGCAGCAAGACGGCCGCGCGCAAGGTGGCGATCGAGGCCGGCGTGGCCGTCGTGCCCGGGACGGAGGAGCCGTTGGGCCCGGATGTTCCCGACGCCACCATCGCGGGCGTCGCCGACGGCATCGGCTACCCGATCATGATCAAGGCCGTCGCCGGCGGCGGCGGGAAGGGGATGCGCGTCGTCACGGGCGCCGACGAGCTGTCGAGCGCCATCCGCGCAGCCCGCTCCGAGGCGCAGGCGTCGTTCGGCGACCCCGCGATCTATCTCGAGCGGCGCATCGTCCGGCCGCGCCACGTCGAGGTGCAGCTGCTCGGCGATCGGCACGGCACTGTGATCCCCTTCGTCGAGCGCGAGTGCTCGATCCAGCGGCGGCATCAGAAGGTGATCGAAGAGACGCCGTCGGTGGCCGTCAGCCGGCCGCTGCGGCTGCGGATCACGTCGGATGCCGCGGCCATCGCGCGCTCGGTCGGCTACACGAGCGCGGGCACGATGGAGTTCCTGCTCGACGAGGAGGGGCACTTCTACTTCCTCGAGATGAACACGCGGCTGCAGGTCGAGCATCCCGTCACCGAGATGGTCACCGGCATCGATCTCGTGCAGTGGCAGATCCGCATCGCGCGCGGCGAGAAGCTGACGATCGATCCGGACGTGGCGCTCAAGCCGCGCGGCCACGCCATCGAGTGCCGCATCTACGCCGAGGATGCGGATGCCGGGTTCATGCCCTCGCCCGGCCACATCGCCGCGCTGCGCGTGCCGGGCGGACCGGGCATCCGCGACGACAGCGGCGCCGAGGCGGGCGCGGACGTGCCCATCTTCTACGACCCGATGATCTCGAAGCTCGTCGCGTGGGGCGAAGATCGTCCGCAGGCGATTGGACGCATGCGGCGCGCGCTGCGGGAATACGACGTCCAGGGGATCAAAACGACGGTCCCCTTCTTCCGCTGGATGCTCGAGCAGCAGGACTTCGTCGAGGGGCGTTTCCACACCGCGTATCTCGACGACATCCTCCGCTCGCGCGCCGGCGAGCCGTTCACCTCGCCGGACGAGGAGCGCGTCGAGATCGCGGTCATCGCGGCGGCAATCGCGCACCTCGGCGGGGTCCAGAAGGACCCGGCCTACACGGGGCCCGATGCGATGGGGCCGGATGCAGGGCGGGTCTCGGGGCCGCATGCAGGCCGGGCCCTTTCGGACCCGGCAGGTGGACAACCCGCCGCGAGCCTCTGGAAGGCGCGCGCGCGTGTCGAGGGGCTGCGCGGGTGATGTTCCACATCGACGCGGGCGGCCGACGCCGCGCGGTCGAGGTCGTCCGTATCGGCGACACCTGCCTGGTCTCGATCGACGGCCGTGACGTCGAGGTAGACGTCAAGGATATAGACGGAACGCTCTCGCTGCTCATCGGGACGAAAAGCTACGAAATTTCGGTCGGACCGCCGGCGGACGGGACCGTGATGGTCCACGTGGACGGCGTCCCTGTCGAGGTGAGCGTCACCCCGACGGGTTCCGGCGCGGCAGGCCCCTCGAATCCCGCGGGCGCAGGTCCCGCACGCCCGGCCGCCGGGCGGATCGCAGCCGCAGCCGCCGGCGTGGGCGGACCGCAACAGGTGAAGGCGCCGATGCCGGGAAAGATCGTGAAAGTTCTCGTGCAGCCGGGCGACCGTGTCGAGCCGCGCCAGGGACTGGTGGTGGTCGAGGCGATGAAGATGGAAAACGAGCTCCGGGCGAAGGCGGCGGGAACGGTCGTCGAGGTCCGGGCGGTCGAGGGGACGTCGGTTGAAGCAGGTGCCATACTGGTAATCCTGGAGTGAATTACCGCGCTCTCTTCACCCTCCACCACCATCCTCTGACGAAGAGGACCAGGCGCATCGTGCGCGCCGTCGTGGCGACGTTTGCCTGCGCGATTGCCGTCGCGTTCGTCACCAGTATTACGGTCGACCTCGGGCCGGCGCTGCGCCAGCGCGCGGAGACCGCCGGGTCCAACGCCATCAAGCGGCCGATGCACATCGGCAAGCTTGGCGTGCACCTGTGGCGCGGCAGCTTCGCGGTGGACGACCTCGTCATCGAGGGCATGACGCCGGAATCGCGTCCGTTCCTCACCGCCAAGCACATCGACGTGTCGATGCCGTGGACGACGCTGTTCACCAAGCGCGTCGTGTTCGACGCCATCCAGATGACCGACTGGGACATGTACGTCGAGCTGTTCCAGGACGGCCAGAACAACTTCATCAAGCTGCCCTCGAACAACCCCGACCGCAAGAGCGCGTGGACGACGACGCTCCAGTACGTACGGGCGTCGCGCGGTCAGTTCACGTACGAGGATCACGGCACGCCTTGGAGCACCGTCGCACGCAACCTTGACGTCACGGTGGCACGGCCGGCGAACGAGTATCGCGGGCAGGCACGCTTCTCGAACGGCACGGTCGCGATTCAGAGCTACGTGCCGATGCGCGCCGACATGTCGACGACCTTCCGCATCGTCGACGGCAAGATCGTGCTCGATCGCATCGACCTGCAGACCGACGGCGCCAAGACCCAGCTGACCGGTGTCGTGGACATGCGACGGTGGCCCGAGCAGATCTACCGCATCAAGTCGAAGATCGATTTCCCGACCGAGAAGGGAATCTGGTTCGCGCACGACAGCTTCACGGTCGCCGGCGTCGGCGATTTCACCGGTACGTTTCACCTCTTCAAGGAGCAGCTGCCGAACGGGAAGACGCGCACGGGCCGCGAGCTGAAGGGCGATTTCGTCGCGCCGATGGCCGGCGTCAACGCGTATCGCTTCGGCAACCTGCGCGGCTCGGTGCTCTGGGTGCCCGAGAAAATGGAGGTCACCAACGCGACCGCGACGCTGTACGGGGGCGACGCGACGTTCAGCTACAGGATGGCGCCGCTCGGCGTCGCCGGCGTGCGGGCGACCGCGACCTTCGACGCGGGATGGTCGAACGTCGATCTCACGGAGGTCACCAACTTCTTCGAGCTGAAAGGCATCCGGCTCGCCGGCCGCACGTCGGGACGCAACCTCCTCGAATGGCCGCTCGGCAAGTACGCGCTGCATCGCGGCAACGGCCAGCTGCACGTCGACGCGCCCGCGGGCACCGAGCTGATGGGCGCGCGCATGCCGATCGAACGGATCGAAGCGCGCGAGCGGCTCGGGAAGCTGTGGGGCCCCTTCGACAACACGCTGCCGGCCGAGCCGATCCCGGTCGAAGCGACGATCGCCTACGCGTTCGATGCGGACGGCATCGATCTCGGCCCGAGCCGCTTTGCCACGCCCAGCACCTACGTCGAGTTCGAGGGGCGCACCGCGTACGGCGACAACTCGCGAATCCCGTTTCACGTCAGCAGCGCGGACTGGCAGGAGAGCGACCGGCTGCTCGCCGGCCTGATGACCGCGTTCGGCAGCCCGACCAATGCGATCCCGATCGCCGGCTACGGGATGTTCGACGGCGTGATGACGAACAGCTTCTCCAGGCCGAGCATCGAGGGGACGTTCGCCGGGGAGCGCATGCGCGCGTTCGACGTCGAGTGGGGGAGCGCGAAGGGGACGGCGGTCATCGAGAACAGCTACGCCGACGTAAAAAACGTGATGCTGACCTCGGGCGATTCGTCGATTGAAGCGGACGGACTGTTCTCGCTCGGCTACCCGCGACGTGACGGAGGCGAGGAGATCAACGCGCGCGTGCGGATCGTCAAGCGCCGCCTCGCCGATCTCCGGCACGCCTTCGCGCTCGACGACTACCCGGTCGAAGGCGTGCTGTCGGGCGAGTTCCACGTCTACGGCCAGTACACGCGACCCTTCGGCTTCGGCACGATGGCGATCGCCGACGGCACCGCCTACCACGAGACGTTCGAGAACGCGACCGCCGCCTTGCGCCTGGAAGGGCAGGGAGTACGCCTCGACAACATCGTGGTCGTCAAGGGCGGCGGCCGCGGCACGGGCGCCGCCTATGTCGGCTGGGACAGCACCTATCAGTTCAACTTGGACGCGCAGCGGATTCCCATCGAGAGCCTCACCGTCGTCCAGTCGCCCAATACGCCGCCGCTCTCGGGGCTGCTCGACTTCACCGCCGACGGGAGCGGGACGTTCGACTCGCCGCGCTACAACGTCCAGGGCCTGGTGCGCGACTTCTTCGTCGCCGACGAGGGCATCGGCACCGTCACCGGCGAGATCAACATCGCCAACGAGGTGATGGCGCTCAAGCTCGAGGCGGCCTCGCCTCGTCTGGCCGTTTCCGGCACCGGCACCATCGCCCTGAGCGAGGCGATGGACGCCGACCTCTCGTTCACCGTGTCCGACACCTCGCTCGATCCGTACCTGCGCGCCTTCGACCCGCAGCTCTCGCCCTACACGACCGCGATCGCCAGCGGCAGCCTGCGCGTGGTCGGCGAGCTCGCCGACATCGACCATCTCGTCGTCGACACGACGGTGGACAAGCTCGACCTGCGGCTGTTCGACTACCGGCTGCGCAACGCGGTGCCGATACGCATGGCGCTCGATCGCCATTCGATCCGCGTCAGCGACATGCGGCTGATCGGCGAAGAGACCCAACTCGACGTCTCGGGCATGGTCGATCTGCACAACGAGCGGATCGCGATGCGCGCCAACGGCGCCGCCAACCTCGGCATCCTCCAGGGCTTCGTCCCCAACATCCGCAGCACCGGCCAGGCGACGCTCGAAGCGACGCTCGACGGGCCGATGCGCACGCCGATCGTCACCGGCACGATGACGATCGAGGACGGCCGCATCCGCCACTTCGATCTGCCGCACGCGCTCGAGACCATCTCCGGCGTCGTCCGCTTCGACACGCGCGGGGTGACGCTCGACGAGGTGACCGCGCAGCTCGGCGGCGGCCCGGTGCGCTTCGGCGGCCGCATCGGCATCGACGGCTACCGCCCCGGCCGTCTCGACGTGACGATGAACGGGCAGAACATGCGGCTGCGGTACCCGGAGGGGATGCGCTCGGTCGTCGACGCCAACCTGAACCTGCAGGGCACGGTCGAGAGCGCGACGCTGTCGGGCAACGTCACGGTGCGCAACGCGGTCTATACCCGCCGCTTCGACACGGGGGGCGGGCTCGGGGACTTCGGCGGCAGCACGGGCGGGCAGGCACTACCGTCGATCCAGACGACGATCCCGCTGCGCTACGACGTGCACCTGAACATCCCGGGGACGCTGCGCGTCGACAACAACACGGTGCGGCTCGTCGCCAACGCCGACCTCGATCTGCGCGGCACCTACGACCGGCCGGTGCTCGTCGGCCGCGGGGAGGTCGAGCGCGGCGAGTTCAACTTCGAGGGGAAGCGTTACGTCATCACGCGCGGGACGATCGACTTCAACAATCCGACGCGCATCGAGCCCTTCTTCGACATCCAGACCGAAACGCAGGTGCGCGTGCCGAGCCAGACCTACCGCATCCTGGTGCGCGTCACCGGCACGATGGCGCGCTTCACGCCGACGTTCTCGTCCGACCCGCCGCTCACCGAGGTGCAGGTGCTCAGCCTGCTCTTCAGCGACGTCGCGCCGGGCGACGTGGAATTCAGCCAGTACAGCGCCGTCACGCCGCAGGAACAGCTGCTGCGCGACCGTGCGGCGCGAGCGCTGACCGGCGCGCTGACGACGGAGCTCGGCCGCGTCGCCGAGCAGACTTTCGGCGTGGACACCTTCCAGCTCACGCCGTCGCTCGTCACGCCGAACGCCAATTCGTCGCGCCTCGATCCCGCGGCGCGGCTGACGATCGGCAAGCGCATCTCCGACCGCGTGTACCTCACCTATTCGCGCAGCCTGTCGTCGACGACGAGCGATCAGATCATCCTGCTGGAGTACGATCAGACCGACCGCTTCTCGTGGATTCTGTCGCGCAACGAGGACCGCACCTACGCGCTGGATGTCCGCGTCAGGCACACGTTCTGACGCGGGTCATGCACAATTCAAAATTCAAAATGCAAACCGTATGCGGTACGACAACGGGGTGAAAGGCGCAGCGCCACACACTCCGTGGTGGCGAATCGCGCTCGGTTTGCATTGTGCATTCTGCATTTTGAATTGTCCGGGCGCCGCCCTGGCACAGACGGCGCCTCCGCCGGTCGTCACGGCGGTGGACGTGCAGCAGGAAGGCGCCGCGGTCACCGATCCGCTCATCCTCAGCCTCGTGCAGACGCGCACCGGCATGCCGCTGGCGATGGCGGACGTGCGCGAGACCATCACCCACCTGATCAGCCTCACGCGCTACGAGGACGTGCAGGTCTACGAGGACCCGGCCGCCGGCGGCGTGCGTCTCCGCTACCTTCTCGTGCCCGTCCACGAAGTCGATCGCATCGAGTTCCGCGGCATGCTCGGCGTCTCTGAGGACGTGCTGCGCCGCGCGGTCGTCAGCCGGTTCGGCAACGCGCCGGTCGCGTCGCGCGCGGACGAGGTCGCGCGGTCGCTGCAGGGCGTCTATCGCGAGCGCGGCTACACGCAGGCGGCGATCACGCCGCGCATCGAGATCGAGCACCGGCCCGACCGCGCCTCGATGGTGCTCGAGATCAAGGCAGGGCCGCGCGCCACGATCGGACAGATCGACGTGGACGCCGACGACCCCGCGGATCGGGGCGCCCTCGCCAACACCGCCATCGCGGTCGGCGCGCCGTACGACGCCGTGGCGATCGAGACCCAGCTCGAGAAATACCAGGCCGCACTGCGCGCGCGCGGCTACTACGAGGCGCGCGCCACGCACAACGCGGATTTCGTCAACGGCGGCGCCTCCCTGCACGTGGCGATCGATCGCGGGCCGCACGTCTCGGTGGCCTTTACGGGCGACCCGCTGCCGGAGGCGGACCGCGAGCGTCTGGTGCCGATTCGCGCGGAGGCGTCCGCCGACGAGGACCTGCTCGAGGATTCGAGCCGCGCCATCGAGGACTACTTCCACGCGCGCGGCTATCGCGACGCGACCGCGACCTACACGCGCGACGAGTCCGTCGCCAACGAGCTGACCGTGCGCTTCACCGTCGCGCGCGGTCCGCGCTATGTCGTGGACGGCCTCGCGGTCAACGGCGCCATGTCGATCCCGCTGATCGAGCTGACGCCGATCGTCCGGCTGAAGACCGGCGACGTGTTCGTGCAGGGCGCGCTCGACGCGGCGGTGGCCGGCATTCGCGGGCTCTATCGCGCGCGCGGCTTCACGCGCGCCATGGTCATGCCCGCCGTCGCGGTCCTGCCGGCCGGCGATCGACCCGCGCCCGGAGACGACCGCCACGTGCAGGTGACGATCGGCGTCACCGAGGGGCCGCGCACCTTCGTCAACGCGGTCGACCTCAGGGGCAACATGGTGTTCTCGGACGCGGAGCTCCGCGCGCCGCTGGCCACCCTTCCCGGCAAGGCGTACTCGGAGCTCGACGTCGCCTCCGATCGCGACCGCATCGACCTCCAATACCGCAACCGCGGCTACGAGACGGTTGCCGTCGACCCGCGCGTGATGCTCGCCGAGGGCGACACCCTCGCCAACGTGCTCTTCGCCATCACCGAGGGGCCGCAGGTGATCGTCGATCACGTGATCGTCGTCGGCAACCGCCGCACGAGCCTGTCGACGATCCAGCGCGAGCTGACGCTGCGGCCGGGCGAGCCGCTCGGCTACGCGGATCGCATCGAGAGCCAGCAGCGGCTCAGCGCGCTCGGGCTGTTCCGGCGCGTCAACATCACCGAGCTGACGCACGAGTCGGAGTCGCGCCGCGACGTGCTCGTCCAGGTCGAGGAGGCGCCGCCGACGACCATCTCCTACGGCGGCGGCCTCGAGGGGCAGACGATCCTGCGTCCGACCGGCCCGAACGGGCAGGCGGAGGAGCGGTTCGAGCTCGCGCCGCGCGGCTCGTTCGAAATCACGCGCAGCAATCTCTGGGGCAAGAACCGGTCGATCGATCTCTTCACGCGCGCCTCGCTCAAGCCGCGCGACGTTCTGACCGAGTCGACCGCCGTCGCCGAGCCGGTCACCAACAGCAGCCAGTACGGCCTCAACGAGTATCGCGTGCTCGCCACCTATCGCGAGCCGAAGCTGTTCAACTCGCCGGCCGACCTGCTGGCGACGGCCATCCTCGACCAGGCGAAGCGATCGAGCTTCAACTTCCGGACGCGCGAGGTCCGTGGTGAGGCCGGCATGCACCTGTCGCGCTACGTCAGCGTCGCGGCGCGTTACGCGTTCCAGCACACGAAGCTGTTCGACGAGAAGTTCGCGCCGGACGACCCGGTCGTGCCGCTGATCGACCGCCTCTTTCCGCAGGTGCGCCTGTCGAAGTTCTCGAACTCGGTCATCCGCGACAGCCGCGACGACCTGCTCGATCCCTCACGCGGATCGTTCCTCGCCCTCAACAGCGACGTGGCTGCGCGCGGCATCGGGTCGGAAGTCGGCTTCGTGAAGACCTTCGCGCAGGCGTTCCAGTACTACCGGCTGCCGCTGCGGCGGCGCATCATCCTCGCCACCGCGCAGCGCGTGGGCCTGGCGCACGGGTTCCCGCGCACCGTCCAGACCACCGAGGAGGACGGCAGCGTGACGTCGCAGACCGTGCAGGACCTCCCCGCCAGCGAGCGCTTCTTTGCCGGCGGCGACACGACCGTGCGCGGCTTCTCGCTCGACCGGCTCGGCACCGAGAAGACCATCAGCGAGAGCGGCTTTCCGACCGGCGGCAACGGCGAGATCGTGCTGAACGTCGAGCTGCGGATCGACGCGGCGAAGGGGCTCGCCGGCGTGACGTTCCTCGACGCCGGCAACATCTTTCCGAACGCGAGCGATCTCGACGTCACCGACCTGCGCCCCGCCGCCGGCTTCGGCGTGCACTACCGATCGCCGGTCGGGCCCATCCGCGTCGAGCTCGGGTTCAACCTCGCGCCGCGCGTGCTCGTGCCCGGCACCCGCGAAAAGCGCATGGTGCTGCACATCTCGCTCGGCCAGGCGTTCTGATCCGTGTCTCTGTGCCTCTGTGCCTCTGTGGCTCGTGATCGTGGATGGCTCTGCGGATGGCTCGTTCTCACGAGTTTCATGCTGTGTGCGTCGCACCCTCGGGGCCAGCAGCTCCTCGACCGCGTACTAGCTCGCATCGATGGCGCCCCGCTCACGCTCACCGACGTCCAGGCCGCGATTGGTCTCGGCCTCGTCCAGGTACCGCCGGGTCCCGAGGCGATGGGGACTGGCATGCAGCTGATGATCGATCGTCAGCTCGAGCTGACGGAGGTGCAGCGCTTCCCGCCTCCCGAGCCCGATGCAGCGGCGGTGGCGCGCGAGGCCGCGCGGCTGAAGATGAACGCCGGCGCGCGCCTGCCGGCGCTGATGCAGTCCACCGGCCTCACCGAGGAGCGCATCTCCGACATCGCGCGTGACAACCTGCGCATCGCCGCCTACCTCGATCAGCGGTTCGGTACCATCGTGCAGGTGAGCGATGAAGACGTCGCGAGCTATTACCGCACGCACGAGGCCGAGTTCACCCGCGGCGGCGACACGATTCCCTTCGAGGAGGCCGAGCCGACCGCGCGGCAGCGCGCGTCGAACGAGCGCCGCCGCGCGACGGTGGAGCAGTGGATTCGCGACCTGCGGAGTCGAACGGACGTGGCGATCAACAAATAGCTGGCAGCAGGCAGCAGGCAGCAGGCAGCTGGCGCAGGCAGCAAGCGGGCAGCAGGCATGTCACCTACTGCCAGCCGCCCGCTGCCCGCTGCCCGCTGTCTACGGCATCAGCACCGTCGACCCCGTCGTCTTGCGCGACTCGAGATCCTTGTGCGCCTGCGCCGCGTCCTTCACGGGATAGCGCTGGTTGATCTCGATCTTGACCTTGCCGGCCCGGACGACGTCGAACAGGTCGTTCGCCATCGTCACCAGGTCCTGGCGCGCGTTGCTGTACGGCACCAGCGACGGGCGCGTGACGAACAGGTGCCCCTTCAGCTTCGCGAGATCGACCGGCGGCACCGGCCCCGACGAGTTGCCGAAGGTCACCATCATCCCGAACGGCGCCAGGCACTCGAGTGACTTGTCGAACGTGTCCTTGCCGACGCCGTCGTAGACGACCGGCACGCCCTTGCCGCCGGTAATCTCCTTCACGCGCGCGAGGAAATCGTCCTTCTTGTAGTTGACGCAGTGCGCCGCGCCGTGCGCCTTCGCCAGCTCGCACTTCTCGTCCGACCCCGCCGTGCCAATCGTCGTCACGCCGAGCGCCTTCAGCCACTGGCACGCGATGAGCCCGACGCCACCGGCCGCCGCATGAAAGAGGACGGTGTCGCCCGCCTTCACCTTGTAGAGGCGCTTGATCAGGTACTGGACGGTCATCCCCTTGAGCATCATCGCGGCGGCCTGCTCGGAGGTGACGCCGTCGGCGATCTTCACGACGCGGGCCGCCGGGATGTTGCGCGATTCACCGTAGCTGCCGACCGGCTGCAGCGGCGTGCCGCTCGCGTAGACGACGCGGTCGCCGCTCTTGAACTCGGTGATGCCGTCGCCGACGGCTTCGACGACGCCCGCCGCCTCGCTGCCGATGCCGCTCGGCAGCGGGATCTTGTAGACGCCGCCGCGATGGTAGGTGTCGATGTAGTTGAGGCCGACCACTTCGTGGCGCATGCGGATCTCGCCGGCGCCGGGAGGCGCGAGCTCGACGTCCTCCCACTTCATGACTTCAGGTCCACCCTGTTCGTAAATCTTGATCGCTTTCGGCATGGCTCCTCGCTATGAGTGACTAATCAAGGGCGCTGCCCTTGATCCCGTTCACGTCCGTGATTAGTCGACAGTGTCTCTCGCCGCGCTTCGCGCGGCGAGCCCGTCATGCGGACCGAACAGCGAGCACAAGATTCGCGTCGGGGGCCGCATGACGGGCTACCGTCCGCCGCCGATGGCCAGGCGGACGATCTGAAGGGTATCGAATAGCGCGTGACTGCTGATCGGGCCGATGGTGCTGCGGCGCGACAGGTACATCGACGCCCAGAAGGCGCCCAGGCATCCTGTCACGATCATCGCGTCCCACCCCTGGATGCCGTGCAGCACGCCGAACAGCACGCTGGTGACCACCAGGCCGACGTGCCCGCCGCCGAGGTACTTCTCGAAGCGGTACAGCATGAACCCGCGCTGCAGCTCCTCCCGGATTCCGCCGGCGAGGATGGCGACCACCGCGAACATCGCCGATTGCTGGACGCTGGTCGCGAGGCGCTCGAGCGGGTTGTTCGGCACGTTGTGCAGCGCCGGGAAGAACAGCCGCAGCGCGTTGAGGAAGATCGCCGAGCCGACAAACAGCAGCGGCGCCGTGGCAAAGCCGATCGCCGCCTCGCGCCCGAACCGCTTCGGCCCCCTCCACACGGCGCTCGGACGCTCGCCGTGCGCCCGCATGATGGCGACCATCAACCCGATGACGAGGACGGTGTCGAGCAGCAGCTGCGCGAAGACGCCGGAGGCCTGGGTGGTCGGCAGGCCGATGCCCCGCAGCAGGGCGTTGATGGCCAGCTGGGTGGGGACGCTCGAGCAAAGAAGGATTTCGAGCACCGCCGTGGCGCGATCCCGCGCGTCGATACCCACCGGCTGGCCGGGAGTAACGAGGGATTCGGGCGCGGAATCAGACATTTGGCGAAACAGGGATTCTACTGCTCTGCTGGACCGTGTAAAAACGACAGGCTAGTATCGATGAGATATGACGACTACCTCTGGGGAGCGCGTTCTCATCGTCGAGGACGAGCCGACCACCCGCTCCGGCCTGACCGAGCTCGTGAGCACCTGGGGCTTCACGACCGATTCCGCGGCCGACGGCCAGGAAGCGCTTCAGCGTATCACCACGTTCCGCCCGTCGATCATCATCAGCGACCTCGTCATGCCTCGCATGGGCGGCCTCGAGCTGCTGCGCGCGCTCAAGGACGAAGGCAACGCGCTGACGGTCGTCATCCTCACCGCGCAGGGGACCGTGGAGACGGCGGTCGAGGCGATCAAGGAGGGCGCCTACGACTACCTGACCAAGCCGGTCGAGCCGCAGCGCCTGAAGATCCTGCTCGACAAGATCGTCGAGCGCCAGGACACGCTGCGCGAGGTGAAGGTCCTGCGGAAGCAGCTGCGCGAGCACGGCTCGTTCGGCAAGATGATCGGCAACAGCCCGCAGATGCGCAAGGTCTACCAGACGATCGAGCAGGCGGCGCCGACGCAGGCGTCGGTGCTCATCTGGGGCGAGTCGGGCACCGGCAAGGAGCTGGTCGCGCAGACCATCCACCAGCTGAGCCCGCGCGCGCAGATGCCGTTTGTGCCGATCAACTGCGCCGCCATTCCCGAGACGCTGCTCGAGAGCGAGATCTTCGGCCACGAGAAGGGCGCCTTCACCGGCGCGTCCGACCGCCGCGAGGGGTGCTTCGAGCTCGCGGATCGCGGCACGCTCTTCCTCGACGAGATCGCGGAGATGACGCCGGCGACGCAGGTGAAGCTGCTGCGCGTGCTGCAGGAGCGGAAGTTCCGCCGCCTCGGCGGCCGCAACGAGCAGAGCGTGGACGTGCGCGTCATTGCGGCGACCAACGTGAACCCGGCCGACGCCGTCAAGAACGGCAAGCTGCGCGAGGATCTCTACTACCGGCTGAACGTGTTCGCGATCGAGCTGCCGCCGCTCCGCCAGCGCAAGGACGACCTGTCACTGCTGGTGCAGTCGTTCCTCGCCGAGTTCAACGACCGCAACAACAAGTCGGTCTCGGCGCTCGACTCGGCCTCGACGCGCATCCTCGAGCAGTACAACTGGCCTGGCAACGTGCGCGAGGTGCGCAACGTCGTCGAGCGCGCCGTCATCCTCTCCAACGGCGAGTTCATCGAGCCGAAGCACCTGCCGCCGCTCGTCACCGATTCGCCCGACGTCGTCAAGCCGGTCGTCGCGCTCGAGCCCGGCACGACGGTCGAGGAAGCCGAGCGCCGTCTGATCCTGATGACGCTCGAACATACGCGCGACAACAAGACGCGCGCGGCGGAGATCCTCGGCATCAGCCTGAAGACGCTGCACAACAAGCTCAACAAGCTGCGCGGCCGCGTCCCCGGCCGCAAGGAAGAGGAAGTCGTACCGTAGTCGTGACGCCTCACGCCCGCACGGGCCACGAAGACACGGAGACACGGAGATCCAACGAGAGTTGTCTGTGTCTCTGTGCCTCTGTGGCTGGTCTCGGTGAACGTCCTCGCGAATTCCGGGATCGGATCCCGGCTCCCGCATCCCGGATCCCGGCATGCGGCTAGGCATCAAGGCCAAGCAGATCGCGGCGGTCACCGCCATCGTCGGCCTGGCCGTGGTCGCGCTCAGCGCCGTGCACGCCACACGCCTCGCGCGCGTCGTCCTGCACGAGAGCCAGGCGCGCGGGCAGCTCCTCGCCAACACCATCTTCCACCGCGCGCGCGAGGTCGTCGTCTCGAGCAACGGCGATCCGTTCGCGCTGCTGCGCAGCGACCCGGGCCTGCGCGCGATGCTCGAATCGAGCATCTACGGCGAGAGCGTCACCGGCGCCGCCATCCTCGACAACCAGGGGATCGTCCGCGCGTCGAGCGATCCCGCGCAGGAGGGCAAGCCGCTCGCGGCGCGCGACGACCTGGCGTCGCTCGTCGCCGCCGACTCGGCCGAGCAGCTCGGCGTGATCTACTCGCAGGACGGCCGCACGCTCGAGGTGCGGCAGCCGATGGTGCTCGGCGACGAGCCGTTCGGGTCGATCCGCATCGGCGTGTCGACGGTGCTCATGCGCCAGGAGCTCGACGCGTCGCTGCGCCCGGCGCTCAACATCGCGCTCGCGTCGCTGCTCATCGCGGTCATCGTCGCGGGGCTGCTCGCGCAGCTGTTCCTGCGGCCGATCAACGTGATCCGGAGCGGGCTGACGCGCCTCGGCAAGGGAGAGTTCGGCGTCACGCTCGACCTCAATCGCGACGACGAGTTCGGCGAGCTCGGGACGTTCTTCAACGCGGTCAGCCAGCAGCTCTCGGCCGACCGGTCGCTGCTCGCGGGACAAAAGGCGAACCTGCAGTCGGCGGTCGAGCATCTCGAGGACGCGGTCGCGCTGTTCAACCCCTCGGGCGAGCTGCTCTTCAGCAACCCGGCGATGCAGCCGAAGCTGCCGGCCGACGCCATCGGCCGCGCGCTGCGCGGGCTGCTCCCCGACGGCGATCCGTACCGGACGATCGTGGAGGAAACGCTCGCGACGCGTACGTCGCGCGGGCCGATCCAGGTCAATGCAGGGATCGGGGATCAGGGATCAGGGATCAAGAACGCGGATGGGAGTGCTCCCGATCCGCGATCCCCGACCGCCGATCTCTCGCCGAATCTGGTGATGACCCACGCCATCGAAGGGACCGACGGACAGCTGGTGGGTGTCCTGCTCGTCTCGCGCGACCTCACCTACCTCTCGCGGATGCAATCGACCATTGCCTACTCGCGCAAGCTCGTGGCGCTCGGGCGGCTGACGGCCGGCATCGCGCACGAGGTGAAGAACCCGCTGAACGCGATGATGATTCACCTCGAGCTGCTGCGGACCAAGATCAATCGCGGACTGAGGCCGGCGGCTGTTCCCGTCGCGGCCGGCGGCCTCAGTCTCGCCGAAGCACATGCGGTGCCGCGTGCGGAGGCGGACGCGCTGCAGCACGTCGCGGTGATCGAGAGCGAGATTCGCCGTCTCGACGAGGTGGTCCAGGGCTTCCTGAAATTCACGCGGCCCGAGGATTTGCGCCTGCAGCCGGTGCGGGTCAAGGACGTGTTCGACGAGATTCTCCCCATCATCGCGCCCGAGGCCGAGAAGAACAGCGTCCGCGTCACCGTCGACGCGGCGGCCGGCGAACCGTGGGTGAACGGCGACGCGGCGATGCTGCGCCAGGCGTTTCTCAACCTCGCGATCAACGCGTGCCAGGCGATGCCGAATGGAGGTACGCTCCGGCTGGCGTGCGGGCCGGCGCCAGGGGGCTGCGTGCAGGTCCTGTTCGAAGACAGCGGCGTCGGCATTCCTGCCGAGCACCTGTCGAAGATCTTTGACCTGTATTTCACGACGAAGGATCATGGAACCGGCATCGGGCTGTCGATGGTCTACCGTATCATCCAGCTCCACGACGGTGAGGTCGAGGTCGAATCGTCCAAAGACCGCGGCACGACGTTCCGCGTCCTACTTCCACGGGCCAACGAGAATTGACATGAACGCCCCAGGCTCCCGAATCCCCCCTCACACGTTGCGCGCGCGCGCAGCGTGGTGTGAATTGGGCGCGTGGGTTCTGGGATGTGTGATTGTCGCCGCGACAGCGACGGGGTGCGCGAGCGCGCAGGCGAAGGCCGCGGCCGCCGGTCCGCCGCTCGCCGTGCCCGAACCGCCGCCGCGCGTGCTCGCGCCCGTCGAAGAGCCGGTGATCGCCGCGGCGCCGCCACCGGTCGAAACGCCCCCCCCGGCGACGGCCACCGCGCCGCGTACGCCTCCACCGAGACCTCCGGCGCGACGCACCGAACCCGAAAAGCCTGAAGTGCCCGCGCCGGCGGCAGCGACGACGGGCACGCCCGCGCCGGCGCCGGAGCCGCCGCGCGAGCTGCGCCCCGCGTCACCGGCCGCCGAAGCCGCGGCAGAGCGGGCCGCGCGCGACGCCCTCGCGCGCGCCGCGCGCGACCTCGGGCGCGTCGACTACGGAAAGCTGAACGCCGCCGCCCGCGCCCAGTACGATCAGTCGAAGCGCTTCATGGAGCAGGCGCAGCAGGCGCTGCGGGATCGCAACTTCGTGTTTGCTTCGACGCTCGCCGACAAGGCCGCCGCCCTCGCCGCCCAACTCTCCGGCCGCTGATCCCCCCTGCGAAATTTCTCCGCCGCCGCGCCCCCGATCGGGTACGTTACGGGCACCATGAAGAAGCTCTGCCTGCTTGCGTTGCCGCTCGCGTTGACGATCGGCGCCGTGTCCGGACTCGCCCAGAGCGCCGACGAGCTCGTCAACGCCGGCCGGAACGCCGACAACGTGACGACGCACAGCATGGGGTACGACAGGAAGAGTTACAGCCCCCTGCGCCAGATCACGAGGGCCAACGTGAAGCGCCTCGTGCCCGTGTGGTCGACGAGCGTCTGGAACGAGACGGGCGAGCTCGCCGCGCCGGCCGTCTACAACGGCATGATGTACGTCATCAACGGCCGCTGGACGTTCGCGCTCGACGCGCGCACCGGCAGGCAGATCTGGCGCACGCCCGTCGTGCTCGAGCAGGGGACGCCGGGCGCGCCCGTCACGCGCGGCGGCCCCGCCATCTACAACGGCAAGCTGTATCGCGTCACCTACGACAACCATCTCGTCGCGCTCGACATGAAGACCGGCAAAGAGGTCTGGAACCAGAAGTTCGCGGAGGCGAAAGAGGGCTACTACTCGACTGGCGCCCCCATCGTCGCCAACGGCGTCGTGATCTCGGGCATGGCCGGCGGCGAGCGGACGACGCGCGGATTCCTCGACGGATGGGACCCGGAGACGGGCGCGAAGTTGTGGCGGCGGTACACGATTCCGGCGCCCGGTGAGCCCGGCTCTGAAACCTGGCCGCGCAACTCCGATGCGTGGAAGTACGGCGGCGGCCCGACATGGCGGTCGGGGTCCTACGACCCGCAGCTGGACCTCGTCTACTGGGGCACCGGCAACGCGGAGCCGTACGATCCCCATCCGCGCGAGGGGCTCGACAGCCTCTTCACCTCCAGCGTGCTGGCCATTCGTCCGAAGACCGGCGAGATCGTCTGCCACTACCAGTACACGCCGAACGACATCTACGACGTCGATGGCGTCGACGAGCTGCTGCTGGCCGACATCCAGGTCGCGGGCAGGCCGCGCAAGGTGATGATCCAGGCGAACAAGAACGGCATCCTGTACGTCATCGACCGCACCAACTGCGCGCTCATTGCGGCGAACCCCTACGTCAAGGTCAATTGGGCCAGCAGCGTCGATCTGGAAAGCGGCCGTCCCGTCCTGACCGACGTCTACAAGCGGTTCTTCGCCGGCGAGGAGGTCGAGATCTGGCCGTCGCGCGGCACCAACGCGGTGCCGATCGCCTTCGATCCGTCCTCGGCGCTGGTGTTCGCGAGCACGTGGGACATCCCGCGCATCCAGAAGATCGCGGCGCCGAAGCCACAGGTGCTCGGCGCCGACTCCACCGGCGTGACGGCGCGGATTCCCGACACGAAGCCTGGCGACGTGATCGGCCACTTCGTCGCGCTCAATCCACTCACCGGCGAAAAGAAATGGGATGTGCCGCTGACCGACCTGCCGAGTTCAGCCGGCATGCTGGCGACCGCGGGCGGCATCGTGTTCACCGGCAAGCTGACGGGTGAGTTCCTCGCGCTCGATGCCGCGACCGGCAAGACGCTCTGGCAGTTCCAGACCGGCTCGAGCATCAACGCCACCGCGATCACCTACACGCAGGGAGGCCGCCAGTTCGTGAGCATCGCGTCGGGGCGGGGCGGCACGCTCGCCAACCGCTACGCCGCCGACAAGGTTCCCGCCGGCGGCTCGGTCTGGACCTTCGCGCTGATGCCCTGAACAATTGACGAATTGACGAATTTACGAATCGACGAATCGTCCTTTGGCAAATTCGTAAATTCGTCAATTCGTAAATCTGTCAGGCGGCGAGACGGCGTTCGATCGTCCGCGCGGCCGTGCCGAGCATCAGCCGGCTGAAGCCCGTCGTCAGCAGGTTGATGCCGACGAGCGTCCCGATGACCCACGCCGAGGCGGATGGCCACTGCATGGCGATCAGGATGCCCAGCAGGGTGGTCACGACCGCATTCACCAGCAGCCAGGCGGCGCCCGCTTCGCGGCGCTGCGCCGAGTAGGCGACGAGATCCACGCCGGCCTCCACGAACAGCATCATGGCGAGCAGCAGCGTGAGCCCGCCGAGCGCGATCACCGGGTGGGTCGCGAAATACCAGCCGCCGCAGATGTAGACGAGGCCGAGCGCGATGTGCCAGACCATCCCGCCGTCGTCGCGGCGGAAGACGCTGGCGATGTGCGTGATGCCGCCGGCCATCAGCAGCCAGCCGACCAGCAGCGTCACGGCGAGTCCCGCCACCAGCGGCTCGACGATCGCGCCGATGCCCAGCACCATGAAGATCACGGCGGTGACGATGAGCGGGGTGCCGGCCTTGTGAACGAGCTCTGCGCCGAACGCTTCGATTTGTTGGGGTGTAGTCATCGTAAGTTCCTCCCGCGCGTTCAGGCATGGCTCGGTGCAAGTGCGGCTCCGTGCGTTTCTCCGTTGCGGGCGGCGATTGCGGGCGGCCGTGCGCCATCGGTCGTCAGCCGCGCTCACGGCGCGTCGTCAGCGGCCGCTTGACGGCCGTGGCCGGCGGGAACTACAGTTGGGCTGTTAACTGAATGATTAAACCATCCAGTCAAGCACGTGACGGCGACACCGAGCAGCGGATCCTCGACGCCGCCCACGCCGTGTTCCTGCGGCGCGGGACCGCGGGTGCGCGGACGCAGGAGATTGCGAAGGAGGCGGGGGTCAATTCCGCGCTCCTGCACTACTACTTCCGCACCAAGGCACGGCTCGCCGAGGCGGTGTTCCAGCGCGCGGCCATGGAGCTGATGCCGGCTGTCATCCGCGTCCTCGGCTCCGAGGCGGAGCTCGAAGAGAAGGTGGAGCAGGTGGTCGACATCGAGCTGCGGCAGCTGCTCAAGACGCCGTACCTGCCCGGCTACATCCTCAGCGAGCTGACCCATCACCCCGAGCGCGCCGCGCAGCTGTTCTCGAGCGCGGCGGGGGTCGCGCCGTCCGAGATCGGCGCGCGCGTCTTCAAGGTGCTCCGCGCGCAGATCAACGCCCGCGTCAAGGCGAAGCGGATGCACCCGATGGCGCCGGAGCAGTTCGCCATCAACCTGCTCGCGCTCTGCGTGTTTCCGTTCGCGGCGCGGCCGATGGTGATGGCGCTGGCCGGCCTCGATCAGGCCGGCTTCGCCGAGTTCATCGAACGGCGCCGCAAGGAGCTGGCGCCGTTCTTTCTGAGGGCCTTACGTCCATGAGTGCATGGCCGTTGGCGGGTCCAAAAGGACCCGCCCTACCGTTGATCGCGTTGCTGTTCGCCTGGCCTGTCCACGGGCAGGGGACGCCGGAGTCCGGCAGGTCGTTCGAGCTCGCCACGCTGCAGCAGGCCGCGCTCGACACGGACCCGCGCATGCAGCAGTTCTCGCTGCTGAACACGCAAACCGATCTCCGCCTGCGCAACATCGCCGCGCTGCGGCGGCCGGCCGTGACCGTCGAGGGACAGGCCCAATACCAGTCGGATGTCGCGCACCTGACGCCGGAGCCGCCCGTGATTGGCGGCCTGTTCCGCCCGACGAAGGACACCTACGACGGCAGCCTCCGCATCGATCAGCGGCTGTTCGACCCGACCGTCAACGCGCGGGGCGCGGTCGAGCGCGCGCAGCTGGCCGAAAGCCAGGCGCGCGTGCGGACGACGCTCTTCACGCTCCGTCAGCAGGTGAACGACGCGTTCTTCGCGGCCGCGGCGCTGCAGGCGCGAGCGGGCTCGCTGGCGGCCACCATCGCGGACCTGACCGCGCGGCTCGAGGAGTCCACCGCGCGCGTCCGCGAAGGGACGGCGCTGCCGGCCGACGCGGCCGCCATCGAGGCGACGCTGCTGCAGCGGCAGCAGGACGCGGACGACCTGCGAGCCAGCCGCCGCGCGGCGCTCGATCGCCTCGGCACCCTCACCGGCCAGCCGCTCGGCGACGGCGACATGCTCGTGCTCCCCGATCTCGGGGCGCTCGTCACGCGCGCCCGCCAGCAGCGCGACACCCTGCGCACGCGCCCCGAGTTCGATCAGTTCGCCCGCACGCGCGATCGCCTTTCGCGCCAGCAGGAGCTGACCCTCGCGCAGGAGCGGCCGCGCCTGTCCACCTACGCGCGCGTCGGATACGGGCAGCCTGGGCTGAATTTCATCAGCCGCGACTTCGAATCCTACGCGCTCGGCGGCGTCCGCCTGCAGTGGAACGCCTGGACGTGGGGAACGGGCGGGCGCGAACGCGAAGCGCTCGCCATCCAGCAGCAGGTCGTCGCCGCCGACGAGGCAGCGTTCGCCCGCTCGCTGACGACGGCGATCGAGGGCGACGAGACGGCCATCGAACGGCTGCAGCGGAGCCTGTTATCGGATGAACGGATCGTCACGCTGCGCGAGCAGGTGGAGCGCTCGACGCAGGTGCGGTTGCAGGAGGGTGTGGTGACGGCATCGGAATATCTCGACCGGAGCGCGGAGCTCCTGCAGGCGCGCTTCGCGCGCGCCGGCCACGAGGTGGAGCTCGCCCAGGCAAGCGCCCATTTCCTGACGACGCTCGGACTGGAGGTGCGGTGATGGCGAGGCGCGCAGGGCTGGCACGGGCCACCTGGGTTTTGGGATTCGGGATTTGGGTTTTGGGATTTGCGGCTGCCTGCAGCCGCCAGGAGCAGCCGGACGCGTACGGAAACGTCGAGGCCACGGAGGTCGTCGTCTCGTCCGAGGTGGCCGGCCAGCTGACGGCGTTCACCGTCGATGAAGGGCAGACGCTGACGGCGGGGCAGGCCGCGGGCTCGATCGATCCGACCCCGCTGACGCTGCAGCGCGGACAGGTAGTCGCCCAGCGCGAATCCGCCGTCTCGCGCGTCGCAGAAGTGGATCGCCAGGTCGCGGTCCTGGGCGCCCAGCGCGACGCCCTGCAGGCGCAACACGACTCCGCCGTCGCGCAGCGAGGCGCCTTGCAGGCGCAGCTCGAGATCGCGCGCCGCAACCACGAGCGGACGCAGCGGCTCTTCTCGCAGCAGGCCGCAACCGCGCAGCAGCTCGACCAGGCCGAGCGCGACGAGCGGGTGCTGCAGGAGCAGGTGAAGGCGCAGGACCAGCAGATCGAGGCCCAGGCCCGCCAGGTCGCGGCGCAGACCGCGCAGATCGCGGCCGCGCGCCAGCAGCAGCAGACCGCACGGACGCAGGTCTCGGCGGTCGATGCGCAGGTCGCGCAGCTCGACGATCGAATCAAGAGGAGCACGATCACCAATCCGAGCGCCGGCACGGTGCTCGTCACTTACGCCAGGCAGGGCGAGATCGTCCAGGCCGGCCAGCCGCTCTACAAGATCGCCGACATGGGCGCCGTGGACGTCCGCGCCTACGTCAGCGAGCCGCAGCTGGCGGACGTGAAAGTCGGAACGCAGGCGCGCGTCGCCCTCGACTCCGGGGACAGCCGCCAGACGCTGAACGGCACCGTCTCGTGGGTCTCGACGCAGGCGGAGTTCACGCCGACGCCCATCCAGACACGCGACGAGCGGGCCGATCTCGTTTACGCGGTCAAGATTAGCGTGCAGAACCAGAACGGAATGCTCAAGATCGGCATGCCCGTCGACGTGGAGTTCGCCCAGTGAGCGCGAAGAGTGGCCCGGCTGAAGCCCGCCCCCACGAACCAGGCTCCCATGGCGACGCCGTGCGGGTCGAGTCGATCAGCAAGCGGTTCGGGCCAACCGTCGCTCTCGACAAGGTGTCGTTCGCGGTGGAGGAAGGCGAGCTCTTCGGCTTCATCGGGCCCGACGGCGGCGGGAAGACGACGCTTTTCCGCCTGCTTGTGTCGCTGCTGGTGCCCGATGCGGGACGGGCGACCGTCCTCGGTCTCGACGTCGTCAAGGACTATCGCGCGCTGCGCCTGCGCGTCGGCTACATGGCCGGGCGCTCCTCGCTCTACCCGGACCTCAGCGTCGAGGAGAACCTCACGTTCTTCGCGTCGGTGTTCGGCACCACCGTGCAGCGCGAGTTCGAGCGGATCAGGCCGATCTACTCGCAGCTCGAGCCGTTCAGGGATCGCCGCGCCGCCGCGCTCTCGGGCGGGATGAAGCAGAAGCTGGCGCTCTGCTGCGCGCTCGTGCACCGCCCCGACATCCTGTTTCTCGACGAACCGACCACCGGCGTCGACGCCGTGTCGCGCCGCGAGTTCTGGGATCTGCTCGGCGTGCTGAAGGCCGGCGGCCTCACGACCGTCGTCTCGACGCCCTACATGGACGAAGCGACGCGCTGCGATCGCATCGCGCTCATCCACCGCGGCACGCTGCTCGGCGTGGACACACCCGCCGGGATCACGGGGGCCTTCGGACGGCCGCTCCTCGGCGTCCGCGCAAAGGATCGTTACAAGGCGCTGCTCGCGCTGCGTACGTACGAGCACGCCGGCAGCGTCTATCCGTTCGGTGACGTCATGCACTACACGGACGCGCGCACGGACGCGCCGGTCGACCGCATCACGAGCGACGTGAAGGCATTTCTCGATGCCAGGGGCTTTGCCGATGCCTCGGTCGCGCGCCTGACGCCGACGGTCGAAGACAGCTTCATCGCGCGAACCGCCGCGGATCCCGGATCCCGCATCCCGGATCCCGGCCCGAGGCCGTCATGAGCGACCTCGCCATCCATGCGAACGGGTTGACGCGCACCTTCGGCAATTTCACCGCCGTCGATCACATCTCGTTCGAGGTGAACACCGGCGAGGTGTTCGGCTTCCTCGGCGCCAACGGCGCCGGCAAGACCACCGCGATCCGGATGTTGATCGGCCTGCTGCAGCCGTCGGCCGGCACCGCGCGCGTCGCCGGGCACGACATTGCGCGCGAAGCGGAAGCGGTCAAGCGCAGCATCGGCTACATGAGCCAGCGCTTCTCGCTCTACGAGGACCTGACGCCGCGTGAGAACATCCGCCTCTACGGCGGCATTTACGGGCTGACCCGCGCGCAGATCCGCGAGCGCACCGTGCAGATGCTCGACCGCCTCGGCTTCTCGAGCGTCGCCGACACCGCCGTCCGCGGCCTGCCGCTCGGCTGGCGTCAGAAGCTGGCGTTTTCCGTCGCCCTCGTGCACCGCCCGCGCATCGTCTTTCTCGACGAGCCGACCAGCGGCGTCGATCCGATCACCCGCCGGCAGTTCTGGGAGCTGATTTACGAGGCGGCGTCCAACGGCACCACCGTGCTCGTGACGACGCACTACATGGACGAAGCCGAATACTGCGATCGCATCTCGATCATGGTCGCCGGGCGCATCGCGGCAATGGGTACGCCGGCGGGGCTCAAGCAGGAGTCGAAGGTCGAGTCGATCGACGAGCTCTTCGTGCAGCTCGCGCGGCCCGAACAGGCAGGGAAGGCATGACCGCGCTGCAGGGCCTGCTGCGGAAGGAGTTCTTTCACATCCGGCGCGACCGCCGGACGGCGGCCGTGCTGATTGCGCTGCCGGTCGTGCAGGTGATGCTCTTCGGCTACGCGATTCGCACCGACGTGGACGACGTGCGCCTCGCGGTCGTGGATCCGGCGCCCGATTCCGCGACGATCGCCCTCCGCAACCGCTTTGCTGCCGGCGCCGTGTTCAGGACGGTCGCGGTCGTGCCGAGGACATCCGATCTCGACCCGCTGTTCGAATCCGGGAAGGCGCAGCAGGCGATCGTCTTTTATCCAGGGTTCGCGCGGGACCTCGGCAACGGCGTTCCCGCGAAGCTGCTCATCCTGACCGACGCCACCGAACCGAACACCGGCAGCCTGCTGCAGTCCTACGCGCAGTCGGTGGTGAATCAGTGGGCGGCGAGTAGCGCGGGTCCTTCCGGACCCGCCGGTGGGGCCGCTTGTAGGGCGGGTCCTTTCGGACCCGCCGGGCCGATCCGCATCGTTGCGCAAAGCCGCATGCGCTTCAATCCGACGCGCGAAAGCTCGAACCTGTTCGTGCCGGGCCTGATGGCGTTCGTCCTGACGATCATCTCGTCGCTGATGACGGCCATCTCGCTGACGCGCGAGAAGGAGACCGGCACGATGGAGGCGCTGCTCGTCTCGCCGCTCCGCCCGTGGGAAATCATCGTCGGCAAGGTGACGCCGTACCTCGCGATCGGTTTCATCAGCGTCGTTGCCGTGCTCGTCGAGGCGCTGCTCGTCTTTCACGTACCGCTGCGCGGCAGCGTGCCGCTGCTGCTGTTCGAGGGCGCGCTCTACATCCTCGTGTCGCTGTCGCTCGGCATCCTGATCTCCGCGCGCACCTCGTCGCAGCGCGTGGCGATGATGTTCGCGCTGCTCGGGACGATGCTGCCGAACATCCTGCTATCGGGGTTCATCTTCCCGCTCGAGAGCATGCCGGCGGCCCTGCGCGGCGTCTCCTACGTGATCCCGGGGCGCTGGTTCGTGGCCATCGCGCGCGGCATCATGCTGAAGGGGATCGGCCTCGAGTACGTCTGGCGCGAGACGCTGTTCCTCGCCGCGATGGCCACGGTGCTGCTGGCGGCGAGCATCCGTTCGTTCAACGAGCGCCTGGAGTAGACATGCGCCGCATCCTCTACCTCGCCCAGGCCGAAGTCCTGCACATCCTCCGCGACCGCATCCTGCTGGCGCAGGTGCTGGTCGTTCCCGTCGTGCAGCTCCTCGTGCTCTCGAACGCCGCCACCTTCGAAATCCGCAATACGCCGATCCACGTGGTGGATCTCGATCGATCGCCGGCCTCGCGCGGCCTCGTCAACCGTCTCGCCGCCAACGGGCACTTCGACATCGTCGGCGACACGCTGTCGGTCGATCGCGCGGACGAGGGACTCCTGCAAGGGACGGTGACGATGGCGGTCGTGATCCCGCACGGGTTCGAGACCTCGCTGATGCGGACCGGCGTCGGCGAGGTGCAGCTGTCGGTGAATGCCGAGAAGGGATCGGCCGCGGGCATCGTGCAGGCCTATGCGTCGCGCGTGCTGGCCGGGTACGCGTCGGAGTTGTCCGCGCGCAGGGGAGGGCCGGTCCTTTTGGACCCGCCAACCTCCCGCATCGACGTCCGCGTGCGGCCGCTCTACAACGTGACGCAGAACTACAAGCACTACATGGTGCCCGGCATCCTGGTCGCCCTGATGACGATCATCGGGACGCTGCTCAGCGCGCAGAACATCGCTCGCGAGAAGGAGCTCGGCACGCTCGAGCAGCTGAACGTGACGCCGATCACGCGCGGCCAGTTCATCGTCGCCAAGCTGCTGCCGTTCTGGGTGCTCGGGCTCGTGGAGCTGTCGCTGGGCCTGGTCGTCGGCAAGCTCGTGTTCGGCGTCCCGATGCGCGGCAGCATTCCGATGCTCTACGGCGTCGCCGGCGTCTACCTCGTGGTCGCGCTGGGCATCGGCCTGTGGATCTCGACGCTCGTCGAGACCCAGCAGCAGGCGATGTTCGTCACCTTCTTCATCGTCAACATCTACCTGCTGATGAGCGGTCTCTTCACGCCCGTGGACAGCATGGCGCCCTGGGTGCGAACCGTCTCGATCGTCAATCCGGTGCGGCACTTCGTCACGATTTCGCGCGCCATCCTGATGAAAGGGGCAGGGCCCGCGGAGATAGCGCAGCCGTTCTTCATCCTCCTCGGCACGGCCGTGCTCGTCCTCGTCTTCGCGGTTCGCCAGTACCAGAAGCGCGCTGCCTGAGCGGCGCGGATCGGATGGGTCGGCGGTCCGCACGGTTGAGAAGCCCACTACCCACCCGTCGGTAGCCTGGAGCCCTGCCGTGGCCGACTGAGCCGCCTTACTGCCGGGTCGGCCTCATGAATTCGCTGTTTATCTAGGAGAAATGTCGCGTTGCGCGGCTCGCCGCCGCCGCGATCCCATTGGCATGTCCCCTGCTCTTAAGGGGGACAGAGATTGAAAGTCACCTCACCCCGTAGCGAAAGTGGCGGGGCCTACTGCTAGTCACCCTACCTGTGCACCCGGGGGCGAATCGAAAGGTTCGCCCTCCAGCCTTGTACCACGAGGGGCGCTCCGCGCCACGCACGAAGCACACGAAGACGAAAACCTTTTAGAACGTCACACCCAGTCCGAAATGCCATCGCTTCGAACCGTCGCGAGCTTGGGCGAGGTCGATGCTTCCGTTGATCAGCGCGGCGCCGAAATAGATGCCGCCGCCGATGCCCTGTTCGAAGTGACGCGTGGACAGCGATTCGCCCGCGGGCCACGTCGTGCCGTGATCCACGAACACCTTCATACCGAAGCGGCCGATGTTCAGCGGTGACGTCAGCGGCACCCGCAGTTCCGCGGACGTCGCGGCGAGGCCGTCGCCGGCGAGGAAGCCGGCGCGATAGCCGCGCAGCGACTCGCCGCCGCCGAGCAGCGCCTGCTCCGATGGAGGCAGCGGTGATGCCGCGCGCACCATTCGCGCGCGCAGCGCGAGCACCATCCCTCGATAGAGGCCGCCGTAGCCGCGGAGGTCCGTAGACCAGATCCCGGAGCTCCCACCCTCGAAGGCGATTCGCTCCCATGCGGTCGATGCGAGCACGCCGTTGCGCGGGAAGGTGGGATCGAGCCGCGTGTCGATGACGGCATGGGCGCCCGCCGCGCGATGGAGCGCGTCCACGCCTCCGAAGCCGACCTGCGCCAGGCGTGCGTCAGCGCCGACGCGGAGCCAGGGCAGGAGCGCGCGATCGGCCTCGATGGCGGCCTCGCGCCGCGAATCGGGCACGTCGAAGTGCGGATTCACGCGGCGATCGAGCGCGACGGATCCGCGCACGACGCTGAACGGTCCGCGGTCGAACGGGCGTTCGATCTCGAGCGCCGCACGGCGCTCGCCGCCCCAGGTCAGCGGCACGGAGAGCCGGCTGCGCGGCCCGATCCGATCGATCACGGCCGTGCGCGCGCCGTAAGTGAACCCGTAGCCGTCCTCGAACCTCAGGATCGGCAGCCACATCGTTACCGCCCGCAGCCGCGCCGCCACCCCGGGCACCAGGTTGTCCTTGCGGATGCCCGGCACTTCGTCCACGAGCACGATGATGAGAATCAGCGAGGGGTCGGCAATCGACTGATAGCGTTTGCGGACCTCGACCGCCTCGAAGCGATGGCGGTCGCGCAGTCGAGTCTCTGCCGCGGCGAGCTGTTCGGCGGTCGGCGCCCCGCCGACCTGCAGCCCCGCGATGGTCAGGATGTCCTGGTCGGGCGTGGTGTGGTTGCCGTGGACGCGGATGTCGACGATGCGTTCCGGCGCCTGTGCGGAGGCGGGCGAGACGAGCGCCAACGCGACGAGCGCCGCCGCGGCCAGCTTCATTGGACCTTGATCGTTGCCGTCGCCAGCCGGTAGTCCTGGTAGTCGATGGTGTAGCGCGCGTCCACCGTGCCGAGCGCGAGCATGACCTTCGCGGTCAACGCGATCGAGCCGGGCAGCCAGACGCCCGCGAACGGCTCCGCCATCTTCATCGTCGCGTCCGCCGCCGTGACGCGCGCGATCGACGCCCCAGGCATGAAATCCATGTCGATGTTGTGGAAGTCGTAGCGCAGGATCTGCCGCTCCGCGGGATCGATCCACAACGTGACGATCGACGACTTGTTCATCTTCTCGTCGATCTCCTGGTCCTTGTCGCGGATGCGCTTGTTCGGGCGCGTGCGGCCTTCCCGAAACAGCTTCGTCGGGTAGTACTCGATCTTCAGGACGCGGCGATCGGCAATCTGCTCCTGCCCAACGAGCGCGTATTGCCCCGAATCGAACCGGAAGCGCATGAAGTAGGCGGCCTGGATGAAGTCGGGCTCGATCGACTGCTTGAGGATGTCGTCGACCGTGCCCGGCGGCGCGTCCGGATCCGTGATGGCGGACGAGGTGCCGTCACGCGCATCGCGCCTCGCCTGCCGCCGCCGCTGCCGCGCGAGCCACTCGTCCTCTTGCTTGCGCCGCTCGTTCTCGGTGATGGTGACGCCGTCGGCTCGAACGGGACTGCGGACGAAGAAACCCTCGCGGACGAACCACGAGTACTCGCGGTCGAAGCCGTAGACCGGCACGCCGTCCGGCGCGGTCATCTGAAAGCGCTCGCGCTCCTCGAGCACATACTGTTCGAGCTTCTTCCAGTTGTCGTCGCGGCGGGAGAGGACCTGCGACATCAATTCGTCGAGGTCCGACTGCGCCGAAAGAGAAGATACGGCGAAGAGGACGGCGACGCAGAGCAGGAACGGCCGCATGGGGAGATGTTACGGCTCTTTCGCGTCTCGCGTTTCAGCGAGGCGTGGGAATCAGGCGAGCGGCCCCGGCTTGCTCCTGTAGCGCTGCACGATCGCGTCGGCGCTCAGGTAGGCGAGCGCCTGGATGGTGAGCGTCGGATTGAAACCGCTCATCGACGGAAACGTCGAGCTGCCGACGACGAACAGGTTCGGGATGTCCCAGCTCTGACCGTAGCGATTCACCACCGACGTCGCGGGATCGCTGCCCATCCGCGTGCCGCCCTCGTGGTGGGCGCCCGGCGCGCCCGAGCCGGACGGCGCCCGCCACACGTGCGTCGCGCCCATCGCACGGCCCAGCTCTTCGAGCTTGCCCGTCAGGAACTCGATGCGCGCCACCTCGTTCGGCCGCCTCCAGTCGTAGGTCAGGCGCGGTGCCGGCAGGCCGAACGTGTCGCGCACGTTCGGATCGAGGTCGATCGTCTGGTCGGCGTACGGCAGGTTCTCCGTCTGCGCCACGAGCGCCGCGTGGCGCGCGAAGTACGTCGCGAGGAAGTCGCGATACGCAGCGCCCCATCTCGGCACGCCCGGCGGCGGGTTCATGGCCATCGCCGCGCCGATCGGGCCGGCTTCGAGATCGGCGGGCGTGATCGAGATCTGCGCGCCGCGGATGAATCCACGGCCGCCGTGATCGAAATTGTCGGCGTTGAAGTCGTCCAGGCTGTGCTTCTGGGCGCTCGGGCCCATGTAGATGTTGACAAAGCGATCGTCGAACGCGACGAACACCCGCGCCCCGATGTGGGCCATCACGTGCTTGCCGACGTGTCCGCTCGAATTGGCCAGCCCGTTCGGGAACTTCGCGCTCTTCGAGAGCAGCAGCAGGCGCGTGTTGTCGTAGATGAACGGAGCGAGGATGACGAGGTCCGCTTCGACGGTGTTGTCCGACCCGTCGACGTCCCGATAGGAGACGCCGGTGACGCGGCCGCTGCTGTCGTTGTTGACGCGGTAGACCATCGTGCCGGTGAGCAGCGTGAAGTTGCCGGTCGCGTCCGCCTCGGGCAGCTTGGTGACGAGGATGCTCGACTTCGCGCCGATGTGGCAGCCGAACGCCTGGCAGAAGCCGCAATAGCTGCAAGCCGGGCGTCCCTGGTAGTTCCTCGACAGGATCGCCCGCGGCGTGGAAAAGGGGTGATATCCGAGCTTGCGTGCGCCCTCTTCGAAGATGACGCCGGATTGATCCGCCAGCAGCGGTGGCAGCGGATACTCGCGGCGGCGCGGGGCCTCGAAGGGGTTGCCGCCGTCGATCTTGCGCCCGCCGAGATTGCCGGCCTTGCCCGACACGCCGAGCTCGTATTCGGCGCGATCGTAAAAAGGTTCGAGGTCGGTGTACGTCAACGGCCAGTCGGCGAGCGACGAGTCTTTCGGAATCGCCGACGGGCCGTAGCGCTCGATCGTCTGCGATCGCGGGCGGAAATCGTCCTCGTGCAGGCGCCAGGAGACCGCGCCGTAGTGGACCGTTCCGCCGCCGGCCTGGTTGCCGTAATTGAGAATCGGCAGCGGGTTCGCGCGCGCGCGGCGGTTCGGCCGCCACGTGACCGGCTGGCGCCTGTTGTGCGGACGAAGATCCTGTCGCTGGAAGTAGCGCAGTTCATCGAGCCCCGCGAAGTCGGCGGTGGCGTGACGCGGGCCGCGTTCGAGCCCGACGACTTTCATCCCCGCCTTCGCCAGCTCCGCCGCGAGGATGCCGCCCGCCGCGCCGACGCCGACAATGACGACGTCCGTTTTCCGGGTGGCCATGACTCAGGTCGTCGGCGCTTTGCCGGCCTGCGCCTGCAGGCCGATCATCGGCGCGCGCGTGAACGCCTGCCTGTTCTGCAGGTCGGCTGGCGTGTACACCGCCTGTCCGCCCGGGAACCCCACCAGCCGCCAGCCCGCGAAGTCCTTGTTGCCGCCGTACACCGGATCGGCGAACAGCCCTTCGATCGTGTGGGTGCGCAATGTCTCGAAAAACGCCTGCGCCGTGGGCCACGTGAAGCCGGTCGCCTTGCCTTGTTCGAGTGCCGTGATGACCGCGTCCTGCTTGCCGGTGTCCAACCGGACGAACGGCTCGCTGTAGGTCTTGCGGCAGTACGCATCGAGCTGCGCCAGCCCGCGACGGTAGAACTCCTGCAGCTCCGCGTACGCGCCGGAGAGCGCGAGATCGATGTAGTTGAGCACGCCGGCGTCGCGCGCGCCCGGTTTCCCTGGCGCGCCCGGCATGAGCCGCTCGGTAAAGGCGGCGATCGTTGCGGCGTCCTGGGTGTTGAAGAACGTGCCGTTCGCGGCACCGGCCGCATGCGCCTGTGGCGCGGCTGCCGTCGCGTCCTGATGCTGGTCGAGAGTTTGCGCGGACGCGTCGGGGAGAAGTCCCGCGCCCGCGACCGAGCCCGCACCAACGGCGGCGCGCTTGAGGAACGCGCGCCGCGTCGTGTCACGGATGCTCATGGATGCCCTCGCCCGCAAGGCGGACCTGAAGGTCCGCCTCTACGTCTGTAAGCCTCTGCGTCCGTAGAGGCGGGTCTTTAGACGCGCCTGCCTATTTGTCGGCGGCGCCGGGAGCGGATCCGCCGAAGAGATACCGTGAGCCGTCCGCGAGGACGAAGTTGCGGCCCACCGCCTTGTTCGTGCCGTCCCGCGCCTGGTAGCCCTCGATGGTGAACTCGGTGCCGAGCTTCAGCGTGTTCTTCGTCACGCCGAGTCGAATGAGCTGATTCGGGCTGCCGCCTTCGATCAGCCACGGGACGATCGTCCCGTCAGGCTGCTTGACGTCCATGTGGAACCAGGAATGGGGGTTGATCATCTCCCACTTGGTGAGCGTTCCCGTCAGCTTGAGCGGCTTCTGGATGTCGAACTCCGACGAGAAGGCGTGATGCGCGACGAGCGGCGCGGCCGTGAGCCACGCGCCGACGGCGACGATCACTGCGAACGTGGTTCTCATGTGATGCTCCTCAGTTCGAAGCCGGTTTCTTGTCACGCGCGCGCTTCTCGTCCTCGCGTGCGCCCCGCAGCAGGTTCGTCAGGCTGTAATTGCCCTCGTGGCACGCGTGCTCGAAGATCGGACCGATGCCCTTCTTCCACGGCACCTCCGCCGTCCACGGGCGTGTCCACACCTTCGGGTCGTCGACGGTGAAGCGGTAGGTCAACGTGTCCTCGGCCGTGCGCGTGAAGCGCTCGGTCAGCTTCATGTCCGGGCTCGCGCCCTGGGCCGCGAACATGAACATGTCCTTGAAGTTCGTCGTCTCGATGACCAGCGTGTCGCCCTCCCAGCGGCCGCGCGAGCTCCCATCGAGCTGACGGATGCTGCTCGGAAGCGGCGCACGGCCGTCGGTCGGGATGATGCGCGGGTCGTGCAGCATCTCGACGAGGATCAGCACGGTCCCCGGGCTCTGCACGATCTGGTAGTTGTTGTTGTAGGCGCCGGCGAGCATCGGCGGGCCGTCGCGGTCCATCTGGATGCAGCGCACCGACAGCGGCTGGTTCTCCGCCGCGTCGGTGATCGCGCCCGCCCGCTTGCGGGCGTCCGCACGCGCCGCGTTGAGGCGCTTGCCTTCCTCTGTCATCGGCGGCAGGTGGCCGTCGGCCGGATCGACGATGAGGGACGACCGCAGGTTGACCGCGACCGGCGCCTGGCTCCGGTCGAGCCCGAACTGCGTGAAGTCGTAGTGCACGTCCGCGATGGTGCCGGGCGTGGTCTGCTCGCCCTCCTCGGCGGCCGCGCGCTTCATCTGCTCGAGCACTTCCTCCCGCGTGAAGAACTCGCGGTCGACCCCTTTCGGCCGCTCGAGCGGCGTGTAGGTGGTGTTGTTCCAGAAGCCCTGGAAGTCGGGGTGGCCGTCGGGCAGCCGCGGCGGCTTGTAGGCCGGCGCGGCGGCCTTCGTCTGCGCCGCCCCCTGGGCGTAGGCCACCGGGGCCCGGGCCGACACGAGAACGAGCGCGACCGCGATGAATCCGCCGAGGGCCGTTGCCGCAACGCATCGACGCAGCATGTGTTTCTCTCCCGCGTTAGTTGCTTGAGGGCTTGCGCAGGGATCCGTAAATCAGGTCTTCGACGAAGGGGACGCAGTTGAATTCCAGCAACTGCGCGTTCTTCTCGACGCGGCGGTAGATCGGGAACGCCATCTTCCACGGCCGCGTGAACGTCTGCGGGTCCTCGATGGTCGCTTCGTACGACAGGTGATCCGCGTCCGCCGCCGTGATCCGCTCGACCACGTGCATCTGGTCGCTGTGGAAGTTGCCGGCGCGATCGAACCAGCTCAGGTCGTTGAAACCGGTGGTGTCGATGACGAGCGTTTCACCTTCCCAGTGACCGTTCGACCATCCCATCCAGCTGTCGGCCGGCGCTTCCTTCTGATCGGTCATGTAGATCGTGCGCACGGCGCGCGCGTAGCTCGAGACGATCATGATGTAGGCCGGCGTCTGGATGATCTGGAAGGGGTACGGGATGTACATGCCGCGCGGGGTGCCGGGCAGAAAGCACTTGATCTCGGGATCGAGCGTGATCCGGTTCGCGAAGTTCTGTCGCTTTTTCGCGAGCGCCTCGGGCTTGTAGGGCAGCGGGCCGTCGGTGATGCCGAGGCCGCCCGGGACGGCGTTGCTCGCGCCGAGCTCGCGGACCTGGCCGGGCGCCGCCGAGTGAGGCTCGATGTCCCAGTACGCCTCGGTGATCGTTTGATAGATGCCGCTGAGATTCGGCTTGCCGTCGGCCGTGCGCGGGGCCCTGTACGGACGCGCCTGCCCGAAGGCCGGCGGCGCGGCAAGCGCCAGCACGGCGATCGCCCCGACCGCACCGATACACGCGCGCCCGAGCCGGTGTTTCATGGCGGATGGACTGACGAGGCATATTGAACGCCCGCCAGCGCGTGGCGTCAAGCCCTGCGACAGCCTCCTTTCGCGGGGTGTTCGCCGCCCGGGGACCACGAAGGCGCTGCGCGCATTCACGAAGAACACGAAGGTTTTGGGTGATATTCCGGCTTCGCCAGGCGGACCTGAAGGTCCGCCTCTACGTCCGTCATGTCCGTGGCCACCACGAAATTTCGCATGCCCTGCGTTATTACGCAGCACGTACAGAACAGATTCTCCCTTCGCGGTCTTCGTACCTTCGTGGTTACCCGAAGGTGGACCGGAACTTCTGCGCCGCGCCCGTCTTGATCGGCCCGCCGTGCCCGAACACGGCGACATCGAAATCGAGCGCCGCCAGCTTCCGCAGGCTTCGCCGGCCGTCCTCCAGGCTCTCGTAGCCGAGCGCGTAGCCGAAAGTCGGCATGTTCGCGCACGCGTCCGCCGCGAAGAGCAAGCGGCGGCGCGGCCAGAGCAGCGCAATCTGCCCGGCGCACTGCCCCGGGACGTGAATCGCTTTCAGGCCGCCGGCAATCGGCAGTTCGGTGCCGTCGTTGACCTCCTGATCGATCGCGCACGCGTCGATCGGCGTCGGCTTCTTCGGGATGAAGAGCCGGTACATCACGCCGCGCAGCAGGCCCGGCGCGGGCGACATCGGGCGCGAGGATTCGCCTTTCCTCACCATCGCGGCGTCGGTCGCGTGCATGTAGACGCGCGCGCCGCTCATGCGCTTCAACGCCGCCACGCTGCCCGAGTGATCCGCATGGCAGTGCGTGACGATGATGTGCTCGAGGTCGGTGACCTTCTTCCCGATCGACTCGATGGCGGCGACGATCTTTCCCTCGCTGTTCGGTGTCCCCGTATCGATGAGCGTCAGGCCGCCGGAATCGATCAGGAACGCGTTCACAGCGC
>Ga0134127_10000393_pt1 | contig 43297 bp, 22 predicted proteins | sample KB31753_FD_96459 | JGI IMG/M metagenome (GOLD analysis project Ga0134127, IMG submission 96459) | Terrestrial soil microbial communities with excess Nitrogen fertilizer from Kellogg Biological Station, Michigan, USA - KB3-175-3 | ecosystem: Environmental > Terrestrial > Soil > Unclassified ...
CGCAGGCAAGCAGATGATCGCTGAGGAGACCGGCTGCTGCAACAACATCAGCGCGATCCACTCCGCGCCGATTCCGCTGACCGCGGGCGGCCGTTACTACATCGAAGGGGTGTACAAGGAAGGTGGCGGCAACGACCACATTTACGTGGCCGCCCGGCTCGAGAGCGAACCGGCGCCCAACTGCATCGCCTTTGCCCCGTGCGCTGCGGCATTGCGCGGCGAACAAGTCGGCATCTATGCCGACGGGAACGGCGTTACCCTCGACATCACCCAGAATCCCCAGGACCTGAAGCTTTGCCGGGATCCGAACGTGCCGACGCCGCCTGTGGCGAACTTCACGGTCGCCGCCACGGGGCTCCAGGGTTCCGCACCGTCCTTGCTGAAGAGCGAAGACTTCAATACTGGCAACGGCGGTTGCACGGTCGCGAATGACGGCGCGCCCTTTGAAGGGCCGTGGACCTACGACGCGGCAGCCGGCTCGTGGAAGAGCGACGGCCAGGGCGCCGAACTGCAGCGCCCATCCTCTACCCGGCTGACCTGTCCGGCGGTGGCAGTGACCCGCGAAGGTATCGTCAGCCTGAGCTTCGTGCATCGCTACAGCTTCGAAAGCGGCTCGTGGGATGGCGGCCAGGTTCTCGTAAGCAAGAACGGCGGCCCCTTCACGACCGTGCCGGGCAGCGCGTTCATCGTGGGTGGTTACAACGGAACGGTGCTTCCAAGCAGCGTTGCTGAACTCCACGGTCAGGCGGCCTTCGTCGAGACTTCAGCGGGACACCAAACCCCGGCGTATGTTACCAGCACTGCGGACCTGGGTCACTACAACGTGGGCGACACGGTCACTGTGCGGTTCTTGGCTGCCAACGACACGAACACTCGAAACCTCCGCCCGCAATGGGAAGTCACCAGCCTTTCGCTGACCGAAGGCGCCGGCGGGGCGGCGTTGCCGGTCGTCATCCAGTGGCAGAGGAATAACGGCGGCGGATACGCGAATATCCCATTTGCGAGGAACGCCACCTACTCGTTCACTCCAACCTTGGCCGACAGCGGGGCGCGGTTCCGCGCGCTGGTTGCGGCTCCGGGAGCACCTTGCCAGCTCAGCTACGAGGCAACGTTGACTGTGGTGCAGATCAACACCTCGCCGCGGTTCACCTGCGGAACGGAGCAGACTGTGACTGAGGACGCCGGCCCGCAGAGCGTTCCGAGCTGGGTTACCGGCATCTCGCCTCATAGCATCACCCGCACGCCAACGGTGTACGCGAATAACTTCGAGTCAGGTCCTAACGGAATGACCCTCGCCGGCGTTGCGACGATTACCGGAGGGGCACTGAGGTTGACTACGCCCGTCAACAGCATTTACGGCGCCGGGTCGATCGCGGCACCCGTCCAGACCTTTGAAAGCCTCCAGGTCTCCTGGAAGTCGTTCTTAGGCGGCGGTGCGGGCGGCGGTGCCGACGGCTACAGCTTGAGCATCGGTGAAGATGTTATTGCGGATCCAGGCTACGGTGGCGAAGAGGGCAACGGCTCGGGCCTCATCGTGGCCGTGGATACGTTCGACAACGGCGCGGCGGGGGATCCATGCCAGACGGGCATCGAGCTCAAGTGGCGTGGCAATATCCTGACCTGCACGAACGTCCCCAAGGATAACACTGGCGACGGCCGCTTCCTGCGCAAGAGCTTGTTTGTGGATGCGTCCGTGTCGGTCGACTCCACGGGGCTGGCAACCGTCAACTACGACGGAAACATCGTCCAGGCCCAGATACCGGCCTATGCGGGCGTCCGGGCCGGCCGGGCCTTGTTCTGGGCCCGCACGGGTGGTGCCAATGACAATCAATGGATCGACGACTTCAGCCTACAGGCCTTCCCGTTCGATGCCTCGGGGGCGGAAGCGAACCAGACGGTGAAGTTTATCGTCTCGAACAACAACCCGAGCTTGTTCTCGCAACAGCCCGCCGTGTCGGCGGACGGAACGCTCACTTACACGCCGGCGCCCAACGCCTGCGGCAGGGCGGTCCTGACCATCGTGGCGATGGATAATGGCGGCACGGACCCGCAATGCGGTGGTCGCGACATGTCCGATCCGCAGACCTGCGTCCTCAACGTGACTTGCCAGCCGGATTGCCCGGTAATCGATCGGGATCGATTGAAACTGTCCGTGGCGCAGGATTCGTCGCTGAACTTCCAACTGCCGGTAACCGATCCGGAAGGCGATCCGCTGCAGTTCAACGTCACGCAGCCGCCCGCCCACGGCGTCCTGGTGCTTAACGGCACCTCCGGGGCAGGCAGCTATACACCCAGCGCCGGCTACTGCGGCCCGGACAGCTTCGCGTTTGTGGTTCGGGACGGCAGTTGCAGCAATCAAGCGATAGTGCCGATCAATGTGATCTGCGCCAACCAGTGCCCGACGGCGGTGGCGAAGGCCTCGCCGAATGCCGAATTGGGCGCCAACCAGACCAGCACCATCATCATCTCGGCGAACAACTCCAACGCCTGTGTGACACTCAATGGTTCCATGTCCACGGATCCGGATGGCGACACGCTGACGTACGTGTGGCTGGCTGACCTTGACGGTAACGGCACAAAAGAACCGATCGCTTCGGGCGCCGTGGTCAACTACTGCTTCGAGTTGGGTACCCACGAGGTCACGCTCGCTGTGGACGACGGTCGGTGCACGAGGACTGTCTCGCTCACCGTGGAAGTCCTGAGCGGCTGCGAAGCGGTCGAAATCCTCATCGACAAGATCGACAATGCGGATCTGGGCCGGCGCAACAAGCGACCGCTCATTGCGACGCTGAAGGCGGCTTGCGCCTCGTTCGATCGCGGCAGCTGCGTGTCGGGGGTCAACCAGTTGCACGCCTTCCAGAACAAGGTCCGTGCGCAGGTCGGCCACGAGGACTCGGCGCTGGCTGATGAGATCATCGCGCTCACGCAAGAGATCATCGACGCCATTGACTGCGATCAGGGCAGTGACGGGCAGTGATGCCCATGGGCCTGTTCCGGCTGATGCCGGCAGGTCTGCCTGAAACTTGATTCACGAGAGACCGGGAGCAATCCCGGTCTCTTCTTTTTGGGAATGGTGGAGATTTGTGCGTGGCGGGCGGCCTGAATCACCGGTCAGCCTCGGTCGTTTGCGCTTCTCGCCGCTCCCTCGCTGTGGTCAACTTGGGCACACGGCAGTGTGAAATGATGGCTCAGCTCCCATCGCTCGTATTGTCTGCGGGAATCGCGTTGGCCGCCCCTGCAGCTGGCGCTGCCGATTGGCAAGCAAGCGAGGGTCACCGCAGCCGGGCGTTGACGGTGCCGATCGGCGGCCGGACTTACTTGCAGCGGCTCGCCCCCGCCGCGACCGGCGTCACGTTCACGAACTCCGTTTCCGAGCAACGGGAACTCGAGAACACGCTGCGTGCGGAAGGATGCGGCGTGGCCGCGGGCGACGTGGACGGCGATGGCTGGTGCGACCTGTTTTTCTGCGGACTGGATCGGCCCAGTGTGCTCTATCGCAATCTGGGCAGCTGGCGCTTCGAGGACGTCACCGCTGCGGCGGGCGTTTCGCTGACGAATCATCCTTCCACCGGCGCTACGTTTGCTGACGTGGATGGCGATGGTGACCTCGACTTGCTGGTCAATTCGCTGGGCTTCGGCACGCGGTTGTTGTTGAATGACGGCCGAGGCAAATTCACGGAACCTCCCGATTCAGGGCTCGTCCGCAAATTTGGCAGCACCTCCCTGGCGCTCGCGGATATCGATGGGGATGGCGACCTGGATCTCTACGTCTGCAACTACGCCACAACAAAAATTGAGGATCGTCCGAACGCCCGCTTCGATGTGAAGCGCGTCGACGGAAAGCCAGTGCTCACCGCCATCGATGGCGTGCCGTTAACTTCTCCCGAGCTGACGAACCGTTACTTCGTCGATGTAGGCGGCGTGGTGCGCGAACGCGGCGAGCCAGACATTCTCTATTTCAACGATGGACAAGGCCGGTTCCGGCCTGTTGCGTGGACCGACGGGTCGTTTCTGGACGAGGCAGGCAAACCGCTCTTGCTGCCGGAATATGACTTCGGCCTGTCGGTCATGTTTCGCGACATGGACGGCGACCGCGCCCCGGACCTTTACATCTGCAACGACCTCTTTCCACCGGACCGCATCTGGCTCAACGACGGCCATGGGCGATTCCGCGCCCTGTCGAACCTCGCCGTGCGCAACACGTGCCGGTTTTCGATGGGGATCGATTTTGCGGACATCAACCGCGACGGCGTCGACGATTTTTTTGTCGTGGACATGCTGAGTCGCGAGCACGTGAGTCGCAAAGTGCAAATTATCGGCGTGCTGCCGATCTTTCAGCCCGTCGGAGCCATCGACAGCCGCCCGCAATACAAACGCAACACGCTCTTCCTGGGGCGTGCGGACGGCACCTACGCGGAGATCGCCCAATACGCCGGGCTGGAAGCGACCGAATGGTCGTGGATGCCCGCCTTCCTTGACGTGGACCTGGATGGGTTCGAGGACGTCCTCGTCACGACCGGTCACATGCGCGATTCGCTGCACGCCGACGCCGTGAACGCCATCATGCGCGAGCGCAGCAAGCGCCGGCTCACGGACCAGGAGCAGCGCGACTTGAAGAAGAAGTACTACCCGGTGCTCCGGACCTCGAATCAGTGCTTTCGCAATCGCGGCGACCTGACGTTCGAGGACACAGCACGCCAGTGGGGCTTCGATTACGTCGGCATCACGCACGGCTTGTGCCTGGCGGACCTCGACAACGATGGGGATCTGGACGTGGTCATCGTCTGCTTCAACGACGTCGTGGGACTGTATCGTAATGAAACTTCTGCTCCACGCGTCGCGGTCCGGCTCAAAGGCCGGGCACCGAACACGCGAGGGATTGGGGCGAAGCTCCGATTGCTCGGAGGCGCCATGCCGTCACAAGCACAGGAAATGATCTGCGGTGGACGTTACCTTTCGGGCGATGACACAATGCGAACATTCGCAGCAGGCGCTATGAACAGCTCGATGAGCCTCGAAGTGACCTGGCGCAATGGCGCTGTCAGCTCCGTTCACGGCGTGATGCCAAATCATCTCTATGAAATTGATGAAGCCGCCGCGAAGCCGGCCACACGCACCGCAACGCCCCAGCAGCCGCTGTTTTCCGACGTCAGCAAGTTGCTCAATCACACCCACACCGACGATCCGTTCGATGACTTCCGACGCCAGCCCACACTCGGACGCAAACTGAGCCAACTCGGTCCCGGAGTCAGTTGGTTCGACGCGGATGGCGATGGCTGGGAAGACTTGCTTGTCGGAACCGGTGTGGGCGGCCGAATCGCCGTATTTCGCAACGATTCGAAGGGCGGCTTCCAACACCTCCTGGGGCTGCCGTCTGAGATGCACGAGACGCGCGACACGACCACGATTCTTGGATGGGCGAAGGCGGGCGGCCGGCGAGTGCTCCTGGCGGGTTCATCGAATTACGAAGATGCCACGCCGCAGGGCGGCTGCGTGCGGGAGTTCGACCTGGGCGGGAAGGTGGGTGGAGATTTCCCGGCTTGGGAATGCAGCACAGGGCCGCTGGCGATGGCCGATTGGGATGGCGATGGCGTGCTCGATTTGTTCGTCGGTGGGCGCGCCATGCCGGCGCGTTACCCGGAGGAGCCATTCTCGCTCTTGCTCCGGGGAACCGGAACAAACTTCGTCGTCGATCACGCCGCGACTCGAGCCATCGCCCAGGCTGGCATGGTGAGCGGTGCCGTGTTCAGTGATCTCGATGGCAACGGCCTCCCCGAGCTTGTGCTTGCGTGCGATTGGGGGCCGCTCAGAATCTTCCGCAACGAACGGGGCAAAATCACCGAGTGGCGCGCTCCCATCTCCTCCTCCAACTCTCAACTCTCAACACTCGACCAACTCAGCGGCTGGTGGAACAGCGTCGCGACCGGGGATTTCGACGGCGACGGCCGGCTCGACATCATCGCCGGCAACTGGGGCCGCAACACGCGGTTCCAGAATTATCGCGCGCAGCCTCAGCGCATCTACTACGGCGAGTGGATGAGCAATGGCGTTGTGTTCACCTTTGAGAGTTACTTCGACAGCGGCTTGAAAAAGTGGGTGCCATGGGCCAGCGCGACAGTCGCACGAACGCTGCCGCTGGTTGCCGAACGATTCAACAGTTACGAAGAATTCGGGCGCGCGGGCATCCAGGACATTCTGGGGTCAAGGTTTCCTGGGGCGAAGTCGCTCGAGGCCTCGTGGTTCGAGTCCACCCTGTTTCTAAACCGCGGGGACCGCTTCGAAGCGAAGCCCTTGCCGGCGGAGGCCCAGTTTTCGCCCGCCTTCGGCATTTGCGTGGCGGACTTTGATGGCGATGGCAACGAGGACGTTTTCTTGAGCCAGAATCTCTTCGCGGTCGATGGCGACACGTCACGTTACGACGCCGGGCGCGGTTTGCTCCTGGCTGGCGACGGCAAGGGCGGCTTCCGTGCGGTGCCGGGGGAGGAAAGCGGCATCAAGGTTTACGGCGAGCAACGCGGCGCGGCGGCGTGCGATTTTGACGGCGACGGGCGGGTGGACATCGCCGTGACGCAGAACGGGGCGGAGACCAAGCTCTATCGCAACACGCGCGCGAGGCCTGGATTGCGCCTGAAAGTCAAGGGTGGGCCTGGCAATCCCGACGGCATCGGGGCACTCGTCCGGCTGGTCAGCGCCGGGAAGCCTGGGCCGGTCCAGGAGATTCACGCGGGCTCGGGTTATTGGTCGCAGGATGCGCCAACACAAGTCCTGTGCAGCGGCGCGCCAGCCACGAGCTTGTGGTGCCGCTGGCCGAATGGACGCACCAACAGCGTCGAGGTTCCCGCCGGCGTGCGCGAAATCGTGCTGTCGACGGATGGAACGGCGAGTTTTGTGAAATGATGAAACCAAGAGGCATGACTGCCATTAATCTGGCCCAATCGGAGGACCAAATCCGCCGCTGTTTCCCGGTAATGGCCGAGTTGCGCCCGCATCTTGTCGAGCGGGAATTCGTCGAGCGCATCCGCAGGCAACACCGGGAGAGTGGCTACCAACTGGCGTTCGTCGAGGCATCCGGCGCGGTGCGGTCGGTCGCCGGCTTCCGGATTGCGGAGTTCCTTGCGTGGGGAAGGACTCTCTACGTGGACGATCTGGTGACGGCCTCGGCGGAGCGTTCCCGCGGACACGGACAGGCGTTATTGGACTGGCTTGTGGCGCGCGCGAAAGCGGACGGCTGCGCGGAGTTACATCTGGATTCGGGCGTGCAGCGTTTCGACGCACACCGTTTCTACCTGCGCCATCGGATGAGCATCACGGCGCACCACTTTTCGCTCATCGTGTCATGAGATTCGGAGCCCGTGACAGAGCACGGCAAGCCGTCTTGTCCGCGCTTTCCGCAGACTGTGGTGGCTGCGGACCGTGAGGTCGCGGGAAGTGAGCCCAAGGCATTCGGCGGGGGAATTCTTTCGTCCCTGCTTTGAGGCTCGGGCCTGCGACCTCACGGTCGCAGCTACTTTTCGAGCTGAGTGACGATTACGATCCAGGCGCTTTCGTGCTTGTCGTCGCCCGTATAAACGAACCACCCGCCCTTGGAGATTTCCTTGGTGGTTTTGTGGACGGGCTTGCCTTTGCCGATCAGCGTGACCTCAACGCGAGGGCCTTCCAGTTCGGTAATCTCGAGCGTGCAGGATTTCGAAAGTGTGAACTTGTTGCTGCCACGCGAGGGAATGATCTGGACCACATTCGTTTCAACGAAGAAGTACTTCCACTGTGGAAAAGGCTTCCGAAGCTTTTCTTCGGTCGCTTTGTCCACCGGCTTATGTTCCGGCTTGGGCGACTTGGGTTCGTTACTGGCCCAAATGAGCTTGGCTTCGAGTTTGATTTCTTCGGCGTGCGCTCCAACCGCCGCGAGCGAAAAGACGAGCGCAAGGAAGAGCAGCCGGCATTGCCGGCTGAAGAACCGCGTGAGGATCATTGAATCACTGAATCGTCCATGTCCTCATCCATATCGGAGTCCAGGTCCATGGGGTCGTCATCGCCTACATCCTTGTTGATGATGTAGACCACGTACATGTTGTTGGCTTGCGAATTGTAGGTGCTGGTCTCGACGTGCCGGGAAAGCGTCTCTTCCTCGACGAGCAATTCGTCGGTCGTGCCGGTGGACGTGTCGCGGTTGAAGATGCCGATGGAAAGCACGGTGAGAAATGCCACAAGCGCCAGGCCCGAGACGGGCACAAGGAAACGGCGCAACGCGGTGGCCCATGGCAAAGCTTCGCGAGGGGACGGCTCGGCTTCGGCGCGTTCGATCGCCTTCTGGATCTTGCTCCAATGGAACTCACGGCTCTCCGGGAGCTTCACTTCGGGCTCGTTGCCGGTCAGGAAACCGCGGGTCATCTTCAATTCGGCAGCCAGCGCTGCAGCGGCGGCGTCCTTGCGGACCCACTCGGCGATGTGCGCCGCTTCGGAGGCCGGGAGTTCCCCGTCCACCCAGGCCTGCAATTTTAACATCAACTCAGCGTTCATCTTGATTCTTAACTTTGTTGTTCGCGTTTCCAGCTCATCATCAGGTTCGCCATTTTTCGTCGCGCATAGAACAGCCGCGACATCACGGTGCCGATCGAGCACTGCATCCGCTTCGCAATTTCTTTGTATTCCAGATCTTCAAATTCGTGCAAAATCAACACGGTCCGATGCTCATAGGAGAGCTGCCCCAGCGCCTTGTCAATCCGCGCCCTCAGTTCGGTTCTCTCCAGCCCTTCGGTCGGATTAACGGTCACGGCGGGCATCTGCCGTTCCACGCCGCCGAGGTCATCCTCGAGCTGCTCGATGGATTCGGCCCTCTGCCGTTTGTGTTTCCGTAATTGGTCGAGACAGAGGTTTATGACGATCCTCGTCATCCAGGTCACAAAACTTGATTCGCCCTGGAACTGTTTCAACCGCTGCCAGCCTTTAACCCAGGCTTCCTGTGAAAGATCAACCGCGTCGTCTTCGTTGCGCATCATGCTGAAGGCGCGGGCGTAAATCTTATCCCGATGCCGGCCTACCAGCTCCTCGAAAGCAGGCATGTTGCCCCGCTGCGCACGGCGCACCAATATTTCATCGCTGACTTCGGGGATTTCCGGATGCGTCGCCATGTTTCGACGGGGGGTCGCCGCGGCGTATTCAGCGGCCCTCAGAGTTTTCCTTTCGTGCTCGGCAGTAATCCTGAAATGCGCGGATCTCGTTGACGGGCAAAATCTAACGCTTTGGCAAAGGATTTGAAAAGTGCTTCCACAACATGGTGCGGTTCGTCGCCGTAAAGCAGCTCCAAATGCAGTGTGCAACGGGCCTCATTGGCGAAGGCCTGGAAGAACTCCCGGGCCAACCCGAACCGGAATGCGCTCGACATGTCCTGCTGCCTTTCCTGTTTCGCAATACGCTTGAATTGCAGTTTGTCCAGGCCACGCCAGACCAGGTACGGTCTGCCACTGAAGTCGATCACGCACCGCGCCAGACATTCATCCATCGGCACGAAGGCCTCCCCGGTCCAGGGATTCCGAGGGTCGAACCCGGTGCCGTATCGGTGAATACCTTTCTTGTCTCCAAGCGCCTGGCGGACGGCCTGCCCGAGCGCGAGGCCGCAATCCTCCACGGTGTGATGCCCATCCACTTCGAGGTCGCCTGCGCACCGAAGCTTGAGGTCCACGACGGCGTGCCGGGCGAACAGCGTGAGCATGTGATCGAAGAACGGAATGCCCGTGCGAATCGACGATTCACCGCGCCCATCGAGATGGAGTTGGAGGGCAATGCGCGTTTCCTTCGTCTCGCGCTTCAATTGCGCCGTGCGCCGTTGCATGCGGCGCAATTAATCAGACGAAGGAGGGAAAACAAAGCTCAAAGACCGTCAATCGCTGAAACAGCGATGCGGTACTGCGCGGTTGCGGGCCACACTTAACGACTTATCAGCATGGCACTTCAACGTCCCTGCCAGCGCGCATCTTTTTTGGAAGCCAGAGACCCGGGGCGTGTTACGGCTGGCGCGGGGTCGTGACGCGATAGACGCGACTTGTGGTCCAGGCGGGATCGACGAGCGTCTCGAGCCGGTTGCTGTTCAGCGCCGGCACGTCGGCAAGTCCGGTCCAGAACGGCGCGGGCAGGTGATCGGTATACTGGACCGTGTAGGTTTTGTTGGACACGGCTCCAAAGCGAACCGTGGCCAGGCCGGGAAGGGTGGAGAGATCCACGCGAAGGTAGCTGGCGGGGTCGGCGGGATCCGTGCCGGCGCGGTATTCATCCCCGTTCTTCATCCCATCGCCGTCCAGGTCGCCGTTTCCGTCGGCCGCAACCAGCGGATCCAAGCCCAACGCGACCTCGACTGTGTTCGGGATGCCGTCCCGATCGGTGTCCGCGACAACCGTGATGAAGCTGTTGTTGTTGATCAGCGCCACGCCGTTGGCGCCGGTAGTGAGATTCGTGAAGACGAGGCGCAATTGGAAGTTGCTGCTCGTAATGTTGTTGGTGAGGACATAGCCGGTAAGCGAGGAGTTCCACGTCGCGAAGTTCGTCCCTGAGGAGGAGACGATGTTCGTGTTTACCGGGGTGCCGCGGCGCCAACTGTAGAGGAATGGCGGCGGGTAGGCCTGGACCAGCGCGCTCATGCTGATATCGGCGCCCTCGGGCACGGTCATGGGTTGGGGACCCGCGAGCATGTAAGGCAGAACGCCGAGCACCGCGTTGGCCGAGAAGATCGTTCCGCTTCCGTCCGCGACGGCGCAGGAGTAAACGCCAGCCTGGCTGAATACAACGTTGGTGACGACCAGCGTGCTGGTGTTAATGCCGAGGATGTCCGGGGCGCCGGGCGGGATGTTGGTGCCGTTGAACCGCCACTGGTAGGAAAGCGGTGGGTTGGCCGTGCTCGCGGTAACGCGGAAGGTGGCGCCGCGGTTGGCGAGGGCGGCGGTATCCGGCGGCACTCGCAGGAACACGTTGGCCGGTTGCTGCGTGATGTTGGCTGGCAACAGGACGGTGAGCGTCGCGTTGCTGCTGAACTTGACGCCGCTGGGACTTTGAACGAGGCACCGATACAGGCCGGCCTGGCCGATCGAAACGTTCGGCAGCGAGAGCATCGAGTTGGTCGCGTTGGGTATGACCGAGTTGTTGTTGTAGAACCACTGGTAGGCGAGCGGCGGGGTGCCCGTGGCCGTGACGTTGAAGTTTGCCGTCAGCGTGCCCAGGATGGTCACATCCTGCGGCTGTTGAGTAATCGACGGCGGCGTGCCTGGCACGTACGAGGCACCGGGGCTCTTGCCCACAGCCCAGTTCGAGGAATCATTGCCATAGGCGGATTCGTTCACGCGCTGCAACGACGGGCCGAAGCCGTCGGCTTCCGACGGCCACGGTGCGAGGTCGGAATAGCGCACCTTGTCGGCGAGAACGTAAGGGGCGACGCCCGATTCGGGGTTGTCGGGGCGGACCAATTCCACGCTGTCGGAGGAGTTATCGAGCTTGCCCGAGTACGGACCGTAAATGGGGATGCCGTTGGGGACGCCATTATTGGCCTTGAACGCGTTGAGCAAGTTGGCGTCCGCCGGGTCGAAGCTGACGATGATTGCAAAGCCGCCTGCCGGCAGGGTCGTTCCTGGCGGGAATGAGAAGTCGACCGCGTCGCGCAGCTTCCACACAATCGAGCTGTTCGTGGCCAGGTGCAGTGAGACCGGGGCGCCGCTGATGTTGCGCAATTCGATGTATTCGTCTTCCTGGTTGTCGAAGACCCCGTAGGCATTGACGAAGTCCGGCGGGTGATAATTGACTTCGGTGATGACGATCGGCCCGACCCGCGGCCCGGAATTCGCGCCGCCTAGCGTCGGGGTCGTCTGCGCCACGAAATGGTCATCGCCTTGGCTGGTGAGATGGTTGCCGAAGGTGACTCCAGTGAACTGCGGGCCGAAATCGAAGCCGCTGTAGTGGCCGGTCAGATTGCCGGCAGAATCAGCAGAGAAGAGCCAGATTTCGTCATCCTGCGAGCTGAGGGTGAAGGCGCGCGGGCCTGCATTGAAGGTGGATTGATTGATGACGAGATAGCCGTTGGCCGCGATCAGCGTGTTGGAGGGGAACTGGTATTTCTGCGGTTGGTCAAAGTCATCGCTCAGGAACCAATAACTGATGTCGGCGGTGCCGGCCGACAAGTTGCGAAGCTCCACCGCATTGTTCTGAGGCAGCGGCGCGTGCGTCAGTGCTTCGTTGACGACGACGATCGGGATCGTCGGGGCGGCGCTGTCATTCGTGCCCGGCGAGCCGTGCAAGGCCGCGCTGACGCGCCAGTTCCCCGCCAAGCCCCAGCCTGAGAGCGGCGCGTTTTCGTTCAAGGGCACCAAGGAGAAGCCGAAGCCATCCGTGAGCTCGTACCAACCGTCGGCATAACGGAAGTCGTGGATGGGCTCGCGAACGGGGCCTTCAAAGATAATTCGCTCATCGTCGTTCGCGAGGCGTTCGGTGTAGGAACCGACGATCACGGGAATATTGCCGTAGCGGGAGCGGAAGGCGTTGGTGTTGGCGACGACAACGACGTAGCACCCGGGGTTGAGCATGTAATTGGGCAGATCGACGTTCACCCCGCCGCTGATGCGGGAGCGCAGGAGGTTGATCGGAGTGGCGCCGTTGTTTTTGACTTCAATGTATTCGAAGTCCTCGTCCACGTTCGTGCTGCCGGGCGGGGGCGGAGCGGGATGGAACATGACCTCGGTGATAATGAGCTTCGGCGTCTCGATAACGTACGGAGCGATGGTCGGCCCGCTCCAGGAGTTGGCGCCGGTGCCGGATCGGGCACGAGCGAAGAGGCCGATGTTCGTGGTGATGGTGATTGGGCCCGAGTAGGTGAGCACGCCCGGGGCAGGATTCCCGCCTGAGCCCCTCGGGTCGGTGCCGTTCAGGGTGTAATAAATGGTGCCGACCGGGGCCGTGATGGCCACGACCGATCCGGAGGGAACGTTGCCGCCCGGCAGACTGAACGCGGGTGGCGTGGCGGGAAACTGGCTGTCAATCCATGCCAGGCGTCCTTCAATCCATCGCTTCATTTCACCAATCACGGCCTGGTAGGTATTCAGCGTGGCGAAATTGACGTTCCACAAGGCCGCCGTTCCGTCGGTGCCTACCGGGACCAGGTTGGCGCCGTCCGGGTTGGGCCAGACGTAGCTGCCCAAGCGCGGCCATTTTGCGAAGTCGCGGGCCTGAGATTCGTTGAGCAGGTTCGTGATCGCCGTCACGCGGGCCAGCAGGTTGGAAGTCGCGAAGACATTCGTGCGCAGCGCCTGCCAGCGGTCGATATGCTGCTGGAAAAAGTCCGGATCGGCGAAGAGCCGATTGTAGTACAACTTATCGGCATCGCCGACGTTGGGGGCGTAGTAGCCATTGGTCAGGCCGCCGTCGAGATAGTTGGCATTGCCGAAGCTCAGGTTCCAGTCCCAGATGGGGCCTTCCTTGAGTTTGCCGTTGCGGTCTTTGTGATAAAAGTTGCTCAGGCGGTAGCCATCAATCTGCCTGGGCATCTCGACGAGCCAGTAATGGTCGATGAAGGAATCCACATCGAGATAGGCGCGATAGCCCGTCACCGGATTGGTCCAACTGGCACTGGAGAGGGCCGCGGAAATCTGGGCGAAAAAGGTGCCCAGGTAGTTCTTCTGCGGGGTGGTGATTTCCGCGCCTTTGGGGTCTTCCACAGCCAACTGCGAGCCACCAAAGCCGGTGGCGGCCGGGACATTGAATACGTACTCGTTCCCATCGAAACGGTCGCGCTTGAAGATGTAGCCGCCGGTGACACTTGGCGCGGTGTTGTCGTTTCCGTGGAGCTCCGGGAGGTTCAGGCGATCATTGGAGATCTTGATTTTCTCGAGCAATACGTAGACGCCCCAGTAATCGGCGTAAGTCAGCTTTCCACCCGAGGTGTCGCGAAAGACCTCGACATATTTGTGCCGCACGGAGTAGTGGCCCATGGCTTCCCAAAGCTCGTAAGCGAGGTAATCGTTAATCAAGGTCTTGTCCGTGTACGGCCCGTAGAGCACCCAGTCCGATTCCGCCGGCATGCCCAGGAGGGAGACCTTGAAGTCATTGGTGTTTTCGTCCCGTGTTTCAAAGCCCATGTTGTTCTTAGGAAAGCCGAGGGAGCTGGAGCCGCGCAACTCGATGCCAGCCCGGACCTGCGCGTCAGGCTTGTCCCGCAGCGATGCCCGTCCGCGGTACGTGTCGATGAACACCATGGAAGCAGGAACCTTGAGGTCAGCCGGGACCGTCGTGCCGAACGTGTCGATGATGATCAGCGGGAGGTTGGACGAGAAAGTGAACACATCCGGCCCGAGCATCGTGTACGTCTGCACGATGATTCGCCCCGCCAGGTAGCCACTGGCGAAGACGCGCGCCTTCACGACGGTCGAATTGGCTATGGCCAATGGCGCGGAATAAAGCGCGGAAGCGGCAGTGGGTATCGTTCCATCCGTCGTGTAGCGGATCTGCGCGTTGGGCGTCAGCGTGCTTAAGGCGACACTGAGGCCGCTGTTCGTGTAAACGCCGCCCGGGACCGAAAAGATGACATCACCCGCCAGGCCTGCGGAGCCGCCTTCGTTGGCCGAGCCCGGCGTGGGCTGGGTGTAGTAATACTGCGTGTTGGTTTGCACGGACACGCTGCGGCCGACGAGTTCGGGAATGATGAGGAAATCTCCGTCGTTGGTCGCGCGGTTCAATCCATGGATGGCCAGCACGTTCTGCCCGGGCACCAGCGTGTTGAGCGCGCTGGAGATATTGAATTCCTCCTGGGGCACCATTCCCGACGGGAAGCCGAACTGGACGAGGATGTTGTCGATGTCCACGTTCATGTTCAGGCCGCCGGTGCGCGCGCCGAACTGAACGCGGTTGGTAAAGGCGTTCAAGCCAGGGATGAAGAGATTGTTAATCGGCGAGTACGGCGTGCCCGGCGTCAGATTGATGTTGGGCGTGAGCGTCACTGTCACGCGGGCGCCACCGGGGACATGGACCAACGAAACTTTCGCGTGATGGAAATTGCCGGAGGTGAGGTTGATGTCTGCATTGTTCATCGTCACGTTCTGGAACTCCGCCTGATTCCAGTGGGCGGACACGTCGTTCTGCGTGGCGCGCGGATAGACGTCAAAGCCGATCGCAAACACGCCGGGGTAATTGGGTTCCTCGACGCCCCCGATGGGGTTCACGCCAACGCCGCTGTTTCCGTATGTGGAAGTCGGGATGAGCATGAAGGCAAAGCCGTCCGCCGGGTTGTTGGCCGCATTGAAGATGCGGAAATCGAAGTCCGCCGTGATCGTCTCCCACAATCCGGGCGCGGTTTGATTAAAGGCTATGGCGTTGAAGTTATTGTTGACCCCGTCATAGATCAGCCGCATGAAGCGGCCGGTCGAGCCGGCATTGGCCGCCTGGATGGCGGGCCCCGGCGCGGCGCTCTGTTGGGAGGGCGTGAAGGCATTGGTGACGGTGTCGAAATCCGCCTGAAGGGTTCCCGACAACCCCGAACTGCTCCCATGCAACCCGGTGGCAATCGAATTCCACTGCGGGCTGACTGGGGCGTTCACCCGCAGCGCCTCGACTCCATTGAGGTAGGCCACGAAACCGTCATCGTACCGCATTCGCAGCCGCAGATCCTGGATGGCCGATGGGGTGGGGACCGTGAACGGGATGCGGATGAAGGCCGAAGGATTGACGTTCAGCATCTGCGCCTGGATGTCGGTGACAATCCCGGAATCGTAATTGGTGCCCGTGTCGAAGCCGATGCCCGTCACAGCGCTCGACCAACTCGTGTCGTTGTATCCCGTGGTCGTCCAGCTCACTCCCAGGTCGCTTGAGGGAACCACGACCTTGGCCGCCGCGCCGACCGGAACGAGCGTGCTGTAAGGGCCGACATTCATGGCCACGCCGTAGGAAATATTTGGCTCCTGGTTCGGATACTCCGGCGTGTATTCCCAGATGACCTCCAGACCTCCCGCCAGGTTCGAGCGGACCAGCGCCAGGTACTCGCCTCCGCCGTCGAGCTTGAAGTTGGTGTGGAGCGGGGCCCCAGGGACGCGCTTGTCTTTCTCGGAAGCCCACACGAGGAGATAGCTGTTGGGCGCCAGGTTGATGTGCGGGAATTGCCACTTATCGAGATCCTCATCGTTGTCGGTCAAAAACCAGTTGGCCAAATCCACCGTCGTCGAGCCGGCATTGAAGATCTCAATCCAATCGGAATGGTCCCCGTCCTCGTCGAGAGCGCCATTGTCGTTCTGACTGACGAATTCGCTGATGATCAGCCGCGTGGAATCGGCGTTGGGATCCAGGACGTAACTCCAACCCCCTCCCGGGAACGCGTTCGGAACGGACGCCAGATCCTGGATGCCGTGGTTGTTTGCCCACGAAATCTGGATGGTGCCGTTGGCCGGCTGTGCAAACTGGAAGCGGTATTGGCTGGGGGTCACTGCCGTGACGCTGGAGGCCGGAACGGAGTTGATAAGCAGGTCACCGGCAGTCACTCCGGACACCGGTTCGTTGAACAGCACCTCGATGCTGGTGAGTGCTGTCACCGTGAAGCCCGCGGGCGGATCCACGCTCGCCGCGGCGGGGGGGGACACGTCGACCAACGTGTATTGCCAGGTCGCGCCCGGCCCGGTGGCATTGAAGAGATTACCCGGCAGCGCCAGGTCTGTGATGTTGTGGCCGAGGTCCCAGGAGATTTGCACCTGGCCGTAGGCAGGTTGGAGGAAACTGAAGGCGTAGGTCGTGCCCGAGCCCACCACGGAACTGGCGAACTGGCCGTTGATCAACAGGTCCGTGGCGTTGACACCGATGACCGGTTCGTTGAACTCGACCGTGATCTGGGTGAGCGCCGTCAGACTGCCCGGCATGGGAGTGACGGAGGCAACCACAGGAGGCGTCGGGTCGAGCAGAAACGAAGACAGCGACACGTCGAAATCCAGATCGGAACTGTCAATCGTCGCGTTGAACACCTGGATGGCCAGCGTGTTGGTGCCCACCAGCAAGTAGCTCGACGGCACAGGCGCTGTGAGATCATAGACTGTAAACTGAACTGGCTCCGCGGCTGCGACGCTCGCAAAAAACGTGCCGATTACCGGTTCGCCCGCCGGCACGTTGTAGCGGTAGACCTCGGCTCCGTTGATCCACGCGATGAACCCATCGTCGCATAGCGCGCCCAGCCGCAGCGCGGAGATTTCCGCGGTGTTGGTCACGGTGAACGTCTGGCGCAAGAAGATGCAGGTGTAGGTGTTGCGCATGTCGTTCAACTGCGTGCCGCCGGGCAACGTGGAACTGTCTCCCGTGGCGTCGTACCAGAACGGAGTGATGCCCGAAGTCCAGCTTGCGTCGTTGAAGAAATTGGAGCGCCAGGCCTTGGTGTCCGGCGCGGTCGATGCCTCCGTGGTCCCTTTCCAGTACCTGCAGAAGGCATTCGAGGTGATCAATACTCCGGCCGAAGCCGGCATGGCCAGGGCGAGTCCGAAGAGCAAGCAAATCCCGGTCAAGGTGGCGCGCATAGTTCTCATAATCGAGGGGTCCGTTTCACAAACCGAATCAACCCATGCTCTGGTCGTGGCTGGCTGTCCGTTGCAATGTCCAAATCAAGGGATGGGAGCGAGAGGAGTTACTACAGACGAAACAGTCAGGCGCATGGGGCGTTGATTGATATATCCATAGCGGATTCTCCGCCGGAAGGCAACCCTAGTTTCGCGGCCTTAGTTGCGGGTTGCTCTACGGTTGTCGCGGCGTGACGGCACGATAAACGCGGTTGGTGGTCCAGGCGGGATCGACAAACGACTCGATCCGATTGCTGTTCCGAGCGGGGACGTCGGCCAACGCGGTCCACAGGGCCGCCGGCAGGCGGTCCGTGTACTGGACCGTGTACGTTCGATTCGACACCGCCCCGAAACGCACCGTGGCCTGGCCGGGCACCGTGACCAGGTCCACACGCAAATGGCTGGCGGGGTCATTGGGATCGGTGCCGGCGAAATACTCGTCGCTATTGGCCATGCCATCGCCATCCAGGTCGCCATTGCCATCCGCGGCGACGAGGGGATCCAGTCCCAAACCGGTTTCGACGGTGTTCGGAATGCCGTCCCGGTCGGTGTCGGCGACCACCGTGATGAAGTTGTTGTTGTTGATCAGCGCCAAGCCGTTGGTCCCCGTGGCAAGGTTGATGAAGACCAGCCGCAGCGAGAAGTTGCTCGAGAGGATATTGTTGGTGAGGACGTAGCCGGTCGCGGTGGAATTCCAGGTGGCAAAATTGGTCCCCGAGTCAGAGACAATGTTCGTGTTTACGGGCGTGGCGCGGCGCCAACTGTACTGGAAAGGCGGTGGATACGCCTGGACGACGGCGCTCACACTGATATCGGCGCCCTCGGGAATTGTCATGGGCTGGGAACCGGCACTCATGTAAGGAAGGACTCCGAGCACGGCGTCCGCGGAGTAAATCGTGCCGTTGCCATCCGTGACGGCGCACGAATACACGCCGGCCTGGCTGAACACCACGTTGGTGACGCTGAGCGTGCTGGAGTTGATGCCCAGGATATCCGGCGCGCCCGGCGGAATATTGGTCCCGTTGAACCGCCACTGGTAGGTGAGCGGCGGGTTGGCCGTGTTGACAGTGACGCGGAAGGTGGCCCCACGGTTGGCCAGGGAGCTCGGGTCCGGCGGAACACGAAGGAACACGTTGGCGGGTTGTTGGGCGATGTTCGGCGGCGGAATGACCGTCAATGTCGCCGTGCTGCTGAACGTGGCGCCCCCGGCATTCTGGACCAGGCACCGGTACTGTCCGGACTGGCCGACAGTCGCGTTGGGAAGCGACAGGACCGGGTTCGTCGCGCCGGAAATGCCCGTCGCACCATAGAACCACTGGTAGAAGATGGGTGCCTGGCCGGTCGCTGTGAGGCTGAACGTGGCCGTGAACGTGCCCAGGATGGTCAGGCTCGTCGGTTGCATCGTGATGACCGGCCCATTGCCGCCCCCGTAGCTCACGCCGGGCGACTTGAAGTCTGCGGTCCAGTTCGTAGCATCGTTCCCGAACGCACCCGGCACGAGGCGTTGGAGCGAAAAACCGAAGCCATCGGCGCCCGTCGGCCATGGCGCCGTGTCGGAGTAATTCACTTTGTCGGCCAGGATGTAGTAGACCGCATTGGCATCCGGCGCGTCGGGCGGTTGCGGATGGTCGGGCCGGACCAGTTCCACGCTATCGCTGGAGTTGTCCAGTTGGCCTTCGTACGGGCCGAAGAGCGCCGCGCCCTGGAAGGCGCCATTGCGCGCGCGGAACTGCGCCGCCGCCCACGGGTCAGCCACTGGATCGAAGGAAACGACCAGGAGATGCCCGCCAGCCGGCAGCATGACGTTCGTTGGGAATGTGAAACGGACGGCGTCGCGCAGATGCCACGTATTCGTCGGGGCCATCGGATCGTAGAGCGGTTGGCTGAGCGTCGTGATGTTCTCCAGCTCAATGTACTCGTCCTTGTCGTTGTCGCGGGGGCCTTCAGCGGTCTGGACGTCGGTTGGATGATACATGACCTCAGAGATCACAATCGGGCCGACCTTCGGTCCGACGTTGGCCGAGCCGAGCGACGGGGCGGATTGCGCAGGATACTGAGTGCCAGTGCTGGTGAGATAGCGGCCGAAGGTGACTCCGCCGGCCTGAGCGCCGTAGTCGAAGCCGTGGACATAGCCGGTCAGGTTCGTGCCATCGCCGGAGAACAGGTAAACCTCCTCGCCGCGCGAACTGAGGTCGAATGCGGCACCGAAAGCGTTGTTGGCGGTCAGAACCAGATAACCGTTGGAGGGTACACTCCTGTCGTTGGGAATCATGAACCGCTTCGGAGCATCGAAGTCGTCGGTCAGGAACCAGCCGCCGACGTTCACAGGCGAGGCCGTTGGGTTGAAGAGTTCAATGGCGTCCACCGCCGGTGAGTCGGGATTGGTGAGAATCTCGTTGATGACCACTCCTGGCGTCGCCGCCGCGCCCGAGTCGTTGGTGCCGGGGGAGCCGAGCAGTTTGCCGCTGGGACGCCAGCTCGTCTTCAGGCCCCAAGCAGAGGTAGGCAGGTTTTCATCCACGATTTGCAGGGCAAACCCAGTGCCGTCCGTGGTGGGATACCAATCATCACTATACTCGAAGTCGAGAATCGGCTGGCGGACATTGCTTTCGAGCTTGATGTGGTCGCCGCCATTGCCCAGGCGATTCTGGGAGGGCTTGTTGGTGTACGCCCCGGCGATGAGGGCGCCGGCGCCATAGCGAGAAAGGTAACCGGCCACGTCCGCGACCACCACGCACGATTGGCCGGCTCCGAGCGTGAGGTTCGGGAAATCAAACTCGATTCCGCCCCGGAGACGGTAGCGCGTGATATTGAGAGGCGTAGCGCTGATGTTCTTCAGTTCGAGATACTCGAAATTGTTCGCGTCGTTCGTCGCGTTGCCCGGCGGGGCGTCGGGCGGGTGATACATGATTTCGGTGACGCGCAACGGCGGTGTCTGCGACGGGAAGTAGAACGTGCCTTCCGTCGGGCCGGACCACGGGCTGGAGATGGGAGGGTTGAGCGGGCCCGTGACATTCGAATGGGCCGAGTTTCGGCTGCGGGCGACCAGGCGGACACTATTCGAAATGGTGACTGTAATGGGGCCGGTGTTCGACAGGATGTTCGGCCCGGTGGCGATGCCGCCGCTCGGCAGGCGGGGGTCCGTGCCGTCGAGGCTGACGATCAATTGGCTTCCGGCGCGACGGTCTCCGACCCCGGCCGCCGGGGTGATGGTCACATCCACGGTATTCGAGATGGGCCCGGGCGTCGTGTTAAAGCTGGGTTTGGAGAGGAACTGGAGATCGATGAAGTTGAGGCGATTGGTGTACCAGTTGATCTTGTATTGGGTCTCGGTGAAGTAGGTGCCGCCAGCGCCGCCCGTGGAAGTCCGCTGGCCGATGTTCCAGCGGGCCTGCTCGCGCGGCTGCGCTTCAGCCAGGGAATTGTAGAATCCGAGGATGCGTCCGATGACATTGGTCGTCGAGTAGGCATTGTTGTCCTCGCGCAATTCCTGCCAGCGATCAATCCACGCCTGCCAGAAATCCGGATCGCTCAGCAGCCGATTCCACCACGGCGTAAAATTGAAGAAGTCGGTGCCGCCCGAACTCGCGAACACGCGCGGGCTGGCGTCGCGGCCATCGGTCGAACCCTGGGTGCGGTCGTAATCCCATGACGGGCCGTACTCGATCTTCTTGTTCCGGTCCTTGAACAGGTAGCCGCTGAGGCGCAAGGCATCCACGTTGAAGGTCAGCACCTCGTGAGTATGCATGTCGATCCAGGAATCGACGTCGATGTAGGCGCGGTAGCCGGTGTTGAGGTTGGTCCACTGGGCGTTGTTTTGGAGAACGGAACTGAAGGTATTGAAGTAGCCCTGGATGTAGCTGACCTGCGGCGCGCGCATGGCATTGGTCATGTCGAAATAACTGGGTTCGACCCAGACGAGGCTGCCGCCGCCCGCGCTGAGATACTGCTCGCCCGTGGGAAGCCGGTCGATGCTGAAAGCGTAGCCGCCGCTAACCGCGGGTTGCGTGAGATCCTCCGGATCGAGCCGGGCAATGTCGATGCGGTTGTCGTCGCGTTTGATTCTCTCTTCGAGAACATAGATGCCGTGGTAATCCGCGGACGTGATCTGCGAGCCGGGGGCGGCATCATCCTGGAGGTACAACTCGAAGAATCGCGTGCGCGAACCATAGCGGCCTTTGTCGCGGAACAACTGGTGGGCGAGCGGATTGTGGTAGAGCGCCGGCTCGAAGTTATTGGGCGCGTAGAGCACCCAATCCGATTCGCTTGGCAATCCCAGGAGCGGCTTGTCGGTGTCGTTGTCCAGCTCATCGCGAAATTCGAGCATGAAGGCGGACTTGCCGCTGCTGGCGACTGCGGTGCTCGAACCGCGCACGTGGAACACGCCCCGCCCGGTCAGAGACGGCAGATTCGTTATCGAACTGCGCCCGTACTCGGTGTCGAACACCTGGACGATGACATGCTGCTCGGCCTTGCTGCTGGGCACGGTGCCCTGGCCGTTGTTGTGCAGGATAATCACTGGCAGCCCGGAATTGAACTGGACGACGTTCGTCGTGTTGGCCAGTGCAATGTACGACTCGGTGTGGACCGGGCCGGGCAGTTGCCCCGGCAGGAATGCCCGGGCGCGCAAGACTGTGGTGGTGCTGAGCGTCAGCGGACTGGTGTAGCGGATGGAATTTGTGCCCGGCGTGTTGGTCCCCAATGCGTAGTAGATGCTTGTACCCGCGTAACCTGGCGTGCTCAAGGTGAGCGTCAACGGGGAGCCGGTCACGAAAGTGCGGCTGCTCTGCGAGAATTTGACTACGGGCGAGACGCCTGAGCCTTGCAAGGAATTCGGCAATCCCGGCGTCGGTGTCGCGAAAAAGCCCGTCAGTTGCGGGCTCAGATTGTCGCGTCCGTAGGAAATGTCCGGCGTCTGACTTGGGTAGGGATCGAACTCGGAGATGATGTTCGTGGCCGGATCGACCAGCGCAAGGTAGCTGGCTCCGGAATTCAGCTGGAAACTCGTGTGCAGTCTGCCACCGGCGAGCGTGTTCGTCCGATCCTTGCCCGAGGCGAAAACGACCAGGTAGGCGTTCCCGTTCAATACGTGATAAGGGAAACGCCACTTGGTGAGGTCCAACGGATCGTCCGTGAGGAACCACCCTGACAGATTGGCCGTGGAGGACGGGTTCTGGATTTCAATCCAGTCCGAGGTGTCGCCATCCTCGTCGCGAATGCCGTTGTCATTGGCCGCGAGAAACTCGGTGATGCGGAACGTGCCCGGATTGACGGTCGGATCCACGGTGTAGTTCCAGCTCGCGCCCGCAAACGGGTGAGGCGTCAACGCCAGGTCGGTGATGCCGTGGTTCGGCGCGAAGCTGATGGTGACCGTGCCGGTCGGCGCAGGGGCGAAATCGAATACGAACTGGCCCGGCCCGCCAAAGCTGATTCCGGTCGCGGGAACCCCGTTGACCCGCAAGTCGGCTGCGTCGACCCCTTGGACGGCTTCGCTGAAGAAGACCTCAACCTCCGACAGCGACTGGACCGTCTGACCGGCCAGAGGGATTTGGCTGACGATCACCGGGGGTTCCAGGTCCGCTGTTGCGGTTAGGCGGACGTCGACGAGAAGATCGCTGCTGGTGACATTGGCGTTGAAGACTTGAATGGCGAGGATGTTCGATCCAAGCACCAGTGGGGTGGTGCTAATGGAGCGGGTGGACAGCACCGGTTCGTTGGCGACGACCGCAGCCGTGGCAATAGTGACCGGATCGCCGGCGGCGCCGGCCATGTTTTCCCGCCCAGTTTCGACCCCGTTGAGCCAGGCGACGTAGCCATCATCAATGTTGATCTCCAGGTTGAGGTTTGTGAAGTCGGCCATGCTGTTAACCACGAAAGTCTTGCGCATGAAAATGCTGAGCCAATTGGGAGTAATTGCGTCACTCTCGGGGATTGTCGTTATGATCACCGGTTCGCCGTAGCCGATGGGCGTCGCGGAGGGGCCGGTCCAACCCGAGTCGTTGAACTCGAGCAGCCGCCAGGCCGTCAGGTCCGGCGACGATGCCTCGTTGGTTCCCAGCTTGAACCGCCAGGGCGCCCCGAACTCGATAAAGGATGTCGTGGCGCCGTAGGCGGAAAAGCCCCCAATAAGAATGAGGACGAGTAGAACAGGGAACAGAATGATTCTGCGCATATAACAAACGACCTGAGTTCCGGAGACGCTGGGTGACAGGGAACTTGTAGCAGAGAATTGACGGCGAGCCAACTGGAATTCGACGACACGGGGCCGTTCGCTTTCCACGCGGTCGCCGGAGGTAGGGACATCGCGCCGCGATGTCGCCGATTCGTGGGGCAAGAGACCGTCGACCTATTGCGCCGCTGTTACGCGGCGCGCCGCCTCACCTCACCGCAATTACGCATCCGTCAGTACTTGATGCCGCAGCCGTAGGATTTGGTGCGGGCGACTTCGACGGGCTTGCCGGCGTCCAGCGCGTTGACCGCTTCGCGCACGTAATTGCGCGCCTTGCGAGGGTCACCGTCAGACACCGGCTTGTCGTCGATGGCGCCGGTATAAGCCACGTTGCCGTCCTTGCCGATCACGACCATGTGCGGCGTCGTCTTCAGGCCGTAGGCTTTGCCGACTTTGCCGTCGCTGTCGTCAATCCACGCGGTCGCCTTCATCTTTTGGGCGGACCATTCCTTCCTGGCTGCGGCAGGGCTGCGGTGGCTGCCGCTCCTGGGATGGCTCGAGTTGATCACCAGCCAGACTACGCCCTTGGCTGTGAGTTCAGCCTGCAAGGCCTGCATCGCGCCGGTCTTGTAATGATTGGCGCAAAACGGGCAGTCGAGATTATGCGCTTCGAGCACCACGATCTTGCCCTTGTAGTCGGACAACTTGTGGGTCTTGCCTTCAATGTCCTTGGCCGCGAACTCCGGCGCAGGCTTGCCGATGTCGACGTCCGCCAACGCCAGCGCGGCGCCAAGACACAATACGGAGAGCGAGAGTGCAATGGTTTTCATAGTTGAATCGAATCCATTCGCGGCTTCGACGCGGAAGGGAGAGCCTAAATTCGGGTGGTCCCGCGGGCAGGCAGCGCGGCCCTACGGGCTCAAACGCTGTAATGGCCCGAAATGTAACCTTCGAGCTGGCTGATCGTGGCGTGCTGGGCCGAGATGATCCAATTCACCAGGTCCCCGATGGAGACGATGCCCACGACACTGTTGCCCTCCATCACGGGCAGGTGGCGCACGCGATGGAGGGTCATCAGCTTCATGCAACTCTCCACGGTCTCGGCACGAGTCACCGTCAAGGGGGGCACCAGAATTTCGCTGACCCGAGTGTCCTTCGAGCTCTTGCCCTTGAGCGCGACTTTGCGGGTGTAATCGCGCTCGGAGATCACGCCCAGCAGTTCGTTGCCCCGCACGACGAGCACCGCACCGATGTTCTTATCCGCCATGAGTTGGATGGCCTCGAAGACGCTGGCATCCGGCGCAAGTCGCCAAAGGTTCTCGCTCTTATGCGCCAGGATCTCGCCGATGGTGCCGCTGATCATGCTGCTTATTCCAAACGCCGTTTCTGCCTCGGCGCGACGGACGATGGGTCGCCCGGCGGATTCGCGAGGCCTTGCCGCGGCGAGGCCATCTGCGCTGAATGCAGAAAGGTCTCCTTACGTGCTACTCCGGATTTGGAACGCTGCGCGTCCATACGGTTGCTTGGAACCTGTCAGCAAGCCTGACGAAGTTGCCTAAAAAGGGCAATCCCAAAATCCGCAACGGCACGTTTAGGGGCGCATCTTGACACTGCTATGAATACAGCCCGCTTGCCCCCTCTCCTCCTCGGAGGAGGAGAGGGCCGGGGAGAGGAGGCACTTTGCCAACTGAGGTTTCCCCCTCTCCCCGCGCTGCTCGCGCAGGGAGAGGGAGTCACTGAATCGCACCTCGCTTGCGCAGCATGGCCTCCATCGCCCGGTCCATGAGCAGGTCGGCCAGTGGGCGGGTGGCTTCATCCAACGCCTGCGTGGCTTGCTTGAGGGCTTTCGGATCGCCCGTCTTCGTCGCGGGATCCTCGGCGGCGAGCACGCATTCGAGACCCGCGAGGGCGCGCACGATCAACTCACGGTTCGCCGCGTCGAGTTGGCCGCCACATTCGGCAAGCCCGGAGCGCGTCGCGGTGGCCGTGTCGAGCGCCTTCAGTTTGCCTTCGATCCATTGGCGCGCGCGGCTGTCTTCGAAGAAATGTTCCACCGACTCCTCGACCATCTTCTGCACCGCGGCGTCCTCGACGTCGACGGCGGATTTCATCTGGACGGTTTTCTCCCGGCCTGTGTGGATGTCGCGCGCCAGGACGTGCAGGATTCCGTCCGCATCGATCTCGAACTGCACGCCGACCCGGGGCACGCCGCGCGGCGCGGGCTGAAAATCGAGCGTGAAGCGGCCAAGGCTCCAGTTGTCCCGGGCCCGTTCGCGTTCGCCCTGGAGGACGTGGATGAGCATCTCGCGCTGCGAATCGACCGCCGTGGTGAACGCTTCGCCCGCCTTCACAGGGATGGTGGTATTGCGCGGGACAATCACGTTCATCAGCCCGCCGAAAGTTTCCAGGCCCAGGGAGAGCGGCGTGACATCGAGCAGGAGCAGATTCCGGAAGCCGCCACTGAGGATCTCGGACTGGATTGCGGCCCCCAGGGCGACCGCTTCATCGGGATTCTGCGACGTGTTCAACTGCGGGCCCGAAGCCTGATGAAAGCCCGTCCCCAGTCGCACTGCCCCTCGTGCCTCCTCGAACTCCGCGCAACCGAACCATTCACCCACCCACCGGCGCACCAGCGGCATGCGGGTCTGTCCCCCGACGAGGATGACCTGGTCAAGATCCTTCGGCTCGAGCTTCGCGTCAGCCAGGGCGCGCAGGCAATGTTCGCGCGTGCGGCGGATGAGGTCGCCCGTGAACCGCTCGAGTTCGTCGCGCGTGAGGGTGTATTTGAAGCTGAAGTCCGGCGTGAGGAATGGCAGGGCAACTTCAGTTTCCGTCTCAGTGGACAGCTTAATCTTGGCCTGCTCTGCCGCTTCGCGGACGCGCGCGAGAATGGAAAGCGCCTCGCTCGATAGCGCATCGTTTCGCCCAACGGCTGCGACACCATTCTCCCTCTCCCCCTCCGAGGGGGAGAGGGCCAGGGTGAGGGGGCACCCGGCTTCTCTGATCTTCGCCAGCAAGTAATCGACCACGCGTCTGTCCAGGTCGTCCCCTCCCAACCGCGTGTTCCCATGTGTCGCCAACACCTGGAACACGCCGTCGCGCAGTTCGAGGATCGACAAGTCGAACGTCCCGCCGCCCAGGTCGTACACGGCGACCTTCGAGCGCTCCTTGAGACGGTCGAGTCCGTAAGCCAGCGCCGCCGCGGTCGGTTCGTTGATGATCCGCTCGACGGTGAACCCTGCCAGTTCGCCTGCCTTCTTCGTCGCGGTGCGTTGAGCATCGTTGAAATACGCAGGCACGGTAATCACCGCGCGGGTCACCGGCTGGCCGAGGAATGCTTCGGCGTCGCCCTTAAGCTTTTTGAGCACTTCGGCGGAGATCTCTTCGGGCGTCCAGGCGCGGCCGTGAACATTCATCGTCACCGGACCGGCGCCCGAACCGGCAACCGGGTAGGTGACGAGCATTTCCTCCTGCGAAATCTCGGCGCCCCGCCGGCCGATGAATCGCTTCACGGAGTAAAGGGTCTCCGCCGGCTTGAGGGCGCGCAGGCGCCGGGCGGGCCACCCGACGACGGGCGCGGCGCCCGCCGCCGGAAGATGCACGACCGACGGCGTGAGCCGTTGCCCCTCGGCGTCCGCGATGACCAGCGGGATGCCGCTGTCCACCGTGGCGACCAGCGAATGGGTCGTGCCCAGGTCGATGCCAACGATTTTGCTCACGTCGCGATGGTGAGGTGTTCACCAATCAGTATCCAGTGTTCAGTTGCCATTGTTTGATGCCGGCTGGCGGACGGAGCGCCGAGCTCCGGCTCCTCTCAAACGATCCAAGATGCGCCCGTTCAGTTTCCCAAATACCTTCACGCTGGCTTGCGTCCAAGGAAGTGAATTACTATGGGCGCCGCAAGACGTCGTCTCGATTCAAGTCCGTATGAACTGCCAGCAGGAACTCCGGTCCGAAACCGCGAAGTACATCACGCGCCGCTGGTTCTTCCAGCAGTGCGGCGTCGGCCTTGGGTCGGTGGCGCTTGGCTCGTTGCTGGCCGGTCCGCGCTCCGCAAATGCTTCACCCGTCGCCCCGAGAGGCACGGCCGCGTTGGCGCCTAAAACGCCCCATTACACGCCCAAGGCAAGTCACGTCATCTACTTGTTCATGGGCGGGGCGCCGTCGCAGCTCGACCTGTTCGATTACAAGCCGACTCTCAAGAAGTTCGACGGCCAGCCCGTCCCGCCGGAAGTCGTCAAGGGCCAGAAGTACGCCTTCATCAAGCCTGACGCCGCCCTGTTCGCCAGCGAGTTCAAGTTCGGCAGGCACGGCCAATGTGGCGCGGAGATTTCCGAGGCCCTGCCGCAACTGACGGAGGTCGTCGACGACATCGCGATCATCAAGTCCATGACCACGGACGCGTTCAACCACGCCCCCGGCCAGGTCATGATGCAGACCGGCTCAAGCCAGTTTGGCCGGCCCTGCCTGGGCGCCTGGTCGCTTTACGGGTTGGGCAGCGAAGCGCAGGACCTGCCCGGCTTCGTCGTCCTCAACTCGGCCAGCGGCCTGAGCGGTGGGGCGGCGTTGTATGGCAGTGGCTTTCTGCCGACCGTTTATCAGGGCGTGCCATTCCGCAAAACCGGCGATCCCGTCCTCTACCTCTCCAATCCCGCCGGCATCACCGAGGCGATGCAACGGCGCACGCTCGATTTGGTGAAGGAGCTGAACGAACGGCACCTGGCCGACGTCGGCGATCCCGAGATCGCCACGCGCATCAACTCCTTCGAAATGGCCTACCGCATGCAGGCCAGCACGCCTGAACTGATGGACGTGTCGAGGGAATCGTCCGAGACGCTCAAGATGTATGGCGTCGAGCCGGGCAAGCCCAGCTTCGCGATGAATTGCCTGCTTGCGCGCCGGCTCGTTGAGCGGGGCGTGCGCTTCGTGCAGCTCTTCCACGAGGGCTGGGACCACCACAGCGAAGTGGCTAACGGCGTGCGCGATCAAGCCGGGAAGACCGACCGCGCCTCGGCCGCTTTGCTCACCGACCTGAAAGCCCGCGGCTTGCTCGATGAAACGCTTGTCATTTGGGGCGGCGAATTCGGCCGCACGCCAATGGTCGAGGCCAACTCAGACTTCGGCCGCAAGCTCGGCCGCGATCATCATCCCCAGGCCTTCACGATGTGGATGGCCGGCGGCGGTGTGAAGCCCGGCGTGACCCTCGGAGAAACCGACGAACTCGGATTCCACGTCACGCGCGACCGCGTCCACGTCCACGACCTGCACGCAACGATCCTCCACCTGCTCGGATTCAATCACGAAAAGCTCACGTTCCGCTTCCAGGGCCGCGACTACCGGTTGACGGACGTGCATGGGGAAGTTGTGCAAAAGGTCCTCGCCTGAGCGAGCGAGCACCCACCTTTCACTACGGCTCTGCCCTTCTGCTCGTGGCGATGGCCGTTGTTGGAGTCCAAGCCGGAGGAAAGGGTTCAGCAGCCGCCGGGTCGATCTCGCGCAAAGCACGCACTGCGGCTGCGTAGGTGGTCGGGTTGTTCCTTTCCGCCACGCGCACAAGCGTCGGGACGGCCGGCCTGGCTTGGTCCCTGAACTTTCGCAATGCATCGGCTGCGGCACGGCTGACGTCCGAAACGCGATCGGTCAGGCGCGCGGCCAACGCGGGCACGACCCGCTCAGAGGCGCCCCGAATTTCTCCCAACGCGTACGCGCAATGCTCGCGAACTGCCGGATCTGCATCGTTCAGCCCTTTCAACAATGCGGGCACGAACCTCTCGCCGGAGCCTTCCATCGATCCCAGGTGGGTGGACACCGTCTGCCTTAACGCTGTGTTCCCGGATTCGAGCGCCTGCTCGACCGCGTGAGTGGCTTCCACAGTGTCGATCCAAATCAACGCGTGGCTTGCCTGGCTGGAAGTATCCGGATCGCCCAATAGCTTGCGCAGTCCCGGGACAGCGGGCGCTGCATTCGTGCCCAGCCAGGCGAATCCCCGCGCCGCTTCCCAACGCCCTTGATAGGAAGGCCGGGGCGGAGGGCGGAACTTGATCAACTTCTGTTTTGACAGCAATGCCGCGAGATGAAACTGCCATCGCGCATCCCGCGCCCGCATCATCATCAGCATGTAGGGAAAGCACTCCGGACTCATCGCCTTCAATGCCGCCTTCTGGCCTTGGAGCCACTCGTTCACTTCTGGAGAGCCGGCTCTACTCACGGATGCTGGCCCTGACGCTGGGGGTGTGCCTCGGAGCCATGAAGTGAGCTTTTGCCCTCCCCACTCCGGCTCCGGAGGCGCCTGGACGGCATGGAACAACCCGACCATGGCGGCCAAGAAAGCCAGAGCCAGCAGTGCTGCTGGAATCCAGCGGATGCGTTTCACGGCGTGACGCGCTTGATGCGGCCTGGTTGAGAATCTGGATCAGGAACGGACCGCTTGCAATCGTGACCCAGTGGGAAAGTTGAATCCAGGATGAAGCCTGGCGCGCGAAAATCAGTCTTCGAACGCAGGCCGAGTCCGACACGAAATCCCCTCACTTCGCCCCGCCGGCCTGGTGGTGCTGCTTTTCGGCCAGTTTGTCGCGCCGCTGCTGCCAGGTCGGATTGGACTGGCCTGACTTGAGAAGGCAGTCCAGATGAAACAGCGCCGCGGACCAGGAGCTGTTTCGTTCCGCTTCCTCCGCCTCCCGTTCATGCCAGTATAGAATCTCATCGGTACGGATGGTGAAGTCGGCGGGATGCCTGGAGTGGAGCGTAAGCCAGTGATTCCGGAGTGTGACTTTGTCGAGCGGGAATACCTCATCAATTCGCTCGCTGCGGTGCTGGGAAAGGAGTTGAAACATTTGTACCAGGTCCGCCGCCGAACGGTCGTGGGCGGGCAGATCCCAGATCCAGCAATCCCCAGCTCGGCGGCGTGTGACGATGCGCTGGCCGTCGGCGACAAACTGCGCCGAGGAGGGGGGCTCCAGGTGGCGCAAAGGCGGGATGATCGGCTCGCCCGTTTCGGCGTCCCAGACGCGGGCGGTATTATCGCGGCAGGTGGTCAGCAGCCAGCGGCCGTTGGGACTGAAGCCGGCAAACCAAACCTCGTGCCCATGGCCGATTTGAGCGGTGAGTCGTTCGCCTGTTTCGGCGTCCCAGACGCGGGCGGAGCGATCTTCACTGGCTGTGGCTACGCGGCGACCATCGGGGCTGAACGAAGCCCAATTGACGCCGTCAAGATGAAGCAGCGGCTTGCCCAAGGGTCGGCCCGACGGCACGTCCCACACTTGGGCCGCGAGTCGCGTGTCGTCAAGGTCTGCGCACGCGGTCACGAGGCGCCTGCCATCCGGGCTGAATTCGGCCTGCTGGACTTCCGCTTTGTGTGGCAAGGACAGGAGGTGCTTACCGCTGTTCACGTCCCACACGAGCACGCATTTCCCGGCGATCCCCCCAATCCAGCGGCCGTCCGGACTGAAGAAGAGCTCATTGAGCGAGTTCGTGGCGACCAGGGGCACACCCACGGGTTGGCCATTGGTGGTATGCCAGACCCACGCCTCATGGCCTCCGGCGGTAGCGAAGCGGGTCCCGTCCCGGCCCAACTTCTCGCGCGAGCCGCTGCTCGGTCGGTCGATACCGCAAGCAAAGACCGCGGACAAAGCCTGAGTGGAAGCGACGTTCCAGAGTTGCGCTCCAGTCGTGGACTCACCGCGGACCGGCGTATTCGTGGAGAGCACAAGCAACCGGCTGCCGTCGCCGCTGAGGAATGTTCTCATCGCGCCTGCGGCCGGAGTCAGCCGACATAGAACGTGGTCGTCTCCGGCATGTCGCACTTCCACAGTGGTGGAATCGAAATCGATCACCGCGTAGCGGTGGCCGTCTGCGCTAAAGGAAGCCTGAAGGCTGCGGGGCCGCCAATTGATGGTCGGCAACGCCCACAGGCAGACGATGCCTCCTCGGTCCGCCGTCACGATGCGCGCGCCATCAGGACTGAAGCGAGCGCTGTTCACCTTGTAAGCGTTCCTAAGCGGAGGCCCGGCGGGCTTGCGAGCGGGGACGTCCCAGAGGCGGGTGCTGCTTCGATCCCAGCAGCCGACCAGCAGGTAGCGGCCGTCCGGGCTGAATTCAATCGAGCGGATGGCGCCTCCATAATCAATCTCCTCCCTGAGCAGTCCCGTGCGGACATCCCAGAGCCGAACCTTGTTGTCGAAGCCCCCGGTCGCCAGGAGACGGGAGTCCGGACTGAAGGAGGCGTGGTATAGCCAATTGTCGCTCCGGCTGCCGTGCACCAAAGGCTGACCCACCTGCTGGCCAGTTTGTGTATCCCACAACCGCGCTGTGGTGTCATGGCTCACGGTCACGGCCAGCCGCCCATCGGGGCTAAATGCAGCGTGCCGAATCGCCTTGGTGTGGTTTGCGAGCTGGAACAACTCATTCGTGGCACGCCAATTCCAAATGCGCCCCACCCTGTCAGATCCTGCCGTGAGGATCCGTTGGCTGTCGGGGCTGAATTGGGCTGCATAGACCGTTTGTGGATGGTCGAGGCGTGCCAGCTCAGATCCGGTGGCACACTCCCAAACGCGAACCGTATGATCAGAACTGGCCGTGACCAGGAGCTCACCGGTAAGATCGAAGGAGACCGACTCGACCTCCTTGTTTGTCCCGTGCCCTTGCAGCGCCAGCACCTGGATGTTTTTCTCAATGTCCCAAACGACCACCTGGCCGAGACCCCCTGCCATAGCCAGCCGTTGTCCATCCGGGCTGAAAGCCACATCATTGACCGTTTGGTCCTGGAACAACATGCGAAGCAGCCGGGGACACTGGTTCAGCGTCGTGGCCAGGCGAACTCGGTCGCTCTGCTCGCGCCGGGAATCCCCTTCGTGCAAGCGGAGCGCCTCGGTGAATCGAAGCAAGGCCTCGAACGTGTCGCCTTTTTCGATGGAGTCCGCTCCCGCTTTGACATAAGCCGTGGCCAGCCGCTCCGTGGCCTGCTTGCGGGAGCGGCTCACCTGGTAGAAGGCCACGCCCACGACCAGCCCCAGCAGGGCCACCGCCAATGCCGCCCGCGTGAGCAACGCGACGCGGCGCTCCAGCACGCGGAGGCGTTTGACCGAATCGCCGCGCTGGAGCAGCACAAGCTCCGCCTCCAGTTCCTCCATGGATTGGTAACGGTCGGCGGGCTCCGGCTCACAAGCTTTGAGGATGACCTCGTTCAGCTCCATGAGCTTGGGGACCTCTTCCGCATTGATCCACGCCGTGGGCAACTCGGGGAACTCTTGCCGGTCGAAACCCGTGGAAATCTCGTAGAGGACTTTGCCCAGGCTGTAGACGTCCGTTCGCGCGTTGGGCGCCGCGTGCGGATCGGTGAGTAATTCGGGAGCGAGATATCCGAGAGTCCCCCCAGGAAAAGTCTTTGCGGAAACCGTTGTGACGAGGCCGACGTCCGCCAGTTTGGGAGCATCATTCACAAAGATGATGTTCGAAGGCTTGATGTCCCGATGAACCAGGTTGTGACGGTGAAGATAGCCTGCCGCCGAGGTCAGTGAGATTCCCAGCCGAACACATTCCTCGAAGGGCCGCCGCCGCGGGCCCGTCGTGCCCAGTTGTAGCGTGCGGGGAACATAGGTGGCTGGATCAACGTGGCCGCCCTTTGCGACATCATCGGCCAACTCCATGACGTAGTAAAAGTAACCCTCCTCGTCGTTGCGTCCGACCTGGAGGATGTCCACAAACCCCTGGTGCGTGCGGGAAAGTGGCTCGAACTTCTGAATGCCGCTGAACTCCCGTTCGTAGGGGCGGTCGGACTCAAAGCTGTGCCGATAGACGATTTTCACCGCCCGATAAGCCCCCAGCACGGTCCGGCCCAGCCATACCTCTCCGAAGGATCCCCGCCCGATGCACCGCAACAGCGTGTGGGCCGGGATGTCCGGCGGACCACTATCCCCCGCCGGGACGATGCTTTTGGAAGTGGTCTCGTCGCTCATGTGTCGCTCGACCTTCGGCGCATTCAGTATTTCTTCGCCGCTGCCATGACGGCGCTACGCATCCTCAACAATGCCGCCGGGCCGAAGCCGTGCCAGGCCAGGACACCGGGCTTGCGGCATGGATTCGATCCCTGGGTGCAGTTCCATCGGGCGGCCAGAGTTTGTACCGCTCGAGGCTGCCGCCGGGCGACCTCGTTGATGCGCACCTGTTCCTGCCAGGGGTGATCGATCGGCCCGGCGTCCCACACGCGCTGGAGAAATCGCCGCGATTGAGGCGTGTTGCGCGCGAGGATGACCCCGGAGTTGTAATGCCACGGCTGGCCGTTCCATGGAGTGGCGTGGCGGACCATTCCAACCGGGGCACCGCCATTGAGTGCGCGCCGGAAGTCCTGCGCAGGATCGACAATGACAGTGTCCGCATCCAGCCAGATGACCAGTTCGAACCCCATCTGGAAGGCCCGCTGCATGAGCAGGATTTTGTTCCAGTGCCCGGCTCGCTCGGTCTGCACATCACCGCGTACCAGCCAGTAGGAGATTCCGTGCCGCTGGGCGTACGCCCGGTGCAATGGACCGGTGAGTTCGAGCATGGGCCGGTAGCGGCCACTGGCCGCTTGGATTAGGACCGCCTGCGGCCCGGCCCCATGGTGGGCGAAGAGCTGCTCGTCATAATCGTGGTCTTCCAATGTCAGCCGTATCCCGTGCTGGGCGGCGCGGGCTTGGCTGGGAGTGAGGTAACGGGCCACGCCTCGTTGGAAGTAGAGTTCGATACGGCGGATGACCTCTTCCGGCGTGATCAGGTGCATGCAGCGAGGCAGTTCACCCACCACGTCCACGCAAAGGTTTTTGTCGTGCTCCTCACCGTCGTGCAGGGGCGTAGTGCGGGCCTTCCAGCAGCCCCCGTCCTGGCAGCAAGGCAACGCGCCGAGCGTGTGGATAAACTGATGGTGCGGATAGGCCTCCCAATGCACCGGCTCACGGCCGCCGGCGACCACCACGCAGGGCCGGTGAGGCGGCCGGCCCAGGCGCGTTGGGACCGCAGCGGCCAAATGCATCAGCGCCGTCACCGGGCACAACACACCTTGGGCGTGGTGCACCAGCCGGACGAGTTGCCGCAGATCGGTCTTGCCCCGCAAATCGAGCACCCCTTCGAGTTTGGGGTGGTAATGCTGCAAGGAGCCAACCTGGACAAACAGAATCTTGCCCCGGAAATGATCCACGACCGCCTGGTAGCGCTGGCTCTCCCACCATTTGACCGTGACGTCATATTTGCCGCCAGCCGCCACGAGCCAAAACGGGGTGTCCTCTTCGGTGAGTTCGTGGACCTGGGAGCACCACTTTTTCTCCGCTTCCGAGATGTGGATGTCTCCGTGGAACCGAGTCGGCTTGATCTGGAGGCCGAGTTGGTCGTTCAGGAATTCGATGAACCCGTGGAGGCAATGATAGGGAGCGTCATTGGAACGATTAATGAGAGGATATTCGCAGTCGAGCACCCTCACAGCAGGATCCTTCTCCTCCAACGCTTTCAGATGGGGGTTGTTTTCCCACAGTGCCGGGCACGTTGTGCGCACGTCCGTGATGAAGCGGCCGGGGTGGCAATGGTGGAGATCGCGCACTGCCGCCGTGAGCATCACGATGTCACCGGGAGAGCGAAAATGTCTGAGGATGAGCTTCTGCTTCACGCGGGTCTTGCGGGGCAGCCGCGGTGAACGGCGCACCGGGCTCGCGACCCGGCGCAAGGCGGCGCCGCGCAACGCTCGTTCAGGTGGTTTCGTTGGCATGGTACCCTCCGAGGCAATCATGGGCTGTGTCCGGGGGTGGCGACACGATTGCCCGTGCCGCGTGGCCACCGGAACGTCCTTTGTGGATCGATGGCAACCCCGCTCAGGGCCGCCCCGAACGGTCTTTGCTGGCTGAAGGACTGATGCTGCTGTCGGGATCTTTCGACGGGCTGATGATGCTGTCCGGAAAGCCGGACACGACCGCCGCCAACTGGTCCAACGCAGAGCGCGGCACGTTGCCGGAACCGTCGGCAGCGATGATCGTGAGCACTTGCCCTGGCTGCAGGAAGATCGTCATCGGCCTGGGGGCGGATGCGGTTTGTTTTTCTCCTCTGGTAGTCTGTTTCATAATGCACCTTGTTGTCATGGTCTGGATCCAAACCATGGCCCAGCCATGCTGGAGGCAAATCCGCAAGCGATCAAGCAAATAAGTCGCTTGACGCATGGCCATCAACCTGCCTATTCTCGCTTGTAAAGTGAGTGGCTCGCGGCACCTGAGGCGCGCGGCTTAACCAATATCAAAGATTAGGAGGTCCGTATGGCGAAGATCAGTTCAACAAGAAATCTCAAAGGTCACTCGCCTAAGCGATCCGACGCACTAACTCGGACGGGGAGTGAACAAGTGACCAAGGGCGCGAAGGCATCTTCAGAGCGAACCTTGCACGCCGGCGCACCAATTTCTCAGCGCCAGCCCGCACTCGCGCCCAGCCGCGGCCCGGGGTTTTATCCGGTGCGAATTCTCAATCCCGACTCGCGCCTGCGCGCCGGCTGTTATCTGCTCCGTTACACTTGGGATACGCCTGAGATCGATGTGAAGCATTATGAGGGCACCTTGCGCGTGCAACACATCCTCAAGGACGACCACGAACCCAGCGGCGTTAAGTATATTCTGGCCAGTGGCGATCTTTATGCCCATCCCCGAGGCGAGTCGGTCACAACGCCCCCGGAGCTGAAGGCTAACCCGATCATTATTCCAATCTTTCCCCGGGAGGCCTACCGCTTTTACCTTTGCGTAAAGTCCATCCCTTTTTGGTCGATCAGTCCTGCCGGTTTTACCATGGCGATCGAGAGCCACTCCTATGACCCCAAGAACCGTCTCTGGTGTCCGGAGGGGCAGTTCATGGCGAAGATGCAGTGGCAGTTGGCGCCCGAGGACTATCCGTCGAACACGCTCTACGCGACGGGCCATGTCTATCAGCACCGTGGCGAACACAACGGTACGCTCACAATGACTTGGATCTCGGAATACTACCGGCGGGCCAAGCTCACAATTCACCGCGCCCCCGCGAACGTTAGTTCGCGCAAGCGGAGCATACTTCCGGACGATGACCTGGTCCCCATGCCCGTCGCGAAAGCGTTCCAGGCTGGGAGCCATGCGGCGGCTGTCGTGAGCAGCACTGATCCGGCCGCCAATGGGCCCGCCAACGGTTCTGATTCTGATTCACTGAAGAAGGAATGGAGGAAACATTTTGCCACGCTCGGCTGGGAACTTGACGTCGATGTGGTCGACGGCCGCGAGGTGGACCTGAGTCGCAAATCCGATCGACGGGGAACCAGTTGGACAGAGGCTCAGATCCGGAGCGTGATGAGGCAACTCCGAGAGAACCAGCAGCAGAAGACCGATCAAGCCCCCGATGGACTATGGCGCTACGACCTCGTGTGTTTGCCGAGCCTTCTCGACAAAGTGCCAGGTCTCACGGTGTACGACAATGAAGACGCCGCCAAAGGCCATGCCCGCGAGTTGGCCACAGTCGCCGCTGACTATGAATTCCCGAAGGCGACCGGCAAGAACGGCGACGTGTATGACTATGGTGCAGATGCTGGACGGCCGCTGAAATCAGAGCCGGACCTTTACTTCCGCACCGCGATGCATGAAATCGGACACGCCATGGGGCTGAATCACAACTCGGCTGAACATGGCTTTATGATGCCGACCGACGCCTTGGCGCACATTGCCAACCAGACTGAGAAAAGATCGTTCCCGGCGAACGCAGAAATGAGCTTCAGTTTTGGGGACTTGCAGCGGCTTCGGCATTGGCCGGATGTCATGGTGCGCCCGGGTACCAATGCCGACGCGAACGTGCCGCCGTCTATCACTATCCCGCTATTCCCCGACGCGGGCCAGGATGAGCCGATCCCGCCGAAACGAGAGCTGGCCCAGCACGTCGGCCTCCATGTGGCCCCGCTGAATGGGGTGGCCCAAGTGCCGCTGGGAGCGCCGGTGCGAATAGAGTTTCAGCTGCTCCCCCTCACCCCCAACGCAGAAGTGCCGAAAGGGCCGAGCTTCAAGTCCGGTGCGCTCACTGTCTGGGTCACTGATCCCGACGGCAAGACCCGAGGGGTTTCCCCAATGTCCAACGAAGCGGACGCCGATGTGCTCGTGAAGCTGGCGCGGCCCGCCTCTCAGAAGTCCAAAATCGATCCGGCCACTCACCTTCCAGTCAGCGTGACCGGAGGCGCCACTCTGTTGCGCGGCGACGATGGCCCTCTTTTCCCGTCGCCTGGCGAGTACACGATCGACCTGAATGTCTCGTGGTGGACATGGTACAAGAGCGCCAAGAAACGTGGTGTCGAATACGTCGTCAAAGGTGTCACCAAGGTCATGATCACGCCGCCAGAGACAGCAAACCATACCGATGCTGCTCGCAAGGTTCTCAACACACCCGAACTCCAGGAAGTTCTCGTGCGCCACTCCGCCTTGTCTACCTGCCATTCCTCGGAGGCGGATGCCTTGAACGAGGCGCTGGACTGCCCAGTCCTCCAACCCCATTTTGCTTATCTCAAATTCCGCGTTCTGGCTGACGCTTTGCCCGTCGTGGGCGGCGACTTGAAGCAGGCATTTGAGGTTCTGATTAACACGAACGATCCGGATGAGGAGCCGGCTCAAGATCCGTTCTTGACCCAGCCGGAGCGGGAAAGAGTGCAGAAGCTTCTACCGAGCTCAAAATCAGTCGTTGACTCCGATCCCGTATACGCCGCCGTGAAGAAGCTGCTGAAGTTGAAGTAGACCTACGACAGATCACGAGCAGCAACGGACTGTTTCTGGAATTCCGAGGGCCTGCCCGCTCACATTCACTTGCAGCCACGGATGGCTTGGCGTTTCATTGGAGGCGGTTCGTCCGCAATATGCGGCGACCGGCATTTCCCAGTTTATGGATCTGACACGCACGGCTTACGGAACCTGGAGCGGCGGGCGCTTCATGCACTTCGGCGAAGAGCTTTCAGAGGAGCGGTTCATTAGCGTCGTCCAGCACGCTTACCGGAGCGGCATTCGCACGTTCATGACGGCGGACGTCTACGGCAACGGCGCCGCCGATGAGATGCTGGGCCAGGCGCTGGCCGGGCTTCCGCGCGATTCCTATTGCCTCGTGGGCGCCGTAGGGCACGACTTCTACTCCGGCAAACGCGACGGGTCGAAGGGTTTCCCGCGCTTCACCAACCCGCAGCTTCGCCCGCCCAATCAATTCGCCGATTACCTCCAAATGGCCACCGAGAAGTCGCTCGCGCGCTGCCGCGCGGACAAGTTCGACTGCCTGCTCCTGCACAATCCGGACTCAACCGGCTACACACACGATGCGGTCTGGAAGGCGATGGACAAGTTGCGCGACGCGAAGCTCACCGAACGAATCGGCGTTGCGCCAGGACCCGCCAACGGTTTCACCCTTGACCTCGTCCTCTGCTTCGAGCGCTTCGGACCGTTGCTCGACTGGGCCATGATTATTCTCAATCCACTCGAGCCCTGGCCCGGTCGCCTGTGCCTGCCGGCAGCCGCGAAACACGAGGTGAACCTCATCACGCGCGTCGTCGACTATGGCGGTCTGTTCCATGACGACGTGAAGCCAGGACACAAGTTCGGCTACGGCGACCACCGCACTTTTCGGCCCGCGGGTTGGGTCGAGGCCGGCAACGTGAAGATGGACCCGATGCGCGACCTGGCCCGCAGGCACGGCCTCACCATGCTCCAACTGGCCTGCCTCTGGAATCTTGCCCAGGCACCCGTCAGGAGCGTCATCCCGACGCTCATCCAGGAAGTCGCTCCGAACCCCAAGGCCATCGAAACAAAAGTCGACGAACTCGCGACGCTGCCGGAACAGAAGCTTTCGGCGGAGGACATCGAATTCATTGCGCGGACGGGTGACAACAAGGGTTGCATGGAATTGAAAGGCGCCTCCCGCGCGCACACCGGCAATCCCGAAGCCGACCGCTGGGGTCTGTCCGCGGACCTCGAAGCCGTCGGCAAACGCTGGGGCATCGATCCGGACAAGGACCTGGTTTGCACGCACGTGAAGGCAGCGTGAGGGAGCATCCTCCAGTCGCAGTCGACCTTCCGCAAACCCCTTGTGTCGTGCCCGGAGGGCACCAATTCGAATAGCCCCGGATGCAATCCGGGGTTGTCAAATCGCACCGAAATCAATTCGACCCCTGCGGGGTCGAACTTCGTGGCGTACTACCCCGGATTGCATCCGGAGCTATTCAAAGTGAAGCCCTTTGGGCTTCTCATGGCCGGACGAACTCGGATGGGCTCGGTTGTTGGTGGGAAACTCCTGCGGAGACGCGTACATCCTTGCGAAGCTCCTTATCCGTGTTCATCCGTGGTTAAACTCTTCCTCCCCTTCCGTGGAATTCCGCTCCTAAACACTTTTGTCCTTCCGCAAAACTGCGGACTGCCGGCGCCGAGACGAAGCGATAGCCTTGCATCGTGAAGTACAGACACTAACCCCAAACCGAGAAAGGAAACCGTTATGGCTACGTATCTGATGCTTGGCAAATACAGTCCCGAGGGAATCGCTGGAGCGTCCCCGGCCCGCACGAAGGAAATCACCGACCTCATCAGTCAATGCGGCGGCAAAGTCGAATCGATGTACGCCCTGACCGGCGAGCAGGACCTGGCGTTCTTCGTCGAGTTCCCGGGGACCGAAGACGTGATGCGCGCCTCCTACGAACTGGCCCGGTCCACCGGCATTGCGTTCCGTTCGAATGAGGCCGTGCCCGTCGCACAATTCGACCGTATCATCGGCACGACGGGCGACGCCGCCAAAGGCCCACGCCGTCAAGTTACGGTCCGGGCCTGATGACCTCGTTGCCCACGAGGAACACCAGGTCGCGCTGAAAGACCGCCATCGCCAGGTCGCCTTTGGCGTGCGCCTGGGTGACCTCCCGTGGGACGAGCCCGGTCGCGTCGAGGTGGAAGAGCAGTTGATTGGGGCGCACCTCGACGCGCACCTCGCGAACGAACTGCTGGTGCGAACGATCGAACGAGTCCGCCAGACGCACTAACGCCGCAAGCTGCTGGACGATGCGACGGGTCGTCTCGTCGAGTGCGCGAAACTCGTCGTGGGTCAGCTCGGGTATGGACTTGCGATGGTAACGGGCGACCTGGGCGATGACTTCCACTTCGGGCGGCGAGAAATGGACCCAGGGCCGCTCGCGAATCAAGCGGGCGGCGCGCTTGTGGTGTCCCTCGGTCTGCGATCCCTCGGCCTGCGGACCCTCGGCTTGCGAACCGTGGCCCTGGCCGATGTCGTGGAGCAGCGCGCCCGCTTCCAGGAGAAGCCGTTCCCGCGGGCCAAGGCCGTGAAGTCCGACAAGTTGGTCGAACAGTTGGACAGCCAGCCGGGCAACGTGCTCGACATGGATTGGCCGCAACTCCAGCTCGCGCATAAAAGCGAGCGCTTCGTCCCGAGCAGCGGTTTCACTCATGGCAGAAGTGGCACGATGTGCACAAAATGGTCCCCGCCTCTCACGACTTGTTCTCCTTGCTCTCCAGCCCGATGGCAATCGTCACGGGCCGGTGGAATATCGACGCCGCAAGGTCCGACTTCTTCAGCGACGAAGCTACTTCGCGGCTGCACGGATGGCAGGTGCGCAAGCGCAACAGGAGCGTGTCCGGGAGGATTTGCACGTTGACGCCGGCGACGTGCTGTTGATGGCCACGGTCAAGGCCGTCGGCCAGACGCAGGAGTGCAGCCAGGTGCTGAACGCGGCGCCGTTCGGCCGGAGTGAGCGCGGCGAATTCCTCATGCTCCAGGTCCGGCGGGCTCTTGCGGTGATAGCGGGCCACCTGGGCCGTGAGCGTGACCGCCTGCTCATCGAAATGTTTCCAGCCATGCTCGCGAATGAGCCGGGCGGACTCGCGATGGTGCCCGGAGCCGTCGGGGGAAACGCACCAGCCGATGTCATGCAACAGCGCGGCGGCCTCGAGGATGAACCGATCGAGCTCGCCCAGGGCGTGGAGGTCCTCCAGGTCATCGAAGAGTTGGAGCGCCAGCGCGGCGACGTGCCGGACGTGGTGCGGCTCCTCCTCGAGCGCCTGCATCAAGGCCAGGACCTCTTCGCGCGCGGCGGCAAGATTCATCGCGAATCGAGCAGCGCGCCAAAGCGCAAGCCGCGGGTGCTGACGTGCAGTGCGTCAAAACCGAAGTGGAGCATGACCGCTTCGTAAATCGCCACCCCCATGAGGATGACATCGGCCCGGTTGCGCGGCAGGCCGGGAATCTTCCTCCGGTCGATGAGGGACAGGCTCCAGAGGTGGACCATGTAATCGAGCACTTGCGCGCGCGAAAAGCAGGTGCTCTCGATGTCCTCCCGGCTGAAGTTGGGCATTTTCTTTTCCATGCGCGCCAGGATTGTCGTCGTGCCGCCGGTGCCTACGAGGGACACGTTCTGGCGCGCGGCGGCGCCCAGCGTGGATTCCATCGCCGGACCGACCTGGTGATGGAAAAACTTCTGAAGCCAGTCGCGGCAACTGGCCAGATCCTGGATGGAGGGCGGATCCAATGGGCGAAGCTTCTCCAGCAGGCGCACGCTCCCGATGGGAAAACTTTGGCGAAACGAGTGCCGGTCGTGGTCTCCGAGAATAAATTCCGTGCTGCCGCCGCCCACGTCGAGAATCAGCAGCGGCTTGCGGTGAAATCGCTCGTCGCTCGTGACGCCGCGGTAAACCCATTCGGCCTCCTGCTCGCCGGTGATGATCTCGACGCGCAACCCGGAAGCCCGCCGGACGGCTGCGACCAAATCGTCCGGGTTCTTCGCGTCGCGCGCGGCGCTGGTGGCGATGACGCGGATGGCCGAGGCATCCTGGTCGCGGGCGTAGGCGACGAACTTCGCGACGGCGCTGGCCGTGCGCTGAATGGTCACCGGCTGGAGCACCTGCGTCTCGTAGAACCCGGCGCCCAGACGGGTCTGCTCCGACCGTTCATCGACCGGCCGGATGAGGCCATCCGAAACGTCGCCGACCAAAAGCTTGATGCTGTTGGTGCCGATGTCGATGACCGCGCCTCGCCGGCTATTCACGGCAGGTAGATTACCCGTCCTGCTGGCTGGAGGCAAACGGTTGTCCGAGGTCGTCGGCTCCCTCTCCCCCATCGGGGGAGAGGGCCGGGGTGAGGGGGCACGTTGGGCGCCATCGACCCCTCATCTCGGGCGCCGCTCCGCGACGGCATCGCCCGAAATCCGAAGCCCGAATTCCGAACTTCGAAAGAGGTGAGTCAAGGCGCGCCGACGCGCGTCGGGCCTTTGTTCCCTGTAGCTGCGACCGTGAGGGGTCGACGCCCCGGAATTCCCCGTAGCTGCGACCGTGAGGTCGCAGTCGGGCGCCCCAGAACGTGGGGCAGCGGCATGACCTTCGTTGGCGGTTGAGTTGTCAGCCTGCGACCTCACGGTCGCAGCTACTCTGCTGGGTCTGCTGGGGCGTCCTCTGCGCCTGACTCACCTTGACCAGGCTTGACTGGGCTTGCCGGCTCGTTGCCGCTCAACGGTCTGGGCCGCCGCTCCACTTGACGCTTCAACTTCCTGGCGGCCTTTCCCCTCTTCTCTTTGCGAAATACCTCCGCCATCTGGGACAGA
>Ga0134127_10000394_pt1 | contig 43294 bp, 39 predicted proteins | sample KB31753_FD_96459 | JGI IMG/M metagenome (GOLD analysis project Ga0134127, IMG submission 96459) | Terrestrial soil microbial communities with excess Nitrogen fertilizer from Kellogg Biological Station, Michigan, USA - KB3-175-3 | ecosystem: Environmental > Terrestrial > Soil > Unclassified ...
GAATCGCTTCCCGCAGCCGAGCGCTGGGACCGGTTGCGCCAGATGCTCCGGGAAGTGGCCGCGATGCGCCGGGAAGATCATCGGGCCGCGAAGTTGGATCTCGAGAAGCAGCGCTGGTGGTTGGAGCGCGAGCGACTCGAGCGGGACAATCGCCAGGGGAACCGGCAGGAGTTCATGGAAGGGCTGAGTAACGCCCAGACTCTGTCCCAGATGGCGGAGGTGTTTCGCAAAGAGAAGAGGGGAAAGGCCGCCAGGAAGTTGAAGCGTCATCAAGTGGAGCGGCGGCCCAGACCGTTGAACGGCAACGAGCAGGCAAGCCCAGTCAACCCTGGTCAAGGTAAGTCAGGCTCGGAGGAAAGCTCAGACGGATCGGACCGATGTTGAACCCCAGCCAGGCGTTTCTTGCAAGGGACACCTGGCCCGCGGTCTCACCCCTCACCCCGGCCCTCTCCCCTTTGAGGGCGAGGGAGTCGCGATGTACCCCGGCTACAATGGTCAGCGTTCAGCCGCGCACGGTACGTTTGCGCCATCGAGCGCACACGGCAGCCAAGCGCGGAGAATGCTTTCGTCATGGTTGGAGGTCCGTCGCGCTCCCTCCCCTGACAGCCTGTGGATTGTAGCGGCGGTCTGTGACCGCCGAGCGGCGGTCTGTGACGTCTGTGACCGCCGAAAGCCGGCCAGAATGTGCACCTTGTTCGGCGCTCACAGAGCGCCGCTACAGTTTTTGAAAAGGCTGCTCCAAGGCTGGGATGAGGGGTGAGATCACCCATGTCGGCCCCTTGCAAAAAACTGAGATGCGCCCCAGCCGCTTTCGCCCTGTGTTTTCCTTGCGCCGGACAGCGGCGACGCTATGCTGTTCCCTGCCATGCTGACATTCGTCAACGGGGCTCCTGGGCCGTTTTGCGACGGCGTTTCGCGCCGCAGTTTTCTAAGGGTCGGCGGGCTGGCGCTGGGCGGGTTGGCCCTTTCGGATTTTCTGCGTCTCAAGGCAGCAGGGGCGGTCACACCCGGACGAGGAAAGTCGGTCATCATGATTTGTCTCGGAGGCGGTCCCAGCCACGTGGACATGTATGACATGAAGCCGGAGGCTCCGGCGGAGGTCCGGGGGGAATTTCGCCCGATCAAAACGAACGTGCCCGGCATGAGGCTCTGCGAGTTACTGCCGCGCCAGGCGAAACTCGCGGACAAGTTTGCCGTCGTGCGAACGGCGACGTGGCAGGAGCCCGACCACCAGCGAATCGAGATTTTCACCGGCTATCCCAAGCGCGAGCGGCGGCCGTCCTTTGGCTCGTATGTCAGCCGGCTGGCGCTGCGGCACGACCCGGCCCTGCCGAGGTTTGTGAGCCTGAAGGGAGACGATCAGGAAATCGCCGAGGCCGAGCAACCTCTTTGGGTCGGCTCGCAGTACCGGGCGTTTGTGCCGGACCGGCGCGGCTTGCGGACCCTGGAACTGACGAAGGAGGTGGATTTGTCGCGCCTGAAAAACCGCGACGAGTTGCACACCCAATTGGACACCTTGCGCCGGGAAGTGGATACCCGCGGCGAAATGAGAGCGTTCGACGCGTTTTCAGGCCAGGCGCTCGACATGTTGACAAGCGGCAAGGCGCGACGGGCCTTCGACCTGAGCGATGAGAAGCCTGAAACGCTCGATCGCTACCGGTCCGGGGGAAACAAATACATGTATTCACATTCCGCGAGCCCGGTGACCTGGGATTGGGAAGCGTTCGTTCGGGCGCGGCGTCTTGCCGAAGCCGGGGTGCCTTTCATCTCGATGCAAGTGGGATTGTGGGACCACCATTGCGCCGATGGGTTGCCCAGTCTCTTCGAATCGTACCGAACGCTCCTGCCGCTTTATGACAACTGCCTTTCGGCGCTCCTCACCGATCTCCATGAGCGCGGGCTTCAGCAGGACGTGTGCGTGGTGGTGTGGGGTGAATTTGGGCGCACGCCGCGCATCAACAAATACGGCGGGCGCGACCACTGGCCGGGCGCGGGCAGCGTGCTCTTTTCGGGCGGCGGGCTGCGCATGGGCCAATACGTCGGCTCGACGAACTCCACGGGCGAGTACCCGGTGACGCGCGCCCATACGCCGCAAAACATCCTGTCGACGCTCTATCACGTCCTCGGCATTGATCCCGCCGCGACGCTTCCCGACCATAGCGGCCGTCCGCAGTACCTGCTGGACGACCGGGACCCGGTGAAAGAACTCATCTGAAGCCCGGTTGGTTCTACCAGTTGGTTAGTCACGTAACAAGGCTCGAGCCGTGTGAAGGGAAACCTTCACGCACGGTTCTTAGGGGGGGCGGGCGGGTTAACCGCCCGCGCCTACCCGGTGCCGCATGAGCACAACACTGTCATTCTTACTCGGCGTTGCTCTGGCCGCGCTGGCATTTGCCGCTACCGCGGCCGAGACAACCAATGCACCGCCGCTCATCGTGATCTACCAGTTGCCCGATTATCCAGGGCCTGACGGTTCACGCTTTCGTGCTGGTCTAGTCGCCATCCTGTGGAGTGATGGCCGTATCGTCCGCGCCGTGGGCTCGACCAACATTGGCAAGGAATACGTCGAAGGTGTCGTCAGCCCCGCCCAACGTGAGAAGTTCTTCGCGTCTCTCAACACGAACGCCGTCGTGCGCAATCCGCCCGAAGACAGCAAGGTTATCCGCCTTCATCAGGCATTCCAGATCATCACGCTGCGTCGGGAGGGGAAGGTCTTCAAATGGAAGCGATGGTTGCCGGATAGCGAGTCGGGCTTTCATGAGGTGGAAGAGCGTCTCTGGAGTGTTCCTCTGGAAGCACAGCGGCCTACCAATGCGGAAAGGTTGGTCGTTGGATCCGATATGAGTGAATCTTTCTCCATGTGGCCTAACCCTGCACTGCAGCGAACCCGGCGGGAGCGTCACGGTTGCAATCGGTGCGTCCCGTGCGCAGGGTCGCTGAACTTGAGTCGTTAGTTGCCGCTTGTGCGCGCTCTCTTTCATCAATTTGGGGCGCTAGTCATCGTCCTTCTCTTGGGTTGTGACTCTCAGTCGAGGTCTAAGGACTTCACGCGGTGGAATATGGCGCAACAAGCCTACCGCACCAGTGAGGTTCACTCGGCATATAGGGTTCTCCTTGCCCTGCGGGATGACCTCCGGACGATGGAGGCCAGGGGTCGGCAGCAACTCAAATATCCATACTGCCAGAAGATTGTTAATGGGCAGTTGTTCGCTTTGGCAGAGCGCCTGGGTGATACCAACGCCGCGGACTCCTTTCTGCGCCAGAGCACACGCTATTTCATAGCCGACCGTAGTGGGGCCGGTGCGCCCACCAACAAGTTGACGCGGGATTACATTCGACAGACGATCGAATCATATGACAACCACACAGGGCCACCCATTTGGAGGAGCAGGACAAATACAGCCAACTGAGCGGCCTGACCGTGCGTTGCAACGAACCCGGCGGGAGCGTCACGGTTGCAATCGGTGCGTCCCGTGCGCCGGGTCGCTCTGAGCTGAGTCGTTAGGCCGATTCGCACAGCAAACGCGAGCATGAACACACGACAAAGGCATGATGCAGCTGCTCGTTTTGATAAGGAGTGGTCGCAGCTTTCCTTGCGAGGTCGAATCCTGCTTACCACATATATGGTGATTGGTGCTTTGGGCGGGTTGATCGGCGCTCACATCGTGTTAGAAGAGTTTTCTCGCAGTTGGGTTGCTTGGGCTGTGTCCCTGATTATTTTGGAACCTGTTGGCTTCGCGTGCGCACTTGGTTTGTTCGTGCTCATGTTCCCTCGCTCACGCATAGCTGGCTGGTTTTGCCATGCCTTGGGGCGCGCAAAGGTCGCAGCGGTTGTGGTCGGCTTGATTTTCGCCAGTGCGATATTGGGTAATTCGACTTTCTTGCTATATGAGATTTGGAAGACCTTTTAGCCTACAGCCTAACCCTGCGCTGCCGCTCACGGCGGCGGGCCGTCGCAGTTGCAAGCGGCGTGCCCCGTGGTCGCCGTTGCTGAGTCGTTAGCGGCAACCACACACAATGCAATCCAAAGCCACCACCATTTCCGAATACCTCAAGGAGCTTCCACCCGACCGTTGTGCCGCCTTGAGCGGGTTACGCGCCCTCATCCATCGGGTCGTCCCCAATACGGTCGAGACCATGCAATACGGGCTGCCCGCATTTGGCGACCTTTGTGCCCTAGCCTCCCAGAAGAACTACATGGCTCTCTACGTTTGCGAGAGCGACCTCGTGAAGGCGCATCTTGCGCAGTTGGGCAAGGTCAGTTGCGGCAAGGGGTGCATCCGTTTCAAGCGTCTCACCGATCTGAACCTGAGCACGGTGGAGAGCCTTTTGCGGGAGATTGCGAAGCTGCGCAAAGCAGGCATCGGCCCGAGCTGCCGCACATGAGTCCCACGACGCCTAGAGTGATTGCCAAAAGTCATTTCCGAAATGGTGGGCGGTGCCCTGCTGGGCGCCGCGGCAAACCGGCAGGTTTGCCCCACCATTTCGGAAATGACTTTTGGCAACCAGTCTAACCCTGCGCACGGAGTACAGTCAGCCGAGTTACCTGATACGTGTCGATAAGACACGGCGACTGGGGCACACTTTGAAACACTTTGGATTGTTCTGACCTGCTTGCTGCTGGTCGGCACTGTCGTTGTGTCGTGTTTTTTTGTGTGGGGAGAGGTTTTCGACGCCACGCCGGGGTTCGGTCCTTCCGCGTTCCTGCGCCGTTCGACCGTTACCTGATTTCTTCCGCCTACATCCACGGCATGTCGAATTCAAACGCGTCATCCATGGGGCGCGGCATTTACCCCGGATGATGCGGCCTCGTTGAGTCGGACCCGCCGCCATTGGCTCGCAGCCTGCAAGGCGCCATCTTCGCACGGCGACACACCGGGGTGTCAAATCGCCTTCGCCAGCCCGTGAGCAAGCAAGCCACTCCCGGAATCCCCTAACACGTCGAGCGCGGTTTTGCAGCGTTGTGACGGGGCCGTTCCCATCGTTAGTTGCCTTGTGAAGTAGTGCGCCCTGAACAACGTATGAAATCCAAAGAGAAGAAGGCATCGGCCCCGCCAAATTCCCAGTCGGCCCACGGGGTCCGGCGCAAGAAGCCGGCCCAGGCGCACCTGCAGCTGCATTGCACCACGAACGAGCGCGGGATGGTCGTCGTCTCGTATAAGCCCAGCACCTCCTGGAAGCCCTCTCACTCCTGAACTCACCCTTATGATGAAGTTTGTCCTCGCGGTTTTCTTCGGCAGCGTTCTCATGGCGCAAGCCGGGTTGTCCCGATTGGAGGCATTGAGCATGCTCGAAACGGGCGACCGGGACTCGGCCGTCGGTGGCGTCGGCGAAGTCAGCCGTTACCAGATGCAGCCCAGCGTCTGGAAGCAATACAGCAGTTCGAAGGCTTACCACGATCCCGCCGTGTCGTGCCAGGTGGCCGCCCATCACCTGGAGTTTCTGGAATCCAATTTTCGCAGGCAGGCGGGCAGGGAGCCGAGCGAGTTTGACGTCTACGTGCTTTGGAACGCCGGATTGGGTTACTACGCGAAACGCGATTTTTCTCCGACGCGCGTCTCGCCGGTGGTCCGCGAAAGAGCGGAACGCTATGTAAATTTGAGGCAACTCCGATAGCCGAGGAGGTGGGGGTGGAGACTCGGGCCCAGGATCATCGCGAAAGCACCCGGGTATGCGCGGCGCAGATTTCGCGAATCGACGCATCCGCATCCTGGGTGAATCCGCTCTTCGGATAGGCACAAAACAGCGAGAACGCCTTGGTCTGACAAAACCTGTGCCAGAGGTGCTCCAGTTGGATTGTCGCGCCCGATTGGCCTCGGGCCCACATGACCGCTACCATCTCGCCGAAGGCCCGCACTCGCCGGCCGTCCCTGCTGGCTCGCCCCAGCAACTCCGTGACGAACTGGTCGAATAGCTCCTCGTTGGGCCAGCCTTTCACGAGGAACCTTGAGAGCGAATCGGTCGCATCCAGAGGAATGTACTGATCGCGTTCGCGGGCGGACGAGACGTCCACCCCGCGTGTCCAGAGCCGCTGCTCCAGGGCGATGAGATGCGCGCGCGTGGCGATGACGATGACTCCCTCCTTGGCGAGTAAACCGGCGGAAACGAATCCTTCAAGCGAATCCAGGAAGGCCCCCTGATCCGCATAGATCTGAACGAGATGTTCGCAGGGTGCGATCTCACCCCAAAAGACTTCCGAACCGGTTTTCTGCTGCTCAATCGTAGTGTTCATGTGGCGCTGTCAAGTCGTTCAGGATCGCAGCCATGAAGTGAAGCCGCAATGCGGTCTGTACCCCATCGGACTTGCGTTCCGAAGCCGCCAAGGAGTGAGACGCAAGCATGACGGGGGCCTGCATACGCCGCAATCCGAACCCTGTCGAGCTACAAACCAACTGTCCCGCAGTGCGGGATGAAGAAATCCTCGAGCTGTGGCGTCCAGCGATGCAGCACTTTGTCGATGACCTCCCGCGCTTTCAATGCGTTCCCGGGGCTGCTGCTTGCGGCCCACTTGTGTCTCTCCGTGGGGGTTGCAGTCGGCGCACCGGTTTCATTCCGGAACGATGTCATGGCCGTGCTCTCGAAGGCGGGCTGCAATTCTGGACCTTGTCACGGCAACAAACTCGGTAAAGGCGGTTTCAAACTGTCCCTTCGCGGTGAAGACCCGGACGCGGATTACGCCGCGCTGGTTCATGCCGCGGGCGGGCGCCGGGTAAACCTCAACAATCCAGAGGAGAGCCTGATGCTCCTCAAGCCCACGACCACCGTGCCCCACGAAGGCCAGCTCCGCCTGGAGCTCGGCTCGACCGAGTACGAATTGCTCCGCCGTTGGATCGCCAGCCGCGTACCCGACGATTGCGACGGCGCCGCCCGGCTGACCCGGCTCGAAGTGTCGCCTTCCACCGAGGTGCTCTACGCGCCGAAGGACCGCGTGCAGTTGAAGGTCGTCGCGCGCTTTCGGGACGGGTCGAAGCGGGACGTGACGTCGCTGGCGTGCTACGAAGCCGTCAACACGCTCGTGGACGTGTCGCGCGGGGGATTGGTCACCCGCAAAACCCCCGGCGAAACGACCGTGCTCGTGCGTTACCTCGACCAGCAGGCGCCGGTGACTCTGGCGTTCGTGCCGGAGAAGCCGCACTTCAAGTCCGCCGCCCGCCCATCGGAAAACAATTTTGTCGACCGCCACGTCTTCGCGAAGCTGCGCACGCTGCGTCTGAACGCCTCGCCCCTCTGCGCCGACGAAGTGTTCTGCCGTCGCGCGTACTTGGACTTGCTCGGCATCCTGCCGATTGCGGACGAGGCGCGCGGATTCGTCGCCGACCGGCGCCGGGACAAACGCGCGCGGCTTGTCGACACCTTGCTGAGGCGACCGGAGTTCGCCGAGTTTTGGGCGCTCAAGTGGATGGACCTGTTGCGCGCCGACGAGCGCGCGCTCGACGCCAAGGGCATCCGGGCGTTTCACCAGTGGATTCGCGCGAGCCTTGCCACGAACAAGCCCCTCGACCAATTCGCCCGCGAACTGGTTGCCTCGCGTGGGAGCACATACACCGAACCCGCCGCGAATTTCTACCGCGCCTTGCGCACGCCCGTCGAACGCGCGGAGTCGGCGGCGCAGGTCTTTCTCGGCACGCGCCTCCAGTGCGCGCAATGCCACAATCATCCCTACGAACGCTGGACGCAGGACGATTACCACGATTGGGCCGGCGTCTTCGCGCGCGTGAGCTACAAGGTGCTGGAAAACCGGCGGCGCGACAACAACGACAGCCACGAATTCATCGGCGAACAGATTGTCTTTCTCACCAATCAGCTCACGCACACCAATCCGCGCCTCGGCAAGCCCGCGACGCCCCGCTTCCTGGGCGATGCCAAGCCCGTGTTGGCGCCCGCGCAGTCGACGACGAATGAGACCCACCTTGCCGCGGCATTCCGCTCTCTACCGGGAGCAAGCCGTAGCGAGGCAAACCACGGGACACGGAACACGCAATCCGCATCGCGCCCCAAACCGGACAATGGCCAAGGCGTGAGGAATGCCGGCGAAATGGACGAACTGCTGCGACTCAGTTCCTGGCTGACCGGCCCGGACAACCCGCGCTTCGCCCGAGCGCAAGTCAACCGCATCTGGTTTCATCTCATGGGCCGCGGCTTGGTCGAGCCGGTCGACGACTTTCGCGCCACCAATCCTGCGTCGCATCCGCAACTGCTCGACGCGCTGACTGCCGAATTCGTGAAACGTCACTTCGATCTGCGGCACGTCATTCGGCTCGTGATGAATTCGCGAACGTATCAGCTTTCTTCCACGCCGGCGCCCGGCAGCGAGGAGGACGCCGTGAATTATTCTTACGTGCGTGTCCGGCGTCTCGGGGCCGAGCAACTGTTGGATTGCGAAAGCCAGGCAAGCGGCGTCCCGCTGGAATTCAAGGGCTGGCCCGTCGGCACGCGCGCCGCCCAGGTGCCCACCGTGCGCGTCGAGGCCGCGGGCAACAAGCGCCGGCTTGGGCAGGCGGACTTGTTTCTGCGCGCGTTCGGCAAGCCGCCTCGCCAGCTCGCCACCGAGTGCGAGCGCTCGTGCGAGCCGGCGATGGGCCAGGCTTTTCAGCTCATCAGCGGCCCCACGACGCAGGAATTGCTCGGCGAGCCGGACAACCGGCTCGGTGCGCTGCTCGGCTCCGGGAAATCCGATCGCGAAATCATCGACGAATTGTTCTGGACCGTCCTGACCCGCTCTCCCAAGCCGGCGGAACTCCAACGGTTCAGCGCCTTGCTGGCCGCGGGCGACAAACGCGCCGCCCTCGAAGACCTCCTGTGGGCGCTGCTGAACGCGAAGGAGTTTGTGTTGCGAAGGTAAGCAGAGAATCTGGAGTGCGGTGGCGAGCGAAGCGGCGACACCGCTTTGGCGGGTGTGGCACGGTTTGCCGGAATCCAAAGCGTCGTCGCCGCGTGCTGACGAGCATTCTTGCCATTCCGTCTGCACATTCCCGTTGCCTTCGCTCGCGGCGCCACGCGAAGCTGAGCCGAGATGTTCCACGTGCATCACGCCGCCTCGCTCGATCTGCCCGAGTTGGCGCCTTACCGCACGATGCGCCGGCCCGTCGACCACGTCGCCCGTCGCATTTTCATCGCCGAAGGCGTCAAGCTTGTCGAACGTCTCCTGGAAAGCGACTTTGAGGTCGTCTCCGCGGTAATGCCCGGGCCCTGGCTGCCCGAGTTCGAGTCGCGGCTCAAGGCGCGCCCTGAGGACATCCCCGTCTACCTGGTGCCGAAGCCGGAACTGGAAAAGCTTGTCGGGTTCTCCATGTTTCAAGGCGTGATGGCCGTGGGCCGGTTCCCAGCGCCGCGCCCGCTGCTGCAAATCCTCGAAGGCAGCCCGCGGCCATGGCTGGTGGTCGCCCTCGAAGCGCTGGCCAACGCGGAGAACCTCGGCGTCATCATTCGCAACTGCGCCGCCTTTGGCGTGCACGCGCTCATCGCCGGCGAAACCTGTTCGTCGCCGTTCATGCGCCGCAGCGTGCGCAATTCGATGGGGGCGATTTTCAAGGTGCCCGTCGTTGAGAGTCCCAGCCTTTTCACCTCGCTGCACGAGTTGCGCGGCCTCGGCGTGAAATGCCTCGCGGCGCACGGCCCGGCCAAAGGCCTGACCCTCGCGAAGGCCGACTTGCGCGGGAACACTTGCATTGTCCTCGGCAGCGAAGGCCATGGCCTGTCGCCCACGATCCTTGGCGCCTGCGATGAAGCCGTCTCCATCCCAATGGCGAATGCGGTGGACTCCCTCAACGTCGGCAACGCCGCGGCGGTGTTCCTCTACGAAGCCGCGCGGCAACGCGGGCGGATGTAATGTAGCTGCGACCGTGAGGCCGCTGGCTCGTTACGGCTTGCCGCGCTCGGTCCCGCGACCTCACGGTCACAGCTACACACAGGCACGAAGCCGCGCTTCCTGGCGCCTACTTCCCCTCGAGCACCTGGCCGAATTTCCGGAAAAACTCGTCCATCATCTTTTTCGCCGCCGGCTCAATGAGACGCGAGCCGAGCGCGGCAATCATGCCGCCGACCTGCGCGTCGGCGTCGCAGCGCACGTCCGTCGAGCCGCCTTTGTCGGCGAGCTGGATTTTGGCGGCCCCTTTCACGTAGCCGGGCCCGCCCTTGCCTTCGATGACCAGCGTGTAGGATTCCGGCGGCGTGAGATCCTTGAGCTGCACCTTGCCGACGTAGCTGCCCTTCAGCCCGGCGACGCCAATCTTGAGGTGCGCGTCGTAGGAATCTTCGCCCGTTTTCACCATTTTTTCGCAGCCGTCGATCACGCGCTGGAGCACGGCGGGGTCGGTGATGGCGGCGAAGACCTTGTCGCGCGGAGCGGCGAGCGTGTAAGTGCCTGAGAGTTTCATCGGGGATTGAAAGTTTGAGTTGTTAACAAAGCGACATCCTGAGGATGTCAGACGCCAGACACGGATCACTTGATTCAAGATTGGCCGTGAGTCAATGCGCGATGCAGGAGATCGCTTGAGTCGTCACCGGGCAACGGGCGCAACCCAGTTTTTGCAAGGGGCCAACAATGGGGTGTTCTCACCCCGCACCATGAACCCCGGTAGGGCCGACCTGCTGGTCGGCTTGGACGCGCGGCAGCGCGTCCCTACCGCGGTTCATGGGAAGGGGTGAGACTGTGGGCCAGCTGTTCCCTGCAAGAAACTCAGATGCGCCCCTGGACAACGAAGATTCGCGAGCGGATTGATCCCAAAACCCTGACCAACAGTTCCCGCCCACTTTCTCCTTCCCTCCCACGCCCCTTTGCCTTTGAGTCTGTGCGGCATTTTATGAAGATTGTTCTGGCTTACTCCGGCGGACTGGACACGTCCGTGCTGCTCTCGTGGATCAAGGAAAACTACGCCGCCGAAATGATTGCCTTTTGCGCTGACATCGGCCAGGAGGAGGAACTCAAGGGCCTCGATAAAAAGGCCAGGCGCACCGGCGCCTCGAAGATCTACATCGACGATCTCCAGGAGGAATTCGCGCGCGACTTCATCTACCCGATGATTCGCGCCGGGGCCGTCTACGAAGGGCAATACTTCCTGGGCACGAGCATCGCCCGGCCGCTCATCGCCAAGCGCATGGTCGAAATCGCCCGGCTTGAAAACGCCAATGCGATCGCCCACGGCGCGACCGGCAAGGGCAACGACCAGGTGCGCTTCGAGTTGACTGCCGCGGCGCTCGCGCCCGGGCTGGAAGTCATCGCCCCGTGGCGGGACGAGCGGTTCCGCAAGGAGTTTCCCGGCCGCCGGAAAATGATCGATTACTGCGCGCGGAAGAAAATCCCCGTGCACGCCAGCGCGAAGAAGCCCTACTCGATGGACCGCAACCTCCTCCACATTTCCTACGAGGCGGGCATTCTCGAAGATCCGTGGTTCGACGCCGGGCATCCTTCCAATCGCGACAAGTTCACCACCTTATCGGTCCTGCCCGAGGATGCGCCGGACAAGGCGGAATACGTCACGCTCGACTTTGCCGGGGGCGATTGCGTGGCCGTGAACGGCAAGAAACTCTCCCCGCTGGGCGTCATGAAGGCGCTGAACAAGCTGGGCGGCAAACATGGCGTCGGCCGCGTCGACATGGTCGAGAACCGCTTTGTGGGCATGAAGAGCCGGGGCGTTTACGAGACGCCCGGAGGCAGCATCCTGCACTTCGCGCACCGGCAAATCGAGAGCCTCACCATGGACCGCGAAGTCATGCACTTGCGCGACTCGCTCATTCCGAAATACGCGGAACTGGTCTACTATGGCTTCTGGTTCGCTCCGGAGCGAATGGCCTTGCAAGCCCTGGTGGACGAGAGCCAAAGCAACGTGAGTGGGACCGTGAAAGTGAAACTCTACAAAGGCGGTATCTACGTCTCGGGCCGGAAATCGAAAGTCAGCCTCTACAATCCGCACATCGCGACCATGGAAGCCGACCCGACAAAAGCGTACAACCAGGACGACGCCACAGGATTCATCCGCCTCAATGCGCTGCGATTGAAAGTGGCCGCGAGCGTGCGTGGAGTGAAGTGACGATTGTAGCGGCGGTCTATGACCGCCGAATCGGGCCAGAATGTGCACCTTGTTCGGCGCTCACAGAGCACCGCTACAGTTTGAACGGGCTGCTAACGAGGATTAGGGCTGGTGTGGTGTGAGAATTCTCCCAACCATCACTTCGCGCCTTGAACCTCCGAACTGCGTAGGGAGGCGCTGCCGCGCGTCCAGGCCGACCAGCAGGTCGGCCCTACCGGGTTCGTGGGAGGGGTGAGGCCAAGCCTAATCCATCCCTGCAAAAGATGGGATGCGCCCTTGGTTCTTGAGATTTCTCTTGAGCATTGAAATTTGAGCTTGGAGCTTCGGCTCTCCCGTCCCCACTCTCTGCCGGTCACCATGAACACGCCGGACACGACGGTTCCGCCTGGCTCCGCCGAACAACCCACTCCCATCCCGCCGCTTCCCGATAACGCCACACCTGAACAAAAGGACGAGCACTGGTTCAGGCACGTTTACGCCGGCGACAAGGCGCCCCAGTTGACCGTCCGCGCGGTCCTGATGGGCGGCATTCTGGGAATGGTCATGTCGTTGTCGAACCTCTACACCATGCTCCAGCTTGGCTGGTTGTTCGGCGTGGCCATCACGGCTTGCGTGCTGTCGTTCGTCATTTGGAATGCGCTGCGGGCCCTGTCCGGCGGCCGTCTCCGCCCGATGTCGCTCCTGGAAAACAACTGCATGCAATCGACCGCCTCAGCGGCAGGCTACACGACGGGAAGCACCGTGGGCACGGCGTTCGGCGCGCTGCTGCTCATCACCGGCTCGCATCAGCCCTGGTATTACATGGCACCGTTCGTCCTGTTCAGTGCGTCGCTCGGGGTGTTTATCGCCATCCCGATGAAGCGGCAAATGATCAACTACGAGCAATTGAAGTTTCCAAGCGGCATCGCTGCCGCTGAAACCCTCCGGAGCCTCTACTCCCGTGGAGCGGAAGCGGTGCACAAAGCCTGGTCGCTGGTCATCGCACTGGGGTTGGGTGGATTGATCGGCCTGCTCCGGACCTGGGGTACGCTCATTCCGCAGCTCAAGAAGGCCGGCCGGCCGCACGAGTGGCTTGAGAAGCTTCAGAGTGTGCTCCGCATCCCGGAAGAGTTCGTCTTCGGAGGATTCTTGAACCCTCTCGCCAAGGGGCACATGGCCGGCCTGGCATTCGAGCCGAGCGCGCTGCTCATCGCGGCGGGAATGATCATCGGACTGCGTGTCTGCTTGTCGATGTTGCTCGGGTCGGTGCTGCTCTACTACGGGGTCGCGCCGCAGTTGCTCGCGCTCGACGCCGCCAGCGCGGGTGTTGGCGGTTACGTGCCCTCCTTCAGTGTCAACGCGGCCGGCGTCTTCAATCCGATCCGCTGGGCGCTGTGGGGCGGCACGTCGGTCATGGTGTTCTCCAGCCTCGCGTCCGTGGCATTGGAATGGCGGACGATTTCCCGGGCCTTTTTGGTGTTCAAGAAAGGCCCGAAGACGGCGCAAAGCGATGCGCTGGCCAGCATCGAAGTGCCGGGCACCTGGCTCATTGCCGGGCTTATTCCAATCACGATTGGGATGGTCCTTGTCGAATGGATTGCCTTCAACATCTCCATCCCGCTGGGAATCATCTCGGTTGCCTTTTCGTTCATCGCCGCGCTGGTGTGTTGCCGCGCCACCGGCGAGACCGACACGACCCCGATCGGCGCGATGGGCAAGCTCACTCAATTGCTCTACGCCGTGCTCGCCAAGGGCAACACCACCACCAACCTGATGTCCGCGGGCGTGACCGCGTGCGCGGGCGCCACCTCCGCGGACCTGCTCACCGACCTCAAGAGCGGCTACCTCTTGGGGGCCAATCCGCGCAAACAGTTCATCGCGCAATTTGCAGGCGTGTTTTTCGGCACGCTCGCTGTTGTGCCGGCATGGTATCTCATGGTTCCCGACGCGGCGACGCTCGAGAAGAACTTCACGCTGCCCAACACGATGCTGTGGAAAGCGGTCGCGGATTTGCTCACGCAAGGCATCCACATGTTGCCCGTCACGGCGCGCATCGCCATTCTGATCGGCGCATTTGTCGGCGTGCTCCTGCCGCTGGCGGAAAAGCTGTTTCCCAAGGCGCGTCCCTGGCTGCCGTCGGCCATGGGCCTCGGGTTGGCGTGGATTATGCCTTTCCAGAACGCGTTCGCTTTCGCCATCGGCTCGGTGATCACGTGGGTTTGGACGCGTCTGAATCGCAAGAGCGCCGACACATTCAACATCCCTGTGGCCTCCGGCCTGGTGGCCGGCGAATCACTCGTCGCGGCCATCATCGCCATTCTCTGCACGATTATTGGCTTCGCGGCCGTGGGAAAGTGAACCGAGATCCCGCAACTACGATGAACGCCATGAACGCCATGAACGCCAAGGTAGGGCGCGTCGCTCCGCGCGCGCTGCGTGTCACCTCATTGAACGGCGCGCGCGGAGCAATGCGCCCCACCCTCCCCTTCGCATGAAGCTTCCCTCACGCCTCTTGATCTGGGTCTTCGCCGTCATTCTGGCCGCGATCCCCTCCGCTCTGGCCGCTGAACTCGCCGAAATCAGCGCCGCACTGCGACGGCCGATCCTGGACGCCAGCAACACTCTTTCCGACGTGCAGGCGTACTGCGAAGCGCGCGTTCCGGCGATGCCGCGACCTCACAGCGCAGCTGAATGGGACAAGCTCGCCCGCGAACTTCGCGTCGCGACGCTGGACCGCGCGGTGTTCCGAGGCGAAGCCGCCGCGTGGCGCAAACGCAAGACGCGCGTCGAATGGCTGGAAACCATAGAGGGTGGACCCGGCTATCGCATCCGCAAGCTTCGTTACGAAGCCGTGCCGGGCTTTTGGATTCCCGCGTTGCTATACGAGCCGGAAAAGCTTTCCGGCAAAGTGCCCGTCGGGCTCGCCGTCAACGGTCACGAAGGCATCGGAAAATCGGTTGCCTACAAACAAATCCGCTGCATCAACCAGGCCCGGCGCGGAATGCTCGTGCTGAATCCCGAGTGGATCGGCATGGGCCAACTCAACGGCGCCGGCTACTACCACGGCCGGATGAACCAACTCGACTTGTGCGGCACAAGCGGCCTGTCGCCGTTTTACCTGGCGATGTCCCGCGGGCTCGACATTCTGCTGGCGCACCCGAACGCGGACTCCGCACGCGTCGCCGTCTCGGGCCTCTCCGGGGGCGGTTGGCAGACCATCATCATCAGTGCGCTCGACACGCGAGTGACCCTCTGCAATCCCGTCGCGGGTTACTCCAGTTTTCTCACTCGCGCCCGGCACTTCGAAGACCTGGGCGATTCCGAACAAACCCCAACTGATCTCGCAACGGTCGCGGACTACACCCACCTCACGGCGATGCTGGCCCCGCGCGCCGCGTTGCTGACCTACAACGTGAAGGACAACTGCTGCTTTGCGTCCGGCCACGCGTTGCAGCCTTTGCTGGAAGCCGCGGGACCGATTTACAAGCTCCAGGGCAAGGCGGACCGCCTTCGCTCACACATCAATTATGAGCCGGGCGATCACAACTTCGGCCTCGACAACCGCCTGGCTTTCTACCGAATGCTCGGCGACTTTTTCTACGCTGGCGAGGCTTCGTTCGACACGAATGAGATTCCCTGCGAAGCGGAGGTGAAGGCTCACACGAACCTGCTCGTCAGCCTCCCGACCAACAACGCGACGTTCAACACGCTGGCGCTGGACTTGAGCCGCGCCTTGCCACGGCAGGCCGCGAAGTTGCCCGGCAGCAAGTCAGCGGCGAACAAGTGGCAGCGCACAGAACGCAATCGATTGCGGGAGATTGTTCGGTTTCACGATTGGAAGGCTGTCCCGCGGACCAACATCATGACCGCTCTTGGTCGCCGCACCGTCAGGAATTGGACGCTGCGCGTGGGCGATTCGTGGGAGGTGCCGGTCATTGAATTCGAACGCGAGAGACCTGGGAACACGGTGCTCGTCATCTCGGACGCAGGCCGCACCAATACCGCCGCTGAAGTCACGGCGCTCCTGGACGCAGGCGAGCGAGTGCTCGTGTTGGACCTGTTCTATTTTGGCGAGTGCAAAATCCGGAGCCACGAATCGCTGTTCGCCCTGCTCCTGGCCACTGTGGGTGAACGGCCCCTCGGCGTGCAGGCCGGACAGCTTGCGGCCGTTGCCCAGTGGGCCCAAGCGAGGCCGGAGATGGCAGCGCCCCGCGTCCTTGCGCTTGGCCCGCGGTCGAGCGTCATCGCCCTGGTGGCCGCCGCGCTGGGGCCGGATTCCATTTCGGGGGTCGAGTTGCGCGGCTCGCTCGGCAGCCTCAAGGAAATCCTCGAACAGGACGCGACGATAGGCCAGAAGCCCGAGCTGTTCTGTTTCGGCCTGCTCGAGGCATTCGATGTGAAGCATCTGGCCGCCCTCGTCGCGCCGCGGCCGGTGAGGTTCACGGATTCCAGCGAGCGAGTGCGTTCCGAGATGGGTGGGCTAGCGGAATGGTATCGGGTGCTTGGCGGCGACGAACCTCAAGTGCAATGACCCGTTGCATCAATGAAACCCGGCGAACTCCAACGACGGCTTGAGCGTATCGAGGCGCACCTGGCGCATGTCGAGCGCCTCCATGACCAACTCAACGAGGTGGTCGTCGAGCAATCCAAACTCATCAAGAAACTCCAAACGCAAGTCCGGCGGATGTCAGATTCCGTGGAGACTGCCGAACTGGAACGGATCCGCGCAACGAACCCGAAACCGCCGCATTACCAGTGATTGCTCGGAGAATGGTGGTGAAACAGGTGCCACGCCGATTGCGCGAGCTTGAATTTGGGCGCCGAGGTGTCCTCTACTAGCGCACAGTGAATCTGATGGATTCCAGCATTCCGCGGCTCGAGCGGGACGACGGCAAGCGGTTGCCGTTCGACGACGCCCGCACGATAGCCAATACGGGCAGTCGCGGCACCAACCAGCGGGTTGCACGGCCGCGTGGTGACGGAGGTTGTTGCGTGAAGCGGAGCGTTCCAAGTTCCAAACTCAAAGTTCAAAGTTTCAGAGAAGATCCATGAAGAAGGACCAAGAACCAAATCGTCTCACTGCTCGACTCGTTGGCGTTCGAACCACTCGCAGCGCTTCGCATTTGGGATTTGGACCTTGGAGTTTCTCTGGAACTTTGAGCTTTGAGCTCTGAGTTTCGATTGCCATGCGCGTCCTCTGTTTCGGCGAAGTGCTCTGGGATTGCCTCCCGCAGGGCCGGTTTCTCGGTGGGGCGCCGCTCAATGTGGCTTATCACCTGCGCAAGCTGGGCATCGAATCGCACATCATTTCCGCCGTGGGCGCCGATGAACCGGGCGACGAAGCGCTGGAGGCGTTGCGGCAAAAAGGCATTGCCACTCAATTCGTCGAGCGAAGCAAGACCCGGCCGACTGGCACGGTCCAGGTGGAACTCGACGCGGCGGGTCAACCGCGGTTCGAGATTCTCACCGACGTGGCCTGGGACGATATCCCCGTCACCGACGAAATCCTGAAGGTAGCAGCCTCGAGTGATGCCGTGGTGTTCGGCACACTCGCTGCGCGGTCGGGGCGCAATCGCGCAGCGCTTCGGCGACTCCTGGAAATTCCCGGACCGCGACGGGTGCTCGATGTCAATTTGCGTCCGCCGTTCGACGACCTGCCCCGCACCGAAGCCCTTTGTCATCACGCCGACCTTGTGAAGCTCAACGAAGACGAGTTGGCGCGGATGTGCGGGTTGGTGGAACCAGGTACAACGGTCCCGCCCAAACTCGATTTGCAGGATGCCATTCTGCGGCTGGCCAAGCGCGTCGGTTCGCGCGCATTCTGCGTCACGCTGGGAGAACGGGGTGCGTGCTACTTCGGCAGAGAGGGCCGATTCGTCGAACCGGCGCCGCAGGTGAAGGTGCAGGACACCGTCGGCGCGGGCGACGCTTTCACCGCCGCGCTGGTGGCGGGACAGGTCCGGGATTCTTCGCCCACGGGGACGCAAGCTGCGCTCAAGAACGCCTGCGCGCTGGGCGCCTACGTCGCTTCCCTGCGCGGCGCGCAACCGCAATACGACGCGGGGCCGTTCCTGGCCGGTACGTAAATCGAGATCACATCCCTGGAATCTTCCAGAGCAGGTTGTCGAGTTCCTGGAATGGCCCAAGTGGTTTGGTCTTCCTCTCGTACTTGTTCACGTTGGGCTCGCCCGCCCGAAGCTTATAGGTCACCACCTCGTCCTTGACGATGATGAGTGCTCTGTAGCTCCAGCCGGTGACGTGGGTCTTCTTGTTGAACCCAAAAATGTCGAGGACAACACTCCCGTAGCGTTTGTTATTGGTAATATCGAGGTTGATTTCGTAGGCGTGACAACAATCCTTGGATTCGATGCACGCTCGGACGTCGGGTTGGAGGTCATCCAGCTTGAGCGAGTTGTTCGGCAGAAAGCGGTTGATGATGTCCAGGTAGGTGATGATGCGAACGTTCGGCGTGGCGTGCGGATCGAACCCGAGGTCTTTCAAGTCGGCGACCGTGGTCTTGTGCGGGACGATTTTGTCGAAGGCAGCGTCAGCATCATTGAAATTCGTCCAGGGCGTGCGCGGACGGCGGTCCTCGGACGGCAACACGGACCGGCATCCTGAGCTCAAAAGAACCAAGGCTAAAAACAACAAGCCTCTGGCATAAATGTTCATACGTTGACTTCATGGGTCCCATCCCTAGTTGCGAAAGAGCCGCAAGTCGAACGTCATGGAATCGACAGGACAAAGTAGCACATCCGAGGGGTTGCCGCGAATCGGTTAGAAACCCCACTGCGACTAAGCTTGAAAGCCCAAGCGCGACCACCTAAATCCTTCCACCACAGCGCTCAGGAGAGCCAGTCGCGATACCGTAAAAGTACCGATTCAGCCGGTGAGCATCGCGTATGGATCGCTGAATTTGTGATCCTCTCTTGTAGTTGGAAATATGAGGCCACTGACTCGACCGTCCGCGGTGCCGTTTGCCCCTTTTCGGCTTTGCATCTGGCCTGGCCGGCACAGATCGCGTTGACCGGCGCGAGGCCAGCGGTGTTAAATCGCGCCGCACCTGCAATCGTCCAAGCATCACCTATGAATTCCACGCTGCCTCGTCGCGATTTCCTTAAGCTGGCCGCCGCTGCCTCTGCGACCGTACTGCTTCCCGCCCCACTGATCACTGCCGCAGATGTTCCCAAGAAGCGTCCCATCAAGAAAGCCATCATGGGTGGGACCGTTGGCCTCAAAGGCTCGCTGGTCGAAAAATACAAAGCGCTCAAGGCCGCGGGATTTGAAGGCGTCGAGCCGATGAGCCACATGAACCAGGAGGAGGTCGTCAAGGCGCTCGACGAATCAGGCCTCAAGGCCGCCAGCGTTTGCTGCAACACGCATTGGCATCTGACTCTTTCCCATCCCGATCCCGCCCTGCGCGAGAAGGGCCTCGAAGGATTGAAACAGGCCTTGCGCGACGCCAAGCGTTACGACGCCACGTCGGTCCTGCTGGTGCCGGGAGTCGCTCGGAACGGCGTGACTTACGAACAATGTTGGGAACGCTCGATAGCCGAAATCCGCAAGGCCATCCCGCTGGCCGAGGAAGTGGGCGTCAAGATTGCCGTTGAGAACGTCTGGAACGACTTCATCAAAACACCCGAGGAAGCCAAGCGTTACCTGGATGAGATTAACAGCCCGACCGTGGGTTGGCATTTCGACATCGGCAACATGATCAAGTTCAACCCCGCGGAGACCTGGCCGCCCGTGCTTGGCAAGCGCATCCTTCGGCTTCACATCAAGGAATATGGCAAGGCCAAGGGATTCGACGTGCAGTATTTCGAAGGGGACAACAACTGGCCGGCGATCATGAAGGCGCTCGACGACATTGGCTACGAGGGGTGGGGCATTACCGAACAGCCGGGTGGCCAGACCAAGGACCTGGAGAGTCTCAAGGCGTTTTCCGAACGCCTCGATCGCGTGTTTGCGAGCTGACGGCGACGCTCTCGCGGGCCAGCAACAGCGCTCCGACGGGGACTGCATCCTCGCCCAATGCCGCCAGGCGCACCGCCGGGCCAGGATGGAACACTTCCATCAGGAACCCCGGAAGCGCCGCGGCTACGGAAGCTCGCAACGGTTCACCGACCAGCGAGAGTCCTCCGCCGAGCACGATGACTTCGGGGTGAAACAGATGTACCACGTGCGACAGTCCGAAGGCCAGGTCTCCCGCAGTCTCGCTCAAGAGGGTCCGCGCGGCCGGGTCCCCTTTCCTCAGTGCTTGCGCCAGGTGCTTCGATTCTCCGCCGCGCTCTCCGCCGAGAGCGCGGCACAAGGCGCCCCGATTTCCGCTTTCTTTTAACCGGCGGATTTTCGCGTCCACCGCCCAGCCGGAACAGCGGTCTTCGACAATCGTCCCGTCTCGGTCCAGGCGGACGTGCCCCAATTCGGATTCGCCGGGCTTGGCTCCGTGATAAATGGCGCCCTCGACAACGAGGCCGCCTCCGACGCCGCTGCCGAGCGTCACGTAGAAGACCGGATCGAAGCCCGTTCCAGCGCCGCGCGACGCCTCGCCAAGCGCCGCGACGTTCGCGTCATTGTCGACGCGCACCGGCACGCGAGCAAGCGAGTGCAGCCAATCGCTGAGTCCAAAGCCGGACCATCCTTCGACATGATGGGAGCGGGCGATGCGTCCGTTGCGCCAGTCCACTGGACCCCCGAATCCGACCCCGATGGCGCTGGGTTTCCAACGGGCGAGCAAACCTTCCAGCGCGCCTTCCAACTGCTGGCGAATCCCTCTGCTCTTCTTCGCACGGTCGACGACGAGCCGCTCTCGCTCGAGGATGGCCGCGGACTCATCGCCCACGACGACTTGCAATTTGGTGCCGCCGATCTCGACACCGATGAATGTTTTTCGAGTGCCGTCGCCAGAACCAAGCGCACGGACCATCGGCTTGGTAGGGACGCGCTGTCGCGCGTCCAGGCCGACCGGCAGGTCGGCCCTACCCGCCTCATGGGAACGCCTCATGCCCGGCTTCAAAGTCGCTGCGGCCCCGCCGTCGAAACCCAGCCGGGCGCGCCACGCGGCGCGCGACAGTTTTCCGCGATGGTTGGGGGCGAGCGAGTCGACGAAGCACCAGTCCCGCGGGAGTTGCCAGGCGGGGAGTTGTTTCAGGAGGAAGTTTCGCAGTTCGGTGTCGGTCACGCCGGGGTCGGCGACGACGCAGGCGACAATCTGTTCCGCCCGTTGCGCGTCCGGTGAAGGAGCGCCGAATACAAGGCAATCCCGCACGCCCGCGTGCGCCTGCATGGCGCGCTCGATGGTTTCGGGCGAAACCTTGCGGCCGGCGACGTTGATGAGATCGCTCGCGCGGCCACGAATACAGACGAAGCCATCCTTCAACTCGGCGAGGTCGCTCGTGCGGAAACAACCGTTTCCGAGTTTGGGTTCGGCCTCGGGCCAATATCCGGTCCCCACAGCCGGACCGCGGACTTCCAGACAGCCTTCGCCATTGGTCTTGAGCCGGACGTTCTTCATCGCCGTGCCGACGCAAGCAGCGTCCGCTCGCGGCGTCGCACTCGAGTCGTACGCGATACCGCCGCACTCGGTCGCGCCGTAAAAATTGTGAATCTTCAGGCCGAGACGGCCGAAGACTTCCTGTTCCAACGCCCGCGGCAGAGGCGCGCCCGCGCTGATCGCCAGGCGGACGTTGGGTGGAATGGCGCCGGCATCGTGCCAGGCCCGCCACAATGCCGGCACAGCGGGCAGCGTAATGTCGGGTGCGTTCCCGGCGGCCTTGAGGAGAGCTTCGGGCAACGAGGATGGAGCGTGAATCATCGGAATGCCGTTCAACAACAGCGGCAGGATGAGATTCGAGAAACCGTACGAATGTGCCAGCGAGAGGACCGCCAGGTTCGGCCATTCGGGGCGCAGTCCCATTGTGGCCACGATGCTGTCGCAATCGGCCGCAAGCTGTCCCTCCGTGAACGCCACGAACCGCGACGCGCCCGTGGTGGCCGACGTGGTCTTGAGATGGGCGATGCCCGCGAGGGGTTTCTCAAGGGCAGGGAGCGGCTGGCCCGGCTCGAGCGGACAACAGGCCGCACCGTCGCGCCAACTGGTCAGCACGGCAACCAGGAAGCGCTCGATGCCCGGCTGGCTGGGGCGCGTATCGAGTTGCGGAAACTGAATGTGAGAGGAGGGCCGATTCGAGTTGCGCGCCAACTCGGCCAGCTTCCGAAAGCTCCATCGCCTTCCCTGAGCCAGGTCAAATACGGCGCACTCATGGCCACGGGTCTGGGCAATCTGCTGCCAGCGTTCGTACAACATTGCCGCACAGGTACCGCACGGGTAGCGTCCGCGGCAATGCAGAACTTTAGAGTATCGTCCAAGTGACGAAGTTAAAGACTGCGATGGACCGCATTATGTTGCTCCTGAAAACAGCGCCGGAGTGCGGGCGCAGTCCCAAACGCTTCGCGCCACCAGCACGCGCCTCGTGCCACTCGCCAGTCCTCTGGCGCTTTCTTTGCGCTGGCGCCAGGAGAATAATCGCAGGGCTGAAACACGCCGTTGCGGCGCTGGCACTGCTAGGTCTGGCCCTGTTGTGTGGATGCGCCACGTCGCCCATCGATCCGTTTCCACGTCCATTCGTTTTCGGGCGGGACACGCTGGCTTACTCGAACCAGTTGTACTGGGTATACAAAGCCGACACGAACACCGGCAAGATGACGCACGACGTGCGAAATCCCAAGCCGACCTACGCGCTGCATTGCTTCGCCGTCGCGCGCTCCACACGGAAGTTCTTTCAGCACGCGCGATTCGACACCAACTTGCCGCCGGCGGACACGGCGACGTGCCGCCGCCTGGTGCGACAGGTGATGGGGCGCAGCCTGAATTCGGAGGTCGACGAGGAGGAGCGGGTGGTCATCCCCGGGTATGCGAACCTGCACGAGTTCAGCGCCGCACATGAGGCCTTGCTGAAGTCGGAATGCGGGGGCGCATGGACCAGCTATTTCCAGTGTGGCAACTGGCGAATGATCTTCCCCTTCACCCGGCGGCATCAGGAAAAGATGGCGCTGCAACTGGTCGAGTCGATACACCGGCGGCGGCCTCCGGTGGTTCACGTGGCGGATTTCCCGACTCTGCACATGAACCATGCGGTGGTGCTGTTCGACGCGCGTGAAGACGACAAGGAGATCGAATTCTTCGTCTACGACCCCAACGATGCAATGACGCCCGCCCGACTCAAGTTCGACCGCGCCAAGCGGCGCTTTTACTTCCCGGCGAATTTTTACTTCGCTGGCGGGCAGGTGGACGTGTACGAGATTTATCGAGGCTTATGCTATTGACGCAGGGCATGCGTCTCCCTTCCCTCGCCGGTTCGTGATGGCGGCGCCTGCCCTAACTACGCCGCCGCTTTGTCGCTCTTGCGACGGAGGATGGGCTTGGATTCGCCGAGGACGACCTGGCGGTCGATCTTGACGCCCGTGATGTCACTGGTGGGAATGTCGAACATCACGTCGAGCATGAGCTTTTCCAGGAGGCTGCGGAGCGCGCGGGCGCCGGTGCCCTTCTTCAGGGCCTGGGCGGCCAGTTCGCGCAGCGCCTCCGGGGCGAACTCCAGTTCGACCCCTTCCATGGACATCAGTTTGGCGTATTGCTTGGTGAGCGCGTTGCGCGGTTCGGTAAGAATGGCGACGAGTTGATCCTCGGTGAGCTGTTCGAGCACGGTCAGCATCGGCAGCCGGCCGACGAACTCCGGGATGAAACCGAAGGAAATAAGGTCCTCGGGTTCGACATGACGGAGGATCGCGTGGCGGTCCACTTCGGAGAGCTTGTGCCCGTTCTCGGCGGCCGCAAAACCCATGACGCGATGGCCCAACCGGCGCTGGATGATTTTTTCCAGGCCGACAAATGCGCCGCCACAGATGAAGAGAATGCCGCTGGTGTTGACGCGGATGTACTCCTGTTGCGGATGCTTGCGCCCGCCCTGGGGCGGGACGTTGCAGACGGTGCCTTCGAGGATCTTCAACAACGCCTGCTGAACACCCTCGCCGGACACGTCGCGCGTGAGCGAAACGTTCTCCGTCTTGCGGGCAATCTTGTCGATCTCGTCGATGTAAACGATTCCTTTCTGCGCCCGCTTTACGTCGAAGTCCGCATTCTGAAGGAGCCGCAGGATGATGTTCTCGACGTCTTCGCCGACGTAGCCTGCTTCGGTCAGGGTGGTGGCGTCGGCGATGGCGAAGGGCACGTCCAGGCTGCGGGCCAGCGAACGGGCCAGGAGCGTTTTGCCCGAGCCGGTGTTGCCGATCAGCAGGATGTTGCTCTTCTCGATCTCGACGTCGCCGCCTTTGCTGCCGGACCACTCTTCCTGCCCTTTGTTCACGGGCTCGGAGAGGATGCGTTTATAGTGATTGTGAACGGCGACCGCGAGGGTCTTCTTCGAGTGCTCCTGGCCGACACAGTAAGCGTCGAGTTGTTTCTTGATGTCGACCGGTTTGGGGATGGCCGTGGAGGCGACGTTGCCGGAGGCGCTGCGGGCCCGGGTGGCGGGGTCGGGCGCGAGTTCCTTTTCCAACACGCTCTTGCAGAGCAATACGCAGTTGTCGCAGATATAGACTCCAGGTCCCTGGATGAGCTTTTTGACCTCGGAGTGGGACTTTCCGCAGAAGCTGCAAAGAGTGAGATTGGTCGGGCGGGCCATAGTTGGGTTAAAGGAGAGGAGAGCGCGTCAGTTGGGTTCAGGGTGAAACTGACGTCTTGTCAGGCAGTCCAGGCACGTCCTTTCGAGAGGCCACGACTTCGTCCACAATCCCGAACGCCTTGGCCTCCTCGGGACTCATGAAGTTGTCGCGGTCACAAGCCTTTTCCACAACGTCCACGGACTGGCCGGTGTGTTTGGCTAAAATCTGATTCAGGCGCTTCTTGAGGCTGAGCATGAATTTGACGCGGATTTCGACGTCGCTGGCCGCGCCCTCGGCGCCACCGAGCACCTGGTGGATCATGATGTTCGAGTTGGGCAGCGCAAAGCGTTTGCTCTTGGTGCCGCCCGCCAGCAACACCGCGCCCATGCTCGAAGCCTGCCCGATGCAGTAGGTGTTCACGTCGCACGTCAGGAACTGCATCGTGTCGTAGACGGCCAGCCCCGCCGACACCGAGCCGCCCGGCGAATTGATATAGAGGTGCACGTCCTTTTTCGGATCGGTCATCTGCAGGAAAAGCAACTGTGCGATGATGACGTTGGCGACCATGTCATCGATCGGCGTGCCGAGAAACACGATGCGGTCGACCAGCAGTCTGGAATAAATGTCGTAGCCGCGTTCCCCCCGTCCGGTTTGCTCGATTACGTGCGGGATCAAAAAGTTATTCATAATGCCATCATCAGCTGCCAATGTCCTGTTCGACTGCCTGGTCGGGTCACTTCGATTGAGTGCTTGCAACCTACTCCAAGGCAGCGGAAAGCGTCAAGCGTAGCGCGCCCGTACACCAGATACCGTAGAATCCCCTAGAATTGCGCCCGCGAATGGGGCGTGCTTCAATCGGGGCATTGCGATAAACCAGCCCCGTGAAACTGGCGCTGGAACATCTCGGGCTGGCCGCTCGCAACCCGAACTCACTCAAGGACTGGTATGCGCGAGTGCTGGGCGCCGAAGTCCTGTTCGACAACGGCGCGCAGCCGCCCGCATTCATGCTGGCGCTGCCCGGAGGTCCCCTGCTCGAACTTTACCCCGCCACCCACGCCCGTCCCGAAACGGCCGACAACTCGCTGGCAGGCTGGCGGCACCTGGCGTTGCGCGTCGACTCGATTGAAGCAGCTCAGGCCGAGTTGTCCCGCCGGGGCGTTAGCTTCACGGAATCTCCCAAGCCCGCCGGCTGGGGCGGGCGCGTGCTGTTCTTCGCGGACCCCGAGGGCAACTTGTTTCACCTGGTTGAACGGCCTCCTGACTCGCCGGTGGTGGCTCGGGTTTAACCACGATGGACACAAATTCGCACGAATGGCCGAGGCGCAACCGCTCTGGAGTGCGAACTAAATTGGTGGGGCGAGCGTCCTCGCGAGCCGTCGTGCGAAGTTGAGGGACAACGGCTCGCGAGGACGCTCGCCCCACCCGGCACTCGGAAGCGACACTCGAAACTAGGAACCCGAAGCTTACCGCCCCAACCACCCTGCCGGTCCGCTTCCGCCGCCCATGCGCGACATGAGCTTCTTGAACTTGCCCATCTTTTTCATCATTTGCTGCATCTGGTTGAAGCGGTTGAGCAGCGTGTTCAATTCGGTCACGCTCACGCCGCTGCCTGCGGCGATGCGCCGGCGCCGGCTGGCGTTGAGGATTGCCGGCGCCTGCCGCTCCTTCGGGGTCATCGCGCAAATCATCGCTTCCATGCGGCGAAATTCCTTTTCGCTCTTGCTCATGTCGGCTCCTTGCAACGCCTGGGCCCCGCCGGGCAACAGGCCCACCAGTTGTTCGAGCGGGCCGAGCTTCTTCATCTGGCGCAATTGCGCCAGGAAATCTTCGAGCGTGAACTCGCCCTTGCGCATTTTCTCTTCGAGCTTGCGTGCGTCGTCTTCGTCCACCGCTTCGACTGCCTTCTCGACCAGGCTCACGACGTCGCCCATGCCGAGAATGCGCGAAGCCATTCGCTCGGGATGGAAGGGCTCGAAGTCCTCGAGTTTCTCCCCCAGGCCGGCGAACTTGATCGGCTTGTGCGTCACCGCTCGCAAGCTGAGCGCCGCGCCGCCGCGCGCGTCGCCATCCAATTTGGTGAGGATGCTCCCGGTGATGGAGAGCGCCTGATCGAAGTGCGTCGCGACGTTCACGGCTTCCTGGCCGGTGGCCGCATCCAGAACAAGCAGGATCTCGTCCGGCTTGACGAGGTCCCGCAGGCGGACCAGTTCCTGAATGAGCGGTTCGTCAATCTGAAGGCGGCCGGCGGTATCGAAGATGACCGTGTTGCGATGCTGGGCCGCGGCGAAGGCCAGCGCCTCGCGGGCGATCTTGAGCACGTCGGTTTCGCCCTTCCTGACGAACACGGGCACCTCCAGTTTTTCCCCCAGTGTCGCGAGTTGGTCCATGGCCGCGGGCCGGTAGACGTCCGCCGCGACGAGCAGGGGTTGCCGGCCCTGTTTGGTCAGCAGGCGGGCCAGTTTGCCCGCGCTGGTCGTCTTGCCCGAGCCGTGCAGCCCGACCAACATCAGGCACGACGGGGCGCCGCTAAGATTCAATGCGGCATTCTCGCCGCCGAGCAGGACGACGAGTTCGTCGTGGATGATTTTGATGAGCTGCTGGCCGGGCTGGACGCTCTGGACAACTTCGACCCCGAGCGACTGCGCATGCACCCGGTCGATGAAGTCCTTGACGACCTTGAAATTGACGTCCGCGTCCAGTAGCGCCAGACGCACATCGCGCAGGCTGTCCGTGACGTTGCTTTCGGAGATTTTTCCGAGCCCGCGGAGGTTGCGGAAGACGTTCTGGAGCTTGCCGGTCAGGTTATCGAACATGGAAGGAGCGTAGGCACTACGGCAGCCGGAGGCAAGCAGCGCGTTGGGCCGTGGGTGGCGCGGGGCGACCCGCCGGGCGGAACTGGAAGGACGCAGGCAAGGTGGTGATCGGGCGGGTCGCCCGACGGCACAGGCCATTCGCCTGTGCCACCCAAGCCGGCGCCATCCCGCACTGGCCATCGCGGCTTATTTATCCTAGCTTCCCCGAGTGAGCTCGAACACCGAAGCTGACCTGCTGGCCCGTTGCCGACGTGGCGAGGCCGCGGCCTGGGATGAATTGTTCGATCTGCATTACGCGCCGGCTTCCCGTTTCATTTTCCAGCTTGGACACGATTTCACGCGCGAAGACGTCGAGGAGATCTGCCAGGAAGTGTTTCTGACGGTCATCAAGAACCTCCACACCTTCCAGGGCCATTCCCAATTTCAGACCTGGCTGTTCCGCGTGGCGGCCAACAAGGCGCGCGACTATCGCCAGAAGCTTCACGCGGCCAAGCGCGGCGGCGGTCAGGTGCTCGTGCCGCTGGTGACCGCGCCGATGGACGACTCGGACAACACCTACACGGTCGATCCCCCGAGCGCCGCCCCCGGCCCGGACGTTTCCCTTCTCAATGCCGAACGCATTTCACTCGTTGGCCAGGCATTGGAGGAACTCGGCGGGCCGTGCCAGGAAATCCTCGAACTGCGGTACTTCGCCGACCTGAGCTACGAGGAGATCGCCGTGAGCCTCGAACTGAACCCCAAAACCGTCAGCTCCCGCCTGAGCAAATGCCTCGACAAACTGGAGGCCGTCACCCGCGCGTTGATGGCCCGCGAAGAATCGCGGGAGAAAAAATCGCCTACTTCCGTCTAACATTATGATGCCGTCGGAACCGGACAAAAAAATGGAAGACTTGCTGCGGACCTACGCGCGCAAACGGCGCGAGGACGCCGGCGAATCGCCCGAGATGCACCCGGCCACACGCCGAATTTTGCAGGCGGAGGCGGCCAAACTGCGCCCGAAGGAAGCAACGCAACGCACCCCGTGGGCCTGGCTGATGCTGCGCTGGCCGCGCGTCGCATTCGCCGCCGGCTTGTTCGTCCTGCTGGCCATTGCGGTTTGGAACGGGATCCCGGAGCGGAGGCCGTCATCACTTCTCGCCAAGCGGGAGGAGCAGCCCGTTGCACTTTCCCGAGCCCGCGATGCCGGGCGCGAAAAAGGCGCAGTCGAAGCAGAACTTGGTGACCGTTTCGAACAGGACAAGGCCGCTCCCAGACCGGCTCAGCCCGAAGCCGTGAAGCTGACCGAACGTTCGCTCGACGAAGTTCGAGACAACAAGTTGCTGCGCGAGCCAGCAGCCCAAACCGACGTCAAGCTCAAGACGGAGTCCACGTCCCTCGGATCGACTTTGCAAAAAGCTCCTGCCGGCGGGCTCAAGGACGCCGAGACGGATGCCGCAGTGCGGATGGAGAACCTGGCGACGCGTCGGACTCTCGATGCAGCCGCAACGTCACCACGATTCGCGGGCGGGCCGCCGGCCAATCGACCGGCACCTCAGTCCACGAGCGACATCTCGTCCGGCGTGAACCTCCCATTGGCTCCCAAGGCGGACGCCAGCGGGAAGCAAGGGACCCTCACCTATTCCGCTCCCGGGAGCGCGCCTGCCGTCGACTCGCTTTCGCAGCTTTCAGTAGTCAAACAGACCAACGCCGTCGCATTGTTTAAAAATCCCGCCAACCCGAGTTTGGGCGCGGAACGCTTGACGACGGATTATGGCCGGATCGCTCCTCCGGCCATCGTTCCCCCAGCTGCTCCCAGTCCAAGCACAACTGCTGGCGTCGCGTTCGACGCTCGGAACGAAGCGGCGAAAGCAGGCCGCGCAGACTTGGAAGCCAGGAAACTGGACGGCGCGTCAAACGTCTCCCTGGCCGAGCGTTCGCAAGTTCGCGCGCGCGTCACCAATACCGGTGAAGTATTGCTTGTCAAGAAAGCCACCGGGACGGCGTTGCTCAGGCAGTCTGTGCGCTTCAAGCGGCAGGCCGGACTTGAAGAGTCCGCCCCGACGAAAGCGGCCATTGAACCGGCATCGGGTGGCGTGCTATCGACGTTCGAGTTCGAGCAGGACGGCGACCGGGTCCGGTTAATCGACAGCGATGGTTCCGTGTATGCGGGCCAATTCGTGAATGGGGTCGAAGCTGACAAGGCGCGTTTCGCAGAGTTTTGGGAGGCGCAGAACCAGCCTGCTCCGGCCGGTGGGGCAGCCACTCGACGGGCCAACGTGCCGGATACCTCCAGAAGTTACGTGCAATCCTCCGGGAGCGCCGCGTTGACAACGAACCGGGTGTTTCGCGTGAACGGCACCAACCGCACCTCAGGCCAGCTCGTGACGATAGAGGCGCTCCTTTCCGCGGGTTCCGAGGAGGCGGTCAACGGCCTTGCACGCGGCCTCACGGTCGTTCGCCCGACTTCGCCGCCTCCGGCAACCAAGCCCGGCGCCAAAGCCGCTGTCCCCGCACAAGTGGGCGCAGCCGTCGTGCCCGCAGACGCGCAGGAGGCGCGGCACATGGTCGGCGTGTTGCGTTTCGGTGCTTCCAATGAAATGAAGCTGTTCGCCGTGCCTGTGGCGAAGTAAACGCGAACCAGTTTAGCATGGGTGGCACAGGCGGCCCGCCTGTGCCGTTGGGCGGCCCGCCCGACGGAACGGAGAGGTACCCCCGCACCGAGATCGCCTTGTTGCAGGCGTGCGTCCTCGTCGTTCCGCTCGACGGGTCGCCGAGCGAGGCGGGCGGGGTCGCCCGCGCCACCCAGCGAGTTTATTTCCTCTGGCGGAATGAGCGCGTGACGTTACGCTCGCGGCCAACACATTCGTGAAAGCCCGCCGCCACGCCGACCGCTTTGCGTTCGAGCGCCCACTTTGGGAAGGCGGATTGACCCGCGTGGCCGGCGTCGATGAAGCTGGGCGGGGGCCGTTGGCCGGGCCGGTGGTGGCCGCTGCGGTCGTGTTGCCGCCAGCGTGGCTTGTGGATGGATTGCCCGGAGCGCTCGAAGGATTGAACGACTCCAAGCAACTCACTGCCGAACAGCGGGAGGGCTTCTTCGCCGTTTTGATGGACCGGCCGGACGTACGCTGGGCCATCGGCCAGGCCGATTCAGACGAAGTCGACCGCTGGAACATTTTGCAGGCGACACACCGGGCCATGAACAGCGCACTGGCCCAGCTTCGCCCGGCTCCGCAGCACGTGCTGGTCGATGGCACGCTGGTTCGATCCCTGCGTTTTCCTCAGACGCCACTGGTCCAGGGCGACGCCCGGAGTTATTCGATCGCCGCGGCCAGTGTGCTGGCCAAGGTGACACGCGACCGGATGATGCTGGACTTCGACCGGCAATGGCCGGATTACGGATTCGCGACGCACAAGGGCTACGGAACGCCCGAGCACCTGGCGGCCCTGTCGGCCTTTGGCCCGTGCCCGATTCACCGGCGCACGTTTGCGCCGCTCAAACCAGAGCAGCGGCAGTTGTTGTGAAGCGCCGCCGTCCGTGAGGCCGAAGAAATGAACCACAGAGGCACAGCTCGGCGCAGCCGCAACCGGAACGGAGCGCGGTTTGGTGAACCGCAGATGAACGCAAATGAACGCAGATATGAGCAACGCTTTCTCAGTGAGCACGTCAGCGATGGGCCGTGTTCCTCTGCGGTTGCTGTCTGCTACGACCCACCTCCATTAGCACCTGAAGATTTGCTCAGATGAACAAAACTCTCACAGCTAGAGTGATTGCCAAAAGTCATTTCCGAAATGGTGGGCGGCGCCCTGCTGGGCGCCGCGGCAAACCGGCAGGTTTGCCCCACCATTTCGGAAATGACTTTTGGCAACCAGTCTGTCTAGTAGTACAGAGGCACAGTAAGAAACAAGGGCTTATGAGCCTGTGGCATCGGTTAGGAAAGATCTGGCCTGGCAAAGGCCTTCCACTGCATTTGCAACACGGCCGGCTCGGCGAAGCTGCGGCGCGAAAGCATCTCCGGCGGCGGGGACTCAAGTTTCTGACCGCCAACTTCCGGTCTGCCCGCGGGGAGATCGACCTCATCTTCCGCGACGCCGAGTGCCTGGTCTTCGTGGAAGTGAAGACCCGTTCGGCGGAGGATTGGGTGCGGCCCGCCGCGGCGGTGGACGAGCGCAAAAGGCGGCTCATTACGCGGACAGCCTTGGATTATTTGAAGCTGCTCGACCATCCGGCCGTTCCGATTCGATTTGACGTCGTCGAAGTTCTGCTCAACGACGGCGCGGTGCGTGAAGTGAGGCACTTGCCGAATACATTCACTCTCTCCAAGCCGTATCGGTACGGCTGAGCGTTGGTTGTTCAAAGTTCAAAGTTCAAGAAAGCTCCAAGCTTAAGACATAATCTTCATTGTGGCGCGAACTCGCGGCAACATCTTGAAGTTTTATCTTGAGCTTTGAACTTTGAGCTTCGGTTTGTCCCAATCCGGGACGAGCGAAACACATTTCCAGGACAACACCCGTTCGCGGAATCGCAACGCTGTCCAACGGGAGCGTCAAGAAGGCGGCTGCAAATGGGACAGGGCGTCCAACAATCACTGTAATTCCCCTACTGGAACCCGTAAGTCGCACGTACCGCACGTACCGTACGGCCCTCAGAAGGACTGGCAGGGCTCCTGCTCAAGTGACCCCGGCCAGTAAGGCCGATATGAAAACATCTTTACAAACCGGACTGGGAGTCATGGGAGGGCGCGGCCCCCGCCGGGCCCAAGCCGCCTTCTCGCTCACCGAAGTGACGGTGTGTCTGGGCATCGTTGGCACTTGCGTGGCCGCGCTGTTCTCCGGGTTCACGACGGGTTTCTTCTCCATCAAGATGACGCGGGAAAATCTCCGCGCCACGCAGATTCTGCTGCAAAAGGCCGAGGCCATTCGGTTGCAGAGCTGGGACCAGATTACGAATCCCACCAATATTCCCACGGCGTTTGTCGATCGCTACGATCCGAATTCCACGGCCAACCCCGGCACGATCTACACCGGTTCCATCCTCATCACGAATTGTCCGATCACCTCCAGTTACAGCAACAACATGCGAATGGTCGTGATTTCGGTCAACTGGCAGACCGGGGCCGTCAATCGCAATCGTAACTACACTACTTATGTCGCCCGCAATGGTCTTCAAGTCTACATCTACTAAACAGCACCGGCGCGGCGCTTCGGGCATGGCGTTTGTCGAGGCCTTGATGGCCATCGGCATCACGGGCTTGATCATGCTGGCGCTGGTGGGCATCTCCGTTTTCAGCGGACGCAGCTTCGTCGCCATGGCCAATTACGTCGAGTTGGACGACGCCAACCGCCTCGCCATCGACACGCTCACGCGCGACCTCCGCTCGTGCAACAAAGTGTTCTTCTGCACGGAGAATTTCCTGGCGCTGGAGGATTTCGACGGGTTTTACCTCTATTACGTCCACAGCCCGTACAGCAAGACGCTGTGGCGCTACAAGGCGGGCGACGCGAAGACCCTGCTGACGAATTGCGAAGACCTCCGGTTCCAGCTGGGTAAACGCAACACGCAGCCCGGGACCCTGGATCAATTTCCGGCCGCCGAAGCCAACGAGGCCAAGGTCGTGGACGTTTCGTGGAAATGTTACCGCGAGATCTTGGGCGTTAAAGCGAACACCGAAGCAGTGCAGACCGCAAAAATAGTTATCCGAAGACAAGGCACATGAAAACCATCCCCACCCCCATCGCCAAACAGGGCCAGCAGGGCCACGTCCTGGTGCTGACCATCGTTATTGTCGCTCTGATCAGCTTCATTCTCGTGGCTTACCTGACGCTGGTCTCGAGCCAGAACACCGCCGTCCAGCGTTCCCAGGTCTGGAACTCGGCCGTGCCCATCATCGAAGCGGGCATTGAGGACGCCCTCACGCACTTGAATACCCATGGCTGGACGAATATCGAGTGCGACGGCTGGGCTCGCGTCAATGGCGACCGCTACCAGATGACCCGGCAAATCAACACCAACGACAATAGCTTTTACGTTGTGACCATCTACAACTGGATTGCAGGCTATTCGAACAACGTTCCCAACGTCGACTCGGTGGGCTACGTGGAATTGCCGCAAGCCCGTGCTGATTCCGGCGAGGGACCGCTCCTGGCCCAGCTCGGCGGCAATTCAGGGCGCCAGCCTTATTTGGGCCGAGGCGTGACCACTCGGACGGGTCGTGATCGGATCTTTACGAAGGCCCTGGTCGCCCGGGACAGCATCGAGTTGAACGGAAATGGCATTCGCACCGACAGTTTTGATTCCAGCGATCCTGCCTGGAGCACCAACGGCCTTTATGACCCCCTCCGGTTCAGGGCCAATGGCGATATCGCGGTCAACGGCTCCATCCAAAACGGCGGCACCATCTCCATCGATAATGCGAACATCTTCGGCCATATCTCCACCGGCCCCAACGGCACGGTCAACCTGGGTCCGAACGGAGCCGTCGGCGACATCGGCTGGCAGGCCGGCAGCGCCGGCATCCAGCCCGGTTACCGGGCCAGCGACATGAACGTCTCCTTCCCGGACGTCACCTGCCCCTATACCGGTGGTTGGACCCCGTCCGGCGGTTGGATCACAAACATCGTCGCCTCGACCATCACCACCAATGCCGGCGTGAGCGCGACGACCGTCACCTTCCCGACAAGTTACTCGGGGCCAGTGACGACCAATTACCCGGTGAGAGGAACCTCTTATCCGGTCGGTTCGCCGGGGCCAGTGACCTCCGTCGTCTCGAACGATACGGTCTCGGCTTCGACGCTGGCTTTCCCGTCGCCCGGCACTTACGTGCCGCCGATCACGACGAACATTATCACGACGGGCAATCCGATCTACCGCGGTACGTATTACAACTACCTATACATCACGGGCTCCGTGACGAACTATACCTATCCGACCTTCACCTATATTACCGGCTCAACGTACAACACCAACCACACCTACGCCGCCACATGGTACGACTACGTGCTGGGAGACGGGGACTATAGTCTTGCGACGCTGAACGGCTCGGTCTACGTGGGCGGAAACGCCCGGCTCTACGTCACCACCACGCTCGATCTTCAAGGCCTGGTCATCAAGGAGGGGAAGAAGTTCGATCTCTATTCGGACGCCCCTACCGTGACGCTGTCCGGTAATAACACCGCCAACAGCGACGGTCGCGCCGGGAACTTCCTGTTCTGGGGTTCGACGAACGTCACCGCGATTACGCTGAACGGCAACTCAGGCATGAGCGGTTGCTACTACGCGCCCAATGCGATGTTGACCGTGAACGGTACCGGCATGAGCACCCAGCAGGACTTCACTGGCGCGGGCATCGTCAGGACGGCCACGATGAACGGTCACTTCAATTTCCACTACGACGAGGCCCTCGCCAAATTCGGACCCGACCGCGGCTGGTTCATCACCTCGTGGAACGAAATGACGCCGCGCGAGATTCCCAAGGCCACTCGAGAGCCCTCGGGAACGATCACGTTCCAAAACCAATAAACCTGGGAGCATAGTCCATGCGTTGAGTGAGGCGGGCGTTTTGCCCGCCTCATTGTTTTGCGGGGCGCAACTTGGTCCGACTGGTGGGGGCAGGCGTTGGCCCTTGTGGAGTATTCGCGGACGATACCGCTGCCCCATCCGCTTTCCTGGTCAGCGCTCTTGACGCATGCAACCCCCTGCTCAACCCTCCGCCCGATGAAGACGTGCGTCATCTTCAACCCCGCGGCCCGCGGCAACAAAGCGCGACACTTCCGCGAGCAACTCGCGCGGCTCTCGACGGAAGTGACCCTTCGGCCGACCTACGCAGCCGGCGCAGGCCGGTGGCTCGCTCGCCAGGCCATCAGTGACGGGTTCGAGACGCTCGTCGCCGCCGGCGGGGACGGCACCCTGAACGAGGTCTTGAACGGCATCGGCGATGCGCCCGAGGGGTTTGCCAGGACGCGGCTCGGGATCCTGCCTCTGGGCACGATCAATGTCTTTGCGCGCGAACTCGGACTTCCCCTCGCGTTCGAGTCAGCCTGGGCGGTTCTCCAACGGGGCAACGAGTCCCTCATCGATGTGCCCGAGGTCGAGTTCACGGCGAACGGCTCGCCGGCGCGGCGATGTTTCGCCCAACTCGCGGGCGCCGGGCTCGACTCCCGCGCCATCGAACTGGTCGACTGGGAACACAAGAAGGCCGTCGGCCCGCTGGCGTACGTGGTGGCTGGATTCAAGGCCCTCGCCGAAGCCAAGACTCCCATCCTGGCCGCCGCTCCCAACACCTCAGCTCAAGGCGAATTGGTGCTCCTCGGCAACGGCCGCTACTACGGGGGGAATTTCAAGCTCTTCCCCATCGCCGACCTGCGCGACGGGCTGCTGGATGTCACGGTTTTTCCGCGAGTCGATTGGGAAGTCCTGCTGCGAAGCGGTTGGGGCTGGCTGACCGACCACCTGCATTCGTCGGCCGGCTGCCAGACGTTCCAGGCGGAGTCCATCACCCTCACCAGCCCGTCGCCCGTCGCCCTTCAACTCGATGGGGACAACGTGGGTCACTTGCCGGCCCGCTTTTCCGTGCGGCGTCAGCTCCTGCGGGTCATTGTTCCCTGATGGCGTTGTCCCGGGCAGACAGGATTCCAATTGCAAAAGCCCTGCGGGTCTGGCAATCAAGACTCCGAAAAATGAACAAACGATGGGCTTTCACAGCGGTGTTCCTGTTGGCCGTGGCGGCAGGTTGCGGGGCGCAACCGGCGTCCGGGGGCGGTGCATCGCTTTTGAGCTGGCACGCCGCGGGCCGCAACGCGCTGGCGCAAGGCACCAACGCCACCCGCCTCAAACGCGTCGACCAGCTTCCGGTCACGGACGCCTTGCGCCGGCAACTCGCGACCAACTTCTCACACGCCCTGCGCAAGGCCTGGGAAAAGGACTTGCCGGCCGGCGTGCCGGATGGCGCCGACCTCCTGCGGCCTCTCATCGGGGATCTGCTCAGCGCCGAATCGTACGGTGAAGTGCGCGGACCGATGGGACGCACGGAGACGACCCTCGCCGTCCAATTGACCGACGAACGGGCCGCCGCCTGGAGCACGAACCTCTGGCAACTAGCCGCGCTTTGGAAGCAGAGTGCGCCACAAACGGCAAATCATGATGGTGGAACCGGCTGGGGTCTGAAACGGGCGTCCGCTCCAAATCGTTTCGAGTTCCTTCGTGTTGGGCAATGGGTCGTGCTCGGCCTTGGGCCAGAGAAGCTCACGCACGCGTCCGCCCTCGTTCAACAAGTCAAGTCGACAGGCCGTCCCGCGCCGAAGGCGGGCACTGAACTGCTCGAGGTCCGAGCCGACGCCCCCGGACTGAGCGCCTGGATCCCGCTCTTTGGTAAGCTTGGGCTGCCTCCTTTCCAGCTCACTTTGCGCGGCCGGGGCGAATACGTGATGACGGAAGCCAAGCTGACTTACGCAAAGCCCTTGGCCTGGAAGTACGAACCCTGGCTGATCCCGACAAACCTGATTGGCGACTATCCGCTTCCGCTGACCTCCTTCACCGTAGCACGCGGTGTCGCGCCGCTGATCCAGCAAATTCCTTTCTTGGCCGACCTCGGATTGCCCAAGGTCCCCAACCAGTTCACCCTCTGGGCCAATCCCTCCGCCATCGACCCCGAACGCGACCAGTGCCGCCTCAACTTCGCCCTCCCTTGTCCCAATGTCGATGGAGCGATGCGCCAGGTGGGGCTCAAACTGCCGATATTTGTCGAAAAAAACCTGGGACAGTATCTGGGTGATTTTTACTACGTGAGCAACAAGCACCTGGCTTACTGGACGCTGCCGTTTATCCAGCCGCATGTCCGCGCCGTGACCAACGGCACGGTCCAGTTCCTCCAGGGTGGGCTGTTCCAATTGCCGGCACGCCAGTCGAATGCGCCTCCCGCATTGTTTGCGCAATTGGGCACGCGGACCAATCTCCTCTACTACGACTATGAGGTCACTCACCAACGATTGCACCACGGAAATCAATTGTATCAAATCCTGCACATGGCTTCGCGCCGGCATCTGCAAGGCACGAATTCCCCGGCCAAACTCTGGACGACGGCTGTGATGGATGAATTGCGCGGCGGCTCGAAAGCGCCCAGCGAGGCTGTGACCGAAGTGACGCAAACTGCGCCGAACGAATTGACCCTGGTGCGCAAGTCTCACTTGGGCTTCACGGGATTTGAATTGGCGAGCTTCGCCGCGTTCATGGATTCGCCGGGATTCCCCTTCCGCTACGAGCCACCGATGGTCATCCGGACGTCGAAGGGCAAACGAGGGGCTGCTAAAACCACCGCGCCGCCCAACATTCCGACCACTGGCAAGGGCCAGCCTTGACTCCCATGCCCCTCAAGCTGGGCGTCAACATCGACCACGCCGCGACCCTGCGTGAGGCCCGCTATCGGGGGCGACCTTCGGGAGAACCGGATCCCATCGAAGCCGCGTTAATTTGCGAAGCCGCGGGCGCTCACGGCATCACGGCCCATCTGCGTGAAGATCGCCGGCACATCCAGGACCGCGACGTGCTTGAATTGCGCCGCCGCATCAAGACACGGCTCAACCTGGAAATGGCAAACGTGCCCGCGATCATCGACTTCGCGCTGCGCGTTCGTCCCGACATCGTTTGTCTCGTCCCCGAACGGCGGGAGGAGGTGACCACTGAAGGCGGCCTCGATGCCGCAGGTCAGGAATCGGCGTTAAAACAAACGTGCCACCGGATGAACGAAGCGGGGATCGACGTGAGTTTGTTTATTGGCCCCGAAGCAGCGCAGGTGGAAGCCGCGGCGCGCATTGGCGCCCAGTTCATCGAGCTTCACACCGGCGCGTACGCCGAACAGTTCGAGAGCGCCAGGAGAAAGGAACTGGACCGTCTCACTCTGGCCGCCGGCATGGCCCACAAACTTGGCGTAAGGGTCAACGCCGGGCATGGCTTGAATTGCCGCAATGTGCCTGAGCTTCGGAGCGTGCCGCACCTGGTGGAATTGAACATAGGCCACAGCATCATCAGCCGCGCCCTGGTGGTCGGCCTGGAAACCGCCGTCAAGGAGATGCTTAAAGCGATGGAAGGTTATGACGGTTAGCATTTCTCAACCGGTTGCTACGAGGAAAAAGGAAGTGAGCCTCCTGACGTCGGCTGCTACGAAACCGCGCCGCCAAAGTCGTGAAGAGGGTTTGGCTGGATCTTGACCCCAGCGCGGCTCATCCTCGGCGCGTGAAATTCATCCTGACAACCCATAATGTCACGCTGACCAAGGCCATCGAGGACCACATCCTGGTGCGCATCGATAAGCTGGAGCATTTCGACCGCTGGGCGATTGATGCCCGGGTCAATTTGGAGCACGACAACACCAAGGCAACCGAGCGCCAATTCAAGTGCGCGTTGCGTCTCAGCGTGCGCGGTCCCGATCTTTACGCCGAGGAACACGACGGCGATCTCTACACAGCCATCGACAAAGTGGCCAAGAAAATCGAGCAGCAGCTCCGCAAACGCCACGGCAAGCTCAAGAACCGCAAACACACCGAAGCCGCCCGCATCAAGCAACGCCGCCAGGAGGCTGCAATTTAGAGTATTGCCGTTGCGGCCTCACCAAAATGCTCACGCCGGATGCTACTCGGGTTGTTCCAGCGCGCTCTCAATAGAGCTTCATCGTTTCCAGCACTGCCTTGATCCGCGGCACCTCGTGCGTGCGGAACAGGTCGGTCCTCCCCAGGGCCGCCAGCACCGCGAAGAACGGCTCCGCGCACCGCACCTCTTCGCCAAACTGTTCAAAGGCGTGCGGCAACGCGTGACAGATCGGAAACCCGAGTGACCGAAGCCGAAACGTGTTCAGGAAAGTCGCCATCTGGTGCCGCACTCGCACCGTGCTGTCCTGCAGGTTGCGGTAATAAAAGCCCAGCCCCGGATCCAGAAACAACTTCTTCACTCCGGCGCGAGTGGCCAATTCGAGCTGTCGCGCAAAGAACTCCCGCATCATGGCGGTCGTGTCGCCGCTCAGATCAACGTCGCCCACGGCGCGGACATGCGCCCCCTGCACGAAACAGAGAATCACCGCTGCGTCGTGCGCCGCCGCCATTTGAAACATCTCTTCCACGCCTTCGGTTCCAGTCAGGTTGAGCACGTTGGCTCCAGCTTCAAGGCAGGCCCGCGCCACGGCCGGCTCGTACGTCTCGACCGACACCAGCAAGCCGGCCCGGCGCAGTTCCTGGATCACCGGCAACAGCTTGGTCTTCTGGGTCTTCTCGCCTGCCAGCGCAGCGTGGGCCAGTGTGGACTCTGCGCCCAGGTCAATGATGTCCGCCCCCTGGGCCGCCAACACGCGCGCCCGGCGGACCGCGGCCTCGGCGTTCAGGCAAACGCTCTCGCGGTACCACGAGTCCGGCGACAAGTTGATGACTCCCATGATAGCGGGAGCGGAATTGAAGGCGAATGCCCTGGGGCCGATGGAGAACTCGGCCACGCGTACGCCGGCGTCGTTCCGATGCTGCTCCAGCAGCGCGGCGAGGTCTTCCAATTTCAGCATGGTGCGGGAAGGAAAATGGCGCGCCCGCCGCGACTCGAACGCGGGACCCTCTGCTTAGAAGGAAAGTCCACCCTGTTTCGGGGCGTTGCGGTTTGTTGCTTTGAAGCGCGTCCAATCCATTTATTTGCAGTGTGGTTCGCATTAACGCGGCCCTCTGGTTACTGGCTGAAACTTCCTGAAACGTGCCGCGACGTGTTACTACTTTCGATACTACTTTGCCGGTTGCGAGTCCACCGTCAAGCGTATGCGTTGCGCCTGCGCCAACAGATGATCGGAGCGCACGTCGCCGTAAGTGTGCGCGACGATTGCCGGGCCGCTCTTGTCGCCAATCAGCATCGCGATTTCCGCGTCTGTCAGCCCGCTCTACCCGTATGGCAACGAACCAGCCGGTCATCCGCAAAGGCCAGCGCAAGCCCTACATGAAGGCCACGCGCAAGGAAATCGAGCAGCGCCTTAAAGCTGCCGCTCTGTTTGATTCTTGGGACTGGGAAAAAGCCTACGTTGATTGGTTTTTCCAGGAAGTCTTTGGCGTCGAATCGCGGCAGATCGCTCGATACAGGGCACGAGCGCGTGCGTGACGACACGCGCAAATGGCATTCCAGGGTACAGCCGTTCGGCTTTCTCAGGCGGCCTTGTTCTTGGCGTCCAGCGCCTTTCGGACGGCGGAGATAAGGTCTTTGATGGCGGTTCCCTTGCGGAATACGCAGGCCACTCCTTCCAGTTCAGTTCGCTCGGCGAGATCTGGAGAGGTGTCGGAGGTATGGACGATGACCGGGAAAGCCGCTTCGGGCAGAGCGCGGCGCATCCATTGCAGCAGGCTGAGGCCGTCCCGCAGCCCGTTGACGCAAACCCCGAGAGTAAGATCTAAAATCATCAGGTCGATTCTCTTGGTTACGGTGGCGCGGATCGCTTCAGCAGCGCCGGCGGCACACACGACCTCATAGCCAGCGGCCCTTAGCTGGGATTCTAAGACCTTAATCACCACAGCATCGTCCTCGACAACCAGAATGCTTTCGCTACTCATTCACTTTGGCATCGGCAGGATCGCCGTCTGGCTGAAGGGACGGCTCCACTGGGCGCCGAAACGCAGTCAGAGGGACAATGCTTGAGTAGAAAGCTCGCTATCTGCTGTTCCGAAAACAACTTGTTCGAAAACCGAGTCTCGCCGAAAAGCCGTGGGTGGTAGAACGAAAGGCCGCTCCCAATTCCCCCCTCCCCCCGGCCCCCGTGGGGACGGTCTGGGCAGAAAATCACCTAGAGCGAGATCGTACTCTCGCTGCGGCTTTCTTCAGGTTTTCCCCGCTTACCAATTCCACCCCTTTTGTTGTATATCCAAGTACGATGAGCCCACTCGGTTACGAAGGTCAATTAATCGTTAGCTTTCTCAAAACTGCCCCGAAGGCCTTTTTCGCGGAACGCGAGATTGCCCGCAAGGCTGGCCAAAAGGGACAGTTCCGGGCCAATCCAGACTGGGCCAAACCAATCTTGTTCAGACTCGCCAATGAAGACATCATCCAGACCGACGCCTTTGGCCATTACCGGATCGCCCCCAAACGTGAACATGCCCCCGAACGTGAACAGGCCACGCGGCAGTGCATTCCTCTGGCCCCTTGCGTTGAACAGGCCACGCGGCGGTCCATTTCGTTGGCCCCTTGCGTTGAACAGGCCCTGGCCGGCAGCGGCAAGATTTTCGATCTGAGAGAGATTTTTGCGGACACGCCCAAAGACTATTGAGAACTGGCGAATCGGGCAGATCTCGTCAAGTTGATGGGGTTCGCGATCCAGAAAGTAAGGTCTCAGCCACCTCGTAAGGCCCAACCGAAAGCTCGGCTACGCCGTTCGTTCCATCTCGTGACTGTGCGGTGAGCGTGACATCTCCTGCGCGGGCGAACCGGTGAGCGTGAATAGAAGGATGATAACGTAATCCGCCTAGCGAGACTCTAGCGACCGCCGCCGGAAACGCCCGGTCGGCTGCAACCGTCGTGAGCAAATTCTCCCGAACCTTCCGCCTGCCTAGCGGGGCGGCGGCGGCTGGCAGGTTCGCGGAGCGGGATGGAAAGGCATCGGCCTCAGTAAGCCTTATATTTGAACTTCTGACCGCCCACACTGGCTTCGTACATCAACCCGCCCTTGGCCAGCGTCAACACCATGACACCTTTCTCATACTTGGCATTCTTGGAGACACCGGCTGTGACCGCCACGGCGCTGACCTGGGCGCTGAACTCAAAATTGCCCTTCTTGAAGTTGTCCAGCGAAGTCTGGTCCTCGAAGCAGATCAACTCAATGTACGACTGGCCGCCCGCCTGCAACCCAACGGAAACCTGGCGGAGCTTGGTTTCACCCACGGCCTTGCCCTTTTCCAACAATTGTCCAGTGTCCGCGGCGGCGCCGACGCCCAACCCGCCCTTGGCCACCGACGGGAAGATGACGAAGCCCTTGGCCTTTTCCATGATGCTCTTGAGCCCCTCATCTGTCTTGATCAACGTGGCCTTGGCCTCGTTGACCTCAGTAGTTAATTCAGCCTTCTTTTCAGCCTTCTTGTCTGCCGCCAGTGCCGGACCGCCAAGCGCGACGACCAACATGGCAATTAGTGAGATGGATTCCTTTTTCATAGTGATAACCATTCCACTGCCGGGGTCCGTGCGCTGTCAAGAACAGCAGATGGGGGAACTACCCCACGGTTAATCCCCTATTCCGCCGGCGCCCATTCTCTGCATACGCTCACGTCGTGAAGTCCAATCAGAATCAAAAAGGCGCTGACTATTACAAGAATCACCATCTCTGGTGGCTACGTGGTATTGACCTGCAACAGAATCAAAAAAAAGCGCAAAGCATCGTACGCGGACTTCCCGCCGGACACACTGGTTTGAATTGGGTGGCCCCAAATCATCCTCAACGCCTGTCAGCATTCCTCGGATTTTGGCTTGCGGCACTACGCGAGAGCGAAATAAGAAATCTGCCAATTCGCTAACAACCGCATTGGGTCGCGACTAATTCCCAAACACACTCTTAGGAGGAGAGTGAGGACAGTTAAGGATCTGAACCTGTTTGTCTTCATTCCCACAGTGGGGAGGCGGCGGCGGATTCTGCGCCGCCCCTCCCACCCTCGGCACGGATGATTATGACAACAGTTGAACGGCGCAATCAGCCCACAAGCGAGGCGGTCTGCGTGGAGAACTGCGAGCCATAAGATGCCGCCGCGACGGGGTCCTGGGCAGGCGATGCCACCGTCGCGGCGGGCTTTTCCCCGCAGCGGGGGCTTGGGCGGGTGGCGCTGCGGGAGAGTTAAGGGTGGTTA
>Ga0134127_10000395_pt1 | contig 43271 bp, 28 predicted proteins | sample KB31753_FD_96459 | JGI IMG/M metagenome (GOLD analysis project Ga0134127, IMG submission 96459) | Terrestrial soil microbial communities with excess Nitrogen fertilizer from Kellogg Biological Station, Michigan, USA - KB3-175-3 | ecosystem: Environmental > Terrestrial > Soil > Unclassified ...
AGCCCCGCGTTTCAACGCGGGGTAAGTCGACCCGGACGGCACAAGTCCCGAAGGGACGGCTGAAACCCTACACGTAAGTGGCTCCTGGCCGGCTGCCTGCCCTCAGCCGTCCCTTCGGGACGGATCCCTTTGGGCCGTCGACCCAGCGTTGAAACGCTGGGCTATTCTCACCAGTCCTTCGGGACAATGAATGATCGGAATTCGGCGGCGCGTTCGGTTTGTGCTCCCATATATCAGATTTCAAAACTCCCAGCAAAACCGTGGCCGCGAAGAATTCTGTCCTGCGCCCCAGGGCAATGGAGGCCGATTCGACCACGCCTCGGAACGGTCGGTCAAAAGTCAGAAGGACAAGGAATATGCCGCCCCTACCGGGGCGTTGGGTTTCCTCCACGCCGGCCCTACAAAGATTCCGCTCCTGATGGAGCTTTCCATCAAATGTACACCGGAGCGTGCATGAGCCAGCCCCGTTAGGGGCGGCATCTTTGTAGAACAAAAGCCAACCAAACAACGCGCAAGCTCCGTTAGAAGCGGCACCGCATCAATCCGCCGACTCGTCGTTGAAATGTGGGTACGGCTGAAGTCACTTGGCCCTTCGCTTTCCAATATGAAACTCAAACTGCTCGCCTAATTCAGACACGATGCGGACTCGGAATACGGTGGGAGGAATATGGCGCTCGAAATGGTAAACTGACCCAACGAGGTCTGGACCACAGAACGGCTCCTTATCCCTGTGAAATGAAAGCTCGAAAGTAACCGTGTCGCCATCAAGTAACGAATACTGCTCACGTTTGAGCGACGCTGTAGAGAAATCGTTCGGGAAAGTCGCGCTGCCTCGGATCGTGAGGCTGCTACCCTCCTGCTCGGCGCTCCAACTATCAGATGTGGGCTTCATCTGACACCGTCGGCAAGCCGTTCCGGCGGCAACCGCCACGATTCATCAAAGAAGCCCGCAGCCGCAATGCCGCCCGGCGCGCGCGACGTGACGGGTTTGCTGATGTCGATCACAGCGTAGTCGGGCAGCTTGGGCACCTGGCGGGCGTTGTTGAGATAGTCGTACTCCCGGAACGTAAAGCCGCTGTTCAGCACGATGTATTTCTTTGGATTCAACGGATTGGGGTAGATCAAGACCGGAGCGTGGTTCGTCGCAGGAAATGTTGCCTGGCCGGCCGTGATCGTTTGGGCGGTCCAGCGAATCGGCAGGGCGTCGGCGACCTGCTTGAGCAGTTGATTGGCCGACGGGTCGCCCCAGAGGACCAGGTGGTGCGCGGCGATGTCGTTCGTGGTCACCGCAGTGTCATCCTTCACCCGGGCGTCGCCGCGGAATTGGGAGCGCCAGTGGTTTGTGGCGTGGCCGAGCTCGGCGGCAGCCCAGGCGCCGACTTTCTCGTTCCACGCCTGGCCGGTGGGCCGAACCATCAGGAAGCTGTCCATGAACGCGTCGTCGATGGGACCTTGGAGGTCGTGGCGCTTGCGCAGCGCCGTCTCGGCAGCGGGGTCCGGGCCGAGGCGCCACTTGCCGGCAGATTTGCTGAAGTGCGCCCGCCAGGAGCGGTCGGAACGGGGCGCCGGCGTTTCGAGTTTGTCCCCGTCAATGACCACAAGGGCCGTCCGTGTGACGTCGAGCGGGCAAAGGCCGGGGGTGAATTCCAACGTGAGGGCGGTGACATTCTTCGTCGTGAGCCGGACCGTGTCGTCGCGCGGATCGAGGCCGGCATCGACGCGGGCGCGTTCCCAATGGGCATCGAGAGCGTCGATGACGAGCCAATGCATGCGATTGTATTTGAGGGTCCAGGTCGTGAAGTGCAGGCGTTCCGGCGCGGGGTCACGCCCGCGGGCGGCAATGGCGTCGATCCGCCGGTTGATCTCTGTCTTGGAGTCCGGGTGGTATTTGTGGGCCGTGCCCGGGCCGATGATGTGGACGAGGTCCAGTCCTTCGGGGCGCATCGCCTTCGCCATGAGGTCGGCGGCCTGCTTTTGCCGATCGATCTCGCCGCTGTAGGCCACGGTCGGTAACTGTGCGAGGTTGAGCGCCCAATCCGTGCAATCGTACAGATGCCAGAGCTTCTGCTCGTACCACGCCGGCTGCACGGTTTCATTCTGGAACACTTTGAGGAAATCCGGCGTCTCGCTGAATCCGGCGCCGGGCGCCGCGGCGAACCATCGGTCGGCGTGATGCACCGCGAAATGCCAGCACGCCGCCCCGCCGAGCGAGAACCCGCGTACGGCGATGCGCTGCTCATCGATGGGATAATACTGCTTCGCATGCGCGAGGGCCTCGAAGGTGTCGGTCTCGCCCGCGAATTTGTTGCCATTGCAATAGCGGCCGTACGTGTGCAGCACGAACGTGTCGGGCGGAGCGAACTCGCCGAGCGAGCGCTGCCGGCCGTTGATGAAGTCCAACTCGCTCAATGTTTCGCCGCGCCCGTGGAACCAAAAGTCGAGCCGGTGCGCTGTCGGGCCGCCCGGCTGCCACGAGGCGGGCACGACCAATCCATAAGGCTGCACCGAGCCATCGATGCCCGACGCGAACCCGCGCACGACAAGGCCGGTTGCGGTGAGCCAGGGCGCGCGGCTGTCTCGGAGCGCAGCGGCCCGTTCGGCGCCTTGCTGAAGGAGCGTTCGGGCGATGGCGGGTTCGTTGGTCTTGAAGAATTCGTCGTAACGCAGCGCCCAGTCCACGGCCTTGTGATAAATCTGCACATCCGGGAGCAGTTCCAGCAGCGCAGGCTTGTTCTTGAGTTGCTCGCGCAGCGAGTCGATCTCACGACCCAGCGAGGCTGCGGCCTTGGACAATTCGGCGCGCGTTTCCTCTGGAATGGCGACGCCGCGCGGCGGGACGGGTCGGACCTTTTCGGCGACGTTGTCCGCAGGGCCGTCAGCTCTGGCTGATACAAGCACGACAAGGAATGCAGTGAAGAGAATGAGCGGGTTCATGGTGTTGCACTCGTGTAAACCAATTGGCTCCCATTCGGCAAGCGCGGCGAGATGGGGTGTGCTCATAACCACGGATGAACACGGCGCGGCAGAGCCGCAACCGGAACAGTGCGCGGTTTTGGTGAACCGCAGATGAACGCAAATGAACGCAGATATGGCCAAAGCGAACAAGTCAGCGATGGTCGCTGTGCCCGGGAGGGCACCAATTCGAATAGCCCCGGATGCAGTCCGGGGTTGCGATCTCGCGATGGCCTCGACCCCGGAGGCGTCGAATCGAAAGCAAATTCGACCCCTCAAATTACAGGAAACGTCTGCGATTATCTGCGTTCATCTGCGGTTGTCCTGTTCAGGAAGCAATCTTCAGTCGCTGATGGAAGGGAACGAACCATTGCGGCATTACAGAACCCTTGGTACTAAGCGTTCGGCCACTCGAAACGCACCTCAACTATGCAACTTGCTCGCTGGATGCTCGCGGCCGCGCACGTGCTTGCTGGAGCGGCGTGGTTCGGAGCGATGTTCTATAGTCTGGCCGTTCTTCATCCGCGTGCGCGGTCATTCTTTGGCGGCCCTCGTCAGTTGGAAGACTTCCTGGCCCATCTTGCGGCCGGGGCGCGCTGGAAGGTTTTGGGCGGCGCGGCATTCATTCTTGTTACCGGTGTGGGCCTGCTGGTGTGGTCCATTGCGGCACGTTCTTCAGGCAAATGGGCTCTGCTGCTCGTCAAGACGGTCCTCTTCGTGGTCGCTGTCGCGTTGTTTTGCTTTGCATCCTGGGTGTTGTGGCCCGCTCGGACATTGGCTTCCACCGAGGAGATTCCGAAGTTCCAGAAGAGGTTCCGGCGGGTCGCCGTGACGTTGCTTGTTTTGGTGGGTGCGAGTTTGGCGCTTGGCGTCGTGAGCTCGCACCTATGACGCAGCCGACCCTTAGAACCTCCCGGCCAAGGATCAAATAAGGAAACTAGCTTTTTTGATTGACGGCTGCGCTGGGCTGGTGATCCTGCCTACAGGATGGCACGCATAAACCATGTTTGACTCGTTAGCCGGTCTCGCAGCATTGAGCAAGCCCAACGATGAAAAACGGGGCCTCATCACAACAACCGCCCCACGAGGACGCATACTGCCGTGTACGAGTTGGTTCAAAACCTACCAAACGAAGAATACGTGGAGCACGGCGCCGTCCTTTGGATCGACAAGCGCAACCTATGACCAAAACGACATTTTGCTTTTGCTGGCAGTTTGAGCGTTTCGCACACTTGCATGGTCGTGTTCTGGACGGCCGCGGCTCGGTTTGCATTCGCTAGGCCTCGCCGTATGCGCTACACAACAGTCATCATTTGCGTTCTCTGCTTTGTGCTTTGTGGGTGCTCAGAATTCCGCGGCCGGATGAAGTTGCCAAAGAGCAGTCTTGGCTACACATATGATTACAACACACCGACAAACACCAATTACTTCCGGAAGCGGTATGAAGCCGCCACCGATAAAGAAGCCGAGCGCAATCGAATAGTATTCGAGCTGATGGGTGCGGTCGATGAGGACTTCAGCAAATTTGAGCGCGCTTTGCGTTCGGACCGTGCCTACAAGGACATCGCAGTGAAATGGACCTCGATCGGATTGACGGCCGGTGCGTCCCTTGCGTCGCAGGGAGCCGCGAACATATTGGCCGCGATTGATACAGGGTTGAAGGGGGCGAACGAGGCCGTTGACAAGAACGCCTTTCGAGACAATACGCCTGAGGTGCTCATCAACAAGATGCGCGCCAAACGTGCAGAAATGGCCTCTCAGATTTACGAAAGCATGAACAAAAAGGTTGGAGCATACCCTCTCGAGGCAGCCATTCGTGATGTTTCACGCTATTACAGCGAGGGGTTCGTTACTTCAGCTTTGGCGGCGTTGGCCGCGAGTACGGCAATTGAGGCGAAGGATGCCACGCAAGAAGCAAACCAAAAGAAACTCAACGTCAAGTAGTACTACGCTGGATTCCCATAGGAACGAGTGGAATCCAGAATTTGGACAGTCATCGAAAAACGTTCTCACCCGTTTATATTAAACGTGTTACGTTGCATAAGCAACGCTGAAGTGGGCAATGAATAGCGAGAGCCCCCGCCGAGTCAATCCGCTGTGCATTGCAAAACAAATCTTGCTCGCAACCGGGCAGCGCAATGCTACATTGGCTAACCAAAAGGCCTGTCGTATGAAAACAAACTTCCGGGTGTTCGCGCTGGGGGTAGGAATCGGGAGCCTGGCGCTGTGTGTGGGATGTCAAGGAGATCAAGCAAAAGCGAATGGTCCAATCATCGCAACCGCCGAAACGACCCTTGTGGTTGTGCCGGCGGAGGCGCCGACCGCCAAACCGGGCGAAGCGACCCCGCCCGTTGTGAAAAATGAGGCGCCGCCTGCGCCTGCGGCAGCCGCTGGCGCGGTGCCGCCAGGCTCAATCATTATCACCAAGGGGACCAACGTCGCTGCTGCGCCTGCCGGACCGCCGGCGCTTTCGCCCGCGCTCGCCGAAGTGGTTCGCCTCCTCGAAGCCAATGTCGGCCAGGACGTGGTGATGGCGTATATCACGAATTCGACGCTGCCGTTCAACATCGGCGCCAACGAGATTGTCTACCTGCACGACTTGGGCATGCCGCCCACGCTCATCACGACACTGATCAACATCGATTCGTCTCCCGAGATGGTCGCTCGCAAGAAAGAGGCCATCGCGGTGAAGCCCCTGCCGCCGGGCGTCGCGCTCAGCGAACCGGCAACCAATGTTTACTCGCCCAAGGGCACCTTCGCCGTGGCCAATCCGCCGGAACCAGAACCGGTGGGTGCTGACGCGGGGGTCGTCTATCCGCCGGCGCCGACAGCCGACGTGGCCTACGACGTTGCGCCACCGGTGACCGAAGTGAACAATTCCTACTTCTACACCTCGCTCGCCCCCTACGGCACGTGGTGCGACGTGGCCGGCGTCGGCTACTGCTGGCGCCCGACCTGCGCGACGTGGAACGACTCCTGGCGACCTTATGGAGACGGTGGCCGCTGGCTCTGGAGCAATAGCGGCTGGTATTGGTATTCGGATTATTCGTGGGGCTGGGCGCCCTTTCACTACGGCCGCTGGTGCCGGCCCGCGGGCTACGGCTGGTGCTGGGTGCCGGACAACTGCTGGGGCCCGTCCTGGGTGAGCTGGCGTTACTCGCCCAATTACTGCGGCTGGGCGCCATTGCCGCCGACCGCCTGCTACACCACGGGCTTCGGATTCTCGTATCAATCGGCCCACGTCGGAATCGGTTTTGAATTTGGTCTTGGCGCCGCGGATTACTGCTACGTCCCGTCGTCGCGCTTTTGCGACCGGCGGCCGTGCGATTATTTCGTGTCGCATCAGCAACACTACGCGGTCCACAAGGAAACCACCGTCGTCAACAACTACGTGGTCGGGAACAACAACACGGTCGTGAACAACGGCGTTGGATTCGACAGGGTCGCCAAAGTGACCCGCGGCGACATCAAGCAAGTCGCCCTCCGCGACACGACCTCGTTGAAGAATCTCGGCACGCGCCACGACCGGCTTGAAGCCGATGGCAAAACGCTGACCGTTTACCGTCCGCCGGCCACCACGCTGACGCACAAAAGCGTGGTGTCGGCGCCGAGGAATTCGGGTTCGACAGGTGGTGGTTCGACGGGTTCGACCGTGGTGCGCCCCGCCAACTACGTGAAGCCGACGCCGGCGTCCGGCTCAATCGCCGGGAAAGACGCCTTCTCCGAACCCGCCCCCGCCCGGGTGCCCACTTCCCACGCGTCGCCGCCGGCGAACATCTATATCGGGAATCCGAACAAGGCTCGCACGGTTCCCACGCCGGTAACCGTTTACACCAAGCCAGTGGATTCGTCTTATCCGCCCGTCATCGTCACGGGCGGCTCAAGTCCGCCGGTGCAATACTCGAAGCCCGCAGCGGCCCCGGCGAGCGACATCGAACCGGCCCAGGTCGCGCCGAAGCATAACGTCAAGTCCACCGCCCAGGGGCTGGCCACCGCGCCTGGGTTGGCAAATGCGCCTGGTTTGTCCAGCAAGCCCGGGGTTGCAAGTCGCGTTGCGCCGCAGGACACGGACTCCCCGCTGAAAGGGCTGCACCAGTCCCCTGGCTCCGGCTACACCAAGCCTGCACCTGGCAACTCTTCGGCGAGAGTTAACGCAACCAAGGCCCCGGAGAACGTGTCCGCGCCGGGAGTCGTCTCAGCGCCTCGAAGTGTCCAGCCGAGTGCCGCCGTCGCATCGCAAGCGCCGGCCGCTCGTCCGGGGCAGGGCGTTTCGGGACCTCCGCCCTCTGCTCCGGCTCAGAACTACAGCCGACCTGCGCCATCTGTGCCGGCCCAAGGCCAAAGCCGCCCGGCACCGACTTACAGCGCCCCTGCGCGGGTTGAGTCCCATCAATCCCGAGTCGCCCCTCCCAGCGCCGCGCCGAGCGCCCCTTCCAGCGCACCTCGAGTCTCAGCGCCATCGGCCCCATCGGCCCCTTCTGGTGGTGGTGGTGGCGGCGGCTCATCCGGCAAGTCGGTTGGTGGCGGAGGTAAGTCGGGCCGCTAGGGCTCCCGAATCCTTTGAGTCAGGCCCGCGCTTGCCTTGGCGAGCGCGGGCTTTACCATCGCGGTTACGGCGCCCGTGCCGCTTTCACCCGCGATGAGCATTGCTCCACGTCATGAGCACAAACCAGCGCATCTTCGTGGAATTATCAGCACCGCCATTTCTGGCGGTAATGTGGATGACAGCCGCCTCACTTGTTAATGGATCTGAACCGATTCTTCTCGTACTTGTTGCGTGGTTCCCAATGCTGATTTACGCCTATGTCATCAGCTTCATTCCGTCGCTCATTTACACCCTGGTGATGGAGGTTTGGTTTCGATCGGGACTGCGCACGCGCTTTGGATTGTTCTGCACCGCTGGCTTATCATCTCTCCTGGGTGCAGGAGCAGGTTTTTTGGCCGTTACAATCGGAATTCGAGGGGGACCCTTGATTGGCGAGGATTGGAGAGACTATACTTTGATTGGAGCTGTGGTCGGGTTGTTGGTTGGACTTTATGTTGGTAGGAAACAGACATCAGCCGCCTAACCTGCAGCGAACGGCGGCATCACGCTTCGATTGCAATCGGCGCGCCTTTGTGGCCGCCGTCGCTAAGCTTTATACGTCAGAGTGATTGCCAAAAGTCATTTCCGAAATGGTGGGCGCCGCCCTGCTGGGCGCCGCGGCAAACCGGCAGGTTTGCCCCACCATTTCGGAAATGACTTTTGGCAACCAGTTCTAGAACTTCCGAATCCTTTAAGTCAGGCCCGCGCTTGCCTTGGCGAGCGCGGGCCTTACCATGGCGGCAAAAGGCGCCCGTGCCGCTTTCACCCGCGATGAGCATTACTCCACGGCAATTCGAGCAGATGAAGAACCGCGTTTCCGGCGTTCGGCGCGCGCCCACAAGCGTTTTCGAGAGCACCCAACCGCCGATGGCGATGCAGGCCTGCCAGGTCATCCTCGGCGTGGATCCTTCATTGCGCGGAACCGGCTACGGAGTCCTCGAACTGGATCGCAAGCAGGCTCGGGTCCTGGCGCAAGGAACCATCAAAGCGCCCCCGGCCTGGGAACGCTCGCGTTGCCTCGTTCAAATCACACACGCGCTCCGTGACATCATCCAGCGCTTCCGTCCGGTGGTCTGCGTCATCGAGGGACTGTTTTACGCGCAGAACATTCAGACCACCCTCATCATGGGGGAAGCGCGCGGCGCCAGCCTCGTCGCCGCCGCCGAAGCCGGTCTCGAAATCTACGAACTGGCTCCGCGCAAGGTGAAGCAAGCCATCGTCGGCTACGGCGCGGCCCAGAAGGTCGCCGTCGCGAAAATGGTCCAGCGCCGTTTGGAACTGGCCGAGCCCCCTTCGCCGGACGCCGCGGACGCGCTCGCCCTGGCGCTGACCTACGCGCAGGAGAATGGACGGTTCTCACTTGCCCCGGCGAGGAGGCTCTAAGGCGTGGCGCACCGACTCGGCCGTCGAAGGACTTTCGCTGTCGGTTGCGACCGAAGTGGAGAAATTCGGCATCAAGATCACGCGATGCAGAATCCTCCCAAAGTGTTCGCCGCCGGCAGCGATGCCATCAGCACAATCACGCCAGCGATTGAAGAACGGCTGCGGGATTGCGCGCTCACGAAATGTTGTCCAAAGGAATGGAAGGATCGTTCGAGCGATGAAAACGCGCCACGTCTGAAGCAACGCACTGTGGAACTGCCCGAAGCCGCTTTCCTACTCGGGTTTGAAGACGCCAATTCGTTCTTTCGAGCCTTTCAAGTTTGGGAGGGAACTTCGCCCACTGAATGGCGGACGCGGGGTCAAAAGGAATGAAGAACGGCACCAGCACGCCGCAACCGTGCTGAGTTTACTGCACTGCTCGGAAAACCCTCTAAAATCAATGGAGCGGGTGAAGGGAATCGAACCCTCGTATCAGGCATAGTGGTGTAGAGTGGTATGAAGTGGCTGATTTCATTGATGTTTTGCATTGCAGTGCAGTAAGTTTACTGCATAAACTGCACTCGACAATATGTCTTCACTCTACCGAAAACAGAACTCGCCATTCTGGTTTGTTCAATTCATTGGTGCAGATGGAAAGCGTCGCAACAAGTCAACCGGGTTCCGAGCTGACAATCCTGGACAAACAGTGAAAGCCCGCGCGTTCCGCGCACAACTTGAGGCGAGCGAGCTGTCTCGTGTCGGGGATGCCAATGACGGGGGCGGATGGGATTCCTGGGTCCCGAAATTCTTGGAACGACATTGCGAAAGTCCCCGAACATTGGAGCGCTATTTTGATGCTTGGAAATGGCTGGCGCTCTGGCTCCAGCTTGAGCGCTACCATTCGCCCAGAAACATCACTTACCGGAACGCGATCGCATACGTCGACTGGCGGACCTCCTTTAAAAAGAAAACTGGAAAAACCGTGGGCCGGAACACGGCGATATTCGAGCTGAAGACTTTTGCGATGATCATGGGTGAGGCCGTCAGGCTGGGCCATGCGGACGCCAATCCGCTTGTGAGTCTGAAATTGCGCCGAGATAAGGCGCCGAAAAAGCCCGAACTTTCAGACGACGAAGTGATCGAAATCCGGGAGGCCTTGAAATCCGAGCCAGAGTGGATGCAGATCGCGTTCGAAATCGCGCTCAACACCGGTTGCCGCCTTCGGGAAACTCGATTGCCTGCCAATTGTATTGATTTTGATGAGGGCAAAATCACGTTCCCGTCTCCTAAGGGCGGCGAGGACCGGGCGTTCTCCATACCGATGCCGTCCGCTTTGCGACCGCTTTTTGAGCAAATGCGAAAGGCGAAGAGAAAGTACACACTTGAGTTCCCCTTTCAGCCGTCACGGCGCTGGCAACAGTTTTTCATCAAGATCAAGAAACCCCATCTTTGTTTTCACTGTTTGCGAGTCACCTACGTCAATCGCCTTCGTCGGGCTGGGGTGCCGCGTGAGGCGGCAATGCGATTGGTGAATCATTCTTCCGAGTTGATCCACCAGATTTATCAACGTGAGAAAGTTGAAGACGTTTTGAAATGGCGGGATGTAGTGCAATTTCCCGCATAGCGCAGAATGCGTCCCTCGCGACGATCGGAGGTGGGCTATGGCGCGAGCACTGCGTCCCTCTCGCTTTCAATCGCTGTCGCTTCATCGGCGGTTTTGCCGTTGTCTTCGTTTTCCTCGACGTTCTCCCGGACCCCGGAGACATCGGTGGTTTGCGACTCCAATTGCGCCGACGCCTGACCTTTGGTCAGATCAAGCGCCTGCTCAATCTCGTCTTGTCGCTGGCGCAATGACACCAGTCTCTCGTCGTATTCAAACGGTTTCGTGGCCTGCCCCTGCAGATCAGAAATTCGCTCGCGAGTTTCCGCAAGGCGTTGCTCCGCTGCTCGCGCCGTATCGTCGAGATTCTGAATCACATACTCCACCGAACGAATCGTTCCCATGGCAGTGCCAGCCACTTTGGCGACATGTGTTCCTGCTCTTTTTAGCACGATGTCACCACCAGCCATGAAGTTGTGCTCGATGAAAACCTGAAATCCCGCAAATTGGCCCACAAGCCGTCCAGCGCCAATGGTTCGGACACGTTCAGCTTGTCGTAGGAGCAATTCGCCTGCGATCCCACGGTCACGGATAATCTGTCCGTCAATCTCGATGACAAAAGCATCCCCGCGCGTGTCTTGTCGGGTGGCGATGTCAGAGCGTACTTCCTCCAACCGCTTTTCCCAGCGAGGCACTTCTTCGTTCAAATGACGAATCTGCGTGCGAAGCCGGAATTCTGTCTCGATGTGCTGGCTGCGAAGGCGCGAGAGGCGTGCGACCTCGGTATCAACGTTCGCCTTTTCAATTACCACCGGATTGCCGGACGCAATGGCTTTGACTTCAGCGTAGGTCAACGCCGCGCCGTCAAGATCCTCAATGCGGCGCAGATCACTTTCGCCGTTCATGACTTGGGCGATAAACCGCGCTTTCGTTTCGAGGGTCTGCCACATATAAGCGTCGAAAGATTCCTCGGTAACGTAGCGGTAGATTTGAACTTCCGGATTCAGATTGCCTTGCCGAAGAATTCGGCCTTCGCGTTGCTCAACGTCGGCGGGACGCCACGGGGCATCAAGATGATGCAGCGCAATCAGACGTTCTTGAACGTTCATGCCGGTGCCCATCCTTTGCGTGCTTCCGAACAGGATACGGACTTGACCCGCACGAAGAGCGCGAAAGAGAGTGAGCTTCTCCGCGTCGGTGTTGTGATCCTGGACGAATGCGATTTCTTCAGCGGGAATACCGTGCCCTAGCAACTTATCGCGCATGTCCTCATAAACGGAAAACCCGTGACCCCCAGTCGGGATGGACAAGTCACAGAAGACAAGCTGCGCGAGCCTCTTGGCCGCTGTCTCGCGCCAAATCCGTTCCACTTGGGCAACTGCCAAGTTGACCTTGCTATCGGAATGGTCTGGAAGATGAGGATCGTGCAATCGTAAATCGAGCGCGGCCTTACGCCCGTCTGTCGTGACCAAAAGCATATTGTCTTCGCGAGGGTCAATTCGACCACCACGCAACGCTTCGGCCCGCTCGACCAACGATTGCACGATTTCTTTCAACTCCCTTGAACAGGGCGCACCAACAACAATGGGTTTGCCAGTACGAAGATCGGGAACTGGCAGCTTCAACATCTTGTGGGTCTGGATGTCGGCAACCTGCCGGAATTGCGACATGAGTTCCGGGACATTTATGAACCGGGCGAAGCGTGTGTTGAGCCGATAGCCAGAACCATCGGGTGATAATTCCATTGCAGTGACGGGTTCGCCGAAGGTTGCCGCCCAAGAATCGAAGTGATCCACCTTGAGCGCCTTCAATGCGCTCAATTGCAGGTAACGCTGCATTGTGAACATCTCCGCGACGCTGTTGGCGATCGGGGTGCCGGTCGCGAATACGACCCCTCCACCGGCGTTCATGCGTTGCACATGAAGAACTTTGAGGAACATGTCGAACGCGCGTTGCGAAGCAGTGGCCGGCAGACCTGCAATCCGCGTCATCTTCGAGACGTAAAAGAGATTCTTGAAATAATGGGCCTCGTCCACGAACAAGCGGTCAACGCCAAGTTCTTCGAAAGTGAGCGTGTCATCCTTTTTCTCATTGGCCGCAAGTTCCTTGAGCTTCCCTTCGAGCCTTTTCTTCGCCCGCTCCAATGATTTGACGATGCGCGCGTTGTCCTGTTTTTGCTGCTCCTCGATGGAAAGACTGAGCTCGCGCAGTTCCGCCTTGATGAATTCCTCCTGGGTTTCGCGGGACACTGAGATTTTCTCAAACCCCGAATGGGTCACGATCACAGCATCCCAAGTACCCGTTGCGATGCGGCTCATCAGTCTTTGGCGGGCGCTTTTCTCAAAATCCTCTTTGGTCGCGACCAGAATGTTCGCGCCGGGATATAGAGTCAGCAGTTCCGAGGAAAACTGGCCGAGCATGTGGTTTGGAACGCTGAACAAGGGCTTTCGCGCCAGCCCCAATCGTTTCAATTCCATCGCGGCCGCAACCATCGTGTAGGTCTTGCCTGCGCCGACGACATGGGCCAGCAAGCAATTCGGCGTTTGCAGAGTCCGCCATACTGCTGCGCGTTGGTGTGACCGTAGTTCGATAACAGGGCTCGCTCCCGGCAGAATCAAGTGGTCACCATTGAAAGTGCGCAAACGGATGTTGTTGAAATCGTCATTATATTGCCGAAGGAGTCGCTCCCGACGTTCATCGTCGTTCCAAATCCACGCCTTGAAGCGCTCCTTGATCTTCTCCTGTTTGTCGCGAGCGGCTTCGGTTGCCGGCACATTGATGACATCGCGGTCCGCGCGGTCGTCATGGTCATAGACCGTGGGAGTGCGAAGATTCAAAGCGTCGTCCAGCAATTCCAATGCGCTGCGCCGGTCTGTTCCCCACTCGGTTGTATTGGCGACACTGAACCGAACGCCATAACCTCCTCGCACGACCCACAAACCCAATTGCGGGGCGTGGCTCACGGCGATGCCCGGTTCGCCCAACAAATCCTCGGCGAACTTCTTGATGTCGTCGGTCGGAATCCAGGTGCTGCCGAGGCGAGCGTCCACGTCCGAGGCCGCAAGATCGGCGGGCTGAACCAGCTTCAGCGCCGCTACGTTAGCCTCAATCTCTTTGTCTGCCAGTGCCGCAGCTTCGGCGATAGCGAGTTTTGCCCGCACATTCCCGGACAGGTATTCGTCTTCGGTCTCCCAATGGTTGGTTTGCGGATTGAGGAAGATTGCGCCTCTGAGGTCAGAAAGAAATTCCGATGGGTTGCGATGCAGAAGTTTCGTAAGAAAGTCGAGGTCAACACGCCCGCGTTCGCCGAGCGTAACGACGAGGGCATCTTGTGGCGTCTTGATCTCAACTGGCGCGGGTCGGCCTTGAATCGTGCGCTCTCGGAAGATGGCTGCCTTGACAGCACGCTTGGACGCCTCGTCATACTGCTCCAACGACAAAAGCAAAGGAAGGTCAGGATCGCCACGAAACGCCATTGAGTTTGCACGTTCAGAGAGGTACCCAAACCGGTTGACGAATCGGTCGTAGGTCTGATTGAGTTGCGCCCGTGCGTGTTCGAGATTGGTTTCGTCGCTGGATTCGACCTGCGCACGCAAACAGCGGCGCACGGCATCGCGAACCCGAATCATTCCTCGAATGCGTTGAGCGCGTTGTGGCGACAATTCCTCGACGAATCGAATCTGGTCACCGTCCCGTATCCCAATCCGGTCGTTGATTAGGGCATACGCGTTGGGCTTGATGTCTTCAGGCGCTGGGAAGATTTGCTCGGTAACGGGAGCCCGGACGGTGTTGTTCAAGGGCTGAAACACCGACTTCGGAAACAAGGCAATGGCCTGCGTGAGTTGATCGGCCAAATCGTCTCCCCTGCCAACAAGGGTCGGTTCGTTGCGCTGATACATCCGACCTTCCAGGCGCATTTCCCCCAACATCAGATTCGGATGCACCGCGAAGTATTCGTTCACGGGAATTGTTTCACCGGATGAGTTGGTGATCTCCGCAACGGTTTTCCACGATGGTCCGTGGGGAAGTTCTCCCGGAAGGCGTTTGCGCAAAGCGATGATGTCGGTGGTAACCTCGGTGTTGGCGTTTTTCTTGAATGCATCGTTCGGCAAGCGAATAGCTCCCAGCAAATCCGCTTGATGAGATACAAAGGCCCGCAAAGCTCCATCGAGCTTGTCCAGCGTGCCTTTCGACGTGACGAACAGAATCAGTCCCCCTGGGCGCACCTTGTCGAGCGCCTTAGCAAAGAAGTAATCGTGGATGACGAAATTCCAGTTTTTGAATGCGGGGTCGAAAGGTTTGTAATCGCCGAAAGGTATGTTTGAAATCGCTACGTCGTAATATCCCTCGGCCAGCCGCGACTCTTCAAACGGTTGCTGGCGAATGTCCGCGTCGGGATAAAGCTGTCGGGCAAGGCGCGCCGTGATTGAATCAATCTCGACGCCCGTGATGCGCGATCTGGCGTGCATGTCATCGGGCATGAGACCGATAAAGTGCCCCAGCCCACACGCGGGCTCTAAAATCCGCCCCTGCTCGAATCCAAACTGCCGCAGGATAGCATACATCGCGCGGATGATAATTGGCGCGGTGTAATGGGCATTGAGCGTGGTGGCGCGGGCGGATTCAAATTCGTCGGCCGTCAACAATGACTCAAGTCGCTCGCGTTCTTTGGCCCAAGGCTCATTGCATGGGTCGAATACTTGCGGCAGCCCGCCCCAACCGACGTAACGGACAAGGACACGCCTCTCCTCGATAGATGCGTTGCGTTCCTCTTTCTCAATGTGTTTGAGAACAGCGATGGCTTCGAGGTTGTCCCGGCATTTTTGTTTGAGTGAACCGGCACCGATTCGATCCGCTTCCTTGATTCGATAGTTGTTTTGATTTAGAAGCGGTTGCGACTCGCCGTCGTTCGTCTCCCTCGGCCCGTGGTTATCAGCTAGGACTCGGGCGGCAGGAAGAGGTATCTCTCGCGGACCAATTCCCAAGCCTGTTGGTGTGCCTGCTCCGCCGACAACCCCTGTTGCAGAAAGTGGCGGCGCAAATCGTCCATTTCCGTGGCCGTTCGTTCCTCGGCTTCCTGAAGCATCACGCGCAAGGTCCCTTTCCTCTCCAGTTCCGCGACCATTTGGGGCAGGAACTCCCTCCAGTGTTTCTCTGCCAGGAAGGCGTATTGGGTTAAAGACATCGTTGGTCGGTATTCTCGACCCAAACAGATCCAATTGAAGTTCTTCATTCCGGTCATTGCTCCGCGCCCGCATTCCACCGCACCCCCAACATCTCGATGCTTGTGCCGGACTTGATGGCCGGCTGTCTTGGATCTATAACGTCTGTTCGAGCTAGTCAAACAGCGGGGCAAATATTGGAGATACTTGAAAAATTGGAAGACCGCGCCCGGCATATTACCGAACCGAACGCGGTTCCGTTCCGGCCTCAGCCGGCGTCGGGATAAATCCCGAAGAGTTCGGCGAGTTGCTCCGCTTGCTCATCCGAGATCGAACGTCTCGCTCCATCGAACCAATCTTGGAAGATATAGCGACCGCCAAGCCAAGCGCTGGAATCATCGGACCAATCGAGTTCAAAGTAATCCGCCGGGCCACCCCACGACATGCACAGTTTGTAAGTGGTGACCTTCTCAACGGATAACAATTGGTCACAAGCTTGCTCGCGGATCAGGTCGAGAACCTCGCTGCGTAGTTCCTCGATGTCCGCAGTCTTGATTTCCCGTCCTTCGGACTTGAGATGCCTGGCGCACTTGAGAACGCCCCAAGTGCTGATGTCCGGCATGAACTGCTCCATGCGAGCTTCCAGTTCTTTGTCAATTCGTTGCTCGCAGGTTTTGTCGGGTTTGTTAGCTTCCATTTTTAGTTCTCCAATTTCTCTGTTTGCGAGGTCATCCCTCTCACCACGGCTGGAGGGATGCTCACAAACAGAGATGGAGTGGTGCCGCATTGAACCGAAGGAAGCGGCGCATGCGGCCTGAGTGACAGCTTTGCTGGCGCGAGGGTTGCGCAGAGCGCCCGGAGGTGGCGGCACAAAATGGAAGCCAAACCTAAAACTAAGAGAGGGAGAATTGACAGGATACGGAGAGCATTGGAATTCAGAAACACCTGGAGCTTCCCCGCATCGGAAGGCTCACTACGAAGGACGGGCGCTGTCTTGCGGACATTCGATGTAATTAGCACGGTGGTTTTCCAACGGGAAACGCTTGGGCAAGATGATCACTTAGTTGTTGAAACACCTGACGGAAAAGGCGCGTTTGGACTCCCTGTCCAAGAATTTGTAGCGCAGTTGCGTAGTGTCGCGTTCTAAGCTGAATTCCGTGGATGCGTTCCACCTCGGATTGACGCAAGAGCCGCAGCCCACTGGGTGTCTTGACGAACGGACCCGTATTGATTTTGTGATAGGACTTCGGAATGGTCGGAATCCTCGTTTCGGTGCCATCAACCACGGTGAACTCGAATCCGTGTCCCAACCCTTCGTGTCGGGCATTGTGCGCTTTGAGTCCTTCAATAGTCCGCGCAATGCGCCTTGCATCGGCCTCATCTCTTGAGGGATCAGGTGTATCCAGAAACATGGACAGCGTCCTGTTGCACTTTCGTTCCGGAGCCAGAAGCGAAAACGGCCGGTCCAAGGTCGCAACGAGCAGCCATCGTTTGCGGTCTTCAATCTCGCCCCAATCAGCGTTGGGTTGCAGGATAGTAGTGAATACATGGTAACCGATGCGCTTGAGATTTGATGCCAGCAGCTCCCCCGCGAGACTGCTGGCGAAGCCAGGCACATTTTCAAGCACGACCGCCGTTGGCATTCTCTGGCTGATGAGGGATAGGACGGGCAAGAACAGATCGCCCTCCTCACCCGTTTCCGGTCTGCCTGCCAAATGTTTTTTTGCACGCCCGAGATTCGAGTGGCAGGTGCAAGGAATTCCGGCAATCAAAAGATCGAACTCGGGGAGTTCGGAAAGGTGCAGTGCGCGGATGTCCGCCTGAATCAATTGGGCGTCTGCGTTCGCTGCCTGCCATTCATCCGCGAAGAGCGGGTCGATTTCGACTCCGGCAATTACGCGAAAGTTTTCATCCTGGTGCATAGCAGCAGTCATCGTCCCGCCTCCCACAAAGACTTCGAGCACTCGAAAAGGCGGCTGGCACAAGCGGCTTTTCTGAATGGCGAACGCCCGGTGAGACGGCGTCACTTGGATTCGTTCAAACGAGGCGATGATTTTTACCTCGGAATATGCTGCGAGGTTGGCGAGGAGTGATTCATTCTCCAGATCAATGATCGGTCGGCGACCTCCGGGCACTTCGCGGCTTGAAACGTGGTTATGTCCCAGGATGGCCGGGCGCAGAATCAAAGTATCAGGTTTGCTTTCGATGTGAAGCGGCTGCCCGTGCGCAAATCCCAAAGATTCGAGTCGTTGCGACTCAATCCATAGGCGAGGGGTATCGCGGTTGCGCCCCAGCTTCTGAATCGCAAGAAGACTCACGACTGTTCGGCCCTAAAAGAAGAATTCACCCCAGTATATCGCGCCGTGAGGTTGCTAATCAACTAGCTGGCTCGCGCTGAGGGGACCTAAGGGATTTCTTATCGCTTGGGGGAAAGGAAACCGCCTGACGCAATTGATAATTCCGAAGGCGAGGAAGCGCTCTCTTGCAGCGCCTTTCGCGCGTAAGCGGCGAGCAGACTTTGCCTTGTTGCTGCGGCCAGCGCTCCGTTTCCTTCAAGCAATGAGCGTTGAAAATTCGTAGCTTGAGCCAGCGCGTCATTCTCCAAACGCTGACGCTCTGGCTCGCGCAGCGAGGACCAAAAGTGTTCAACCTTTTCATCGCGGGCCTGGCTCTCCGCCTGACGTGTCGATGTTCGCGCCTCCGCGCGTTGTCGGCTCGGGGCTTCCTTGCGATCAAGAAAATCTTTCGGCGGTGCGTATTCGCGCTGTATGGAACTCATGAGGAACCCTGCTGGATTGCGCGAGACTCTTGCGTCAATCCGTTTCACCAACCAATCGAACACCTCAAGTTGCTGCTGAATGTGTTCGGGTGGATAGCCACGAACCAAATCATTCGAGACGCTCAGAGTGATTCCGCGCTCCGTCAGCGCCTGTAATAACGAACTGTTCTCCACCTTTGGATTTGATCGTCGTGGCGATACCTTGTGTCGCGCCTCTTTGAACACGACCCACCACTCTTTTGCCCGCACCTTTTGGAACTGCTCGTCTGGCGCCAGTGGTCGCAGAAAGCCGCGCTGCTCAAGCTCCAGAATCCCGGACAAGAGTTTGCGCTTCAAATGTGCCGTGTCGTAATTGCGCGAGAGACCGATGTGCTCGCAGCAAAGCTCGCGCAATTCAATTCGGAAGCGATGGCCATGATAAAACCGCTTGTCTAGGAACCGATACAACCGTTTTGCGACGGCGCTGCTTAATGATGTGAAGAATTGGAAATCAATACTCTTGAGATTGCCGGCCCGAAAACTTCGGAATATCACTTCATTCCAGACGAAGGCGGATACTGGCCCGCCCGTGTCGGGCAACCCAGTGTCAGGTCGAGGCTCGGCTCGGTGGCAAAGCCATACGTTGTCGAGCACATGGAACTTTTCGTCCATCCAACACTTTCGCTCCCGATTCCACCACGCCTTGTTGTAGTAGAGCGTCACGCCGGTCCACCGGTTCAGCGAGGTTTCCAAACGGTGGTAGCTCTTGCTATCGTCCCGCCAGCCAAGCAATCGAATCAATTCATGCCGAGTGAACGGAACTTTGCGGTCCGCAAATCCCCGTTGTCGGCTCAACTGAATCAACCCAAGCAATACCTCGTCGTCGAGTGCGGTCGGCAAGCCAAAGGCGTCCGAGCCCGTAACGGTCAATTGCCTGGTGATATATTCTTTCCGGCCTTTGTCCCAAAATTGGCGGTCCTCAAACTGCAACGTCTTCACCCCCGGTCGCAGCCGGTGCGCCAGCGCGCAGAGAGGAAATTCTGCCAAGTTCATCTCATCCTTCGCGTCGGGACTTGGTTGCAGCATCAAAGGTTGTTCGATGCGCTTTCTGGCCTCCATGATTCCTCCTGCAAAAGGAACAACAACAGGCTTTACCCATGTTGTTGTTTTTTAGAGTTAGTAAACAGAGTTGGAAGTTGGTTTCGTGAAACACGAAGCGTTTCGCCTTCTTGCCTCGAAATAACCGTCTCCAATCCCGGTAAAATCTGTCTCGCATCCCGGTGACCCCATGCCTCGAATCCCAGTAATTGCTGTCCCGAATCCCGGTGACCCCATGCTTCAACTCCCGGCAATTTCCTGTCCCGAATCCCGGTTATTTCTGTTCTAACACTAACCTCAGCACTAACGAAACCGCTTGAAATCGCTGCGACGTGGTTGTCCTTTGGATGCGAATCAAACCGTGTTAAGAAGGGATTGGTTGGGAAGTTTCTGCTTCCCGGCAAAGTCAGCGTGATGCCAACGCATTTCTCTGACTTCATTGAGATGGGCATGAGCGCCCAATAAGCCGGATTCACCATCCGGCCAAGGAGACGGTTTCACCAACCGTCAGGCTCATGTCCCGTAGAGCGTGGTGCCGCGAGAGTGGCCCGCCACGTTCGAGAGAGGCTTTTGGAAGTAATCCTTGGCTACCAACCAAGAGTAATATCCAGATTCTATCTCATGCAATGGTGCGCGTGTGAATGCGGGCGATCGGGAAAAACTCTGCCGTGCAAATCGGCGGAGATGTTTGATTCAAAGCGGGTGCGCAGTGGATAGTGAAGACTGCAAATCCTCCAGCGGGATTCGGACCAAAGCCATTATGGCCATTCGGGTGAAAAGCTCGTGAGGTTCGGGTAACGCAAGCTGGCGTCGGGAGCCTGGCGGTGGAGACACTGACCAGCCGGAGGCGACAACCTTCGGGGATCTGCCGAGAAAAGCAGACCGTGAAAAGCTCAACGATGAAAGGGGCATCAAGCCCTTGCCAGTCAGCCGCAGCAGAGACGGAGCCGAATCGGGAAAGACCAAGACAGGATGGATAAAGGGCTGCTTCTGTATTCTAGCCCTCGAAATCGGTGTGTGGTGGCACACTGGAAACTATGACGAAGCGGGAGCTTCGGACATACCTGGCTGGTTCGGACGAAAAGTCGTCCTACCAACGTGACTGCTGTAGCAAAGAATCAAACTAACCGCGCAAGGAGTGTGGCTTCCGGAATGGTGTCCGGTGCCGGTCAAGTCAACCGGTGATTCAAACGCCTCACTCTGATGAGAGTGCCTCCAGTAGGAATGCGCCGAAGCTCGCAAGAGCCAAGGCGCAACGCAGCTTCAGCAAGGCAGTTGAAGCGGCGTGTGCGTGCTAACGGGTGGTGCCGGGCACAATAGCACACACGAAAGAGGTGACGGGATGAACCTATCTCAATGAGGTCGTGGGCGGGTGGAGTTAACCTTCACCCGCCCATTTCTCATGAGGAGAATGGCGTTCCAACTTTGTTGGTCTTGGGGACAGGACGCAGCAGTTGGAAGGCGGCGCGATTTAATGGAGCAACGATGACTGTTGGGTAAGCAATTGAGGTTCGCAGGCGCGCAACTTCTATAGTTGTGCAACGTCAATGCAGGAATACAGCACGCGCGGACGGCTCGAACGAGAGCTGCCGACCGCGCCGACGTGCAACTGCGTGATGTTTGGTTTCGACTGGCAGCCTGCTCAGTTCGGCGGTTTGGCTATTGCCATTAAGGATTTGGGCTTTCGAGAGGCTTGCGCCCCAAACAATGCAACCTCTCACCTTTCAAACCGCATAACGCTGTTTGGAGGTTCGGTTATGCCATATCGGTGTGTCGCCGCGTCAGTGGCGGGGTTTGTTCAGCAATTGGCGGTGGCCTACGTGAGCAGGGGGTATTACTTCTACGTCACAGGAGTCATTCCAGAGCACAAAGACGCGGCCAAGACAGACCGCAAAATCCTGGACGCCTATGGCATCGAGGTGTCGAAGTGGACGCGAGCGCGCCGAAAGAAAGAGAGCCTCGCGAATGTCCACTACCTGCGATATCGCCGGTTCTATGTCATCATCGCCAACCACGGGTTTCACGACTTCTTCGCCGAGGAAGCGAGTCGGCTGTATGACATACGCCGGCGCCCGATGTTTTTCTTCGGGTATTCCATCGGTTGCCGGCGTGCGCGAGGCGATGGTGAGTATCACGCCTCCGTTAGGATCAACCGCGATCTATTTCAGACACTCAAGGCTCGTTACGAACGGGCCGCGCTGGAATGCACGGCCGAGCAACTGTTTTCCGAGTTGCGCGCACTCCCTTACGAACCATACGCGCCGGTTCGCAGCCAGCTTCGGGGTCTGCTCCGCGCTATCAATCGTCGTCGCATCGTAGCGGGATTGGAACAGGTGCCCGACCAAGCGCTGCGACTGCGCCGCGCGCCCGTGTGTCCGTTCGCTCCCGCAGAGTCTGCTCCACAATTGCAACCGGCAGAAATTATCAAGTGAACGCCCTTTGAAAGGGAGACCAATTATGGCAACGCAAGGAAAGAGAGGGCGAAAGCACAGTGCCGATCATGCCTCCATGTGCGGTTGTCCAGTGAGACCACTTTACGACGACTTGCCGAAGTCACTGGTTGTCGCAATCGACGGCACAGCACAATCGGGAAAGAACACAGTCGGCGAGATCGTCGCCCAGACGATTGGGGGGGTGCTTGTCGATTCGGACCGGGTTTATCGCGCGTTGACAAAAGCCTGTCTCGATGCGGGTGTTGATTTGGACGAACGCCCGGGGATCATCGAATTCTGCCGCAGTGCAGCGCTGGAGATTCGTGTGGATTGGGATGGTGGCAAGGTGAAGGAGGCCTTGCCATTCATCAACGGCCGGTTCTTTTCCAAAGACAAACTCATGTCGGTCGCGCCGCAGACTTGGAAAGTTGGTGGCATTCGCTATGTTCGTGAAGCAGTCACAAGGGCGCTGCAATTGTGTGCTTGCTACGGTCGAATCGTGGTGGTGGGGCATGACATCGGTGGGGTCATCTTTCCGAACACGCCTTTCAAATTCATTTTGGATGCCCCGGCGCAAGCTCGGGAGCAACGGCACGACCGAGAGATGAATTCTTACGGCGCTGTCCAACGCGACCAGGACGAAGAGAAGCAGATGGTGTTCGCAGATGACGCACTATTGATTGAAACAGGCAATATGGAACCGCGCGAAGTGAGCGGAATCATCCTGATCGAAGTTTTTTGGGGCGCTGACGAAAGAAAGGTTCTTGGCTCGCAGGAAAAGAGGGACCAGAACCTAATAAAAGTATCCAAGCTCTCGCAATGATGAAAAGTCCTTGGCACGATCCGGCGTTGCACGGCCAATGATTACGTGATCAAGCACGTCAATCTTGAGAAGCTGGCCGGCGCGAATCAGGTCGCGTGTGACCTTCACATCTGCCTCGCTGGGCGTCGGATCGCCGCTGGGATGATTGTGAACCAGAACGATGGCTGATGCGTGTTTCACTATTGCGGCGGCGAATACCTCACGGGGATGCACGAGAATGGTGTCGAGCGTGCCTTGCGAGATGACCTGCATGCCAATCATCCGGCGGCGCGTGTTGAGGAATAGAACTTGAAAGCTCTCGACCGTGTAGGCGCGATTCTGCTCGCGCAACAAATCGACAACACGTTCTGGTGTGTCCAACACCGGCGACTCGGGGTAAGCCTCTCGGGACAAGCGCTGGGCGAGTAAGAAAGCGGATTTGATCGCCGCCGCCTTGGACTGCCCGATTCCCTTGACCGATTGCAACTCGTCGAACGACGCTTTTGACAGGTCAGTGAGCCCATTGTACTGCTGAACGAGAGCATCGGCTGCCGGCTTGCCCGCTAGCGAGGCGAGCAATTCCGCATTGCTGGCGTGTTCCAACGGCTGCATAAAGTTTCCTCCCCGGTGCGAGTCTAACAGCGTTTCATTTCCTAAGAAACCTGACCGCGATCCTCAGAAGTTGATTCCGTAAATACTCGGTCTTCTTGGGATTTCCACGGCCATTGACTAGCCCTGAGGAATTGAGGCATTAACTGATTGGGAGTTGTTCGTCCCTGTTCGGTAGTATTCTTGGAGGTTCTGAGTTCGATTCCTTTCCCCCGTTTCGATTTCCTCGATGCGTGACTCATTGGAGTCAGCACACGGGCGAATCTTTCCATTGGGGTCGTGCCGCAAGCACCCAGATGGAAAGCATTTCAAAGATGCAGTCCGGTCAAAAACCGGTCGCGGCACAAGGGAAAGAATCATTCATGAACTTCAATGACACTTCCAATTTCAAGGCGACGGCCTTGAGTGAACAAACACTTCGCGCACAAGCCCCAAGCATTTTTGCTTCGGGGCCAATGCAAGGGGTGAGCAGTCGTTACACGTTCGTGCCCACCGCACGTATCGTGGACGGCTTGGGGAACCACGGTTGGGTTCCGGTGGATGTAGAAGAACAACGCATCCGCAATGAATCACGGCGCGGCTTTCAGAAGCATCTGCTTCGATTCCGTCGTGCCGAGCAAATGGAGACGCTGGATGAATGGAACGTGGAACTGGTGCTGCTCAATTCGCATGATCGCGGTTGCGCTTACCAACTCCACGCGGGCATTTATCGGCGGATTTGTTCCAATGGCCTGGTGATGAGCGAAGGGAGTTTCGAGGCCATTCGCTTTCGCCATTCCAAACTGGAGACAGACGAAGTCGTGCGGGCGAGTTTTCGTCTGCTCGAATTTGTTCCCAAGGTCGGTGAATTGGTGAATCGCTTCCGTGAGCGTTTGCTCAATGGAAGGGAATCACTTGAACTGGCCAATCACGCTGTTCTGTTACGCTATCCGAGTTTGGATGCCTCACCTGTTGAGCCTGAAACCCTGTTAAAGGCGCGGCGTGATGAGGATGTGAGCTTGGATCTGTGGACCACAGTCAACCGTGTTCAGGAAAACCTGATTCGCGGTGGCGTGTCGGACTCCAGGCGTGACAGGCGTGGTCGATTGCGTTCGGTCCGGGCGTTGCGTGGCATTGATTCAAAGGTCGGCCTCAACAAGGGTTTGTGGGGACTGGCCGAACAACTTGCCACCGGTCAACCGCTCGAACTCTCTGCCTCGATGGCATTGAACTGAAAGGTTAAAAGGTTCTTGCAACGGTTACGCGGCTTTTCGAGAATTTTTGCCGGCAATTAAAATTCTCATCCTAAAATCCGCCACGTAAGATCAACAAAATCAATGAAACCGGCGCAATTGCTCATCGAGTGGGAGAATCTGGGCGGCCAAATTCAAGCTTTCTCCTTTGTGAAGAATCAAATCGACAGCGGTGCGAGTATTCAGAATCTACTCGAAGAGATCGCTGGCAAGATGCGGGGCCTCCAAGAACGGAAAGAGGAAATAGAAGATGAACTTGAACCGCACTTGTACAAACTTGTCGTTGAAGTGGGACTCGCGGACGCGCCTCCGGAGATGAAATATCAGTGGGAGTCGTATGCGGGCGACCGTAATGTAGCGGAACTGATTCGACAACTAACCAATTTGAAGGAGTCGGGGACCCAGCTGCACGAATTCCTAAACTGGGTGAGACCTCCTCAGGATGACGGATGATTGAGAGCTCGATCTGGCGTCCCTTGGACGGATTTCGAAAAGGGATGCCTCTGAAGATTTCGGTGATTAAGCGCCGCTCTCTTTTGGCGCCGCTTCCCGCCGGGCGCGGGTTCGTGGAGCACCCCATCCTCGGAGCTGGTGCGAGAATCGACTGGAGTGGAGACCGAAACGATTGGATTCTACCTGGTGAATGAGCCGTCCGTGGACAGAAGCAGAAGTTCAACTGCTGGGGACCAAGCCCGACGCTGACGTAGGTCGATTGATCGGCAGGCCGGGGAAGGCGGTGTGGGCGAAACGTCAGGCTATGGGCATCCCTGATCCGCCGTCCCTAGTTCGTCTCTGGACTGAGGAAGAAGATAAAGTCGTGCTTTCTCGGCCCGTTATCGAAGCGGCGCAAGTGCTGAATCGAACAAAGGAAGCGGTGAAAATCCGTCGGGGAAAGCTGCTCCGCAAGCTCGCTCCCGAAAAACAACTCACCCTCGAAGAGGCACGATTGAGCGTCGAGGTTCCCAAATACGATTCAAAGGAGCAGGAAGAAAAGGTCCGGTTTGTGGACGGCCCATATGCGCCCCCGCTGGTGACGGTTGGGGGCTGGCTCAAATGTGAATTGCGTGGCGAATTGCAGGTGGGTGGCTACACAAACACGCTAATTCCCTGGCCTGTCGCTGTTGGCCATGCAAGACAGCGGATTGTCTGCGGCGACTTGCTCCGCGCTCTAAGGACAGAGTCCCTCGCCGCGGTCAGCTTTCATTTTGGGATTTGTCATTCGGTCATTTCCGAATATCGGCAGCGCCTCGGCATTGAGCGGCTTACCCCTGGAAGCATGCGGTTGTTTCGACGAACAATCGACTTGGCAAGAACGCCGGAGGCTCGGGCCAAGCTCTCCCGCCATCATGAGGGTCGCGCCGACACTATGACCGCAGAGGCGCGCGAGAAACTGCGGGGCATCCAACAACGGCCCAAGTCAGTGGAATGGAAGCAGCGCATGGGAGAGCGATGGAAGCGGCGGCACGCGCTGCTCGGCCGACCGCCGCCGTGGAAGGAGGAAGAATTGAGGATGATTGGTACCCGACCAGACCGCGAGGTAGCGAAGGTCTTGAACCGGTCACTGTCGTCGGTGAAGGGTAAGAAGTTCCAACTGCTGCGCGAACAGCGACGGCGAGGGGAATGCCCTCTTGAGGGAGGCAAGGGCGTCGGCGGCGCCGACACCGAACCTGTCTAAACCAGTGCGCCGCGGAAAAAGCTTGCGCAACAAGGGTGGACTCAGTTCTGAGAGAATGTTGCCGGCCAAAATAATTTCTCACTTTCACCTGCATCCCACGAAGGAGACGCAAAACTCCGCGCGCAATTCCTCGGCCTTTGAAAACAGATGCGGCGCCTTAGTACAACTCGGCATTTCACGATTTGCGAGAGAGATCAGCGACAAGCTGAAAACGGTAAAAAGGTGACGACTCAGGCGTCGAAGCAATGTCTCGTTCCTGGTTCATTGGGCTACGGCGTTGGGTCACTTGCTTGCCCTTGACATGCGATGATGCCCAGCAACTCCAACTCAGGCTGACGGAAAGGAAGGTCCAAAGAATCAAGGACGGCGCGAGCCACAGCGTCGGCCTGAGCAAGTAGCGCAGAATCGCCGGGGGCGGAAGTGGCTGGAGCAGGTTCCTCACCGGCCAGAGGCTTGAGATTGGATGAAAGGGCATTGAGCCACTGGAGAACCTCCCAATCCTTGAGGAGGCGGGAGTCGCCACCGACACAGTTTACGCCGAGAACGATAGACTTCGGCTGCGCGGGATTCCCGGTGATGCGATCGTATGTGCGGAACACGAAAAGCGTACCTGGGGTGTCTGCGTTATGAGACACGGCATAGGATGGCGTCAACTGGCATGCCTGCTGCAAGGCCGCGTCGAAGACGCGGCTGCCGATGCCAAGTATCGTGCCCTTCTTCGGGGCCGGCGGACGTCGCACAAAATGAGCATCCTCGTAGCGTGGCTTGATACCGGGCATGCGCTGCCACGCATCGGGGGTTTTGAAAGCGAAAAAGCCACCAGTTTCGGTCACTAGGCGCCGATTGAAGCGCAGTGCGAGGCGGAAAAAGGGGGCCAAGTCTGGAAGATCGAGTTTGGGAACTTTTTCAGACACCTGGGCGAAATCAAAGTGCTGGGCGTGGCCCAACAGGTCCTGAACCACACGAACCGCATCTTCGCCGCCCATCTGACCTGTCTGCTGGTCAAACCATTCCTCCAGCTTCGCGCGAGGCACCTGCTCCGCCGTCGAGAAGACGGCATCCAACATGCCAGGGCGAGCGATGCCCAGAACCAACTGATGCAAATCCTCCGGCTCCTCGGCGACGGCGTTAATAGAGCGGCGGATGCGCTCAAGTTTCTCGTTCAGGAGTTCCCAGATACGCGACTCCACCGTATCCGGGTTTTGGAAAAGCATCACCTTGACGATCTCGCGCTGACCAATGCGATTCAGCCGTCCAACGCGCTGGTGGAGGCGCATGGGGTTCCATGGGAGATCCACGTGGATTAGGCGCGAGCAGCGCTCCTGCAGATCGATACCCTCACCCGCAGCTTCGGTGGAGATAAGGAAGCGAATCTCACCCGAGTTGAAACGGTCCTTGGCCGTATCGCGCGACTCCCGGAGTGCGCGCAACGTGCCGGAAGGCGTCAGCACGGCGGGTAATGCTTCATCACCATTGATGAAGGAGGCATTCTCCAAGCCGAATTCACGCCAGAGTGCGGCGAGGAGCATGGCCTGGGTGACTTTGTATTCCGTGAAAAACAAAACTGACTCGTCGGGCGGGAGCGCCCGAACATGAGCAATGATGGTCGCAATCTTGGTTTCCACGACAACCCGGTCCGCTGCTGCAATTAACTCGGCGAGCCGGGCGCATTCGTTCTCCATCAGCTCCAGATAAAGCGTGGCAATCTCGTCTTCGACGACCGGATTCAGTGAATCGTCGTCGTCACTCAAGCGTTCGAGCCGCCGAGTGGCATCGGTTGCGGATGGCAAGTTGCGCTGCACCCGGGAAGAAAGTTCGCGCAACTTCGCAAGGCGCTTTTGCAGCGCGCTCCGGACCGCGGCCACGGAACTAGAGGCGAGCTTCTGCAGGGCGATTAGCACCAGCATAACAGTACGGCCCTGGTCGCCTTCAAGTCCGGTGGCATAAGCGCGGCCGGAGGCGATAAAGTCCGTCATCATCTGATAGAAGGCAGCTTCCTCCGGGTTGTAGCGGTAAGCGATGGTGCTGACCTGCGGTTCCTTAAACAAGCGCTCCCCGCGCAGGTTGGTAACGTGGTACTTGTTGTTGCGAACGAGAGCCTGGGGCAAAAGCGCCAGTTGCGGCTCTACAGGACGACGCGGATCGAAGAGGTCAGGACGGACGAGCGACATCAGAGCAAGAAATCCGTAGTGCTTGCCGCGGTGCGGTGTGCCCGTAAAAAGCAGCAAAGACTGGAGCCGGTCGGCATCCTGCAGCTTCTTGATAAGCCGATGGGCGAGAGTCATGCCGGCTTGCTCGTCCACATTCAGGTGGTGCGCCTCGTCCACGATGATGAGATCCCACGGTTCGGTCTGGAGCATGCGGTCATGGCGACCGTCGCGGTCCTCGCGCAGGGTATGGAAGGAGGCGACCACATGCGGGTGCAACTGCCAGAAATCGACCCGATTCGAATCAAGGTCGGGATTGTACTGCGCCATGCGAATGTCAAACATGGCGAACAGCCGCTCCTGCCACTGCTGCACCAACGAGGCGGGACAAAGGATTAGGAGGCGGCGAATCAAACCAAGGTGAAACAGCCGCCAAAGAATCAAACCAGCCTCGATTGTCTTCCCGAGGCCGACGTCATCGGCTACGACCCAGCGCACTGGCCAGTGCTCGGTGACCTTGCGGCAGACCCAAAGCTGATGGGGATACAAATCAATTCGGCTGGGGGAAAAGACACCCCAGGCATCGTTGACCGCCCGGATGGACTCACCGAGCAGACGCAGGGTGACGGTGGGTGCGGGAGCGGGCTGTCCTTGCAGGTAGCTGTCAGCCGCCGAGCGTAAAGAGGTGAGTTCGCGAGTGAGACACTCCTCAATGCCGCGGGCAAAGCGCACCAAAGTGGTCTCGCCCTTCGAATACTCGACTACTCCGCGGCCAAAGGCCTCGTGGTTCACAGGACTGCCGGGAGGAAGTGGCTTCATAAAGTTGAGAAGGTGAAATCTCTTGGCGCAGCATCGAGCTCGATGCTGTCCGCTGCCTCCGCATCGAATTCCTCATCGAGTACAGAAGTGCGAAGGTCCTTGTTCTCGGCCAGAATCTGTAGAGGCAAGTCGAAGCAGTGCTTGAAGGTGGGATCGAGCTTCGGTTTCAGGCCAGCACTCAGGTGCTGGAGTTCGGAGAAAATGGTGACTGAGGCAGAGGCACCGGCATATCCCTCGGAAGTGCCGAAGAGCTGGGTGCACAACCGGCGCACCTTGCGAATGGGGGTAAAGGCGAATTGGTAGCCGTGCGGGTTTCTCAAGCGTCCCAACCGATACAGCTCCCGGAGAAGCTGGCAGGCGCCCATGCCGAGCATTCCACTCAAAGGCGGTGCGACGATACCCGTCCCGGAGAGGTTGGGATTGGCATTCGGACTGAAGACCAAATTAAAAGCGTCGGGCTGAATGGAGGCTTCCGCTGCACGGAGTGAATGCAGGAAGGAATCCAAATTGCGCGACACCGCGTAGAAGGCGATGAACTGGCGCATCTGGAAATGGAACTCGGTGTTCTGGAGATAGGAACCAAGGTAGTTATCCAGAGCAACGAACAAAGCGTGGGGGTCGTCAGAGACCCGGGCCAAAACATCCATCCAATCGTTCTCGATGAGAAAACGGGTGAAACTTTGATCACGCCCGATGCGATTAAACCCGAGGGGAACCAAGGCAGCCTGGATGAAAAGCAACAACCAGCGTGCTTGTGCGGAAGGTGCGGTGTCCGCATCCCACTCCTCCTCGCCCGGCCATGGCAATGTTCCGGGGAATCCGGACGGGTAGGTGCGGTTCTCGTAGCTTGCGGTCCAAGTGGCATGCTCCCGCGCCCACCATTCGGAGACCCGGCGAAACGCCACGTCGGCGGGCATAACTTGGATGACGGGGGCGTCGGTGACTGGCGTGGGCGGGTTGGGCTGGGAAATCCAGATGTGATGGCGTAAAAACTTGCGCTCCAATTCATTCACATCATTTACCGACAAACTTTGGAATGCAGGTGTCGCCCGTTTTGTGTCGAGCCACGGGCGACCCAGCTCGTCGGCCAGTTGCTGGCCCAGATCACCGTTGACGAGATACTGAAAAATGGCCGGCAGTTGCTGAGAACTGGCCTGATCGACCCAACCCTTCAAAGTGGCGGCGTTGGCCGCGAGCTGCCCCCGCGCCTTCACGAAGAAATGCAGTGCGGTCTCCGAATAGCCGGATGACAGAACGGCCGCTGCCGGAGCGAATGCAGCACGTAACGGTTCGTCCTTTTCGATCAATTCAGCAAATGCACACGTGCTGACGAGCTGCGCCGCGGGATGATGCTGACCGTCCGAGGCGAGCAGTTTTACCTGGTTCAATGAAGCCAGAACCGGCAGCACCTCCGGCGAATACGGGCTGGCGGGGAGAAAGATGGCACTGCATTGGAGGAAAAGCTGGCCGATGCGCTCGGCGATCAAATGATTGGCTTCTTGTTTTTCCCCCAACTCAGCCTTCAACGCCGCGCTCAGGTTCAGTTCACCCTGAAGCTTCTGTGTCGGGAGGATTTGCTTAAGGAATTGAGCTACAGCGGGTGCAACGATCTCGCCCGGCAGATAGGCTGCCTGCACAGAAGGCCATTCAGCGACCAACGCCAAACAGTCGTTATCCTGATGGGCGAGCAGGCCCGTTACGGAATAGCGAACCTCGCCGCTCTTAACCAACCGGTTGTAGGCGCCCGGAAGTTGAGCCGGGATCGCGGCACGCTGTTGGATCAACCGCAGCATGGCGCCGGTGGACTGTCCCCATGCGATGTAGCCCAGAACCTGTCCCCCATCGTGCAAGTTCTCCCATTTGGTGGCAGGCCAACTCCGCGTCATTTCATTCCAGACTTGTTGCCACCACATTTCAACAGAGGCGGCGGCATGCAGCCCCAAATGACGAGCGAACTCTTCCCAGCGCGCCTGCGTAGCATCATACAACTCCAGCAAAGACTTGAGCCAGGCGTCAGCCACTTCCTCCGCAATCTGGCGGTTCGCCGGATTGTTGAGCGCCAGGCGTTGGCGACCAGCATCCGGCTTGAACGGCGCGTTCACGGCCCAGCGAAAATCCGAGGACTCGGCCGTGGGGGTGGTGATCCAAAGTCTTGGCATTCCATCCGGCAAAGCCGACACGCCGCTGGCGTCTAAGGCCAGCAGGACGGATGCGGGGCGTGCATCGGCGCGCAACAGGCAGCGAAAGCAGAGATAGGACTTTGGGCCAACCTCGATATGCGTGAACCGCCCGGTGCTGGTCAGCTTGTTCACATCTTCGTGGCTGGTGAAGGTGGCGGTGGCATCGCCGTTCTTGATGATCAAAGTGCGAATGCGTCGGGAGAAGATAGCCAGCAACGGCGCGATCCGGGTGAACGCGTCGAAAGCTTCATCAAGTTTCTCGGCTGTAGTGCTGTCAGTCCATTTGAGCCGAATGGCCGTAGGCACCAAACCGGGTTCGCCGAGAGACTCCGCCCAGTCGCGCAAGGCTTTCGCGTGTTCGAGCGGCAGCGGCACAGGGTAGAACCCGCCGCGAATCTCGAAGGCGAGCCGACCGCTGATCACCTCGGGCTGGTCCGCCACGAAAAAGACCGTTTTGAAACCGAGGCCAAAGCGCCCGGTCACCTTTACCGGTTGATCCCCATCGCCGACGCCCTTGTCCGAGAAATTCAGGGTGAGCATTTTCTGCAAATCCTGATCGTAGCCGCGTTTGAGCCCCTGGGAAAATCCCGGGAATGCGTGGCGATTGATCGGGCGACCCCAGTGAATCAACTCCAGGCGTCGTTGGGCCGCGTCCAAGTGGACCACGAATTGAGACTCTTGGTGATGCAGGCCGCGCTTCATCTCATCCCATTCCGTGACGGCGTCGTCGGCGTTCTGAAATAATTCGAGCGCGACCGAGTCCAGGCTGTATTCAAAGTCGGTCATTTTACGGCGCACCGCTTCAACGAGCGTGCGCCGGATGTCTTCATCGCCTGATGACTCCAAGAACGTGATCAAGGCACGCCTGGCTTCGGACATTAGCTTCTCGGCGGTTACAAGTTTCGCTCGGGCGTGTGAAGGGGCCTGAGCGAGCATCAGTTCCGCATCGACCCGGGCTTGGCGCGCATCACTGAACTGCTGAAGCACCTGATCGAAGACGGGGAGTCCGCGCACTGCCAGTTCCTTGAGGCGGGCTTCGGCCATATCCAGCAGGTAAAGCTGGCTGCGGCGCAAATCGGCCTGACCTTCGTCCGCCTGTTTTGAAACTACTTCCTTTAGATCTCGGGGACATAGATCCGCGACGCCATTGCAGTGAACCTTGAGTAGAATCGTCTCGATGGTAGAGGCGAAGACGCCATCCAGATCGCATAAATCATCCGGACGCTCGATCCATCTGAGCCGCAGGCGGTGGCAAGCGGTCTCCTGGGAATTGTTGTAGAAGTACCGGCGCCAGAGGATGGAAGCATCACCAACAATCAGATTTTTTATGTCTGGCGTCAGCGCCACGGAGATCGTTTCTCCGGTGATGGTTTGCGCTTCGGTGTTTTTCCCGTGGATGACTTCGACCAGAAATCTTTCAGAACGCACCGAGGCAAGCAGATCGTCACGATTCTCTCCCAGTAGGTTCAGGAGAAAGTCATCCGGACTCAAGCCCTGTCCAGCACGCAGCAAGTCCTGAAGCAAGGTACGCATGTGGGGAGTGCCGGACAACACGGCCACGAGTGCGGCGGGTCGGTTATGCCCAGCGTTGCCGGTCGTAAACGGCTTGAGGTAATCCGCCAATCGTTGCGCTTGCAGGGCAAAATCCGGAGCAGCCGCGAGTTGATTGGTCCCGAGATTCAAATGCTCCTGGACAGGATGGTGCGCGGGATTTGCCGCGGCTTGAGCGGGTGGGGCTCGAAGAGGGGTGAGGATGCGTTCCTGCTCCTGACACAACTGCGCCAAGGGATCGAGATTTTCAGAGGGCCAGATCAACCGGCGGGCGGGGCGCCACTGACCGTGCTGGTTCACCAGCGACAACCGGGGAAGCATCGGCACGAGCAGGGAATCAGCCACAGCCTGCCGCAGGTAGGCATCAAATGCGACGCGCGAGGGGTTGCCTGCCAACTGCACGAGCACGCGCTCAAGGCGGGTCGCGCCGTCCTGGTCGTAGGCAAATGGTCGCAGGATGGATGGCCAGATGTGTTGCCGCAACAGGGCATCCCACTGCTTGTTGGCGGCCTGATTAGGCAGCCGCCAGAGATTGGCGAGCAGCGAAGCGCCGGGAAGCTCGGGGAGGTTTTCGAGCGAAGGTAGGAACTTATCCAACTCCTGGGGCATTGAGGAGTCGGTCAAACCAAGATGCCAGTCCGGCTGATCCTTGAGCCAAAGGCCAAGAAGGCCCAGCGCCTCTTCGAGGGGAGGGAAATATTTTTTGAGCGTGGCGAAACCGTCATGGTTGGCGACGGTTTCGGACAGCGCGCGAGTCCCCGCCAGTCCGTCCTTGCTGGGATCGAGCAGTTTGTGGAGTTCCGCTTCCAAACCGTCAATCAGGATGACGGAGTCAGGTGCGAGGGTGCCGCGGGACGACAAAGGCAGCCACTCGGCCTGCTTCAACTTGGGTCCCAAACCCCGCACTGCCTGATCGCCGTGGCTGAGTGCCTCCATGATGAGGGGCGCCCAAGCGCATGGCTCGGAGGATTCGAGACAACGGCGCACCACGTAGTTCCAATCGAGCATGGCATGGTAGTCTTGACCGTCGGGGGTGGAACTTTGGAAAAGCCTTTCCTGAACGGGGAAGGCCAGATCATCGGCGACACGTTCAACGACCTTCGTAGTGGAGAGGAAACGCTCCCACAGCGGCACCAGTTCTGGCGGAATGCCGGACTCGAAATCGAGAGTGTGGAGGACGAACAAATCAGCGAGCCGCCCGTCGGCTGCCGCGATGGAAACCCGCTCGTGGGATTGCCCACGCAATTTGTGCAGGCGAAGTTTGCGCAGGAGCGCTACCGTGCCATCGGCATCGGGCTGCCCGGCTTGGAACAAGCCGTTAAGCAAAGTGGCCACATCGGCTTCAGACCATTTGTTTGCCGCGAACGGCAGCGTGCTGAAGTCGGCCTGAGCGGTCATCAACTCCTCCCATGCGCCCCGCTCGTCGATGGTGGATACCTTCAAATCCTGCTGTGCCTGCGGGCTGAGGACTGAAGCCCACTGCTGATCAAGAAGGCGCCACGAGTTTTCCCCGCCCTCGTGAATGAGCAATTGCTTGATGAGACGACTCCAGATCAGCCTGCCCGTCTGGGCGGACGGCATGAACAGGAACTGATCGCCGTTGCGGGCCTGGGGAGCGTGGCCATGCATGAGGTAGCGCACTGCCAGGCTGACTGTGCCTGGGAGTAAAGGCTGAGAAAGGAAATGGCGCACGAGCGCGGCGCACGCAGTGAACTCGCCGAGCCGGGACTGCGCAACGACGACAGAGGCGGCATTATGGAGATTGAGCGCAGGAGGATGCTGGCTCGCGAACCATCGAGGCATGTTCCAATCGTGAATGATGCAGGACCAGTCGGGCAGCGCAGGATGCAGAAAACGCAGCCAGTCCTCTGTCTGCGTACTGGGGCCAAAGAGGCCGCAGGACGCAATGGCGGAAGTCCAGTCTTCAACACTGATCCGCTGGTGTTCTCCGGTGCGAGCGATGCGCACGGGTAAAAGGGGAAGCTCGGAGACGCGCTCAAGGATGGCAGGCGTGAGGGAATCGGTTTCGTGCAAATAGGTTAAGAAGGCGTTTAGCCAATCGGCCGCCGCGTGGTCGCCAGTGGCGCTGAATTGCACGGCATTCAACAACTGCAGAACCAACTCCTCGGGCCACTGGCCGACTTTGCCGTCGTGTAGACCCAGGAGTGTGGCGTCCCCATCGTGTGCGACTAGCGTTACCGCCTCGCTGATTGGGGCCAACATGGGAATACGAGCGAGGGCGGAAGCAGTGGCGGAAACGCGGGGAATGAGGAGGACGTTATCTGTCGCCGGGATGAGATCCCACGTTTCCGCGCCCGATCGCCAGCGAGGGCGCCAGGTTTGGTATCGACAGGTAGCGGCGCTAAATTTGGACCAGATCCATGTTTGCCTGAAGGCTTGCGCCAATTCGGCGGACTGCTCGAAGTCCAAGTTTTGTTTGGCAGCGAAGGACGCGAGTGCCCGTGGCACATGGGCGAGCGTGCCTTCCGTGGCGATGATTTGATTCCACTCCAGACACGGGTGGTTACTATCCGCGAAGTGTTGCTGGAGGCCATCCACACGGCGACGCTCGGTGTCGAGAAAGAAAAACCCGTGGAGATTCAGGGTGATGTGCCGTTTCAACCGTGACAGAACCACGGAACGGATTCCATCCGGCTGTTCGCTGACGGGAAAGAACACTGACCACCGAACCTCAAGGTTACCGGTCGGGGATGGCTGCGCCGTGAGAATTGCGGCGTAGTGCGGCTCGCCCTTGGCTTTTTGATCAGCGCTGCTGCCGGTGTCGGAAATATCCACGACCGTGGGCCATCCGTGCCGTGCTCGGGCGGCGCCAACAGCCGACTCAGGCAAGGTGCCGGCGTAGCCGACGTAGGTCAGATCAACATCGGGTGCAGCGGAGTCCATTAAAACCATCGAACCGCAGAGGTGTTCCGGTTCGCGCACCCGGCCCGGCTCAGAACCGCGCCGGCTGGGCTCGGTCACTGACCACTGCGTGACACGCCGGTTGCTCGCGCGAGCATCAATGAGGCGAATGCGGCGCAGGTTGCGAAGAGTGACTAATGACGGAGCAAGCCTTTTGAACTCGTCGACAAGCGTTGCGCCCAACTGGGAATCCTCCCCGGGCAACACGTCCTCCGAGGATTCATGAATCCAAGCGACGGAGCCTTTGGCGTCGTGCTGTTGAGCAGGATGGCGCAGAGGTAACCAGAACGCGAGCCAGTGGGAGCAATCCTTCCCAAATTCGGCGACCTCGCGAGCGACATGGGCAAAGACTTCCTCCGTTGCTGAATCGAAGAGATCATCCCAGTCCGCATGCCGCCAGCCATTCCACGGATTAAAAAACTCGCAAACCCGTTCGCCGGTTTCCCAGCCATCACGGTGATTGGTGCGGGCTAAAACGAAAAACGCTTCGCATAGAGCGAAAACACTCTTCAAGCCCTTGCCGAACCGACCGATCGCGCGCGGATCAGTCCCCTTAGTCCCCAGGCCCAGACGGAAAATGGCGTCGCGATGTTTCGGCTCGAACTTACCGTCGTTGACCGCACACAAGGCGGGACTGCGCAAGAGAGGATGTGCTGCCTGCGGATGGCCGGGAGACAAGATGAGATCCAAATGTCGCGCCTCGGCGTCCTCGGCATTCTGGATCAACTCCTTCATGAGGCTGCCCGCAGAGGCGTAGCCGCGCAAAAGATCGCGGATGTTCTGGATGTCAGCTTGGGGCAGATGTTGGACTCCCCTCAAGCGTGGGCGGCGACCGTCACGTGGAATCTCAGCGTTCATTCATGTTAATGGTTCTTGAAGCTGGTATTCATAGTTTGAGTCTCCGTGCGTTTTTCATTGACCAAATATTCCTTTTACAATGGTCGAGATCGCCTGAGAGTTAATGCCGCCGTCCGTCTCATCGCGGGTTTCTATTAACGTGCCTTTGCCCCCACCACCTTGCGCGTGTGGGAGAATTCCGTGTTTGGCATATGCGTTCACTTGGTTTGATCATTCGAGGGTTCTTGCGTCGACGCAGGGGCATCCTTTGTCTGCCAGGGCTTCGGGAGCGGAGCCGGTCCGAACATGCAAAATCGCAGCGTAATCCACCAGAGGTAACGCATAGGAGGTTGGAAGAATTCCGGGGGCCAGAGTTTACCGTGGGCGATGTTGTTGCGGAGGTGACAACCCCATCGTCGGATGAGGAGGGCTTCGAGTTCAAACGTCTCGTCCACGCCGAAAATGGCTTCGATCTGCGGTCGTTTATGGTTGAAGAGATAGTTCAAATCCGCCGTTCGCTCTGTTTCGCTTTTTTCGGTGACGGTCGGAATCGCGCCGGTGGCCTGAAGGTGGGCACGGATGGCGTCTTCGAGCTGCGGGGCGAGGAAATGGCCAGCGAGCAAGAAGTCACCGGTGAGGCCGGCGTGAAGGCCCCGAAAGAAAAAGTATCCGCGCCCCTGCGGGATGAAGGGGCTGTGGCTGATAATCGGCTCGAATACTTCGGGGGTAATGGTGTGTTCGGCGATGATCTGCTCTCGGACGGCTTCAAAAATGGCGACGGTTTCGGGAACGTGATGCGTCTTGAACCATTCCAGCATTCGTTGTTCAACCACGAGGCGCTGACCTTTGGGGCTCTCGTGAAGGAAGGACCCGGCCTTAGCAAATGGCCTTCCTTCCTCGTCGTAGAGGGTCATCGGCAGGAGCGCGATCCAGAGGTTTTCTTTAAGCTCCTGATTTGTGACCTCTTCGAGTTTAACTTTGTTCGGAGGAGGATGACACAAGACGAGGAGGCGCAGCGCCTCAGGCAGTGGGATTCCCTGGGTGGCCTTTGCGGCGGACAGGGCTGCGGATTCAAGCCCCTTTTGCGCTTCTTCAAGCGCGGCTTTGAGAGGCTCATTGCCGGGCTCTTCCGCGAGATTGACCCATTGGGTTTGCTGGATGCCCTGCTTTTGATACTTTGCCCGGAGCTGTTCAAGTTCCTCTGCGCGCTTCGACTTTTTTTCAATTTCCCGGTGGGCCTTGATGGCTCTCATTAGATGGTCGGCCGCTACGAGTGGAGCGGGTGTTGGGCGCGCTAGGCTCTCGTCGGCGAGTTTGACATACGTCTCAGCGGCGTCGTAGAGGGCTGCGTTTGCTTCAGGTTCTTTGCCTAGCGTGTGAAGCCAATCCGCCGCCAACGTGAGGAATCGACGGCAAATGTGCCAGGCCTTTTCGTCATCGGCTTTCTTTGCGTAATGTAGGGCCTCTTTGGACAAAGCTGCAGCGTCATTGCCGATCCGGCCTTGGTGCAGCTCCAGCATTTGGACGACGTCGAGGAGAGGCGCGTTGGGCGCGATGTTAAGGATGAAGTCAGCGAATGCCGCCTTTATCTTTTGGACAAGCGCTGGGTTGGGCTTCCCGGCAATTTGGAGCGCTCTGCGGAAGCGTGGAATGCCGTGGTCCCACTCCCCGCTTTGGAAGAGGCTCGCGGCAGACGCGAGGTAAGCGGTGACGGTGGCTTGCGTCAACGCCCAATCCTTCTTGGGGAGGCGCAGAGAACATACGTCGCCGAGACGCGCCTTGAACTCCGGGTCCGTTGCTTCGTTAGCCAGTTGGACGAGGATTGGAACCAGAGTCTCGGGAAGATCTTCCGGTAGTGGGGAACGTTTGTCGTTCCAGGTCATCAACGGATGGAATGGTCGTTCTGCCTCGTGCGGATGAAAGCCGTAGCCAACGATATCAGCCAGCGTGCGGGCAGCACGTGCCGGCTCATGGTTTTTGGCTTCTTCGAGGGCCTTCGCTCTCTCATTGAACGGCTTGATGTAATCGAAACATTCTTTGGTTTGGGCGGCGGCGATTAGAGCAGGCCAGCCGATTGCATCGAACGCCGCCTTTGTCAGACCATCGTAGGGTTTTGAGTTTGGATGGCTCATTGGAACTGACTATGGAGTTAAGCTGAGCATATTTCTTCTCTTCATTGCGGTTCCTTACATATAAAAGCGGTACTTGTCTTGGATTGGAGCACCGTCCGGAATCTCGGTCAGGATTCGACCAATTGTGCGGGCAAATTGGAGCGTAATGGGCTCGGCGCTGGCGAAAGCACAACTGTTCCAGTTCAGCTTGGTCAAGGCCATGATCTCCCAGCTCAACGTCTCCGGAGTTGAGTCACCGTGGTGTTCTACAATTTCAATCGGGTTGGGAATGCGGTGGCCCGGATACGTTCCGAGATGGGGAATATAACCGCCGGTAAACACTACGTGCCTCTGGCTGTGAAGCGAAATAACTGTGCCGCGAAGAGGAGGCTCGTAGCCGAGGCGCATGAATTGGTCACCCATTTGCTCCAAGGTTACGAAATCAAAACGTGGAATGCCGTCCAACGCACTCTTGAAACCTTTCAATTCATCCGGCGTGAAACGCGATGACTTATGGACTACTACCCTTTCCGGTTTCATGTCCTTATGTTGGCGCATGTAGGTGGCCACAGCACGCTGAAGCAATTTTTTAGCATCCTCTTCCAACAGGTGCGGCTTCCGGTCGCCTTGGTTTTTATCCACATGTGCTCGCCCACCTTTAAGAACCAAACCTTCCCCGTGCCCGGAAAAGACCTGGGCGAGGCTTGTATGCATGGGCGAATCTCGAAATGGCGTCTGCTTGTAGAAGGACACTCCGACGAAACAGGTGTTCGTTGGAACCGTCTCCAACTGCCAGGGAACTCGACCTGCCTTGTAGTACAATGCCGTCAAGAGATTCCACACCAATGTTGCCGGGTCTTGATTCTGCGGAGCACCGCTCAACGTGGATTGCCAAACCATCTGTGTGGGTAGTCCAGACGCCATTGCATGTGCTTTGAGGGCGTGGTGAAGATTCCAATACCCCCGATCATCCGCTGATGGCGCTTCCTCAATTGCAAGAGCAAGGTCGAGGATGAACTGACCCTTTTTACGGTCCCGATCAAAGCTACGTTCCAATCTGTCAGCAGGCGTGAGCGAAACACGCCGAAGCCGCATACTTGCTCCCACTGCCGCACATTGGTCCTCGACGCATTGAGGAAAGATCACCGCGACGACCTTCGGTTCCGGTTCCCCGTCCTTCAGCGTCCCAAGCTTTTCAACAATTAACTGCACGACATTGCGGAGCTTGTCGGTGGACTTTGCGGTATCAATTGCTTGCTCGAAATATCGAAGGGGAATTTCACTTTGAATGCTCGGTGCTGTTTCGAATCGGCTGCGAAACGCGCGACCTGTTCCAGGAAATGGCGGAAAACAGAGTGGATTGAAGGGTTTTCCTTTTGAATTGAGGCCCGGCGATACGGGATGTTCAACACGATCAAGAAACCGCCGAAAGGCTTCGATTCCTTCACCTGTTCCTATAACCCCAATTGGTAAAGGATCGGCTGGAGGCTGGATGGGGCCATAATCCTCCAGGCCCTCCTTCGGGTGTGGAGATACACCGTGATTGCCGAAAACTAGAAGTGGCTCTTCAATGTGAAATGAGTCAAATGTCGGCGGAGAAGTGAACAACAAACGTTCAATATCCGCCTCGCGTTTGGCGTCAGCCGTTCGCGGGCGGGGCTGCTTTGCACTCAAGCCGGCTTTTCTATTCCGATGGGGGTTCGTTTTCATCTTCGTCGGAAGGAGTCAATTCAACGTCAGTCGCGGCCTGTTCAAGATCGTCAGGCGCGAACTGCATCAACTTTGAAAAGCGGATGTGGTCGCCTCGAATGCCTCGACTTGATCGTGCGGTCGCGGGTAGCGGACGCACTTCAACTGTCTCGGCACCAGCAGCAATGTAAATTTGGGGATGACCCCGCATCAATAGATTTGACCAGAAGACCAAATCACGAAGGATATTGGAGTTTCGTTGACGACCGCCCCACCGGATACACATGCGCCCCATTTTCTTTCCGTCGAGGGGAGTCTTTCCGTCGTGCGTGAAGAAGAAGCAGGGAACAATCCTCAAAAAAAACCGATCCCATATTCGATAGAACCGAATGTCAGCCGCCGAATGGACCCAAAAATCCGCGCCAGGTTGAGGGCTCGGCTTACGGCCTGTCACTTCTCGCCCGCCGATGATTACACGTCGGGCATCCAAAATCTCCCTTGCGAAAGCGTCTTCAAATAAGAGGCGGTTGAGGCGAACACGCTCTGAATCATCCAAATCTTGTTGCGCCAAAAGTTGCTTCGTTTCCGGTCGCAAGAAAAAGTTGGAATACCTTTCCTGCTCAAAAATCGATTCTCCGTGCAGGATGTTATTAAAATCCTCTACAACGCCGGCAACCAGAGCAGTCGGATCGGACTTTTTGCCGTGATAGTTTTGTAGTGCCTGCCGAGTGGCAGGAGTCAACCGTGCCGTCACGTAGGTTGATACCGGGTCCAACGGTGATCGCAGCCTTGACGCGAGGGACGGCAAATTGCCGAAGTCTCTGACTGAAAATGTCCAGGAAGTAGGCGTCGCAGGAGGAAAAAAGAATCGCTCCTTCTCGTCCTGCTCAAGACCAATCTCCTCAAGGTGCTTACGGAGGCAAGAATTGAGGAGCCAGGTATAAAGGCGACCCTTGTCCTTGTCCGCCAACCATTCATCACGGCCATCCTTGTCCGAGGCAGTGCCGACATCCACTACTTTTCTTAGCGGGCAAAGCTCGTCGGTGAGTTGCGCGAAGGTATAGAGCCTTTCTCCGTGAATGATTACGCCATCACCGGACTCAACTTCATCATAAACGTCTTTTGTTTTCCGGATTGCTGTTGCTGCGCTCCAAATGCGCGCAGGCGACGAAACGACCGGCAGTAAATTGCTGATCAATAGTTCTGAGACTTCATCCGCCTTCCACCGCTCCGGGCGAACCACGGGAGATGGCCCCGGCGATGGGAAGGTGTTCCGTGTTGGCTGACGAGAGACTCCGCGAGGCGTTGGAAGTCCACGAACACGATTGAGCAGTTCAAGATAGAATGCTTTCTTGGATTTTGGGGTCCGAAAGTCGAGATGTTTGAGTGCTCGGAACGGTGCTGGAAACGAAATCGCCTCCTTCCCATCCGTGGAAACATCCCGATAGAGGATGGGGATTATCCTTCCGCGTGTATTTCTTGGGTCTTCGGCGACGCAGTGGGTCCATTCCAACGCTGTCCAATTGGAACGAAAAAACTCGGGGCTCATTATCAGTGCGACGAAACGGGACTTTGCCATGCCTTCATTGAGTTTGATGACAATGTTCTCTCCCGCTTCGATGTCCCAAATGTCGAGGAAGACTCTAATCGTTTTTGAATCGGGTTTGTCCTCTAGTGGTTCTGCTTCCAACTGCGCAGCCAATCCTTCCACCCATTTCTTGTCAGCGCTATTGTGGCTGAGGAAGATGTCCCAGAGCATTTCCCCCTGGGTCGGATTTGTTATTGGGCTTTGGCTCGTCATACAGCGGCCGAAACGCCAAGAAGTTCACAGCGGACTATGGTGCCTTCCGGCATTTCGGTTCGCCGCGAGGCGGTCCAAAGCCGGATTGCTTCTTCGGCGCGGGATTCTGCCTCCAAAGGTAGCGTCGCTGGACCAGAGGCTCCGACGTAGTGACCGGTATCCAGCCGTTCGGCGTCGAACCCACCTTCATCAACGTAACATTGCCCATTTACGGAAACTCGGACGACGGTGGCCGATGAACCTTGGTCCGCGCGGTCCCATGTAACGCGGTAACGTGCCTCGACTGAACCAGACTTGGCACCGTTGGCTGGCAGACAAGTGGTGTCACCGCTGAACGGGGCATTTTGCAGATAGGCGATCAGGGCATCCACGAGCGGGTGCCCAACGCCAAGCAACTCACATTTCTTCTTTCGCATGGCGAGTTCGCGGTCGAAGGCGACGTTTTCATACTTTGGCGCAACCTGCGGAAACGCCTTGAGACAGTCGGGAGTGAGAATTTGCCAGAACTCGCCAACAGGCAGCATGGTGCCACCAAGCCGGATGACCGCCTCGCGACACCACGCGCCCAACTGCCGCAGAGAGAACCGACCGGAAATGCGACGGTAGTGTTCCAAGTTGAAATAGGTGAGGTCCTGCGAAAGCTCCAGCAATGCTGTGCGGGCGTGCTGCGCCTGTTCCATCATCTCTTCCATTTGACGAGAAGTCCGCTGGTAATCCTTTTCCACCAGGGCCTGTTTGAAAAGCTGTTGGTAGTTCGGGTTCGAGCCGAGGAAGCCGAGGATGTCGAGACGGAAATCTTCGAGCGGTTCTCCGGTCTCGCGGTCCACCTTCCCGATCGCGCGAGCTACGGCCTGGAGCTTTTCGGTCAGCAGACCATAAATGCGCTCTTCGACCGTGTCCTTGGCAACGAGGTTGTAAACCTGGGCGACATCTTTTTGACCGAAACG